>Ga0307373_10006303_pt1 | contig 18959 bp, 17 predicted proteins | sample OX2MG_FD_202534 | JGI IMG/M metagenome (GOLD analysis project Ga0307373, IMG submission 202534) | Soil microbial communities from Risofladan, Vaasa, Finland - OX-2 | ecosystem: Environmental > Terrestrial > Soil > Coastal area > Acid sulfate soil | place: Finland: Risofladan, Vaasa | collected...
CTGCTGGACCTCGGCCCCGAGGAGCATCCGGTGGCGGCCCAGCTGGTCGGCGGCGACCCCCAGATGATGGCGGAGGCGGCCCAGATCTGCGTCGCCCACGGGGCGGACGTGGTGGACGTCAACCTCGGCTGCCCGGTGCCCAAGGTCGTGCGGCTGGGCTCCGGCGCCGCTCTCGCCCGCGACCGGGACCGCACGGTGGCGGTGCTGGCGGCGATGGTGCGGGCGGTGCCGGTCCCGGTCACCGCCAAGATGCGCCTCGGCTGGGACGAGCGCTCCATCAACGCCCCCGAGCTGGCCCGGGCCCTGGAGGACGTCGGGGTGGCGGCGGTCGCCGTCCACGGCCGCACCCGCTGCCAGGCGTATCGGGGCGACGCCGACTGGGAACAGATCGCCCGGGTGCGGCGGGCCGTCCGGCAGATCCCGGTGCTGGGCTCCGGCGACGTCCGCGACACCGAGGCCACCATCCGCCGGATCGCGGCGGGAGACGTCGACGGCGTGGTGGTCGCGCGCGGGATGCTGGGCGACTGGCACTTCCTCGCCCACACCGTCGAGCGGCTGCGCACGGGGGTCACCCCGCCGGCGCCCGCCTTCGCCGAGCGCCTGGCCCTGGCCCGGCGCCACTGGCACGCCATGGTCGACCACCACGGCGAGCGCCTGGGGGTGCGGCGGGGCCGCAAGTTCGTGGTGTGGGCGATCAAGGGGTGCGCGGGCGCCGCCCGCCTGCGCCAGCAGGTGGCGACGGTCGACACCCGCGAGGACCTCGACCGCATGTACGACGCGATCCTGGCGGCCGGGGAGGGCCCCATGGGGTGGCAGCGGCCGGTCTTCACCTCCGGCGAGGGCTGACCCCGATGGCGGGATCGCGCCAGCTGGTCTGCCCCCACGGCTGCCGACCGGCCCGCTTCGAGCTGATCGGCGGCGCCGTGTTCGTCGATGCCGCGGGCGCGTATGCCGGCCACCGGGACGGGCGCGCCAGCTTCCGCTGCGAGGTGTGCCAGACAGTGGCGATCGACCTCCGCGCCGCCCAGCGGGCGATGCGGCGGGAGCGGCGTCAGGCGGACCCCGAGGCGCTGCGCTGCCCGGGCTGCGGCGGCTGGCTGCTCGCCCCCGAGGACGACCCCGCCGCGGTGGTGATGGAATGTCCAACCTGCGGCACCCGCTTCGAGCGCGAGGAGGGGATGCCGTCGCTGGGCGGCACCGGGACGGTTCCGGACGAGGACAACGAGGCCGGCGACGACGATCCCGCGGACGCCGAGCGGTGACCGACGGGAGAGGACGAGGGGCGTCACCGTCCTCGCGGCAGCTGGGCGCGCTCCGCCGCGCCAAGGACCTCCTGGACCGGGCCTACGCCGAGCCGATCGTGGTGGACGACCTGGCCCGCGCCGCCGGCTGCTCGCGCTTCCATTTCTCCCGGTCGTTCGCCCGGGTGTACGGGCAGACCCCGGGACGCACCCTCACCCGGCGGCGCATCGAGCGGGCCCAGGAGCTGCTCCGCGCGGCGAACCTGTCGGTGACCGAGGTATGCATGGCGGTCGGCTTCAGCAGCCTGGGCTCGTTCAGCTCGCGCTTCAAAGCGCTGACCGGCCAGTCGCCGTCCGAGTACCGGGCCGCAGCGGTGCGCGGGGGCGGCCCGCCCCCGATCCCGGGTTGCTTCGTCCTGATGTGGGCGGGGCCGGCGCCGGATGCTCGGCCGGCGATTCCGCCCGGGCGCCGTCGCGCACTCCTGGAGAAGCGGCGGCCGCCGCCGCGCGCTACCGTCCTCGTCGAACCGCTCGCGGAGGACACCCCATGATCACCCGACTCGGCTTCGCCACCGTGTACGTCCTCGATCAGGACGCCGCCAAGGCCTTCTACGTCGACAGGCTGGGCTTCGTCGTCACCAGCGACGTCACCCTCGACGGGGGCTTCAGATGGTTGACCGTTGCCCCCTCTGGTGGCGGCACCGCGCTGATCCTGATCGAGCCCGGGCCGCCGATGTTCGACCCGGAGTCGGCCCAGAGCCTGCGGGCGCTGATCGCCAAGGGCGCACTCGGGCCGGGGGTCCTCCACACCGACGACTGCCGCGCCTCCCACCGTGAGCTGGCGGCCAGGGGGGTGACCTTCCTGCAGGAGCCGGCGGAGCGGCCGTACGGCCTCGAGGCCGTGCTCCGCGACGACTCCGGCAACTGGTTCAGCCTCACCGAGCGGCCCGGCTGACCGGGCCCGGCGCGCGGCGGCCCGCTGGCCCGGGTGCTCGACCGCGAGACGGCCGGTCGAGCCGAGGCGTCCGGGGGCGCTGGGTCACCACACGGTGAGCCGTGGCGATGGGGACGGGATGGGCCGGCACGCGGTCCACGATCAGGACCTGCGTTCGCGCCGGGGCCGGGGATGCGTCCGCCCGGCCGGGCCCCTCCGGCGAGGCTTCGAGCCCGCTGGCCCGGGTGCCGCCTCCGACCTCACCGCCGCGACCGGGCGGCCATCGCGCGCGCAGGCAGGCCGCGCAGGGGCCGGTGGGCCTGGGCGGCGACCTGCGCCACCGGCCCCACGATCTCCGCCAGGTGGAGCCGCAGGTGGCGGAGGTGCTGGTGGGCCATGAGGGCGGCCGCGGGTTGGGGCACGGGCGCCGCGGCACCCGGACCGCCGGCCGGCGCGACCGCATCACCGTCGACGCCCTCGAGGAGCGCGACCGGCAGCTCCGCCAGCCCGATCGTGTGGGCCGCCAGCTGCTGGTACCACGCCGACAGCTGCTCGGCCTCCCGGCTGAGGTCGGACCGCTGGGGGTCCCCGAGCATCCCCCGCGGGAGCCCGGCGAGGGAGTGGGCCGTCAGCCGCAGGCGCATGGCCCCGCCCACCGCGCGCCAGAGCTCCTCCTTCGCCACCCCCTTGGTCCCCTGCTCGGCGAGGAACCCGCGCAGGGCATCGTCCAGGCGCAGCGCCGCGGTCACGGCCGGGATGGCCGCATCGGGCGGCTGCTCCCGCAGGCCCAGGAACCAGGCCACCGCCTGGGTGAGGTACGCCGCCCCCCAGCGGTAGGCGTCACCGATGTCGTCGTTCACGACCGCGGCCGCGCCCCGGGGCCAGACCAATGCTCCCACCGCGACGCTGAGCACGCAGCCGATGGCCACGTCCTGCACCCGCAGCACCCCCACCGTCCATCCGACGGGAACGAGGAGGTTGTAGAGGATCGACACCTCCACCGTGAAGGCGGCCTGACCGACGGCGAACGGCGCCACCCCGGGGGTGTACGCTGCCACCAGCACCGACACCGGCAGCAGCGCCCACAGCACCGCGGTGTCGGTGCCGATGGCGACGATCAGGGCCGCGCCCACGACGAACCCCGCCGCGGTCCCCCCCAGCGCCCTCAGCGCCGTCGCCCCCGTCGACGCCGCGTTGGTGCGGAGCACCGACAGGACCGCCAGGACGACCCAGAATCCGTGCTGCACCCCGCTGAGGTCGGCCACCGCGACCGCGGCGGCCACGGCGGCCGCTCCCCGCAGGCTGTTGCGGAACGAGACCGAGCGGAGGCTGGCGTGGCGGGTGGCGGCGCCGGCGAAGGCGGAGAGGCTCGCCAGGCGGCGGCCGCCCCCGCCGGCGGCGCGGGCGTCGGCGCCGAGGTCGCCGTACCAGCGCCGCCGCTGCACCGCGATCGTCTCCGGGCTGGAGCGGCGGGCGACGATCATGGCGTCGACCGCTGCCGCCCGGACCGCCACCGCGACGGTCCGCGCGTGGAAGCAGAGGTGAACCGCGCGACGGTCCTCCTCGGTCAGGAGCGGGCCCTGCTTCCAGGTGGCGGCGACGACGCCGCGGAGCCGCTCCAGCTGCTCCAGGTCAGGGGCGGCCTCCCCTCCCAGGAGCACGTCGGCGACGTCGCGGAGAACCCCGCCGGCCGCCGCCACCAGCTCACGGTCCGACGCGGACCCACGAGTGAGGTCGGCACCGGAGACCGCATCGCCGACGAGGGCGGTGCACCATTCCAGGGTCTCCACGAGGTCGGCCAGCGCCTGGTCCGGCGCGGCGAGCCCGGTGGGTCGGAAGGGGGCGGCGGAGAACGCCGCCCGCAGCCGCCGCTCGGCCGCCACCGCCTGGGTGCGGCCGTCCTCGACCGCCCCGCCGGCGAGGGCGGCCGCGATCAGGTCGGCCAGCGCCGTCGCAGAGGCGGACGCCGCGGCCCGCAGCCGGTCGGCCGGGGGACGGGGGGAGAGGAGCAGGACCGCGGCCGTCCCCACCAACGATGCCAGCCACCACCCGGCGAGCCGCGAGGGGACCATCGCCGCCACGCCCGGCGAGGCGGCGGGCAGGACGTAGGCCAGCATCGCCGCGGTGGCACCCGAGGCGGCGTTCGGCCCCGCCACCCCGGCGAAGAGCACCGTGAAGGCCACCGGGACGGTGACCAGCGCGGCCAGCCAGGGCGCGGCCGACACCGCGGTCCCGATCGTGAGCAGGACGCTCCCCGCCAGGGCCAGCCCCAGGTGGGCGACCAGCCTGCGCCGCCTCGGCCCGCCGAACCCGGCCAGGACCAGGGTGGCGACTCCGCCGAAGGCCGCGAAGGTGGCCATCTGGAGGTCGCCGATCCCCACCGCCGTCAGCGCGAACAGCGAGGGGATGACGAGCGTCGCCCGCAGGCTGCGGAACGCGGCCGGCGACGACGCCCACGGGAGGCGGGGCGCGAGCGCGGTCGTCCCCGGGCCGGGGCGGGGGTGGCTGGACACCGGCGTCGGCTGGCTGGTGCCGGTCGCACCGTCGCCGGGGCGCGACCGTCCCGCGGCGGCGCTCATCGTCGGCCGGCTCGGACCGGGGCTCGCACGGCGTGGTGGCGACCCGGCGGGATCATCCCGTCACCCGGCCGGGAGCGCCGCCGCCTCGGGGGCGTGGGCGACCATCCGGCGCGGGACGATCCGCAGGTACGCCATGGCCGGCGCCCAGGTCGCGGGAGTACTCCGGTCGTGGCGGGAGAGGTGGTCCTCGACCGCCGCGCGATCGGGGTGGCTCGGGGCGAGGGGCTCGGCCTCGCCGTGGGCGAAGACCGCCAAGCGCTCCCCGTCGACGTCGGCACAGCTGACCGCGGGACGGACGGCGAGGTCGCGGCCCTTCACCGCCTCGGCGCGGGTGGTGAACACCCAGCACCGGTGCGGGACGTGGCCGTCGACCGCGCTCGAGCGCGGTCGCCCCGCGGAGCCGACGGTCGTGACCACCAGCACCCGCATCCCGTCCACCGCGGGGATCCGCTCGGCCGCGGGGGGGATGCGCTCACCCGCCCGGATGATCGACCGCAGGTGCGGCCCCGCCCGGCGGTGGGAGCGGTCCAGCGGCCGCTGCACGGCATCCCGCTCGGCCGCCGTCTCCAGCATCCGGCGGTGCCTCCCCCGCGGAGCCGGCCGGTCAGCTCCGGCCGGGTGGGGACGAGCGCTTGGCGTCGGCCGGCGTCTTTTCGACGGGCGCTCCCACCTCCAGCGCGCCCGCCGCCCCGTCGTGCACGACGGGGCAGGTGGCCCCGATCGGCGCGGAGGTCGTGGGGGCGGTGCCCGGGGGGGCGTAGCCGGGGGTCGTCCCCGCCTCGCGGGGCCGGAGCCGGGCGACGGTCGGCGAGGCCTCGCGGGGGACGAACCTGCCCCCCGGTCCCCCGGCGGTGTAGGTCGCGAGCGCCACCGTCACCGGGGTGGCGGCGCTGTCGGCGCCGCTGGGCTGGTCCGGACCGGCCGTGCCGCCCGCGGTCGCCACCCCGATCAGCTCCGGGGCGGCCCCGTCCAGCGGGGTGCGGTGGGGCTGGGCATCGGCGGAGCGGCCCAGCTCCGGCTCGATGAACGGCCGGGCGAAGTCCTGGCCGATCACCGGCAGCCGGCGCACCCGGGCCGCCTTCTCGATCTTGGCCTTGATCCGGCGGCGGAGGTAGCCGGCCGGCATCTGGTGCAGGCAGGTGCGCGCCTCCAGCGACCAGCCGATCTTGCGGTCGTCGAAGGTGGTGTCCTCCGCGACGTCCCCCTCGGCGGCGGCCGCGGCCAGCAGCGCCTCCCGGTCGACCCGCAGGAACATCGACCGGCCGGCGCCGCACACCGGGCACACGACCGGCTCCACCCCGCGGGCGGTGTAGCCGCAGGTGCGGCAGCTGTGGACGTCGACCAGCGCGTCCGCGATCGGCGCCGAGCCCCCGCCCGGGCCGGCCCCGCCCTGGCGGCTGATGCCGATCGCGGCCACCGCCTCCGGCGGGAGGATGTCCGAGAGCGCCCGGTCGACGATGTCCTGGCTCACGATGGAGTGGCCGCGCTCCATCGACCAGCGCAGCACCGCGGTGCGGGCCAGGCCCTGGGCGGCACAGGGGATGCGGTCGATCCGCGCCCGCGCCTCCGGGGTCCAGGTCACGGTCGCCTCGCCCCGGACCTCGATCGGGGGGACGTAGGTGCGGGAGGAGAGCAGCACGCTGCAGCCGGCGAGCCGGAGCATGTTCTCGGTGTTGCCACCGATGTCCATGTCCTCACCGGAATGGACGCCGATCCGCCCGCAGACCAGCAGCGACGCCTCCCGCTCCCGCACGTAGCGGAGCACCTGCTCGAAGACCTTGCCGTCGAGCAGGGTGATGGGCAGCTCCACCCCCTCGGCCCCGGCCACGGCGCGCGCCACCTGCAGGTGCGACTCGTAGATCTTGGCCAGCCCGGTGTCGATGATCTCCTCGTGGAGCGCCTCCTGCTCCTTGAAGCGGAACACCTTGCTGGCCTTCTCGGACAGCACCCCGACGATGCCGTTGAACATGACGTAGTGGAGGTAGGGGTCGTAGACCGCCACCGCCTCCACCGCCAGCCCCAGCCTCCCACCGATCGCGATGGCCGTGCGCAGCCCCGCGAACGCCTGGGGCGAGCCGTCGATCGCGACCACGATCGGTCCGTCGAGGGGCCCCCGGTCCTCCCGGTGGCGCACCACCCAGGTGTCGGCGTGGGCGCGCCGCACCACCCGGTCCACGGTGGTCCCGATCTGGGTCTCCTTGACCTGGCCCAGGCCGCACGCCCCCATCAGCACCAGGTCGTAGCGCGACTCCTGGATGTCACGGACCAGCACCTCCCAGTTCTTGCCGTCGAAGGTCTTGGGGGTGAAGGGGATGCCCAGCTGCGCGCACCGCAGCTGGACCGGGTCCAGGTAGGAGTCGGAGATCAGCTGCAGCCCGCTGCTGATCAGGCTGTCGTGGATCTTGCGCTGGCGCTCCAGCTCGACCTCGTCCTGGTACTCCTCCGGCAGGGTGTACTCCATCTGCTTGAAGCGGTAGTCGTGCAGACGGGCGGCATACACATGGCTGCCAACCACCTCGGAGCCGAACGCCGCCGCCACCCGCAGGGCCACATCGGCGGCGGCGTTGGCATGGTCGGAGTTGTCGAGCGGGACGTAGAGCGTGCGGAACATGCGCTCCCGAGGGCCGTGGCCGGCGGGCTCGGTGGCGGTGGGCGCCCCGAACTGCCCCGGGATCGTAGCAAGGCGGGACGGCCGGGGGGCGGACCGAACGTCGGCAGCCCGCTCCCCCCCCCCCCAGGCGCGCTCAGGGCAGCCGGGCCTCCAGCAGCTCGACCTGGCGGCGGTTGCGGCGGATGAGGAGGTCGGCGCGCTGGAGGGCACGCCCCACCGTCCGCGGGCCTGGACCCCCGGGCAGCTCGCGCCGCCGCAGGCCGTCTTCGGCGTCGAAGAGCAGGAGCAGGTCGGCCGACGCTCCGGGATGGAGCCGCTGCCAATCGGCGAGGTCGAGGTCCGCCAGCGAGATGCGGCGGCGGAGGGCGGTCCGCACCGCCCGGCCGACGATGGCGTGGGCCTCGCGGAACGGCACCCCCTGGCGGACCAGGTGCTCGGCCACGTCGGTCGCCAGCAGCTGCGGATCGCCGGCGGCCTCCGCCATCCGCTCCTGGTCGAAGTGGACCGCCGCCAGGACCTCGGCCAGCATCGTGAGCCCGGCCAGGGTGGTGGCCACCGCGTCCAGGAGCGGCGGGGTCGCCTCCTGGAGATCGCGGTTGTAGCTGAGGGGGAGCCCCTTCAGGATGGCGAGGCAGGCGACCAGGTCGCCCAGCACCCGGCCGGCCCGCGCCCGCAGCAGCTCGAACACGTCGGGGTTCTTCTTCTGGGGCATCAGGCTGGAGCCGGTGGCCCAGGCGTCCGGGAGCTGGACGAAGCCGAACTCCGCCGACGACCACAGGACCATCTCCTCGGCGAGGCGGGAGCCGTGCCCGGCGCAGAGGGCACAGGCGAAGACGGTCTCGACGGCGAAGTCGCGGTCGCCCACCGCGTCCAGGCTGTTGGCGGTGATCTGGGCGAAGCCGAGGTCGCGGGCGACCGCCTCCCGGTCGATCGGGAGGGTGGTGCCGCAGAGCGCCCCCGAGCCCAGCGGGGAGACGTCGGTGCGGCGGTGGGCGTCGAGCAGGCGGCCCAGGTCACGCTGCAGCATCTCGATGTAGGCGAGGAGGTGATGGGCGAGGGTGGTGGGCTGGGCGCGCTGGAGGTGGGTGTAGCCGGCCAGGAGGGTGCGTCGGTGCTCGCGCGCGCGCCGCAGGAGCACCGCCTGCACCTCGACCAGCCGGCCGGCGAGGTCCACCTGGGCGCGCCGGGCGAAGAGGCGCAGGTCGAGCGCCACCTGGTCATTGCGGCTGCGCCCGGTGTGGAGCTTGGCCCCCGGAGTGCCGACCAGCTCGATGAGGCGACGCTCCACCGCCATGTGGATGTCCTCGTCGCCGGGGGCGAAGGGGAAGCGGTCGCCCTCCAGCTCGGCCCGGATCCGGTCCAGGCCCTGCTCGATCGCGCGCAGCTCGTGGCCGGCGAGCACCCCGACCGCCCGCAGCATTCGGGCGTGGGCCCTGGAGCCGGCGAGGTCCTCTCGCCAGTAGGCCCGGTCGGCGTCGAGCGAGTGGGTGTAGTCCTCGAGACCGGGAGCGGTCCGGCCGCGGAGCCGGCCCTGCCACGCCTTGGCGCCGCCCGGGAGGGTCATCCTCCCGCCGGACCCGCGATCCGGCGCTGGGCCCGCGGCGGCAGCAGGGTCTGGTCGTCGGGGGCGGTGAGCTGGCCCTGGACCGCGGCCTGGGTGCGCAGGGGCAGGCCGAAGAGCGCGATGAACCCCTCCGCGGCCCGGTGGTGGAAGCGGTCGCCGGCCCGCTCGTAGGTGGCCAGCTCGGGGCGGTAGAGGGCGCACGGGCTGCGCCGCCCCACCACCTGGGCGGTGCCCTGGCAGAGCCGCAGCCGGACCTCGCCGGTGACGTGACCCTGGGTGGCGGCGGCGAAGGTGGTGAGGCACTGACGCAGGTGGGAGTACCAGAGCCCGTCGTAGACCAGGCGGGCCCACTCCTCGGCGAGCTGGGCCTTGACCCGCAGCACGTCGCGGGAGAGCGTGAGGCCCTCCAGGGCCCTATGGGCGGTGTCGAGGAGGACGGCGCCGGGCGCCTCGTACACCTCGCGCGACTTGATCCCGACCAGACGGTCCTCGACGTGGTCGATCCGTCCCACCCCGTGGGTCCCGGCGAGCCGGTTGGCCCGTTCCACCAGCGCCACCGGCTCCAGCGGCTCCCCGTCGAGCGCGGTCGGCAGCCCCGCCTCGAACGCGACCGTCACCACCTGGCCCCCGGCGGGGGCCGACCGGGGGTCCGCGGTCCACTCGTAGGCGTCCGCGGGCGGCTCCGCCCAGGGGTCCTCGAGGACCCCCGTCTCCACGCTGCGGCCCCAGAGGTTGGCGTCGATGCTGTAGGGGCTCTCCCGGGTCACCGGGACCTCGATCCCGTGGGCGGCCGCGTAGGCGATCTCCTCCGGCCGCCCCATGTCCCAGTCGCGGACCGGGGCCACCACGGTGAGCTCGGGGGCGAGGGCGGCGACCGCCACGTCGAAGCGGACCTGGTCGTTGCCCTTGCCGGTGCAGCCGTGCGCCACCGCCCCGGCGCCCTCCTCGCGCGCCAGCTCGACCAGGAGGCGGGCGATCAGCGGCCGTCCCAGCGCGGTGGCGAGGGGGTAGACCCCCTGGTAGCGGGCGCCCGCCAGGAGGGCGGGCCACACGAAGTGGCGCACGAACAGGTCCCGGGCGTCGATGACGTGGGCCGCCGACGCTCCCGCCAGCAGCGCGCGCTGCTGGAGCTGGGCGGGGTCGCGGGACTCGCCGAGGTCGACCGACAGGGTGACGACCTCGAAGCCGCGCTCCTGGGTCAGCCAGTGGACCGCCACCGAGGTGTCCAGGCCGCCGGAATAGGCGAGGATGCAGCGGGTGCGCGGGACGCTCATGGGGGCTCCTCCGGTCGGGGCTGGTCGAGCGCCGACAGCCCGGCCAGCTCGCGGACCAGGTCCCTGGCCCCGGCCCGGCTTCGCGTCTGCACGAAGATCGTGTCGTCGCCGGCGACCGTCCCCACCACCTGGGGGTGGTGGGCGCCGTCCAACGCGCTCGCCACCGCGGGGGCGCAGCCCGGCGGGGTGTGGCACACGACGAGGCGGTCCACCGCCTCGACCCCGCGCAGAAAGGTGCGGACGCTGACGCGCAGGCGGTTGGACGGCGGCGGCGGCGGCTCCGGGACGAGATAGCGTCCGCGGGACCCGTCGGGGACGCGGACCACCCCGAGCTCCCGCAGGTCCCGGCTGAGGGTGGCCTGGTTCACCTGGACCTGGCGCTCCCCGATGGCCGCGGCGAGCTCCCCCTGGGTGTGGATCGCCACCGTCCGGAGGCAGTCGAGGATCACCGCCTGGCGGGCGGCCTTGCCGCTCACCCTCGGGTCGGGCCCGTACCCGCGGCGGCGGTCGCCAGCGCCCGTCCCACGAGCGAGGCCGCGAGGGTGGCCTCGGCCTCGGTGAGGATGAGGGGTGGCACCAGGCGCAGGGTCCGGTCGCCGATCGGGTTGACCAAGAGGCCCTCCGCCAGGGCGGCCCGGGCGGTCTCGGCAGCGATCGGGCGGGTGAGGCCCACCCCCAGCATCAGCCCGCGGCCGCGAATCTCGGCGATGGGGAGGCCGGCCGCGGCAAGGCTGAGGAGCTCCTCTTTGAGCTGCTCGCCCACCTGGTCGGCGCGCTCGATCAGGCGCTCGGACGCGAGCGTCTCCAGCACCGCCAGCGCGGCGGCGCAGGCGAGCGGATTGCCGCCGAAGGTGCTGCCGTGGTCGCCCGGCTCCAGCACGTCCGCCCGCGGGCCCACCAGGGTGGCCCCGATCGGCATCCCGCCGGCGAGACCCTTAGCCACGGTCATGACGTCGGGGACGATCCCCGCCCACTGATGGGCCCACATCCGCCCGGTCCGCCCCATCCCCGACTGCACCTCGTCGAGCAGCAGCAGGCAGTCGCGCTCGTCGCAGAGCCGGCGGAGCTCGCGCAGCTCGTCGTCGCCGATGAGGGCCACGCCGCCCTCGCCCTGGATCGGCTCCACCAGCACCGCCACCGCCTCGTCGTCCACCGCCGCCGCCAGCTGGCCCGGGTCGCCGCGGGCCACCTGGCGGAATCCCTGGGGCAGGGGCCGGAAGGGGTCGCCGTAGCGGGCGGAGCCGGTCGCCGCCAGGGTCGCCAGGGTGCGCCCGTGGAAGGCCCCGGCGAAGGTCACGATGGTGTGCGCCCCGCCGCGGTGGCGCTGGCCCCACTTGCGGGCCACCTTGATCGCCGTCTCGTTGGCCTCGGCCCCGCTGTTGCTGAAGAACACCCGGGAGGGGAAGGCGCTCTGAACCAGCCGCTCGGCCAGGTCCACCTGGGGCGATGTGTAGTAGAGGTTGCTGGTGTGGCCCAGCCGCGCCGCCTGGCGGGTGATCGCCGCCACCCAGGCCGGGTGGGCGTGGCCGAGGACGTTGACGGCGATCCCGCCGACGCAGTCCAGCAGCCGGGTTCCGTCGTCGGTGGTCACCCACGAGCCCTCGCCCGCGACCAGGGTGACGGGGACGCGGGCGTAGGTGTCGCACAGGACCGCGCGCGCCCGGGCCGCGAGCGCTGGCTCGGTCGGCTCGGCGGGCGTCATGCCGACGCGGCCGTGGGGGACCCCGGCGACGCGGCTGCGGCCGACCCGGCGCCGGCGGCGGTGCCCTCGGCCGCGGGCAGCATGGTGCCGATCCCCTCGGAGGTGAGGAGCTCCAGGAGGAGCGCATGGGCGAGCCGGCCGTCGACGATGTGGCAGGTGACCCCGGCCGCCTGCGCGCGCAGCGCCGCCGCCAGCTTGGGGAGCATCCCGCCCTGGACGACGCCGCCCTGGACCAGCCGCCCGGCGCCCTCCGGCTCCAGCACCGAGACCCGCTCGCCGTCCTCGCCGATGACGCCCTCCACATCGGTGAGGATGAGGAGCTTGGTCGCCCCCAACGCCACCGCCAGCTCGGCGGCCACGGTGTCGGCGTTGACGTTGTACGCCTGGCCGTCGTACCCGAGGCCGAGCGAGGCGACCACCGGGATGAGGCCGCGGTCGAGCAGGGCCAGCAGCGGCTCGGGGTTCACCTCCGCCACCTCGCCGACGAAGCCGAGCGCGTCGGCCTGGCTGCGCTGGTGCGGGCGGACGAGCAGGGTGGGGCCGTCCTCGCCGGAGAGCCCCATCGCCCGGCCGCCGTGGCGATGGATGGCGGTCACCAGATCGGGCGAGATCTTCCCCGACAGCACCATCTTGGCGATCTCCATGGTCCGGGCGTCGGTGACCCGGAGCCCGTCCACGAAGCGGGGCTCGATCCCGAGCTCACGGGAGAGCTGGGTGATCGCCGGTCCCCCGCCGTGGACCAGGACCGGGCGCATCCCGACGAAGCGCAGCAGGACGATGTCCGCCAGGACGCTGTCGCGGGCGTCGAGGTCCTCCATCGCCGATCCCCCCAGCTTGACCACCAGGGTGTGGCCGTGGAACTGGCGGATGTAGGGCAGCGCCTCCACCAGGACCTCGGCCCGTCGGATGCGGTCGGGGATCGGCTCAGCCATCGCAGTCCATCCTGGGTGGGGCGGGGGCCGGCCTGCTGCCGGCGGACGGGTCAGGTCGTGTACTCGGCATTGATCCGCACGTACTCCTGGGAGAGGTCGCAGCCGTAGGCGGCCCCCGCACCCTCCCCGACGCCGAGGTCGATGGCGATGGTGAGGCCGGGGGCCCCGAACGCCTCCGCCACCCTGGCGAGGTCGGCGGCCCGGGCCATCCCGCGCTCGAAGACCGTCTCCCCTCCGATCCGCACCCGGGTCCGGTCCAGCGCCAGCTCCGCACCGCTGCGCCCGACCGCCATCAGGATCCGGCCCCAGTTGGGGTCGGCTCCGTGGATCGCGGTCTTCACCAGCGGCGAGGCGGCGACGGTGCGGGCGGCCCGGTCCGCCTGCTCGCCGTCGAGCGCCCCGCGCACCTCGACCGCGAAGGTGCGGGTGGCGCCCTCGGCGTCCGCCACCACGGCGAGGGCCAGGCCGAGCAGCACCTCCGAGAGCGCCTCGGCCCCGGCCGTCGCCCCGGCGGTGCCGGGGGCGAGGGGGTCCCCGCCGGCCGCGCCGTTGGCGAGGACCAGGCAGCTGTCGTTGGTGCTGGTGTCGCCGTCGATGGTGATCCGGTTGAGGGAGCGGGCCACCGCGGCGCCCAGCCACTCGCGCAGGAGCGCAGCCGGGACCGGGGCGTCGGTGGTGACGAAGGCCAACAGGGTCGCCATGTCGGGGTGGATCATCCCGGCGCCCTTGGCCATCCCGCCCACGGTGTAGGTGATCCCGCCCGCGGTGAAGTGCGCCACCCGCTCCTTGGTCCGGGTGTCGGTGGTCAGGATGGCGCGGGCGGCGAGGGCGCCGCCATCCGCCCCGGCCGAGGCGCAGGCGCGCCCGATCGCCGGCCGGACCCGCTCCATCGGCAGCGGTCGGCCGATCACCCCGGTCGAGGCCGCCAGCACCTCGGCGGGGTCGCAGCCGACCCCGTCGGCTGCCGCCTGGATCATCTGGAGGGCATCGCCGAGCCCCCGCGCCCCGGTGCAGGCATTGGCGTTGCCGCTGTTGACGACGATGGCGCGGGCCAGGCCCCGGCGCAGGTGGAGGGCGCTGATGACGACCGGGGCGGCCTTCACCCGGTTTCGGGTGAAGACCCCGGCGGCCTGGGCCGTCGTGTCGCTCACCACGACGGCGACGTCGTCGCGGTCCTCGCCGCCGCCGCGCACGTCGGCACGGGCGGTGCCGGCGCGGAACCCGAGCGGGGCGGTCACCCCCACACAGGGCCGATCGCGGGTGGGGTCGTGGGCGCGGACCGCGCTCACGGCCAGAGCGCCGTCTGGTCGAGCCCCGCCGTCGCCGCCAGCCCGAAGCGCAGGTTGAGCGCCTGGACCGCCTGCGACGCGGCCCCCTTCCAGAGGTTGTCGATGGCGCCGAGCGCGACCAGCCACGGCCCCTGGACCTCGGTGTGGACGAAGCAGCGGTTGGTGCCGGAGGCCCACTTGGTGGACGGCGGCCGCTCGGTCCAGGTGACGAAGGGCTCGTCCCGGTACGCCTGCCGGTAGGTCTCGGCGGCCCGGCCCGCGTCCACCCCCTGGCGGAGGCGGAGGTAGACGGTGGCGAGGAGGCCGCGCACCGCCGGGACCAGGTGGGGGACGAAGGTGGTGGCGACCGCCGTGCCGGCCGCCCGGGTGAGCTCCTGCTCCATCTCGGGGAGGTGGCGGTGACCGCCGACGGCGTACGCGTGGAGGCCGCCGTCGACCTCGGGGAAGTGGGTCCCGAGGGAGAGGGACCGTCCCGCCCCGCTCACCGCCGACTTGGCGTCCACCAGCGCCGCCGGCTCCACCAGCTCCGCCCGCAGCGCCGGGGCCGCCGCCAGGATCGCGGCGGTCGGGAAGCAGCCCGGCAGGGCCACCAGCCGCGCCGTCCGGAGCGCCGGGTCGCGAAGCTCCGGCAGTCCGTAGACCGCCTCCGCCAGGAGCGGGGGGTCCGGATGCTCGACCCCATACCAGGTCCGGTACGCCTCCGGGTCGCGCAGCCGGAAGTCGGCGGAGCAGTCCAGCAGGACCGCGCCCGCGTCCAGCCAGGCCCGCGCCTGCGCCGCGGCCACCCCGTGGGGCAGGGCGCTGACGACCGCGTCGCAGCCACCTGGGTCGAGGCGCTCCTGGAGGACGAGGCGCACCGGGCTGGTGGGCACGACGGCCTGGAGCGCTCGGCCGGCGTCGCGGCGCGCGACCACCTGGACCAGGTCCACCTCCGGATGGCGCTGGAGGATGGCCGCGCAGGTCGATCCGGTGTATCCGGTGGCGCCCACCACCGCGACGCGCAGGGGCATCCCGGCATTTTCGCATGCTTATGCACGACCGCGCATGACCTGGATGGGTGGAGGTCGGGGGGCGGCGGGTTCGATAATCCCACCATGGCCCCCGCTCCGACCTGGTGGGCGAGGCGGACGGCAGCCGGCCGCCGCTGCCGCCGGCTGGGGCCGGATGACGCCGCCCGGGCCGAGGGCGCGCTTCGGAAGGATCCGGTCGCCACGGTGACCCTTCGCAGCGAGATCGCGCTGGGTGCGCTCGGTGAGGGCCGGTTGATGGGGGTACAGCATCGCGCCTCGGGGCGAGTGCGGGCCGCGGTCCTGACCGCGCCCCTGCTGGTCCCCTGGATCCCCGAAGCGGCCGACCTGCCCGCGGTCGCCGGCTGGCTCCGGGCCGCGGGGGCCCCGATCCAGCTCATGGTGGGCGCGCGCGAGACGACGGGCGCCCTGGACCGCGCCCTCCGCGGCCACCTGCCGCCGCCCCGCCTCCTGCGCCGGGACCAGCCCCTCTACGTGGTCGACGGCGCCGGGCTGCTCCGTCCGGACGGGCCGTCGCTCCCGGTGCGGCGCGCCCGCCGCGACGAGCTCGTGCCTCTGGTCGGGGCGGCGGCGGCGATGCACCTCGAGGAGGTGGGGTTCGACCCGCTCGCGGTCGACCCGACCGGGTTCCGGGCCCGTGTGCTCCAGCTGGTCGATCGCGGCTGGGCGTGGGTCTGGACCGAGGGCGATCGGATCGTGTTCAAGGCCGAGTGCGCGGCGGTGACCAGGGAGGCGGTCCAGCTCCAGGGGGTGTGGGTCGCGCCCGAACGCCGGGGCCGCGGCTACGGCACCCAGGCGATGGCGAGCCTCTGCGCTGAGCTCCTGAGCGGCGGGGCCGAGCGGGTCACCCTGTTCGTGAACGACTTCAACACCGCCGCGATCCGTGTCTACGAACGGGTGGGCTTCTCCCGTCGGGGGGTGATCAGCTCCTACCTCTACTGATCCGGATGCCTGCCCCGGCTCCGGGCCGCGCTGGGCTCAGTACTCGTCCTCCGGGCGGGTGTCGTCGTCATCGGGCTCGGCGATCTCGTCGAGCCCGGCGTCGAGGGCTCCCTCCTCGTCCTCGGTGTCGGCGTCGGGCGGGTCCGCATGCGCCGCCGCCAGCGGGTCGGGTCGCTCGTCCTCGTCGTCGCGAACCGCGACCGGTCCCCGCTCGCGCTGGACCAGCGCGTCCTTGGCGTAGGGGCGGTACTCCGACTCCCGGCTCTTGCGGATCGGGAAGGAGAGGGTTCCGGCGAGCTCGGGGGCCTGGAACACCTCGCGGATGATGACCTGCACGGTGCCGTCCTCGACGTGGGTGACCGCCCCGGCGTACCGGTTGCCGCCCCGCACCAGCTTCAGCAGGCGGCGGGCCAGCTTGGCCTCCAGCGTGCCCAGGTCGACGCCACGCGCGGTCCGCAGCCGGAGCTGGTCCCCCACCAGCTCCAGCGTCAGCGGGTCGCCGGGCGCCACCGTGACCTTGGTCTGGGCCTCGGGCAGGGGGAGGCGGCTGAGCGCCGTCTTGCCGGGCTCCTCGGTGAACACGTTGACGTCCACCGGCTGCGCCGCCGTGGGCACCGTCTCGCGTGCCGCCAGGAGGCCGGCGATCTTGCCGCGCTGGCGCGCCGCCACCGGGTTGAGCGGGTTCAGCTCCAGGCTGTGGGCATACGCGGCCTGGGCCTCGTCCAGCCGACCCAGCTCGAGCAGGGCCTTGCCCAGCCGGTTGTACGCATCCTCGTCCGCACCGAACCGATCGAGCAGGTCCTGGTTGAAGTCGGCCGCCTCCTGCCAGCGGCTCTGGAGGGCGTGCTGGATCGCCTCCTCCACTGCCTGCACCCGCGGCTTGACACGGTCCTCAGCTTCAGACACCCGGTCTCTCCCAACCCCGGCACGGACAGGGCCCACGTCGTCGGGGGACGGCCGACCGGAGCGGACGCCGCCGCCCGGCCCGAGCCACCGCACGGCCCGCCCCGAAGCCGCGCTGCGGGCCGCCATATCATAGCGGCAGCCCGGCGGTGTCGCCGGGCGGATCCCCCTCCCTCGGGGGGGGCCACAGGGAGCAGCCCAGGCCATGCCGGCGTCCCCCGCGATCGCCCCGTTGGCGTCCAACCACACCGAGCCGGTCCGACAGGTCATCGCCGTCGCCAACCAGAAGGGCGGCGTGGGCAAGACCACGACCACGGTCAACCTCGGCAGCGCCCTCGCCGAGCGGGGCCGGCGGGTCCTCTGCGTCGACCTCGACCCCCAGGGGCACCTCACCGTGAACATGGGGGTGCAGCGCCCCGACGACCTGGAGCTGACCGTCTACGACCTGCTCTGCGACGCCAGGGTGGCGGTGGGGGACGTGCGGCTGCGGGCGGACGGCATGGGGGTGGACTTCCTGCCCGCCAACGTGGAGCTGGCGGGGGCCGAGCTGCAGCTGGTGACCGAGATCGGTCGCGAGGGGGTGCTGCGCGAGAAGCTCCAGCCGTACATGGACGAGTACGACTTCGTGCTCATCGACTGCCCGCCCTCGCTGGGCCTCCTGTGCATCAACGCCCTGGTCGCCGCCACCGACGTGATCATCCCCCTCCAGTGCGAGTATTTCGGGATGAAGGGGATGCAGCAGCTGCACCGGACCATCGAGCGGGTGCGGGCCAAGCTCAATCCTCAGCTTCGGATCGCCGGCATCCTGCCCACCATTCACAAGAGCCGCACCCTCCACGCTCGCGAGGTGCTGGGCATGGTCCGCTCCCACTACGGCGACACCGTCTTCCCGATCCAGGTCGCGGACAGCATCCGCTTCGCCGAGTGCCCGCTGGCGGGGCAGTCGATCCTCCAGTACGCGGGCGAGTCGGATGGAGCCCGCGCGTACCGCGCGCTGGCCCACCAGGTCCTGGAGCGGGTGGGAGCCGCCTGAGATGGCGTTCAAGCGCGCCACCCTCGGCGGGTCGCAGGACCTCTTCCAGCCGACCCGGCCCGGCGGCGAGCCGCCGGCACAGGCGCCCGGCCCCGAACCCGCCCCCGGCGCGCCCTTCGCCGATCCCCTCCCCCGACGCCCGGTCGGGCACCTCTACCGGCTCACCGCCGCGGAGGTCGCCCTCCTGCTGCAGGCGCTCCAGCAGGCCAAGTTCCCCCACTCCTACCAGCGCCTGGCCAAGCCCGGCCTCGACGACTTCGAGGAGTTGGAGGCGGTCCGCCAGTCGCTCCTCCGCCAGCAGGCCGACCGGGCCTGAGGCCGGTCCGCTCGGGTTGGCACCGACCCCTCCCTTCGGCGAGCGGCCGGCGCCGGCCCGGCTGCGGATCGTGCGGGTGAAGGTGACCGGCACCACCGAGACCAACTGCTATCTGGTCGCCTGCGCCCGCACCCGTGAGGCGGTGGTGATCGACCCCGGAGCCGATGCCGCCAAGGTGCTCGGCCAATGCGAGGGGCTGGCGGTCCGGCACGTCCTCTGCACCCACGGCCACCGCAACCACGTGGGGGCCAAGGAGGCGGTGCGGAGCGCGACCGGCGCCGCCACCGCGATGGCCTTCGCCGACGCCAAGCAGTACCTCCGCGCCGCCGACCAGTACGTCGCCGACGGGGACCGGCTCGCCTTCGGGGACTTCGAGGCCGTGGTCCTCGCCACCCCCGGCCACTCCCCCGGCAGCCTGTGCTTCCGGGTCGGCAACCACCTCTTCACCGGCGACACCCTCTTCCAGGGCCACATGGGCCGTCCCGACCTCCCCGACGTCGATCCCAGGCGCCAGCTGATCAGCGTCGTCTCCCGCCTGCTGCCGCTGGCGCCCAACACCGTCGTCTACCCTGGCCACGGCCCCACCTCGACCATCGGGGCCGAGCGTCGCG
>Ga0307373_10006304_pt1 | contig 18959 bp, 20 predicted proteins | sample OX2MG_FD_202534 | JGI IMG/M metagenome (GOLD analysis project Ga0307373, IMG submission 202534) | Soil microbial communities from Risofladan, Vaasa, Finland - OX-2 | ecosystem: Environmental > Terrestrial > Soil > Coastal area > Acid sulfate soil | place: Finland: Risofladan, Vaasa | collected...
GCGTAACGCGGCCAGGCGTCAGTCCAGCGTTCGACGGCCACGGCCACGTGGTCGAGCGAGGCACCGGCGATGGTGGGGGGCATCGGCCCAGGTTGCCGTGTGCCATCGCACCGTGTCCATCTGTCACTAGGTCGCCGGTATCGCAGGGTCACCGGAGCGCGCCGGGGCGGACCGTGCTACGCCTAGGGCCATGGACTTCCGCCGCGAGGCTCTTGCCGACCTGGCTACCGGGGTGCGCTCAGGCCGACGGAGTGCCCGAGAGCTCGTCACCCACGCCCTCGAGCGCATCGAGGCGCTCAATCCCCAAGTGAATGCCTTCGTCGCCGTCGACGCCGACGGCGCGCTCGAACAGGCGGCGCGCATCGACACCGCAGTGACCGAAGGGGACGACCCGGGCCCGTTGGCGGGCATTCCCATCGGTGTGAAGGACCTTGACGATGCGGCGGGATTTGTCACCTCGAAGGGATCGGCGGTGTTCGCGGGCGGCCCCGCCGCTGTGGGTGACTCCCCGCTTGTGGCGCGCTTGCGGGCGGCGGGGTGTGTCGTGGTGGGCAAGACCAACACACCCGAGCTCGGATGGAAGGCCGACACCGACAACATCACCTTCGGGCCGACCTCCAACCCGTGGAACCTGGCCTACAGCCCGGGCGGCTCGTCGGGAGGTGCTGGCGCGGCCATCGCATCGGGCATGGTGCCGCTCGCCACGGGATCCGACGGAGGTGGATCGATCAGGATCCCCTCGTCGTGCTGCGGTCTGAGCGGGATCAAGCCGTCGCTCGGACGGGTTCCTTCGGGCGGTGACCATGGATCGGACTGGCCCGACCTGTCGACGAAGGGGCCTATGGCCCGTCGCGTCGCCGACGTCGTGACCGCACTCGACGTGGTGGTCGGCCCCGATCCCACCGACATCTTCTCGCTGCCGAGGCCCGAAGCGTCGTGGCTGGCCGCGCTCGAAGGCGCGCAGCTTCCCACCAAGGTGGCCTGGTCTCCGACACTGGGCTATGCGCCGCTCGACGACGAAGTCCGCGCCCTGTGCGAGGACGCGGTAGGAAGGCTCAAGGCACTGGGCACCGAGGTCATCGAGATCGAGGTCGTGTTCGACGAAGATCCCGTGCGCGACTGGTTGACACTGGCTGTCGCATACAACTGGCGGACCCTTGCGCCGTATCGAAATACCGAGATGTGGGACCGGGTCGACCCACTGCTGGCCGCGCAGATCGACTGGGCGGCCGAGCATCTCTCCGCCCTCGACATTGTGGCGGCCCAAGCCGCCTGTCACCGCCTGAATCTCCGGATGGTAGAGCTCTTTCGCGACGTCCGCCTCCTGCTCACTCCGACCTGCGCGGGTTCACCGCCGCCCCGCAGCCTCGAGGGCCAGGGCCTCATCAACGGCGAGGTCGAAGCCAACTGGGCTCGCTTCACCTATCCCTTCAACATGACCCGCTCTCCGGCTGCGTCGGTCTGCACCGGCCTGACGTCGAACGGCCTTCCCGTGGGGATCCAACTGGTAGGGCCCCAGCACGGAGACCTGGTGGTGATCCGATCCGCGGCCGCACTCGAAGCCGCCATCGGGTTCGACGACGTCGCTCCCATCTGAGCGACGGACATAGGCGCGGCGTGGCGGTGGCGACGATCATTCCCGAGGGCTAACGTACGTCCGCTTCGGTGCCAGCCGAAGTGGTGTAGGCCCAGCGAAGGCCGGTGAGATCCCGGCGCTGTCCCGCAACGGTGATGCCCTCTCGGGGGACGAGCCCGGACGCCTGTCCTGCATCAGCGAAACCTGTCCTCGGAGGAAGGGCGGTTCGTTGGGCACCACCATCGGGTGTCGCAGCGGGCGCACTTCGTCCTCCGCCAACCGATGGAGGATGATCACATGAACAAGCGCACGCAGCGGACGCTGCTTGGTGTCTGCGCCGGGCTCGGCCTGCTCGCCGCTTCGTGCAGCTCCACGCCGAACACTTCGGCCGCAGCCCAATCCAACTCCGGGTCGTTCCCGGTGTCGGTGTCGGCCGCCAACGGCACCGTGCGGATCAAATCCCGTCCCGATGCCATCGTCTCGCTGTCCCCGACCGCCACCGAGATGCTCTACGCGATCGGCGCCGGGAGCCAGGTGAAGGCCGTCGACAAGTACTCGGACTACCCGAAGAACGCTCCTCGCACGACCCTCGACGATCTTCAGCCCAATGTCGAGGCCATCGTGGCCTACAAGCCTGACCTCGTGGTGGTGCCGGGCGACAGCAGCGGTCTCACCGGTCGGCTCAAGGCCTTCGCCATCCCCGTCCTGTCGCTCCCGCCCGCGGCGACGCTTGCCGACGCCTACGGGGACTACGCCAAGCTTGGCGAAGCCACCGGGCACGTCCAGGCTGCACAGACCGAGGCTGCGCACGTGAAGGCGCAGATCGCACAGATCGTGAAGGACGCCCCCAAGTCGAGCGCGGGTCAGACCTATTACTACGAGCTCGACCAGACCTACTTCTCGGTGACCTCGTCGACCTTCATCGGGAAGGTGCTGGGCCTGCTCGGGCTGCGCAATATCGCCGATCGCGCCCCCTCGGCCGCGTCGAGCGGCGGCTACCCCCAGCTCTCGGCGGAATTCATCGTGCAGTCGAACCCTGACTGGGTGTTCCTGGCCGACACAATCTGTTGCGGACAAACCGTCCACACAGTGGCGGCGCGCCCGGGGTGGTCGACGATGACGGCGGTGCGAAAGGGCCAGGTGGTCGGTCTCAACGACGACATCGCGTCCCGATGGGGACCGCGCATCGTCGACCTTCTCCAGACAGTGGAGTCCGCTCTCAAGAAGAATTCCGGCGGGACGTGAGTACCACGCTGCCGCGACAACAGAGCGCGCCGGTGACGTCCCGGGCCGTGGCGGAGGAGGCTCCCGCGCTACGCCCCGTCGCGGCTCGCGGTCCGGTCGTGGTGGCGTTGGGCGCGCTGTTGGGCGCGGTGCTGTTGGGCATATCGATGGGCCCCGCCGACCTGTCATTCTCCGCGGCGCTGCGTGTGCTGCTTTCGCATGTCCCGTTGCTGCACTTTCATTCCGGGGTCAGTCGCATTGACGCTGACATCTTGTGGCAGATCCGGCTCCCCAGGGTCGTGCTCGGCGGTCTGGTGGGAGCGATGTTGGCGGGAGGCGGAGCCGCGTTCCAAGGGGTGTTCCGCAATCCCCTGGCGGATCCCTATCTTCTGGGGGTGGCGGCAGGAGCCGGGCTCGGAGCCACCGCCGTCATCGTGGCGGGGCCGGGGCTCTCGCAGCTCCTGCCCCTGGCTGCCTTCGGTGGCGCAGTGGGTGCGGTCACGCTGACCTATGTGGTGGGGGCGACGGTGGGTCGACAGGGGGCGACGGTGTCGATCGTCCTGGCCGGGGTGGCGGTCGCCGCCTTGTTGACGGCGATCCAGACGTTTCTCCAACAGCAACATGCCCAGGACCTGCAGTCGGTCTACGCATGGATCCTCGGCAGCCTGACCGTGGCCTCGTGGTCCGACGTCGTCCTCATCCTCCCGTACGTCGCGCTCAGTGCCGTCGTCCTTCTCGCGCACCGGCGCCTCCTCGACGTGCTTCGGGTGGGTGAGGACGAAGCCGACAGCTTGGGTGTGAGGTCATCGCGCGTGCGCATCACGATCGTGGCGGCGGCCACCCTCGGCACCGCCGCAGCCGTGGCGGTGAGCGGGCTCATCGGCTTTGTCGGCATCATCGTCCCCCACACCGTCCGTCTGACCACCAATGCCAGTTACCGCGTGGTCGTGCCCGTGTCGATGATCGGTGGTGCCGCCTTCCTCATCTTGGCCGACGTCGCCGCCCGGACCGTGCTCGCCCCCAGTGAGATCCCGATCGGCGTGGTTACCGCCTTCGTGGGAGCACCATTCTTCTTGTTCGTCCTGCGCTCTCGGCGCGTGGGCCGGAGCACGTGAAGGGCCCGACGTGATCGCCTTCGAGAGCGTCACGGTGCGTTACGACTCCGTCCCCGCTCTCTCGGACCTGACCGAACGGATCGGGTCGGGGGAGTGGGTGGGCCTCATCGGCCCCAACGGCGCCGGCAAGACGACGTTGTTGCGGGCCGTGGCCCGCTTGGTGGCGCACGAAGGTGAGATCAGCGTCGACGGCGTACGGGTGTCCTCGCTGTCGCCCAAACATCTGGCGCGACTCGTCGCCTATGTCCCTCAGCAACCCGAACTGCCGCCTGACATGACCGTGGGGCAATACGTGCTGCTCGGTCGGACCCCGCATATCGGCTATTTCGGCTTCGAGTCCCCCGAAGATCGCCGCGTGTGCGGAGATCTCCTGGTCTCGCTCGATCTGGCCACCATGGCCGAACGTCGACTCTCGACACTGTCGGGGGGTGAGCTCCAGCGCCTCGTGCTCGCTCGTGCGCTGGCCCAACAGGCGCCGGTCCTTCTCCTCGACGAGCCCACCAGCGCGCTGGATCTGGGTCGACGGGTCGAGGCGCTGGAACTGGTCGACGAGTTACGTCGCGAGCGGGGCCTCACGGTGCTCAGCGCCCTGCACGACCTCACGCTGGCTGGGCAGTTCGCAGATCGCCTCATCCTCCTGGGAGAGGGGCGGGCGGTGTCGATCGGCAAGCCCGACGAGGTCCTGACCGAGGAGGCTCTCGGACGCCACTTCGGAGCGAGTGTGCGGGTCATGCGCTCGGACGCCGGTGATCTCATCGTGATCCCTCAGCGCGTGCGATGACGAAGGAGAGTGCGATGGCAGATTCTGATTCCGACGCCGTCAACGACGACGGGTCCGAAGACACCGGCGAGCGCGCGGCCCGTGCTACCTCGCTGGTCCTGATCAACACCGGGCACGGCAAGGGCAAGTCATCTTCCGCGTTCGGCGTCATGGGCAGGGGCTGGGCCCGAGGTTGGACCGTAGGAGTCGTTCAGTTCGTGAAGAGCGGGAAATGGAAGGTGGGTGAGCGCAAGCTGGCGGAGCACCTGGGCATCGAGTGGTCGACGATGGGCGACGGGTTCACCTGGGAGTCCTCCGACCTCGACGAGACTGCGGCCAAGGGTCGCCACGCCTGGGAGCTGTCTCGGGCCAAGCTGGCGTCGGGCGACTACGACCTCCTCATCCTCGACGAGCTCACCTACGCCGTTACCTACGGCTGGATCGATGTCGCCGATGTGGTGGCGGGGATCACGGGTCGGGCGCCGAAGACCAACGTGGTCATCACCGGACGTGATGCCGCCCCAGAGCTCATCGAAATCGCCGACACCGTCACCGAGATGCGTAAGGTCAAGCACGCGTACGACAGGGGCATCAAAGCTCGCAAGGGGATCGAATTCTGACCATGACCGACTCCGCGCCGCACCGGTGGGGCCCGCCCATACACCCCGAGTGCTTCGAGCACGGCGCTGTTGACGAGCAGCTGACCATGCTCGTGTGGCGCTTCCCCGAGCCACCGCTCGTGATCTCCTCGGCGCCCCTCGGTGGTGGCATCGGCCTGCGTCATTGGGTGATCAACGCGCAGGTCCCCACGAGCTACTCGCGCCGTGATCCCGAGACGCATCTGGCCGAGCTGGCCTTCGAGCACGGGCTCACCGGTCCCGGAGTCGGCATGCTCACCGCTGTAGATCTTCGGACGGTGTGGCGCGACGAGGACGATGGCGCGCAGGTCGACGTGTCGGTCGGTATCACCCGTCCGACGTGGGCCGCGGCTCCCGACGACCCCCTCGACCCCCCGGCGCCGGGGCCGGGCACGATCAACATCGTGGGCATCGTCCCCGAGCGCTTGTCGCGTGCCGCCATGGTCAATGCCGTGATGACCGTCACCGAAGCCAAGGCGCAGGCCCTGTGGGATGCGGGTGTGCCGGCCACGGGGACAGCGTCGGACGCCGTGTGCATCGCCTGTCCCGATGAGGGCATCGCGCACTCCTTCGGTGGACCCCGCTCACCGTGGGGGGCGCGCCTGGCCCGGGCGGTGTACCGGGCCGTTGTGGCGGGCTGTCGAGACGGTGGTGCGAGGTGATCGCCCTCATCCTCGGTGGTGCCCGATCGGGCAAGTCCGCGGTGGCCGAGGCCGTCGCGTCGGGACTTCCGGCCCCGGTCACCTACATCGCCACGCTCGACGTCGGGTACGACGAGGAGCTGGCGGCCCGGGTGAAGCAGCACCAGGCTCGACGCCCGTCGGCATGGCGCACCGTCCAGGCCGGTCCTGACCTGGCCGAGGTGTTACGCGAGGTGACCGGCTCGGTCCTGTTGGACTCACTGGGCCCGTGGGTGAGCGCGGCTCCGGGGATGGAGGTGGATGTCGAGGCATTGTGCTCGGCGTTGGCCGATCGCAACGGGGACACCGTCGTCGTCTCCGAGGAGGTCGGGCTCTCGGTCCATCCGTCGACCGCGGAGGGCCGGCTCTTTCGCGACGCGCTCGGGAGGCTCAACCAAGCAGTGGCAGCCCGGGCCGATGACGTACGTTTCGTCGTGGCGGGTTGCACGCTCCAACTCGTTGCGCCCCGGGCTCGCTGATGCGCAGGGCGCTCGGGTTCCTGACGCCGTTCGGCCGTGCCGCCGTCCCGTCGGTGGCCACGTTGGACTGGTTCCCCGTCGCGGGTGCGGCCATCGGGCTGGCGGTGGGTGTGCTGTGGTGGTTGGCGGGCCGGGCGTGGCCCCCTGTCGTCGCCGCTGGAGTGGCGCTCGCCTGCGACGCCGCGCTGACGGGGTATCTCCATCTCGATGGGCTCGCCGACTCGGCCGATGGCCTGCTGCCACCCATGGCCCGCCCGCGTCGCCTCGAGGTCATGGCCGACCCTGCGGTGGGCGCGTTCGGCGCGGTGACCCTGGTGGTCGTGCTCGTGCTCCGCTTCGGCGCCTTCGCGTCGACAGCCGCCGCCCCTCTGGTCCTCGGCGCGCTGTGGTGCGGGTCGCGTACGGGCATGGCGGTCGTGGCCCGATGCGGGCCTTACGCGCGACCCGGTGGCCTCGCCAGCGCCTTCATCGGCCCCGGCGAACAGGGGGGGTCGACCGGGCGGGACGGCATCAGCAATGCGGTGGTGCCGGGCCTGATCGGTGTGGCCCTGGCGGTCGGGCTCGCAGTCGCGGGTCGGGGTACCCACGGACTCGCCGCGGTGGGTGGCGAGGCCGTGGGGTTCGCTCTCGTCATCGCCTTCGCGCACCGGAGGATCGGGGGCTTCACCGGGGACGTGCTCGGAGCGGCCGGGGTGGTCGGAGAGACAGTCGGGCTTCTCGTCCTGGCGGCCAAGTGGTGAGCGCGTCGAAGCCCATGGCGGCCGCCCTCGGTGTCCTCGCCGATCGCGTCCTGGCCGAACCACCGTCGGGATTGCACCCGGTGCGGCTATTCGGGCTCTGCATGGAAAGGTTCGAAGCCCGGGCCTACCGAGACACTCGCGCTGCCGGGGTCGGTCATGTGGCCTTCGGCGCCGGATTGGGTGCGGCGGCGGGAGCGGTCGTGGGCTCCACCGCCGCGGCGACGTACCTGGCGGTGGCGGGAAGACAATTGCGCGAGGTGGCGGCGACCATCGGCGACGCGCTCGAGGGCGACGACCTCGAACGGGCCCGGGAGCTCCTGCCCAGCCTGGTCGGACGCGAGGTGGCGACCCTCGATGCGCAGGGCATGGCCCGGGCGGTAGTCGAATCGGTGGCCGAGAACACCGTGGACGCCGTGGTGGCGCCGGCGTGGTGGGCCGCCGTGGCCGGCGCGCCCGGCGCCCTCGGATACCGCGCCGTCAACACCATGGACTCGATGGTGGGGTACCGCAGCGATCGATATCTCCGTTACGGGTGGGCGAGTGCCCGTCTCGACGACGCGGCCGCCTTCGTCCCCGCACGAGTGACCGCCGCTCTGGTGGTATCGGTCCGCCCCCCCGCCGCCGCGGCCGTCTGGCATGCGGTGCGAACCCAGGCGCCCTTGCATCCTTCTCCGAACGCTGGCGTGGCCGAGGCTGCTTTTGCCGCCGGATTGGGTGTGCGTCTGGGCGGAGAGAACACCTACGGGGACACCACCGAGCGTCGCCCCACGCTCGGAAGCGGGCCGAGCGCCGCACCCCCGGACATCCGGCGCGCCGTGGGACTGTCCCAGGACGTGAGCGACGCGCTGTGCGTGCTCCTCGGCGCCGTTGGGCTGTGCCTGACAACGCGACGGCTCGCTCGGGGCCGACGACGATGACGACATTGCCCGCCCCGGGCCCACACGGCGGAGACGCGGCGTCGGTGGCATACGCCCTTGGACTGGATCCCGAGAGCGTGCTCGACCTGTCGCAATCGTTGAACCCGGTGGCACCAGATCCCGTGCCGGTGCTGCGCCGGCACCTGGCGTCGTTGCGCCGCTACCCCGACGCCTCTCGAGCTACGGCCTCGTTGGCCGAGGCCATGGGAGTCGACGAGCGCCGCCTGCTGCTCACCAACGGAGGAGCCGAGGCCATCGGGTTGGTGGGCCAGGAGATGAGCGGACGCGTGGTCGAGCCCGAATTCTCGCTGCATCCACGGGGCGGGGGACCGCTGTGGCGCTCGAACCCCCATAACCCGAGTGGGATCCTGGCGGGTCACGACGACCACGCCGAGGTCTGGGACGAGGCCTTCTACGCACTTGCGACCGGATCCTGGACGCGTCGTGACCCTGACGCCGTGGTGGTGGGCTCGCTCACCAAGCTCCTGGGGTGCCCGGGGCTCCGCATCGGCTATGTCCTGGTGCCCGGGGGCGAGGAGGCCACGATCGCCCGCTGTCGAGATCACCAGCCCATGTGGTCGGTCAACAGCCTGGCGGTGACCGCCCTCCCCGACCTCTTGGCAGCTGTCGAGCTCCCCACCTGGACCGCTCGCGTCCAGACGCTGCGCGGGCAGTTGGCCGCGCTGCTTCGTGCTCACGGGTACGAACCTCAACCGTCCGACGCCAACTGGGTGCTCGTCGCCGCGCCGGGGCTGCGCGCCGATCTGGTGACGCACGGGATCGTGGTCCGAGACTGCACCAGCTTCGGGATGCCCGATGTGGTCCGCATCGCAGTGCCCGCACCGTCGGGCCTCGAGCGGTTGGAGCGGGCCTTGTCCGAGATCGATCAGCCAGCAGCCAGGAGAAGCGCGTCATGACCACTGAGGGATTCTTCGAAACCTGTCGCAGTGTCGTCGCGGCCGACACCGGTGCGGCTGCAGCCGCGGCCGAGCTCCAGGCACGGTTGACCAAGCCCCGTGGTTCGCTCGGAAGCGTCGAGGACATCGGGGTCCGCCTGAGCGCCATGGCAGGGGAATGTCCGCCGCCGATCCCCGCACCGGTCACCGTAGCGGTGTTTGCCGGAGATCACGGCGTCGTGGCCGAGGGAGTGACACCGTGGCCGCAGGAGGTGACTGCGCAGATGGTGGCGAACTTCTGTGCCGGTGGTGCCGCCATCAACGTCCTCGCCCGGCACGTCGGCGCCGAGGTCGTCGTCGTGGACGTGGGAGTGGCCACACCCATCCTGACCGACTCGAAGGCCTTGGTCCGCAGGAACGTCGCGCTCGGCACCCGAAACCTTGCCGTCGAGCCGGCCATGACGACCGATCAGGCCCGTGCTGCTCTCGATGTCGGTGTGGACGTGGCAACGAAGTCGATCGATACAGGCGCGCGCCTGGTGGTGACCGGCGATATGGGGATCGGGAACACGACATCGGCGGCGGCGCTGATCGCGGCTCGGTCGGGTCGATCGGCGACGGAGGTGACCGGGCGCGGTACCGGCATCGACGACGTCATGCTCGACCGCAAGAAGGCGGTGATCGCCCAGGCGCTCGCGCGTCTCGCTCCTGAGGCGGAGCCCCTGGTCGTGCTGGCCGAGCTCGGCGGCCTCGAGATCGCCGCACTGTGTGGGTTCGTCGTCGGCGCCGCCTCACGCCGGGTACCGGTCATGGTGGATGGTGTCATCGCCGCGGCCGCCTCGATGATGGCGACGGCGTTCGTGCCCGAGGCCCTCGACTACCTGATCATCGGACATCGTTCCAGCGAACCGGGATCAACGGTCGTCGTGGACGAGCTCGGGCTCGTCCCGGTGCTGGACCTCGGCATGCGACTGGGCGAGGGATCCGGGGCGGCCTTGGCAGTGCCGATCGTGCAGGCGGCGGCCAAGATCCTGCGAGAGATGGCGACCTTCGACTCCGCCGGAGTCAGCGACAAGACAGCTCATTCGCATTGAAAGGCAGCATCCTCGTCGCTGGCACCTCATCGGGTGCGGGCAAGAGCACACTTGTCGCCGGACTGTGTCGTTGGTGTGCGACGAAGGGCATCTCGGTCGCTCCCTTCAAGGCCCAGAACATGTCGTTGAACTCCTTCGTGACCGGTGACGGGCGCGAGATCGGTCGCGCCCAGGCGTCCCAGGCCCAAGCGGCCCGGGTCGAGCCCGAGGCGATCATGAACCCAGTTCTGCTCAAGCCGGGCACCGACTCCCGGAGCCAGGTGGTCGTCCTCGGACGAGCGGTGGGGGAGATGGAGGCCAGGAAGTACTGGAACGAGAAGGAGAGCCTCCTCGACGTCGTCGTCGACGCCTTTCGCCAGTTGGAGGCGCGATTCGACGTCGTGATCTGCGAAGGGGCCGGGAGTCCGGCCGAGATCAATCTCCGCTCCTTCGACATCGTGAACCTCGGGTTCGCCCGGGCGGTGGGTGCGCCCGTGGTGGTGGTCAGCGACATCGACCGGGGTGGGATGTTCGCGTCGTTGGTAGGAACCCTCGCCCTGCTCGACGACGAGGATCAGCGCCACGTGCAGGGATTCGTGGTGAACCGGTTCCGTGGGGATCGTGGCCTTCTCGAGCCCGGTCTGGCCATGCTCCGGACCTTGACGGGGCGACCCGCGCTCGGGGTCCTGCCCTTCGTGGAAGACCTCTGGATCGACGAGGAGGACCGCCCCGATCCGGGCGCGTACCGTGATCCGGGCCAACCGCTCGGAGAGGAGACGTTGCGGGTGGGAGTCGTCCGCCTGCCGCGCGCCAGCAACCTCACCGATCTTGATCCTCTGGCTGCCGAGCCCGGTGTGGCCGTGCGCTTCGTGGCCCGTCCACAGGAGCTCGCCGATGCTGACCTCGTGATCCTCCCCGGCACGCGGGCCACCGTTGACGATCTCGAATGGATGCGGAGCCGGGGGATCGACGTCGCCCTCGAGGAGCGGGCCCGAGCACAGCGCCCCATCCTCGGAATCTGCGGCGGTTATCAGATGCTGGGTGGCTCGATCGACGACGAGGTCGAAGGCGGACTGGGCATCGTGGAAGGCCTCGACCTGTTGCCCGTGAGGACGACGTTCGGTGCCGACAAGATTGTGTCCCGACCGCGTCGTGTCCTCAGTGACGGCAGCGTCGTCGAGGGATACGAGATCCACCACGGCGTGGTGCAGCGACTGGGTGGCGACCATCTCTTCGCCGACGAAGGCTGTCGTGTCGGCCCGGTGACCGGCACGTCGTGGCACGGATTGTTCGAGAACGACGGTTTCCGACGAGCGTTTCTGACCGATGTCGCAGGGCGCACGAACCGGCGCTTCACGGTGTCCTCTGACTGTCGGTTTGCGGAAATTCGCGAAGCCCGATTCGAGCGACTGGCTGTCATGGTGGCTGAGCATCTGGATACCGAGGCGATGGAAAGGATCATCGAGGGTCACACCGAGAATCACCCTCCGCTGCGCTTTTCCTCGACATGAGGGTCGAGGGATTGGACTCAGCAGAGCTTTCGGACCACCAGGCACGCTTCGGACGGGCACGACGCGGTACCATCGCGGGTTCCGGGCGCATAGCTCAGTTGGTTAGAGCGCAGCCTTCACACGGCTGAGGTCGAGGGTTCGAGTCCCCCTGCGCCCACCCCTGAGACCCCTGCGTTCACCGTTCAAAAAACGCAACGTTTGGACTTGTCAGGATGGTGATCTCGTGTCGTATCGCTCGTCTCGCGCGTTGCGCTCGAATCCGCCGACAGAGACAGCCACGCACGTTGACCCTATTTGGGCCGAAGGGGCGTGATACCTCGGGTGGCTGTGGTTCAGCTGTTGCCGGCCACGCGCCGAGCGCACCCCGGCGCAGTTGCGGGGTCCGGTTACGCGGGTGGTTTGCCAAACCTAGACATCCCACGGGCACAAATGTCAAGCGACCTCGGCAAGTTGGGCCGTCCGGTGACCCCAGCCGACGGTCTCGTTGTAGACGCTGTGGTGCTCGAGACAGCCGTGGAGGATGCCGACCAGTCGATTGCCGAGGGCCCGGAGGGCAGCGTGATGGGTGTCACCGGCAGCCCTTCGGGTGTCGTAGAAGGTCCGGGCTCCAGGTGACGCGCTGAGAGCGGCGAAGGCCCAGAGGTAGATCGCATCGGCCAGGCGATGGTTTCGTGCGTAGCGGGCGAGCACGACTCGCTTGGTGCCCGAGGCTCGGGTGATCGGTGACGTGCCGGCGTAGTTCTTGCGAGACTTGGCGGTGCAGTAGCGATTCGGCTCATCGCCGAACTCGCCCAGCACCCGGGCGCCGAGGATGGTCCCTAGTCCTGGCAGGGATCGGACCACCTTGGCATCCGGGTGCTGCTCAAAACCCGCTTCGAGCTCCTCGGCCAGGGTGGCGATCTGGGCGACCATGGTGGCGATCACGGCCACACTGGCAGTCACCGACGCCCCAATGCGCTCGACACCGCGGCGGGAGCGGCGAGCTGCTCGGAGAGCAGAGCCCCTTGGATCTCAGCCGCCCGGACCTCAATCCGGCGCTGTCGGCCGCCCCGGCGCAATGCCGAAGCGATCTTCGACACTGACAGGGTCTGACCCAGCTCCGGGGTCGGCGCCATGCGGAGCACTTCGAGCGCGTCGCCGCTGGCCAGGTCGTCGAATGCCACCAGCGCGGCGGGGTAGAACTCCCGCAACGTCGAGCGCAGCAGGTTCGTCTGGCGCTTCCTCGACCACACCATCGTCTGATGGGCCCGGGCCAACACCTTGACTACCTGTACCGTCTCTGAGTCAGCCGCCACCGGCCGGTGGTTGTGGCGGTCGGTACGGACCATGTCGGCCAGCACCTTGGCGTCTCCGGGATCGGACTTCGCCCCCGAAGTCGAATGCCGGTCCCGGTAGCGCGACGTGGACATCGGGTTGACGGCGAACACCTCGTAGCCCGCCGCAACCAGGGCGGTCACGAACAGACCCCGATCGGTCTCGATCCCGATGACCACTTCACCCGGCTCCTCGACGTGGTCACCGACCAGATCGTGGAAGCGGGCAATGCCCTCCACTCCTTCGGGAAGACGACCGCCGCCGATGCGTTTGCCGTCCTCGTCCTCCACATACACGTCGTGGTGGGCCTCAGCCCAATCCACCCCTACGAAGACCATCTGGGTCCCTCCTCCTTTGTCCGGCATCGACACGAGCCCGAGGACCCCAGCAGCTTCCTAATGGACAGTGCTCGAGGCACACCAATACCCATCGCTGCGTTGGTGCCGACGTTACGGGCCCCGGATGCAGTCCCGAGAGTGACGCTGACAAACCCGAGCGTGAGTAGGACCTAGCGCTCGAAGGCTGAGGGATGCGCGACGGGGACAGGAAACGACCTTGCAGGGTTGGACTTTTGGCCAAATGGAACTTTCCGTGCCAATGGACCTCTGAAAATGGCTGCCCGAATCCTGTTCGGCTTTGGTGGCCGGTCTGATCGGTGGCCAGGCCGACATTCCAAGTCAGTAATATTGTCGTCGGCCCCCGACGGCGTGACTAACAGGGCCGAAAGTCCCAACCATCGAGACGGCGGATGGCTGTCATGGTGGGGCATGCTTTGCAGGCGTATGCTCTGCGCAGGCCGGGTTGGCCACCAATGATGTCGTCCGAGACCCTGACGTCGCGCCCCAAAGGGGCGCCGAGGAAAGGGCGATTTTATGGACCAAATACCGGGGCCCACTGACCCCTTCGAAGAGAACCCCGGGGTCGATGGGTGTGAGTTGGACAGTTCCGTTGCTGTTGAAACCATGGACGGGTCCAAAGTCCATCTGGCAGCGCCAGTCCTAGAGGTGGACCGCTTGTTGCCTGGCACCTCTGATCGACGATCGGATCAGACATTTCGCCAACTCGAACAGTTCAGTCCCGCATCGGGCCAGCCAATCCCTCTCCCCGGTGACGACGCCCAAGGTGAGTCATTGACGCTCGCTGGGCGCCCCGACATCGATGTAGCCATGTTCGTGGCCCTTCGGAGGACCATGGTTACCGACCAAAGTTCGCAGGTTCCGGCCGCGGTGGCGCGAGGCCGAGGCCAGCTAGGGCTGGCGGGTACCTCCGGAATCCAACGTGCTTCGACTTGGGGGTCACCGGTGCGCGCTGGACGCCCCGACATCGACGCGGCCATGGTTCTGGCCCTCCGGAGCGCCCGCCTTACCAAGAACAGCTTCCTGGTGTCCGATGATCTGCCCCCAGGCCGGAACCCGATCGGGACGACAGATCCTCCCGGTGAGTGTTGAGAACCACCTCACCACAGGGCGAATTCAGGGCGATGCGTAACGCCAGCTGTCCTGAACGCGGCTGCCAGGCTTTCAGCGTTTCGTCTCCATGGCGTGGTGGCCACGCGGAGGGAGTGACGACCTCGAACGCCACCGGCGGCTCATGCTCGCCCAGGTCCGCATTCGTCATCAGACGCAGGACACGGCGGCCCGTCGACCATGCAACGCGGCGTCGATTCCAAGGATCTCCAGGGCTAGACCGAGGTCCTTTCGCCACATGACCGGTGCTTCGTTGGTGCCAGAGTCGATAAGAAGCGCTTGGCGACAATGAGAGCCGAAGACGCCGACCAGTTTCTGGCTGAGTTGATCGCCGGCTCCGAGGATGAGTCGGCGTCGCTTACGAACGTTTGTCGCAGCGCCACCGAGCCGCTTCGGATGAGTGGCGCCGCTGTGGTGTTGATGGGCGAAGATGCGGTTCCGAGCGTGGCGGGTTTCTACGGCGTCTCGGAGGCCGTGCGGGACCTGGAATTCACCTTGGGTGAGGGTCCCGCCAGCGACGCCTTTGCCGAGGGCAGGCCGGTCCTGGTGGACGATCTTACGTTCTTTACTGATCGCTGGCCCCAGTTCACCCATGGGCTCGCTGACGCCGCAATCCACGGTATCTACGCGCTCCCCTTGCAGGTGGGAGCGATCAAGCTCGGCGTGCTCGTCCTCTACCGCGATCAACCCGGCGTCTTGTCAGGTGAGGAGCTCTCCGCCGCGCTCCTGGTCGCTGACCTGGTCACCGACCAAGTCCTTGATATCCAAGCCGGTGTTGGCTCGGAGACCTTGGCGTGGGGACTCGAGGTCGACGACTACCGGGCTGTCGTCCACCAGGCCACGGGGATGATCTCTATCCAGCTCAACTGCGATGTCGGTGAAGCCCTGGTCCGGCTGCGAGGGTACGCCTTCGGAGCCGAGCAGCCCATTGAACAGGTGGCCACCGACGTGGTCACGGGAGACCTCAGGTTCGAAGAACCGTGACGCCCCAGCACAGACAGGCAGGCGGGATGAGGTTCCTTGACGTCCCGATCTGTGGCAAAGTGGGCAGAGGGCTTCCGGTACAAGAGCCGCCGGGAACTTGCCCGGACTCTGAGGCTCTGGACGTGGCCATGGAACAGAAAGACCATGGATCATAAACAGGAGTGGCTGGCTCGGACCTTTGTCGAACTGGCCGACACACTGGTGGCCGACTTCGATCTCATCGACTTCATGTCGGTCTTGGTCGAGCGCTGCGCAGAGCTGCTGGACTCGGCCGAAGTGGGCCTGGCTTTGGCTTCCACCCGAGGTGAGCTTCGGGTCATGGCGTCTTCGACCGAGCGCATGCGTGCGCTCGAGCTGATCGAGGTCCAGAATGACGAGGGCCCTTGCAGGGATTGTGTGCGCACCGGTCAGCAGGTTCTGAACCAGCGACTTGACGGCGCCGAGGATCGCTGGCCGCTGTTCGCTTCCGAGGCCCGGGAAGCCGGGTTCCAGATGGTGCACGCCCTGCCGTTACGGTTGCGCAGTGACGTGATCGGAGCCATGAACATCTTCAGCTCCGAACCGCGCGAGCTCTCATCAGAAGATGTGAACCTCACGCAAGCCCTCGCCGACGTGGCCACTATCGGAATTCTCCAGGAGCGCGCCGTGAAGCACGGAACCGACCTGGCGGGTCAGCTCCAAGGTGCGCTCAATTCTCGAATCGTGCTCGAGCAAGCCAAAGGCATCGTGGCCGAGAGGCGACAAGTGAACATGGACGAGGCGTTCGCCTTGCTCCGAAGCTACGCCCGGGGCCATCGCACTCTGTTGAGCGTTGTGGCCCGCGCCATCATCGACCACTCGCTCGCGCCGGCCGAGCTGCACCTCGTAGTAGGTGCGGAACATCGCGGGCGGGAAACGAAACCCACGTCCTGATTGCAGCGAGAAACCGGGATTTGCGCCTGGTTGTCCCGGAGAATCTCCATATGCCTCCACGATCGTCACTTGGAGGCTCGATCGGATTGTACTAATCCCCAGAGGGTCCAGTCCCCTCCCGGCACTGAGACCTGCGGCGTGCGAGGGCGTGGCGCGGCAAATCGCGTCCTAAAGAAACCGGAGAAGGACCCTGCGGCGCCGATTACGCCGAGCGGGGTAGTTCACGTGATTGGGACCTTCGGCCTCTGCCGTTCCAAGAACCCCAGGCGTACGATGACCGCAGGTGGGTTCCGGATCGGCGCCGTCTCGTCGCCTCGGGGGGAATGCCCATGGGGACACCTACGGGGGCAGGAGCGGTGGCGCGTAGGGATTGCTGGCCCCCAGGGTCCCTGCGCCCCACCGGCGCCCCTCGCCGATTCAGGCCAGCTGTTGCCCCGAGAGTGTGTCGAACAGAGGTCACGGTCCTGATGGTCGGTCGTCCGGTCCTCCAACCCTTGGCCGCGGTCCGGAATCGTGTCTTTGGCGGGGCACAGCGAATCTCTCGGCAGGACCGAGCAGGACCAGGGCGCTGTGGCACCCGTTGGAGTCACACAGGAAAGCACCCTTGCTATAAATGGCCACGATCCGTGCCCCACGTCTGAACAATCCGCGACGACGGGGTGCAAAGATCCCCAATTGTCTCGGGCACGCCAGGTAGACAGTCCTGGTCCGGAAGCACGACTTCGCCGCGGGTCCCGCAGGCGAACGCGAGCAAAGTCGGCAGCGTTCCCGGAATGTCGCTCCGCTACACCTAAAGTGGCGTCTGTGCTACCGTGAGAGGGCTGAAGGGTCCCAGACCCCGCCTCTTTCGCTCCCTGGCCGATGGCCGGGGCAACGAGATGGAGGCACAACAAATGGGTTTAGCAGGAATGGTCTTCAGCATGATCTCAATCGCGGTGGGTGCCGTCATGTATTGGGCGGTGACCAGTCAAGGTCATGGCTTCCGGCTGTCCACGGTGGGGGTCATCCTCATGGTCGTCGGAGCGGTAGGTCTGGCCATCTCGACAGCGATCTTCGCCACGTCTCGTCGTCCGGCTGGCAGTCCCAACCGCACCTACGACAAGCAAGTGACCGACACAGCAGGTCGCACGGCTGAGGTGCATGAAGAGGTCCACTAAACGGGCCTCGAGTCGCAAGACAAGCATCTGCTTGAGCAAACGCTTCTCTTGGAACGGTCTACTAGCCCGGACTTTTCAGTAACTCAGCCGCCCTGAGCGGGCGCGTCAGCGAAAACGCCCTCCCGGTAAGGGAAACTGCTGCTTATCGAAGGCACAGCAACCCGAACCAGAAGGGCACCTTCGAGATGCAGAATATTCCGAGCCGTCCGCGCCTGTCCGTGACCACTGGAGGCAAAGGAGAGTGGTGTCGCATGCCGGTGCTCAGGCAAGACTGACGAAACGAAGGCGTCTCTCAAAGATGCGGGCGAGAAGGTCAAGGACGCCGTGTCGAACGTCAAGGACGCCGTCAAACGCAAGTAGTCCGGCACGATCGTCGGGGCAAAGGCTCTGGTACCCGGATGACTAAGAATGGGAAGGCAGGAAGCTTCATGAAGAACGCTTGGAAAGGTCTCATCGTCGGCGCCTTGACGGGAATGGTGGGTGGCTCAGTCATGGATATGGCGTCTGGTGCCCGGCGCAAGACGGCCCGAGTAGCGCATGGCGTGATTGACAAGGCTCCTACCGTTGCGAAGGCCGCAACTCACAAGGCAGCCGGCATGCTTCACGACGCCGAGGTTCCAGACGCATTGCGGGGGGCAGCGGTGCAGGTGGGTGATTCCCAAGTGGCCCAGAATGCCAAGACAGTCGCCGGGCAAGTAGCAGCGGGCTTCAGGCACTGAAGCGGAACCCAAACCACTGAACTCAGACGGTGACCTGCCGGGCGCTGCCAACATCACCAAACCAAGGCGCCGACGGATGATTCATCATCCGTGTCCAGGCTAACTGTCACCCGAGTTGAAGAATGTCGCAAAGCTGCCCGCCACCACTGTGATGACGAAGACAGCCCACACCTCTAGTCCAATATCGACGATCCTGCCGGGCCACGTCAGCGGGTTCTTGATCTGGGACGAAACGGTCAGCATTTGCACGACAGAGAAAAAGGCAGCATCACCGAATCCGTTGATGTCGCCGCCCTTGTGCCCACTCTCAAACGCCCAAGTGAGCACCGTGCCGCCGACGAAGACCACGATGGACAGCCCGAGCGCCAGTAATAGGCGAGCCAGCAGGCGCCGGTGGCGCTCTTCAATCGTGAGAAGTCTCGACACTTCTTCTCGTATCACGACGCAGTCTCCTTTCGCCCTGCAGGTCGGAACAAGGGCGTCCGATGATGCCTCGGCGGGCCATGGGAGGCAAGGGCTCAGTCCAACAGTGAGATGCAGCTGAGGGAGGAGTGAGGCCAGCGTCGACTCAATATGTGTTGGGTGCCACCGGGATGTGCTGCCGATCCTGCTCTACGGGGTCGAAACGGAACCTGTCAAGCGATTTGAGACACGTTCTTATGACGCCTTCCGTGCAACCTCCTCTTGTGGAATCGGCTCGTTGATCCACGCCACGGTGGGAAGCTTTGGCGGCTGCGGCCGGCGATGGCGGAACCGGTCTGGGTTCGCCGCGTAGGCGGCATCGAGGGTCTCGGCACG
>Ga0307373_10006305_pt1 | contig 18958 bp, 16 predicted proteins | sample OX2MG_FD_202534 | JGI IMG/M metagenome (GOLD analysis project Ga0307373, IMG submission 202534) | Soil microbial communities from Risofladan, Vaasa, Finland - OX-2 | ecosystem: Environmental > Terrestrial > Soil > Coastal area > Acid sulfate soil | place: Finland: Risofladan, Vaasa | collected...
CGGCCGATCGGCCGGTTTCGCTGTGGGCGATCCGGCCCCGGCCGGTCACCGCGCCCGGTCACGCACAATGGATGGATGAGCGTACCCGTGCCGAAGGCCCGGACGCTGGTGACCGATGACGGCGTGCCGATCGACGCCGCGCACCTGCCCGGTGACCGTGAGCTGGCGATTGTGATGGCGCACGGCTTCACGCTGTCCTGGCAGCGCCCCGCCGTGTGGCGGGTGGCCACCCAGCTGAACCGGTCGGCGGGCGTGGTCACGTTCGACTTCCGCGGGCACGGCCGGTCCGGCGGGCTTTCCACCATGGGCGACCGCGAGATCCGCGACCTGGCCGTGGCGGTGGGCTACGCGCGGGAGCTGGGCTACCGGCGGGTCGCGGCGGTCGGGTTCTCGATGGGCGCCTCGATCGTGGTCCGGTACGCGGGCCTGGTCGGCGGGCTGGACGCGGCCGTCTCGGTGAGCGGGCCGGGCCGCTGGTACTACCGAGGCACGCTGCCGATGCGCCGGGTCCACTGGGCGGTGGAGCGCCGCCCGGGCCGCCTGGTCACCCGGACCTGGCTGAAGACCCGTGTCAGCCCCGTCCGGTGGGACCCGGTGCCGGTCTCCCCGGCCGAGGCGGCGCCCAAGATCGCGCCGACCCCGTTCCTGATCGTGCACGGTGACCAGGACCTGTACTTCCCGCTGGACCACGCCCATCAGCTGTACGACGCGGCCTGCGAGCCGAAGGAGCTGTGGGTCATCCCCGGGTTCGGCCATGCCGAGTCCGGCGCGAGCAACGCCCTGGTGAACCGGATCGGTCACTGGGTCCGGGACGCGGCCCTGCCCGAGAAGCCCGCCGCCGGCGGCCCGCCGGACGATATTGCAACCCCCGCACCACGGCAGGCAGGCACGGATCCGGTCGCCGACCCCGCCTAGCGCGCCCCGGGGCCGTCAGTGGCGCAGGCTGGCGCCGGTGCCCGGGTCGAAGAAGTGCAGCGCTTCCAGGTCCACGTGGACCTGGGCCTGCTCGCCGACCCGCAGGGCCGTCCGCGGGTCCATCCGGGCCACGATGGTCGCCGCCAGCCCGGCCGCGGCCGGGGCCACCCCGACGGCGCAGTGCAGGTCCACCTCGGAGCCGAGTTCCTCGCGCAGCTCCACCGACACCTCGATGACCGACCCGGGGGTGACGTCGCGGGCCAGCGTGGCGTCCTCCAGGTGCTCGGGCCTGATCCCGAGCACGACCTTCCGGCCGACGTAGCGGTCCAGGCCCGGGTGCTCGCGGACCGCCTTGTCCGCGATGGCGAGCCGGTGCGGCCCGAAGCACACGTGCGGGCCGCCGTCGCCGCTTTCCAGGCTGGCCTCGACCAGGTTCATGGCGGGGGAGCCGATGAAGGAGGCCACGAACAGGTTGGCCGGGCGCAGGTAGAGCTCCTGCGGCGGCGCGACCTGCTGCAGCTCGCCGTGCTGGATCACCGCCACCCGGCTGCCCAGGGTCATCGCCTCGGTCTGGTCGTGGGTGACGTAGATGGTGGTCACCCCGAGCGAGCGCTGCAGCCGGGCGATCTCGGCCCGCATCTGCACCCGCAGCTTGGCGTCGAGGTTGGACAGCGGCTCGTCCATCAGGAACGCCCGCGGCTGGCGGACGATCGCCCGGCCCATCGCCACCCGCTGCCGCTGGCCGCCGGAGAGCTGGCGCGGCTTGCGGTGCAGCAGCGGCTCCAGTTCCAGGATGCGCGCCGTCTCCTGCACCCGCCGCCGGATCTCGTCCTTGGGGGTGCGCCGGTACTTCAGGCCGAACGCCATGTTGTCGAACACGCTCAGGTGCGGGTACAGCGCGTAGCTCTGGAAGACCATGGCGATGTCGCGGTCCCGCGGCTCCACGTCGTTGACCGGGTCGTCGTCGATGAGGATGGTGCCCGACGTGACCTCCTCCAGCCCGGCCACCATGCGCAGGGCGGTGGTCTTCCCGCACCCGGACGGCCCGACCAGCACCATCAGCTCGCCGTCGGCTATCGCCAGGTCCAGCGACCGGACCGCTGTGGTCCCGTCCGGGAACTCCTTGGTGATGCCGTCCAGCACGATCCTCGCCACCGCTACTCCTTCTCCGCTGCCGCAGCCGCAGCCGCCCGGCCCGTCATCCGCCGAACGCGGGCACGGGCTGGCCGCGCGTTCCCGGCCGGGTGCGCAGCAGGTTGCCGGCCAGCGGCTCGGCTGCCCGCTGCTGGGAGTCCATGCCCTCCCAGGCGGTCGTCAGGTACAGGTCGGAAAGCTCAGGGCCGCCGAAGCCGGGGCAGGTCGGCTGGGACACCGGCACCGGGAAGGTGGCCAGCAGGCCCCCGGTCGGGGCATACCTGCGCACCTCGCCGCCACCCCAGATGGCCACCCACAGGCACCCCTCCGCGTCGACCGCCAGGCCGTCCGGCACGGCCGTTCCCGCCGGGAACGCAATCAGGTCGTAGGGCTCCCAGCCGATGCGGCCGGTGCCGGGGTCGTAGTCGAACGCCCGCACCCGCGGCTCGCGCTCGCCGGAATCGATGTAGTAGAGGATGTCGCCGTCGGGGCTCCAGCCGAGCCCGTTCGACTCGGTGACTCCCTCCAGCACGGTGGTGATGGTCCCGTCGGGGTCCAGCCGGTACAGCGCTCCCGCGCCGGGCTTGACGTCGTTGGCGACCGTCCCGGCCCAGAACCGGCCCGCCGGGTCGCACGCGCCGTCGTTGAAGCGGATCCCGCCGTCCAGCCCGGGCACCGGCAGCGGGCCCGCCTCCGGCGTGCCGTCGGCGCCGGTGAGGCGGAACCCGTCCGCGGCGGCCAGCACGAAGCCGCCGCCCTGGCGGGGCGCGGCGGCACCGACGGCGACCGGGTGCCCGTCCGCCGCCAGCTCCAGCACCACATCGCTGCCCTGGCCGGGCCGGTACCGGTGCAGCCGCCCGGCGTGGATGTCGACCCAGATCAGGCTGCCGGTGGCCGGGTCCCAGACCGGCCGCTCACCCAGCTCGGCACCGGCCGGGACGACCACCTCCCATGGCGGTGCCTCGGCTGGCTCCCACGGCGGTGACTGGGCCGCCGCCGGGCGCGGTTCTTCGTCCTGGCCGCTCATTTGCCCATCCCGAGAGTCAGGCCCCTGATCAGGTGCCGCTGGAAGATCAGGTACACGATGATGGCCGGCAGCGCGCTGATAAACGAGCCGGCCATCAGCACCGGGATGCTGGTGGTCCGCCCCGCCGACAGGGCCGCCAGGCCCACGGTGATGGTCCGCTGCTGCGGGTTCTGCAGGAACAGCAGCCCGACCAGCAGGTCGTCCCAGATCTGGATGAACTGCAGCACGGTGACCGTGGCGATGGCCGGCAGCGACAGCGGCAGCGCGATCCGCAGGAAGGTCCGGCCGTAGCCGAGCCCGTCCATCACCGCCGCCTCGATCAGGTCGTCGGAGATCCCCCGGTAGTAGGTGGCCATCAAGAAGGTGGCGAACGGCGTCCCGAGCGCGACGTAGACCATGATCGCGCCGAGGTAGGTGTTGATGAGGCCGAGCTTCCCGAGGTTGACGTACTCGGGAATGATGATCGACTGCAGCGGGACCATCAGCGCGGCGACGACGGCCAGGAACACCGTGCCGCTGCCCCGGTAGCGCAGCTTGGCGAACGCGAAGCCGGCGGTGGTGGCGACCAGCAGGATGAGAGCGATCGCGGTCACGCAGATGATGGTCGAGTTGAGCAGCTCCCGCCCCACCGGCAGCTCGGTGAACAGCTGCCGCCAGCTGACGGCGGAGTGCCCGTGCTGCTGCTCGAACTGCGACTGGGTCCGGAACGCGTTGTTGAGCATGTAGTAGAAGGGGTAGAGCATCACCACCGCGATCACGGCCATGAGCGCGAACAGCGTGCCCATGCGCAGGCGCTTGCGGGTGACCGCCGCGGTGGGCCGGCCGGTCCCGGCTGCCGTCAGCGGCGTCACCGCTACCACCCCTCCCCGTCTTCGGACCTGATCAGCCGGAGCTGGACCAGGCCGACGATGATCATGATCACGAACAGGATGATCCCGTACAGGGCGCCGGTCCCGAACTGGCCCTGCGCGAACGCCGACTGGTAGACGAAGAACTCCAGCGTGGTGGTGCCGAAGCCGGGCCCGCCGTTGGTCATCACGAAGATGAGGCTGAACAGCGCCGAGAACGCACTGATGACCGTGATCACGAACGAGAACTGGATGAACCGCTTGAGCAGCGGCACCGTGACCCGGAAGAAGATCTGCCAGCGGCTCAGCCCGTCCACCCGGGCCGCCTCGATCAGTGTCTGGTCCAGGGTCGCCATCCCGGTCAGGAAGATGATCGTGTTGGTCCCGAGCATGGACCACACGAACGTGATGGCCAGTGCGACCAGGGCACTGCGCTGCCCGGCCAGCATGTCGGTCTGCAGCGAAGCCAGTCCCACCAGCCTGAGCATGGAGTTCATCAGCCCGGACAGGGCGAAGAACTGCACCGCGACCATGCCGATCACGACCCAGGAGATGGCGGTGGGCAGGAAGTACACCGACCGGAAGAAACGCCAGCCGCGCACGTGCTCGTGCAGCAGCGCGGCGATGCTCAGCGGGATGCCGATCGCGAACGGGATGGACAGCAGCAGCAGGGCGTTGTTCTGCAGCACCCGCCACAGGATCGGGTCGCTCAGCGCCGTGCTGTAGGCGCTGGGGCCGATCCAGGTCGCGCTGATCCCGTCCCAGGTCGTCATCGAGTAGTAGACGGCCTGGCCGATCGGCAGGCCGAGCAGGGCGACGACCACGATCACCGCCGGCAAGCTGAGCAGGAGACCGGCCCGCCGCCGGCGGCGGGCAAGCCGGCTCCCGCCCCGGCGCCTGCCCGGCCGGGCAGCCACCGCCGTGGCGGCGGGCTGCTGGGCGGCCTGGACGGTGCTCACCTGGGGTGTCTCCTGTCCTGGGAGCCCTGGGGTGGCGGCGGGCGCCGCCACCCCAGGGCCGGGGGGGGTTACGGGTAACTCGTGCCGCGCTTGGACGCGGGCAGCTGGCCGAGCGTGGTCTGCATGTTCTGCAGCGCCGCGCTGGGTGACATGGTGCCGTTAAGCACCGAAGGCAGCACCTTGCTGCCGGTGTTGACCACTTCCGGCTGAACCACGTTGTCCAGCATGGGGTACACCGTCAAGTGCTGCTGGCTGACGAAGTTGAGCATCTCCTGGTTCACCGGGTTGCTGGTCGTGGTGCCGGTGATCGCCGGGATCAGGCCCGCAGCGTTGATGATCGTGGCGGCCTGCGGGGTGGTCATGAACTCCAGGAACTGCAGGGCCTGCGGCTGGTGCTGGCTGTAGGTGGTCATCGACAGGCCATCACCGGCGTAGTCCACGACACCCTTGATGGGGGCGCTGGAGAACGGCGGCACGAACGCGGCCACGTTGGCACCCAGGGCCTGGGTGAACTTCTGGGTGTCCCAGGTGCCGTCGATCATCATGGCGGCCTTGCCGGTCTCGAAGTCGCCCAGGTTGTTGGTCTTGGTCAGCACGTCGCTGTTGGTGCAGCCAGAGCTCTTCAGCCTGGCCCACGAGGCCAGCTGGGCGGCGTTGGCCGGCGCCGTCCACGAGATCTGGCCGCTGTAGAGCTTCTGCCAGTCGTTCGCCGGATACGACCCGATCATCATGTAGCTCATGTCGTACCACGGGTAGAACTCGGCTCCCAGCGGCTGGCCGCCGTTGCCGTAGGTCATCGGGAGGTACCCGGCGGCCTTCAGCTTCTTGCAGGCGGCGAACAGCTGGCTCCAGTCGGTCGGCACCGCGCTGACGCCGGCCTTGGCGAAGGCAGCCTTGTTGTAGAAGCCGATGTAGAACTGGTTCTCCAGCGGGATCACGTACGGCCCGTTGGCGGAGCTGAACTGGTCCGAGGTCCACTTGAGCGCGTTGGGGTCGATCCGGGCCAGGTCAGCGGCCGGGATCTTGCCCTGCAGGTTGGTGAGGAAGTTCTTGTACTGGAGGGTGAACAGCCCGGTCCACATGACGGCCAGGTCGGGGCCGGTCTTGGAGACCGCGGCCGCCTGGAGCAGCGCGAAGTAGTTGTCCGCGGGCTGGCTCACGATGTTCACGGTGACGTTCGGGTGGAGCTTGTGGAACGCCTTGGCCAGGTTCTGCAAGGCGGTCGCGTTCTGCTCGGTGCCATAGTTGTGCCAGATGGTGAGGGTGACCGGGCCCGAGCCTGAGCTGGAACCGCCGCCTCCTCCGCCGCTGCCGCACGCGGTGGCCAGAAGGGCGGCCACGGCCACCCCTGCCACCAGAATCCATCGCCTCACGGCATTCTCCCTTCGCATTTCTCGCGCCTGTCAGTCACGGTCACGACCTGCCGACCACCGGTTCCACAAACCGGCGGTGCATCTCGGTGGGCGCCCGCAGGAAGTCCAGATCGCACCCGTCGGGTGCCTGTAGTACGTGGTCGCGGTACAGGGCCGGCCAGCCCCGCAGATGCGGCGACGCCGGCGGTGCCCAGGCGGCCCGGCGCCGCTGGAGCTCGGCGCCGGGAACGTCCAGGCTGATCGAGCCTGCCGCGGCGTCGACGCTGATCATGTCCCCGTCGGCGACCAGGGCCAGCGGGCCGCCGACCGCGGCCTCCGGGGCGGCGTGCAGGAAGACCGTCCCGAAGCTGGTGCCGCTCATCCGGGCGTCGGTGACCCGGACCATGTCGCTGATCCCGTCGGCGGCGAGCTTGGCGGGGATGGGGATCATCCCCCATTCCGGCATGCCGGGGCCACCCACCGGGCCGCAGCCCGCCAGCACCAGCACGCTGTCCTCGGTGACCGGCAGCGCCGGGTCGTCCACCCGCCGCCGCATGTCCTCGTAGCCGTGGAAGACCACGGCAGGCCCACGGTGGCGCAGCAGCGCCGGGGTCGCGGCGGACGTCTTGACGATCGCGCCGTCAGGAGCCAGCGACCCGCGGACCACCGCGAACGCGCCGCCGGTGGCGAGCGGCTGGCTGGCCGGCCGGATCGCGCCGCTGGCCGGCGGCGCGGCGGCGGCGATCTCGCCGATGGTCAGCCCCGCGATGGTGGCGGCGTCGCCGTCGAGCAGCCCGGACAGTTCGCGCAGCAGCGCGGGCAGGCCGCCGGCCGCGTCGAAATCCTGCATGAGACCGGCCCCGGACGGCTGGACGTCGGCCAGCACCGGCACGCCGGCGCCGAGCCTGGCCAGGTCGTCCAGGGGCAGCGGCACACCGACCCGGCCCGCGATGGCGGCCAGGTGGATGATCGCGTTGGTGGACCCGCCCGCCGCGTGCAGCACCCTGATCGCGTTGGCGAAGGCGGCGGGGGACAGGATCGCCGAGGGGCGCAGCCCGTCCCGGACGGCCGCGACCGCCCGCTGGCCCGCCCGGGCCGCGGCGGCCAGCGCGCGCGGGTCGCCAGCCGGGATCGTGCTGGCTCCGGGGATCATCAGCCCCAGCGCCTCGGCCAGCAGCGCCACGGTTGACGCCGTCCCCATCGTGTTGCAGGCCCCGGTGCCGCAGGCCAGGCAGGCCTCCAGCTCGCGCCAGCCCTCGTCGCCGAGCGCACCGGTGCGCCGCTCGTCCCACAGCCGCCACAGCGCGGTACCGGTGCCGATCCGCTCGCCCCGGAAGACCGCGGCCGGCCGGGCGCCGCCGGTGACCACCACGGTCGGGATGTCGGCGCTGGCGGCGCCCATGATGGCGCCCGGCACCGTCTTGTCGCAGTTGGCGAGGATGACGATCCCGTCCAGCGGGTTGGCGCGGATCATCTCCTCGATCTCGATCGCGAGCAGGTTGCGGTAGAGCATCGCGGTCGGCTTCATGAGGTCCTCGCCGAGCGAGATCGTGCCGAACCCGGCCGGGACCCCGCCGGCCGCGAGCACGCCCTCCCGGACCGCCGCGGCGAGCGCGGCCAGCGGCAGGTTGCACGGGTTCAGCTCGCTGGCCGAGTTCGCTATCCCGATCACCGGCTTGCCGCCGGCCCGGCCCACCGCCAGGCCGGCCGACGCGAACGCGACCCGGTGCGCCATCGCGACCTCGTCGTCGCCGGTGAACCAGGCGTCACTGCGCAGCCGGGTGGGCAGGCCCGCCGGCGTGCCGGGTACGGCACCGGCCCCGGATCTGCGTTCAGTCATATCTATGGCTCCGGGACACCCAGGCCCGCGGCGCCGGCCTGCGACTGCACCAGGTCCAGCCCGCTGCGTTCCATCCATTCCTGGGCGACGGCGGCGCGGTGCACCTTCTCCCGGGCGATCGCGATCGCCTCGTCCACCAGGTGCAGGCCGCTCGGGTAGAGCAGGCGCGAGTTGCGCAGCCCGAACTTCACGTACATGGGCGCGGCGACCGCTACCAGGTCGGCCGCCTCCTGGCCGCGGACCACGCCACCCATGCCGCTCGGTGCCTCCACATACAGGTCGATCGGCAGCGAGGTCGCCGCCCGCATCTCCGCCAGCTGCCCGAGCGTGACGTCGGCGGGCACGTTGATGGTCGAGCCGCCGAGCCGCTCCAGCTGGGTGACGGTCAGCGGATTGGCGGGCGCGAGCATCGCGGACACCTTCCACACCACCGAGGCCGGGATCTCGCCGTCCGACTGCATCTCGGCCAGCAGCTCCAGCAGGCCGGTGTCGGCGACCAGGAAGCCCCGGATCCCGCAGTCGACCCCGCGCAGCACGTCGTCGATGGCGTACCGGAGCTGCCGCACGCCTCTGATGAGGCCGGCCCGGGACGGGCCGTCGCCGGACTGGGCCAGGCTGCCGATGTCCCATTCCTCGCGGGGCCCGATGAACAGCGAGACCTCGACGCCGCTGCCGGCCCCGATCCTGGCCATCTCGGCCAGTTCGGCACCGGACAGCAGCATGGCGCCGCTGCCCTGGGACACCCGGTGCACGGTGATCCCCTCGGCGGCTGCCTGGTCGATCACGGCACGCAGCACGGCGGGGCCTTCGACGCTGGGGATCTCGATCCGGAAATGTGCCCCGTCGGGGAAGCGGCGCGGGCTGGGACCGGGCACCGGCTCGGCCGTGATGCCGCGCCGCGCCAGGATGTCCGCGCCGGTCAGGGAGTGGATCGCCGGCACCCCGGCGGCCGCTTCAGGACGCCCCGGGACAATCATCTGCCGACCTCAAGAACGGCTGGTCGTGGTGGCACCAGATCGTCACCTTCCTGCACAGGCCAGCCGGGACCGGAGGTGACCCGCTCCAGCCCGGTCTCGTGGATGAGATAGGTGTCCTCGGCCTTGGCCCCGCCCGGCAGGCTCGGGTTCCAGGCCACCGCGTGGCCCGCCTCGATCCGGGTCGAGTACCAGCGGGATTCGCGCTGGCACGGGGCGATCTCGAACTCGCGCTGGGCGTAGCCGATCGGGCCGCCCTGGTAGTGCCCGGCCCAGCCGCCCGCGGCACCTTCCCGGGCGTAGCCGTCGTCCAGTGCCCGCAGCGCCTCGCCGTAGCTGCGGGCCGGCCGGCTCGCAGCCAGCGTGTCCCGCTCGATCCGGCCCACCCGGGCATGCAGCGCGCGCAGGTCCGGCTGCAGCGGGCCGGCGCAGGCGAACCGGGTGGCGGCCGCGTGCAGGCCGGCCCGCCGGGCCACCACCACCGCCATGACCAGCTGGCGGGCGGGGGCGCCGACCGCCACGGGATGCCGGTAGCGGCGCACCCGGTCGTCGCCGCCGACGATCAGGACCGGGGCGTCGGCGCCGCGCGCCTCCAGGGCCGCACCGACCCGCGCCTGCACGTCCAGGTCGCGCTCGCCGGGGGACCAGCCGGTGAGCGCCTCTTCCAGCGCCGCCGCCACGTCCGCGCCGAGTGCGCGCAAGTCATCTTGCTCGGGCCCGGACAGGGCAAGCCGCAGGCCGGTCAGGTCGTCGGAGACGTCGATGCCGAAGGCGGGGTGGCCGTCGGCGGCCAGGCGGCTCGCGGGCACGCCAGCCAGATCCGCGGCTGCCCGGACGAGCTCACCGGGCTCGTACCAGGGCACCGACACCAGGTCGCCGAAACCGTGCCGGGCAGGCTGGTACTCCTGCGCCACCCGGTCCGCCTCCACCTCGGTGGTGATGAGGCCGGCCCCGCCGGGGGTGATGACGGCCCAGACCAGGTCCGCCTCGGCGCTCCGGTCGACCGGTGGTGCGACCCCGCCGGTGGCCCAGGCGACCGGGCCGGGCCGGGTCAGCACCAGGCCCGGCGGGGCCTCGCCCGCCCCCAGCCAGCGGGCGAGGCGGTCCCGGGCCGCTTTCGCTCGGAGAATGCTCTGAGAGTGTTCTGCTGCTCCGAACGTTGTTTTGTGATGTAGAATCACCGGGACATGGAATCACCCCGTTTGTACTCTGTCAAGGTAGCCGAACGCAGTATAGGCAGGCTTGATAGCAATTTGTGACCCTGTTCTGCAGAACCGAACGATGAGCGGAAGGTGGCTGCGTGGTGACGGATGTAGACCGACGGATCGCCGGCAGGTACACCGTGCAGAGCGTGGCCCGGGCGCTGCGGCTGGTCGAGATCGTGGCGGAGGGCCCGCCGCGGGGGCGCTCACTCAGCGAGCTGTCCCGGGCGCTGGGAACCTCCAAGAGCAGCACGCTGGCGCTGGCCCGGACCCTGGTGGATTTTGGCTACCTGCGTGATGCTCACCCCCGGCCCGGCTACACCCTGGGGACCGCGCTGATCAGGCTCGGTGACATCGTGGGCCGGCAGCTCCCGGTGAGCGACCTGTGCCGGCCGCTGATCGAGTCGCTGTCGCAGGAGACCAAGATGACCGCACGGGTGGCCATCAGCGACCACGGGTACCCCGTCTTCGTCGACCGGGTGGACGGCCCCGGCAGCGTCCGTTTCCACACCCCGCTCGGCCAGCGGGAACTGCCGTACGCGTCGGCCGCGGGCAAAGCGATCCTGTCGGCGATGGACGAGGCCGAGATCCGGCGGATGTGCTCGGAGACCGGGCTCGCGCCGCGCACCGCCCACACCATCACCGACATCGACACGCTGCTCGACAACCTGGCCGCGGCCCGGCGGCTCGGTTTCGCGGTCGACGACGAGGAGGACGCGGAGGGGGTCATCTGCGTGGGCGCGGCGTTCTTCGGCCACGACGGCTCCTGCGCGGGCGCCGTCAGCGTCACCGGCATCAAGGGCGACCTGCCCGCCTGGCGCGTCGACGAGCTCGGCCGCGCCGTGCGCGGCTGCGCCGACAGGGTCTCCGTCCAGCTCGGCGGCAGCCCGTACGTGGCGCCCGGCCTGGCGGCCGCCGAGTGAGCCCGGCACGCCGCGACGCGAGCGGGGACAGCGGGGCATGAGCGGTGACCTGAGCCTGGCGCTGGTGGTGCGGCAGCCGGGCACGGTGGTGCTGGAAGAGCGGAAGACTCCCACCCCGGCGGCTGGCGAGGTGCTGATCATGCCGGAGATGGTCGGCCTGTGCGGGACGGACCTGGACATCGTGGCCGGGCGGATCGACCCCGCCTACATCCGCTACCCGCTGGTGCTCGGGCACGAGTGGTCGGGCACGGTGGCGGCTTCCTGGCCAGCCCCGGAGGCCGGGCCGGGTGCCGGGGTGGCGGACGGGGACGGCCTGGCGGCCGGCACCCGGGTGGTGGGGGAGGGCATCGTGCCGTGCGGGCACTGCCCCCGCTGCCGGGCCGGGCAGACGAACCTGTGCCTGACCTACGACGAGCTTGGCTTCACCCGGGACGGTGCCGCCGCCAGCTACCTGACCGTGCAGCGCTCTCTGGTCCACCCGCTCGCGCTGGGCGTCCCGGCGGCCAGCGCCGCCCTGGTCGAGCCAGCCTCGGTCGTGTACCGGGGGCTCGCGAGCGCGGCGATCGCGCCGGGATGGCGGGCGCTGGTGGTGGGGGACGGGACGGTGGCGCTGCTGGCGGTGCGGCTGCTGGCGCTGTGGTCGCCGGCGCAGACCGTCATGCTGGGCCAGCGGGCGGGCCAGGCCGGGCTCGCCGCGCAGGCGGGCGCCGCCCGGTTCGAGACCGACCCGTGCGCCGCGGGCGGCGGCTACGACCTGGTCGTGGAGGCGGCAGGCAGCACCGGCGCGGTGCTGTCCGCGCTGGCAGCGGCCCGCCGCGGCGGCAGTGTGGTGCTGCTCGGGCTGCCGCCGCACGGCGCCACCGCGGCCGTGCCCGTGGACGACCTGGTCAACAACGACCTGATCATCCGCGGCAGTTTCGGGTACACCTCGGCCGCCTGGCGGGATGTCGTCACGCTGCTCAACGCGGGCCGCCTGGACCTGGGCTTCCTGGTGACCCACCGGTTCCCGCTCGCGGAATGGGCGGAGGCGCTGGACGTGCTGCGCGGATCGGCCAGCCCGCGCGGCAAGGTGATGCTCGACATCCCCGGCTGAGGTCTGCCGGGCTGCCGCTACCAGCTGGTTGGGAGGGGCATGCCTTCGCTGTAGCCAGCGGCGCTCTGGACGCCCACCACGGCCCGCTCGTGCAGCTCGGCCAGGGTGCGGGCACCGGCGTAGGCACAGGCGCTGCGCAGCCCGGCGGTGACCTGGTCGACCAGGTCTTCCACCCCCGGGCGCTGCGGGTCCAGGTACATCCGGGCGGTGGAGATGCCCTCCTCGAACAGTTCCTTGCGTGCCCGGTCGAACGGTGAGTCGGCGACCGAGCGCAGCCGGACCGCGCGGGCCGACGCCATCCCGAAGCTCTCCTTGTACAGCCGGCCGTCTGCGTCGCGGAACGTGTCGCCCGGGGACTCGTACGTGCCCGCGAACCAGGACCCGATCATGACGTTGGCCGCGCCGGCCGCCAGCGCCAGCGCGACGTCCCTGGGGTGCCGCACGCCGCCGTCCGCCCACACGTGCGCGCCCAGCCGGCGTGCCTCGGCCGCGCACTCCAGCACCGCGCTGAACTGGGGCCGCCCGACGCCGGTCATCATCCGGGTGGTGCACATCGCACCGGGCCCGACCCCCACCTTGACGATGTCGGCCCCGGCTCCCACCAGGTCGCGCACGCCCTCGGCGGTGACCACGTTGCCCGCCGCGACCGGCACCGCCGGCCCGGCCGCCCGGACCGCCCGCAGCGCGCTGATCATCTTGTCCTGGTGGCCGTGCGCGGTGTCCACCACCAGCAGGTCGACCCCGGCCGCGACCAGCTGCTTGGCCCTGGTGGCGACGTCGCCGTTGATCCCGACCGCGGCGCCGATCCGCAGCCGCCCTTCGGCGTCGGTGGCCGGCTGGTAGAGCGTCGCGCGCAGCGCGCCGGTGCGGGTCAAGATGCCGACCAGGGTCCCGCCGCTGTCCACGACCGGAGCCAGCCGGTGCCGCCCGTCATGCAGCATGCCGAACGCATGCTGGGGGTCGGTGCCAGCCGCCACCGTCAGCAGCTCGGTGGACATGACCTGGCGGAGCTGGGTGAAGCGGTCGACACCCTGGCAGTCCGCCTCGGTCACCACGCCGACCGGGCGGCCATCCTCGACGACCACCACCGCGCCGTGTGCGCGTTTGGGGAGCAGGCTCAGTGCCTGCCCCGTGGTGTCGCCGGGGCCCATGGTGATCGGGGTGTCGAAGACCAGGTCGCGGCTCTTCACCCAGCCGACGACGTCGGCGACCACGTCGAGCGGGATGTCCTGCGGGAGGACGGCGATGCCGCCGCGGCGGGCGATCGTCTCGGCCATCCGCCGGCCGGACACCGCGGTCATGTTGGCCACCACCACCGGGATGGTGGCGCCGCTGCCGTCGCTGGTCGCCAGGTCCACATCCAGCCGGGACCCCACCGAGGACAGGCTGGGGACCAGGAACACGTCGCTGTAGGTCAGGTCGTGGGGCACGGCTGGCCGGGAAAGGAATCGCACTCCAACGATTCTGCCCGACGGCCGGGCCGGCCGGGCACGGCCGCCGGGCGGGGTGGCTGCGGGCGCGGGTGGGGCGGGGACAGGGCTGGGCTGGCTGGCGCGGGGCGGGCACGCCTATCCTGGTGTCGGTGACCACCGAGCGCTCCGCGCCAGCCGCCGCCTCATCGGCCAGCTCCGCAGACGGCCGCCAGGCCGCGCCCGAGGCCGCGCCGGACGCCGGGCCAGCCGCGGTGCCCGGCCGGGTGCTGCGGCTGGGCAGCCGGGAGTGGCAGCCGGGTGAGTTCGGGATCATGGCGGTGATCAACCGCACCCCGGACTCCTTCTTCGACCATGGCAGCACCTACGAGTTCGGCGCCGCGCTGGCGGCGGCCGACCGCGCCGTCGCCGACGGAGCCGACATCCTCGACATCGGCGGGGTGCGGGCGGGCCCGGGCGAGGACGTGAGCGTGGCCGAGGAGGTCCGCCGGGTGGCCGGCCTGGTCGCGGCGATCCGCGCCCAGCACCCCGGGGCGGTCATCAGCGTCGACACCTGGCGCGCGCCGGTGGGGGAGGCGGTCGCGAAGGCGGGCGCGGACCTGCTCAACGATGCCTGGGGCGGAGCGGACCCGGCGCTGGCGAAGGTCGCCGCGGCTCACGGCCTCGGCCTGGTCTGCTCGCACGCGGGCGGGCTCGCGCCGCGCACCCGGCCACACCGGCCCGCGTACACCGACGTGCTGGCGCAGGTGCGCGGTTACGTCACCGCGCTGGCCGAGCGGGCGGTCGCGGCTGGCGTGCGCCCGGACGGAGTCGTCATCGACCCGGCGCACGACTTCGGCAAGAACACCTGGCAGTCGCTGGAGCTCACCCGCCGGACGGCCGGCCTGGCGGCGACCGGGTGGCCCGTGCTTGTCGCGGTCTCGAACAAGGATTTCGTGGGGGAGACGCTCGACCTGCCGGTCACCGAGCGGGCGGCCGGCACGCTCGCGGTGCTGGCGGTCTGCGCATGGGAGGGGGCGCGGCTGTTCCGTGTCCACGACGTGGCCGCGGCCCGGGACGCGCTGACGGCAGTGACGGCCCTGCGGGCACAGGGCATCGCCGGGGTCACCGGGTTAGCCGCCGCGCCGGGCGCGGCGGCTACGGCGACTGGAACGCCGCGAACATGATCGCGGTGAGCCGGTCCACCATCTCCTCCCGCGGCAGCCGCACCTCCACGCTCCACAGGTAGTTCACCCGCTCCAGCATCATCAGGCAGGCCAGGGCGGTCAGCTCGGCGTGCCCGGCCAGGCTCTCGCCGCCGTCGCCGTCCCCCTCACCGTCGCCACCGACCACCAGGCCGGGCCGGTGCCCGTCAGCCGAGGCCTGAGCCGGGCCGCCCGCGCGCTCCGGGCGCTTTTCCCCGGCAGCGGCGGTCATCCCCTGGGTCATGGCCTCGGAGAGCCGGAACAGCAGCTGGAGCCCGTCGCCCCAGACCTCTTCGCCGATCAGTTCCGCCTGGCTGAGGCTCCTGATCACCGCCGAGTGCGCGGCGTAGGTCTCGCAGAACGTGTGCACCCACTGGCGCAGCGCCGCCCGGCCGGCCGCATTGCGGGTGACCACCGGGAAAGCGTCGGTGATCCCGGCCATGTCGTGCAGCGCGTCCCGCAGCAGGGCCTTGAAGAGGTCTTCCTTGTTGGCGAAGTACAGGTAGAACGTGCCATGGGAGGTCCGTGCCCGGCGGACGATGTCGTCCACCCGCACCGCCTGGAACCCGCGCTCGTCGAACTCGGCGAGGCCGGCTTCCAGCAGCCTGCTGACCGTCTGGCGGCCTTGCGCGCGCAGCTCACGGCCTTGCGCTGGACCGCCGCCACCCAGCGACGGCCGTTTCGGCCTGGCACCGTCGCCCCGGTTTCGGGCAGCGGGTGTTGCTCGCGTGGCGGCTGGCTGTCCTGCCGCCTCCCCCGGCGCTGCGCCGGGGCAAGCTTCCCGACTCATGATCGGAGACTAGCCTGCCGGGGGCCGGGCCGGGCCGGCTTTATGCCTCTGGTGGGGCTGTCCGGGTCCAGGGGCCCCCTTCAGCCCCGGCACCGGCCCAGTTATGGTTATTCGCGATGAGTCGCCTCCCGCGGCGCATGCCGTCCCGAACGGACGCCGCCAGCACCCGTGCCCGGCGCCGCCTGGCGGCCTCGGGCTCGCTGGCCGCGCTGCTGGTCAGCCCGCCGCTGATGCTGGTGCCCCATCCGCCGCCCACCCCCCCGCCGGCGCCGGCGAGCACGGTGCAGGCCGGCTCGGGCCCCGCCTTCAAGCAGATCGTCCTGCCCGACCTCGCGGTGATCGAGCCGGCGGGCATGCCCGACCCCGCGGCCGCCGGGCTGAGCACGCTGCACGGGGTGCGGGACGTGCTCGCGATGGACGGTGCCGCCATCACCGTGCAGGGCCACCGGGTGAACGTGCTGGGGGTGAGCCCAGCGCAGTTCCGGTCCTGGACGCCGCTGGCCACCGCCTCCAGCCAGCGGGTGTGGACGGCACTGGCCGGCGGGCAGTTCGTGTCCTCGCGCCCGGCCCGGCATCTGCTGGGCCTGCACAGCGGGGCGAGCTACCCGCTGGCAGGCGCCTCCCAGGTAACACTTGGCTACGGCGGTGCCGCCGCGTTCGGCGTCGCGGGCATCGACCTGGTGGTCAGCAACACCGCTTCCGCCCCGCTCGGGCTCATCCACAACGTGGCCGCCCTGATCAGCGCACCCGGCGTGACGATGCCGGAGCTCAAGCACGAGGTCAGGTCCGCGCTGGGGGCCGGCGCGCAGCTGGTCAGCCTGCGCCAGCCGCAGCTGCCGGTGACCCCGGTCAGCACCGGGCGGCCCAGCAGCTACCTGCAGCTGTTCCAGCAGTCGGCAGCCAGGTACTGCCCAGGCATGTCCTGGACCGTGCTGGCGGCGATCGGCCAGATCGAGAGCGGGGACGGCGCCAACAACGGCCCCTCCAGCGCGGGCGCGCTGGGCCCGATGCAGTTCCTGCCGTCCACCTGGGCGACGTGGGGGATCACCGCCTTCGGCGAGCCCGGCCCGCCGAACATCATGGATCCCTACGACGCCGTCCCGTCCGCCGCCCGCTACCTGTGCGCGGCTGGCGCCGGCACCCCGGCCGGGCTGCCGCGCGCCATTTTCGCCTACAACCACGCCGACTGGTATGTGGCCGAGGTGCTCGCGCTCGCCCGCCAGTACGCGCAGGTCCACGGCTGACCGCTGGGCCGTCCACGGCTGGCCGCCGGGCGGCGCTACGGCCGGTGACTGCTGGTTGGATGGATGGCATGGCGGACTACGAGGCGTTCGTGCTGGTTTCCTTCGGCGGGCCCGAAGGGCCGGCGGACGTGATGCCGTTCCTGGAGAACGTCACCCGCGGCCGCGGGGTACCGCGGGAGCGGCTGGCCGAGGTCGCCCATCACTACGACCTGTTCGGCGGGGTCAGCCCGATCAGTCAGCAGTGCCGGGACCTGATGGCCGCGATCGAGAAGGACTTCGCCGTCAGCGGGCTGGACCTGCCCATCTACTGGGGCAACCGGAACTGGGCGCCCTACCTGGCCGACACGGTGGCGGCGATGGCGGCCGACGGGGTGCGGCGCGCGGTCGCATTCGTGACCTCCGCCTACGGGTCCTACTCCAGCTGCCGGCAGTACCTCGACGACATCGAGGCTGCCCGGGCACGGGCGGGCCCGGGCGCCCCGGAGATCGACAAGATCCGGCACTACTTCAACCACCCGGGATTTATCGAGCCTGTCACCGAAGCCACCCTGGCGGCCGCCGGGTCGCTGCCGCCGGCGGTCGCGCCGCACGTGCCGCTGGTGTTCACCGCCCACAGTGTGCCGGAGACGATGGCGGCGGCCAGCGGCCCCGGCGGCGGCCTGTACCCGGCCCAGCTCACCGAGGCCGCCCGGCTGGTCGCCGCGGGCGTGGCCGCCGCCACCGGCCACGAACGGCCCTGGCAGCTGGTCTACCAGAGCCGCAGCGGCCCGCCGTCGGCGCCCTGGCTCGGCCCGGACGTGTGCGACCACCTGGCCGACCTCGCCCGCGACGGCGCGCCGGGCGCGGTGCTGGTCCCGGTCGGCTTCACCTCCGACCACCTGGAGGTGGTCCACGACCTCGACGTGGAGGCGGCCGAGGCAGGGCAGCGGCTCGGACTGCCCCTGGCCCGGGCAGCCACACCGGGCACGCACCCTCGTTTCGTATCCATGATCACCGAGCTCGTCCGCGAGCGGATGGGCGCGGCGCCGTCCCGCCAGGTGCTGGGCGGGCTCGGGGCAGCCCCGGATGCGTGCCCTGGCGGCTGCTGCCCGCGCCCCGTGGCCGCCCATGGCGCGGGCCGGCCCGGGGCCCAGGCGTGACCGGCGCCAGCCCCGCGGAGCTGCTTGGCCTGGCGCGTGCGGCGGCTGCGGAGGCGGGGGCGATGCTGGCCGCCCGGCGGCCGCCGGGCCGGTCGGGACGGCCGGACGTGGCCGCCACCAAGTCGAGCCCGACCGATGTGGTCACCGACATGGACCGGGCTGCGGAGGCACTGATCACGCAGCGGCTGCGGGAGCGGCGGCCGGGGGACGCGATCCTCGGTGAGGAGAGCGGGGCGTCGGGCCGTGGCCCGGTGCGCTGGATCATCGACCCGCTCGACGGCACCGTCAACTACCTGTACGGGCTGGCCGACTGGGCGGTCAGCATCGCCGCCGAGGTGGACGGCGCGGTGGTGGCCGGGGTGGTGACGGTGCCGGTCAGGGGCGAGGTCTTCACCGCCACCGCCGGCGGTGGCGCATGGCTGCATGCGGGTGCCGCGCCGCCGCTGGAGCTGCGCTGCAACACCGGGGTCGCACTCGCGCAGGCGCTGGTCGCGACCGGTTTCGGCTACGCGGCGGCCCGGCGGCAGGTGCAGGGCGAGGTGGTCACCGCGGTGCTGCCCAGAGTGCGCGACATCCGCCGCGGCGGCTCGTGCGCGGTCGACCTGTGCTCGGTCGCGTCGGGCCGGGTCGACGCCTTCTACGAACGCGGCGTCAACTACTGGGACTACGCGGCGGGCGGGCTGGTCGCCACCGAGGCAGGGGCGCTGCTGGCCGGGCTGGCGGGCAGGCCCGCCAGCCCGGAGCTGGCCATCGCGGCCGAGCCAGGGCTGTTCCGGCAGCTGCACGATCTGCTGGTCACCCTGGACCCGGAGCGGGACGCGCCAGACCCCGAGCAGGACGCGCCGGACCCCGAGCGGGACGCGCCGGACCCCGAGCGGGACGCGCCGGACCCCGAGCGGGACGC
>Ga0307373_10006306_pt1 | contig 18957 bp, 14 predicted proteins | sample OX2MG_FD_202534 | JGI IMG/M metagenome (GOLD analysis project Ga0307373, IMG submission 202534) | Soil microbial communities from Risofladan, Vaasa, Finland - OX-2 | ecosystem: Environmental > Terrestrial > Soil > Coastal area > Acid sulfate soil | place: Finland: Risofladan, Vaasa | collected...
GGGGCATCAGGTTCGAGAGGTCGCCGCGGAGTTCGGTCCGCCGATCGCCTCGACCCGGGCTGGGGGAATGATCCTCTACGTCTATCCGTACGACATCGCGACCAAGCTCGTGTATGAGAAGGGCCTAACGCTGTAGCGGACGCGGCCGCCGCTCGTACCGCGGCGCGTGCGGGCCGCTCGGGCACCCGCCGGAGTGCTTCCGGGCTCAGCGCGGGTCGGCGAAGACCGTCTTGAGCGTGAGCCAGAGGATCAGGAGGTCGAGGCGCAGGCCTCGGTGCTTGACGTAGTACAGGTCGCGCTGCAGCTTCGCGCGCGCCCCCTCGAGCGAGCCCGAGTAGCCCAGGTTGACCTGTGCCCAGCCTGTGAGGCCCGGGCGGACCGTGTGGCGCGCGGCGTAGAACGGAATCTCGCGCTCGAGCCGCGCGACGATCGCCACCTGCTCGGGGCGCGGGCCGATCAGCGCGAGTTCGCCCCTCATGACATTCCACAGCTGCGGCAGCTCGTCCAGCCGGTAGCGCCGCAGCCAGCGCCCGAGTGGCGTGATCCGGTGATCCTCGTCCGTGGCCCAGGCCGCGTCCTCGGACGCGCTTGGGTCCGCGACGAGCATCGTGCGCAGCTTCACCAGCGTGAAGAGCGCCCCGTCCTTCCCGACACGGGTTTGGCGGAAGATCGCAGGTCCGGGGCTGCTCAGGCGGATCGCCAGCATCAGAACCGCCAGCAGGGGCATGGAGACGAGCAGCAGCAGGGCGGACATCAGCACCATCGTGATTCGTCGGGCTACGTCTGTCAGGATCCGGCGCTGTTGCTCGTCGCGCTCGAAAAGGAACCATGCCGGCGTAAGCTCAGTCAACGGCACCTTCTTGAACTCCGCCTCGTAATAGGTGAGCAGGTCGCGAACCCGCACGCCCCGGCGTCCGAGGGCCTCCGCGGCGGCGACCACGGGGGGCGCGTGCGCGCCAGCACGGTCCAGCACCAGCACCGTCGCGCGTGCGTGACGGATGGTCTCGGCGAGCACGTCAGCGGTGAGCGGTGAATATGCGCCTCTGGCGCCCACGAGGCTCGCCTCCGGGCTGCGGACCAGCTCGTGTTGAAGTTCGCGCAGGCTGTCGGCCGTGCCGACGAAGTAGACGCGGCGCAGCGCCAACCGCATGCGGATCTCCAGATCACGCACGAGCCCGGCGCTGACCAGGGCCAGGGCGCCCAGGCCAAATGGCAGCAACTCGACCGCGGATGACGCACCCAGCCCGAGGATCAGCGTGGCACCGGCCATCACGATCGTGCCGATGGCGGCGCCGGCGGCGGCTGCCAGGAAGTGCACGTGTGGGCCACGCCGGGCGAGCGCGCCGTCGATCGACTCGAATACCAGCCGTGCGACGAGCGTCGCCAGCAATGCCGGCAGCAGCAGTGCCGGCCAGAGCGTCGAATCGATGTCATGCACGACTAGCGGGGCGGCGACGGCGAGCCCCAGGACCACGGTCATGCCCGCCGCCGGTAGGCGGCCGATCGGCCAGCTCGAGCGGCTGCGGTAGGTCCGCTCGTCGACGGCTCCGGGCTGATTCGGCTCTGCCGAGGACGGGAGCGGGGCCAGCGGGGTCGGGTCAGTGCTCACCGGGCCGCCTCGGTGCTCTTGAGCGCCTGTTGCAGCGCAGGCTCGAGCGGATCGAGCCTCAGGGCGCGACGGTAGGACGCAAGCGCGGTCGCGTGGTCGTCTGCGCGTGTCGCGATGTCTCCGAGGAGCGCGGGCGGCACGTAGTTCTCCGGCTCGAGTTGCTCCGCTCGGAGCAGCGCGTCGCGCGCTGCCGCATAGTCGTTCAACCGGGCGTAGGCGGATGCAACCGCGTACTGCGTCTGCATCGACCACGGGTCGAGTTGCTCTGCTGTCCTCAACTTATGCAATGCCTTCACCGGCTGCCTTGCTACGAGACCCTGTCCTGAGTTGCTGTATAGCGCTGCCACATATTGCCGTCCGAGGCTGGCGGCGACCAGCGCGAGCACGCCGAGCGCTGCTATCAGGGTGGCCTGCTCGCGGCGGGTGCGCGGCGACGCGGCGCTATCGGCGGCCGGGACGGAGGTGCCGGCGTCCAGCTGCGGGGCCGGCGCGACCAGCACTGCCGCAGCCAGCATCGCCATCCCCGCGAGCCCCGGTATGTCGTAGAGCCAGTCGACGCTCGTGGCGGCCAGCCACGCCGTGAACATGCCAAGCGCCGCGATCTTCAGCGCTGGGTCACCGCTCGCTAGGGTTGTGCGTCGCCGCGTCAGGCCTGCTCCCAGCACCGCTAAGAGGAACAGGGAAAGCCCGATCGCGCCGCCGATGCCCAGCTCTGCGAGCATCTGCAGCTCCAGGCTGTGCGGGACGGTCACGTCCTCCAACTGGTGGCGTTTGAAATAGTACTGGTCGACGTAGTTGCCGGCACCCACGCCGGCGAGTGGGTCGTTCTTGAACTCGTCGAGCGCGATCCGCCAGAGGTCGTATCGGTAACCGCCGCCGATCGCCAGGAAGCGGTCGCTCGAGGCCTTCTCGGCCTTCAGCGCCGTAAAGTCGTGCCACTGTGTGGTGATTCGCTGGTGCTCGGTTGCGACGCCGGCGACAACGACGACGAGCGCCGCCGTCAGCAGCCCGCGGCCCAGGTCTCGCACGAGCCGGTCGCGCCGTTCGGGCGCGAGGCGCTCGCTGACCGCCGAAGCGGCCCACTTGAGCGCAAATCCGAGCAGAGCCGCGCCTAGCAATGCGAGACCCGCTCGCTGGATCGCGCTGCCGCTGGGGGCGAGCAGCTGCGATGGCCCGGTGGAGCTGTACACGCCGAGTGTCCAGTGGGCCGCCGCGCCTACGCCAGCGAGCACGATCAGCAGGTTCACACCCCGGCGCGTCCGGCCCGGCGCTGCGATCAAGACCAGCACAACGGTCGCGATCGTGGCGAGCACGATCGCCCGTGACTGCGTGAGCGCGGCGGTGCTGGCGATCAGAGCAGCGGCGCTGATCGCCGCAGCTCGCAGCCCGCGCGTCTTTGCGGTCTCGGCCAGCCCGAGCCACGGCCAGACGCCCATCACGAGCAGGCCGGCGGTGCCATTGATGTAGCCCATCGGCGAGTCGAGCCTGCCCTGCAGGAAAGCGCCGCCACCACCGCCGGCGGCGAACTCCGCCGCCAGCACGAGCGAGCTGATCAGCGCCGGGAGGCCCAATACGGCCATCACCGCGCGGGCCGTCACACGCTGACGGATCGCAAGCAAGCCGATCACGAACAGTACGCAGTAGATCGCGATCTGGTTGGAGCTCGTCCAGGCCAAGTCACGTGACTCCCCCCAGAGAATCGAGGCGAAGCTCAGCGCGACCAGCAGCCCGAGCCCGGCGGCTGCGGCATGCCCGAAGCCCGTGGTGTGCGGAGCCTGGCCGAACGCGAGCACGACCAGCAGCACCACGGCCCCCACGCCTAGCGGGGCCCAGGAGGTGAAGCTGTAATACCCGAATGCGAGCGGCGAGAACGCGAGCGCGGCAGCGACGGCCAGGACGATCAGGTTCGGACGGTGGGGGCGTTGTGGTAGGCGGCTGCGTACGGCGCGCGGCGGGAGCTGGATGACCGGCGCGATCTGCTCGGTCGTGTTCATCGCCGGCGGGCGAGGGCCAGTCCGCCTGCGGCGCCGAGCGCGACCACTACGACCGCAGCGAGCACCATCCACAGCAGACCTGAGCCTGACCCCGGTTTGAGCACCTTGTATGCCGCCGGTACCGAGTGGGCCGTGGTCGTTGTGCTGGTACCAGGCGTGGTGACGAGATCGGGGAGCGTAACCGTGATGATGTGCCGCGGCTGGTGGTGCTTGGGCGAGGTGGTCGTCTGAGCCGCGGTGGTTGTGACCGGTGGCGTCGTCTCAGTCTGAACGGGCGGTGTCTCGGAGCTGGTCGTGGTGTGCGAGCTCGTCGAACCGCTGCCGGTGTGTTTGATCCCGGAGCCGAACAGGCCACCGCTCCGGCCGCTCTCGGGCGGGGCACCGCGAGCGGTCGCCAGCGGCAGCGCGTACTCCTTCGCGACAGGGCTGCCGGGGTCGACGTGTACCGGCGAGCCCTTCGACGCTGATGCCGTTGCCGGCAACGCCAGCACGCACATGGCGCAGACGACCGTCAGCAGTAGGCAGGCACGGACGCTGTGGCGCATCGCACGACTATGGTAGACCCGCCCTCGATGACTGATCCCTGGCTATTTCGCGCTGAGGTGTCGCTGATCGTCGGCGCGCTGGTGGTGATCGTCCTCTGGCGGCTGATGTTGGGTCTCGACCGGCGCGGCTTCACGGCCTCCTACGGGCTGCCGGTGTGTGCGGGCTTCGGCCTGCGGCTGCTCGCCGTCGCGGTTGCGGCCGCCATTCCGGCGATCGGCCACAAGTTGACGACGACCGATGAGGCGTCCTTCATGGCTACGACAAGGGCGCTGGCCGCGCTGCCGCTGAGCAGCTCGAAGTGGCTGAGCATGACCGTGCATTGGACCGAGGTGATCCCGTGGGCGCTGACCTACAAGGTCATCGGTTACTGCGGCTCGTTTCCGCTACGGCTCGAGCAGATCGGGCTGAGCCTCGCGGCGGTGATCGGCATCAGCGCCACAGCCGGCAAGGTTGGCGGCCGTCGGGCCGGCTTGATCGCGGCCTGGATCGCGGCGGTCGAGCCGTCGAGCGTCTACTTCTCGGGCCTGCTGCACCAGGAGTCGCTTTGCATGGTGGGCGAGGCTTTGCTGATCGCCGCGCTCGTGGACGCTTGGCTGCGCGACAGACCAGCATGGCGGCCGGTGTGCGTCGGGCTGCTCGGCCTCGGGCTGATTTTCGGCACGCGCTCGTACATGGCGTTCTTTGCCGCAGTCGCTGTCGTGCTGGTCCTGATCGGCGCGGCGGTCTGCCGCCGGGTTGGTCTGTCGCGCGGCCTCGCAGGTCTGACGGCGGTGGCCGTTCTCGTCGGCTTTGCAGGCATCCTGGCCGCGCCACACGTCGTGCCGGGGAGCCTCGCCAACCTCCAGCACCAACTCAACCTACCGTACCCGGGCGCGAACCTGCCGCTGCCGCACACGACGGTCACCAACTCCGGCGGACTCTTGAAGACGGCCGTCCTGCGCAGCATCGACCTCTTGCTCAGGCCGTTCCCCTGGCAGATTGGTAGCGCCGCCCAGAAGGCGGCCGTCGTCGGAACGCTCGTGTGGTACCTCATGGTCATCGTCGTGCTGGTACTGGCTGTTCGCCAGGGCCTTGACGGTCGCCTGGCACCGGTCCTGATCCTGGTCGCGTGTGAGACGGTCGGGTTCGCCCTGACGCTCGTCGACGCCGGCGAGGGCTTCCGGCATCGGGTGAACCTGGTGCTGCTGCTGGCAATGCCGCTCGGTGTCCTGCTCGACCGCTGGTGGCGTGCTCGCGCCCAACGAAGATCGGTGGCGACATGACTGCCGCCCGAACCGCGCGCGTGGTTACGATCGGTGCGTTCGCCGGCCTCGTGATCGCGCTCGGCTTCGCGTTCGCGATGCCGACCAAATACGTGACGACGACGCCATTGTCGGCCCCGTCTCGCGTCCAGCTCTACGGCGCTCTGGCACAGCAGAACCAACGGCCCCACGCAGGCCCGACCGCGACTACGGTGCGCGAGAAGTCGCCACGCACGGAGCGCGACGCGCTCCTTGGCCTGATCGCCGGCGGCCTCTTGGCGTTTGCACTGGTCACGACGGGGCGGCGAGAACTGGGCGGGAGCGGCTGACGTGGCACGCGTCCTGCAAATCGTCACCGAGTTGGTTGTTGGCGGAGCGTCGCTGACGATGCTCGACTTCGCCGAGGACCTTGCGAGCGAGCACGAGCTGCACATAGCCCACGGACGACTCGAGGATCCCGCCAACGCCGCCGTCGCCAGAGCGCGGGAGCGCTTCCCGACCTATGAGGTGTCACGGCTGGCGCGTCCGCTCGCCGCGCGAGACGACGCTGCGGCAATTCGCGACCTTCACGCGCTCTGCCGGTTGATCGGACCGGACGTGATCCACACGCACAGCTCAAAGGCGGGCTTCCTCGGTCGAATCGGGGCCCCGCCCGAGACCCCGGTACTCCTGCACACGATCCACGGCTGGGGCCATACGCCACTTGATGGCCGGCTTCGGCGCGCTGCGCTGATCAACGCCGAGCGGCTCGCGGCCCGGCGGACTACCAAGCTGATCGCCGTCTCACGTGCAGTGATGGAGGAGGGGGTCACGCTGCACATCGGCCGTCCCGCTCAGTACGAGGTGATCGGCGCGCCCGTGGACACGCGCCCGCGCAACCCAGACTTCACCGCGGCCCGGGCCGCGGCCCGGGCCACGCTGCGCATAGCACCGGATGCGGAGGTGGTCGGCTGGGTCGGGCGGTTCAGCGCCCAGAAGGATCCGCGAACGCTCGTCGACGTGGTCGCACGGCTGTTGGGCGCGCGCGATAGCACCACCGTGGTGCTGGTCGGTGACGGGCCGGACCGCGCCCTGGTGCAACGCGGGCTCGCCTCGGAGGTCGCGACCGGCCGAGTGCGACTGACCGGTGCGCACGACGACGCGCGAGCGCTGTACCCGGCGTTCGACGTGCTGCTCCACACGAGCCTCTGGGAGGGCCACCCGCGCGTCGTGCGGGAGGCGCTCGCCGAACGGATTCCGGTCGTCGCCGCGCGAGTCGGCGCCGCGGGCGTGATCTCGGGGGAACCCCGTCTTGGCGCAGAGGTGATGCCTGGTGCGGTGGAGGCATTCGTCGACGCGTTGGCGAGGATCCTTGAGTCGCCCACACTCCGGGCTCCGATCGACGGGGTCGCGCTCGCGCCACTGCGCGCCGCGGCGCGCGAGCCGTATCGCCTAATGCGAGAGCTCTACTGGGCCACGCTTGCCAACGCCGGCGGCGAGCGTCCTGAGCGCGACGCGCGCGTCCCATAGCGCCACGAGCTCTAAAGCTCCGAGCACCGACAGCGCGGTGAAGACCAGCACCGTCTGGTGCGCGGCCACAGAAGCGGCGCCGCCGATGATCGCGGCCGCCGCCAGCGAGCACTTGACGAATTCTGGGCCGAGGCGTGCGGACACGCCTGCAGATCGCAGCTGGAAGACACCAGCGACGCACCCGATCACACGCGCGGCAACCAGCACGGCTATCAACCAGACCGGCTTGCCGAACGCCATCCACAGCGCTGCGCCGAGCACCCACGGGACGGTCATCCACGCCCATGTCAGTAGGGCGCCGCGCGGGCGCCCGGCGGCCATCATCCCACCCGTAAGCACGTTGATCTGACCCAGGAATACGTAGCAGGCCGCGTAGCAGGCGGTGAGCGGCCAGGCGCCGTGCCAGCGCGCGCCGAACAGCCATGGCAGCCACCACGGGCAGGTGAGGCCGACGAAGCCCTCGGCCGCGATCAGAATCGCCGCAGCAGCTCGCGCGACCTCCTGTATCGCCTCGCCCAAGCGCTCCGGACCGGCCGTCCGCGCGAACGCGGGGAACGCGATGCGCTGCAGCACGAGCACGGCGACGCCCGGGTAGGACAGGATGCTCGAGCTCGTGATTGCCAGCCCCAGCAGGCGCGTGTGAGCAAAGCTGAAGGCAACCATCGGCACCACGCCCTCTGCGAGCACGCAGAGCGCCACGCCCGAGCCAGGCACGGCGAACCGCAGGATCGATCCGACATCCGCCGTGCGTGCGCCGAGCCACGGGGTCGGGCGGGTGTGCCGCCGCCACAGGACGAGCGTCGGCAGGCCCTGGATCGCGAGCGCAAGCATCACGCCCGGCAGTCCGAGGCCGCCCAGCACAAGCGCCACCGCGAGCACCGTGAACGTCACCTGGTCGAGCACCTCGCCGGCGCCTATCAGCCGGTACTCGAGCCGGCGCTCCATCAACGCCGAGGGCAGCGCCCGCGACACGTACACGTAGCCGCACACGCCCGATGCGGCGCACATCAGGAGCGGCGAGTGCAGAGCCGTCAAGCGCGACACCGGCAGCATCGCGACCACGGCGATCAACAGCCCTAGCCGTCCGACGACCTGCATCAGGTAGGCCCCGGAGCGCAGCAGCCCCGGTGACGGCTCGGCCGACGCGATAACCGCGCCGAGCAGCTTCGAGCCGAGGTACTGGTCCATGAAGTTGGCCAGGAACAGTGCGACGCCGTAACTCGCCCAGTTGGCGGGCCCCAGATGCCGCACCAAGAGCGTCGTGGCTCCCAGGTTGATCAGGCCGACGAACAGGTAGCGCGCCGCCAGAGCGGCCGCGCCCGACGAGGCTCGCGTCGCGGTGCCGGCCGGCGGATCGCTGTTGCTATCGGGCGAACGACACCCCCGGCTCGAGCCGCATGGCGAACGCCGCGAGCAGCTTCGCGGTGTTCTCGAGATCCTCGATGCTGCCCATCTCGACCGATGAGTGCATGTAGCGCAGCGGCACCGAGACCAGTCCCGTGGGGATTCCGGCGCGGCTCGTCGTGAACGCGTCCGCGTCGGTGCCAGTGAAGCGCGAGGCCGAGCTGATCGTGTAGGGAATCGATTCTGCTTCCGCCGCCTCGTACAGCAGCTCGAAGACCCGCGGGTGCAGGGCCGAAGCGCGCTGGAGCACGGGGCCGGAGCCGAGATCGTGTTCGGTTGTCTGTCCGAGCTCGACCCCGGGCGTGTCCGTCGCGTGGGTCACGTCGATCGCGATCGCGACGTCAGGCCGGTGGCGGAAGGCGGATGTCTGCGCTCCCTTGAGCCCGATCTCCTCCTGCACGACGGCTAGCGCTAGGAAGTCCCCGGGGGCGCCGCCGCCCTCGCTGACGAGCTGCGCGGCCCGGGCGGCTACGTAACAGCCGATGCGGTTATCCAGCGCACGCGAGACCACGCGGCCGTTGGGGAACTCGAGCGGCTCCGCGTCGATCACACCGGTATCGCCGATCCGCACGCGTTCCTTCGCCTCATCGCCGGACGCGGCGCCGATGTCGATGTGCAGGCCCTTGAGCTCAGGGCCCTTCTTACGGTCCTCCTCCTCCATCAGGTGGATCGCCTTGCGTCCGATCACGCCGCGCACGGGCCCGCCAAGCGTGTCGAGCAGGATCCTCTGGCCGACCAGCTGGACCGGATCCCAACCGCCCACCTGCCCGAAGCGCAGGAAGCCGTCGTCGTCGATGTGCGTGATGTGGATGCCGATCTCGTCGATGTGGCCGACGACGGTCAGGAATGGTCGGGCGGGAGCTGGTCCTGTGCCCGGGACGCGCGCCCAGGACGACCCGTTGACGTCGACGTCCACCTCAGCGGCGAACGTCTGGCAGTATTCGCGCCAGACGGCGGCCGCCTGCGTTTCGTTGCCGGACGGACCGGGGACGCGCAGTAGCCCGTCGAGCAGCTTGGGAGTCGCCATCCGTTATGCCTCCAGCAGCTGGCGCAGGACGAACTGCAGGATGCCGCCGTGGCGGTAGTAGCGCTGCTCTTTGGGGGTGTCTATTCGCACGGTCACGGTGAACTCCTTGTCATCGGCGGTCACAGTCAATTCGCGCGGAATGTCGCCCTCCCCGGCGATCCCGGCGATGTCGAACTTCTCGTGCCCGGTGAGCCCGAGCGATGCGACACTCTCGCGGTTCTTGAATTGCAGCGGAAGTACGCCCATGCCGACGAGGTTCGAGCGGTGGATGCGCTCGAAGCTCTCTGCGATCACCGCGCGCACGCCCAGCAGGCTGGTGCCCTTCGCGGCCCAGTCGCGCGAGGAGCCCGAGCCGTATTCCTTACCGGCGAGCACGATCAGCGGGATGCCCTGCTCGATGTAGCGCATCGCCGCCTCGTAGATCGAGGTCTCGGCGTTGGTGCCGTCGGCCAGGTAGAGCGTGACACCGCCCTCAGGCAAAGGATCCCCGCTACCATCTCGACTTCGCGCGAGGCGGTTACGGAGGCGGATATTTGCGAACGTGCCGCGCATCATCACCTCGTGGTTGCCGCGCCGCGAGCCGAACGAGTTGAAGTCGGCCGTCTCGACGTGGTTGGCGTTGAGGTATTGGGCGGCTGGGCCCGGCGGGCGGGATTGAATCGAGCCGGCGGGAGAGATGTGGTCGGTCGTGATGCTGTCGCCCAGCACCGCGAGCACACGTGCGTCTCTGATGTCCTCGAGCGGCTGCGGCTCGCGCGACAGGTTGGCGAAGAACGGTGGCTGACGCACATAGGTGGAGCGCTCGTCCCAAGCGAACAGATCACCGCTCGGCACCTCCAGGCTGTTCCAGCGCTCATCGCCGTCGAAGACCTCGCCGTAGCTCTTGTGGAACATGTCCGACTGGACCGCATCCTCGACCACCGTGGCGATCTCCGCCGAACTGGGCCAGATGTCCTTCAGGTAGACATCGTTACCGTGGTCGTCAGTGCCGAGCGGTTCGGCGTAGAAATCGGTATCCATTGTCCCGGCCAGCGCGTACGCGACACACAGCGGCGGCGACGCGAGGTAGTTCATCTTCACGTCCGGGTTGATGCGACCCTCGAAGTTGCGGTTGCCCGACAGGACCGAGACGACCGCGAGGTCGGCGTCGTTGACCGCTCTGGAGACCTCGGCCGGGAGCGGGCCGCTATTGCCGATGCAAGTCGTACACCCGTAGCCGACCAGGTTGAAGCCGAGCTCGTCGAGGTACTCGGTCAGCCCCGCGCGGTCGAGGTACTCGGTCACGACCTTCGAACCCGGCGCGAGCGAGGTCTTCACCCACGGCTTGACTCTCAGCCCGCGCTGCACTGCGTTGCGGGCGAGCAGGCCGGCTCCGATCATCACCGACGGGTTAGAGGTGTTGGTGCAGCTCGTGATCGCCGCGATCACGACGTGGCCGTTGTCGAGCTCGGTCTCGGTGCCGTCGGCGAGCGTCAGCTTCGTCTTCAGCGATACACCGCCATTGGTATGGGTGGCGACCGGGTCGCTGGCGGGGAACGACTCGGCGAGCGCTTCGTCCTCGCCGTTCTCGTTGGGCAGGTAGTCCTGGATGGCGTGCGCAAACGCCTGCTTGGAGATCGAAAGCGGCACGCGGTCCTGGGGCCGCTTCGGCCCGGCGATGCTCGGCACAACGGTCGCGAGGTCAAGCCGTAGCGTGTCCGTGTAGGCCGGCTCCTCTGAGTTCTCGTCATGCCACATGCCGTTGGCCTTGGCGTAGGCCTCGACCAGCTCGATCTGCTCGTGGGGGCGACCGCTGAACTCGAGGTATCGCAGCGTCTCTTCATCGATCGGGAAGATCGCGCAAGTCGAGCCGAACTCGGGCGACATGTTGCCGATCGTGGCGCGGTCGGCGAGCGGCAGGTTCGCCAGCCCGGAGCCGTAGAACTCGACGAACTTGCCGACGACTCCGCGCTTGCGCAGCATCTCGGTGACCGTCAGGACGAGGTCGGTCGCGGTGGCGCCCTCGGGCAGTTCGCCGTCGAGCTTGAAGCCGATCACCTGCGGGATCAGCATCGACAGCGGCTGGCCGAGCATTGCGGCCTCCGCCTCGATGCCGCCGACGCCCCACCCGAGCACGCCGAGCCCGTTCACCATCGTCGTGTGGGAGTCGGTGCCGACGAGCGTGTCGGGGTAGGCGACCGCGCGGCCGTCGGCCCCACCCGCGTCGACGAACACGACGCGCGACAGGTACTCGAGGTTGACCTGGTGGACGATGCCCGTGTCGGGCGGTACGACCTTGAAGTTGTCAAAGGCCGTCTGGCCCCAGCGCAGGAACGAGTAGCGCTCCTTGTTGCGCTCGAACTCGAGCTCGGCGTTGCGCTGGAACGCAAGCGCGGTGCCGAAAACGTCGACCTGCACAGAGTGGTCGATCACAAGCTCGGCCGGCACCAACGGGTTGATCTTGTTCGGGTCGCCGCCCATTGCCTGCATCGCGTCGCGCATCGCGGCGAGGTCAACGATCGCGGGCACGCCGGTGAAATCCTGCATCACCACACGCGCCGGCGTGAAGCCGATCTCGGCGGTTGGCTCTGCCTTTGGGTCCCAGGCCGCGAGCGCCTCGATATCGGCGGCGCGGATGGCGTCGCCGTCCTCGTTGCGCAGCAGGTTCTCGAGCAGGATCTTCAGCGAGAACGGCAGCCGCGCGACGTCGAACCGCGACTGCAGCGGGTCGATGCGGAAGATGTCGTATGAGCGTCCGCCGACTTCGAGCGTGGCCTTCGATCCGAAGCTATTGGCTGACATTTCAGGCTCCTAGGGTTCAAGTTCACGGCACTACTCCTCTCAGAGACTCTAGTTAGTGTTATCTGAGCGTGCCTCCGTCTCAGGAGCCCCGAACACGACTGCTCCGCGACCGCGGCAAGGAGCGCACGGCCCATGTCACCAACATGGAGCTGTTCTTCGACCTCGTGTACGTGTTCGCGTTCACGCAGCTCTCGGCGCACCTCTACGGGGACCTGAGCTGGCAGGGCAGCGCCGAGACGGCCGTGATCTTCGTGGCGCTGTGGTGGTCGTGGAGCTACACCTCATGGGCGACCGGGTGGATCGACCCGGAGCGGCTGCCGGTCCTGGCGCTGCTCTCAGTACTGATGATCGCGAGCCTGGTGATGGCGAGCGCGATTCCGGAGGCGTTCAGGAACAGGGGCGAGACGTTCGCGGTCGCCTACGTGGCGATGCAGCTGCTGCGCAGCGCCTTCATCGTCTGGGCCTTCGGCCTGCGCGACACGATGGGCCGCAATTACGCACAGCTGTTGGTCTGGTCTGCGATCAGCGGGGTTGTCTGGATTGTCGGCGGTGTGGTGCACGACCAGGGCGCGCGGCTGGCCATCTGGGCGGTGGCGGCGGTCGTCGACCTCGGTGCGCCGCTGCACGGCTTCCGGCTGCCGGGCGCCGGCGCGACGCCGATGTCGGACTGGACGATCGCGGGTGGGCACCTCGCCGAGCGCTGCCGACTGCTGCTGATGATCGCGTTTGGCGAGTCGTTCCTGAGGCTCGGAGAGAGCTTCGCTCGGGCGCCCGGCACGGCAAGGGGCGACGCAGCCTTCATCGTCGGCTTCCTGCTCGTGTTGGCGCTCTGGACCACGTACTTCCTGCACCACGCCGAGCCCGGGGCGCGTGCGATCGAGCGGGCGGGCGAGGAGGCTGGCGGGCTCGCTCGTTCCGCCTACCTGTATGCGCACGCGGCGATGGTCGGCGGCGTGATCGTGGTCGCGGTGGCGATCCATAAGGTGATCGAGGCACCCGCGGCCGACGTGAGCTCCGGCTTCGCGGCGATCTGTGTCGGCGGGCCGGCGCTGTATCTGGTCGGGCTGGCTCTGTCCAAGCGCTGGCTCGGGCACGGACGCTTCCGGCGGACCATGTCAGGGATGGTCGCGCTGGCTGTGATCGGCACCGCGACCGCGTTCAGTACGCGGCTGATTGAGCTCGTTGCGGTCACCGTGGTCGCCCTGGCGGTCGCGATCTGGGCGCAGCTCGACGGATCAGGCGTTCTATGTGTGGCTAGTCCGAAATGACGTACTGCATTCACAGAGAACCGACGCCACAGGCACAGCGATGTGGCGAGTTGGTCGCGACGCCGGCGACTACAGGCCGGGCGGATGGCGGACGACGAAGCCGCCGAACTCGCCGCCGCCCTGCGACCAGCGCGTGCCGTCCGCGGCGAGCGCGACCGTGTCGAAACGCCAGCCGGCGATCGTCATCCACACGTGCCCGGCATTCGCGTAGATCGTGACCCATTGACCCGGCCCCGGGTCACCGTAGGACTCGAACCCGCCTGAGGTCTCCGGCGAGCTGAGCAGCCCGGCCGCGGCGAGCACATAGCTGACCGAGCCCGAGCAGTCATAGCCGGGGGAGATGAAGGCGCCGTGGCCACCGCCCCAGATGTAGGGGAGCGTCGCGATCGCGTTGCCGGCGGCCATCATCTGGCCGACTGCGGCGGGCGCGCCCGGAGGCGGCTGCACCGCGCCGCCGGGGTTGATCGCGAGTCCGCCGACCTGCTGGTTGACCTGCTCGGGCGTCTGGCGCGCGGCCGCCGCCGCCGCGGCCTCGCGCGCTGCGACCGCCCGCTCCTGCTGCTGCAGTTTCTGCTGCAGAGCCTGAGTCGTTGAGTTGACGCTGGCGAGCTTGGCCTGGTCGTGGGAGCGCTGTGACTCCTGGTTGATCTGCTGCTTGGCGAGCCCGATCTCGATCGCCGCGACCTGATTGCGCTGGCTGAGAATCTGATTCGTGAGGTTGCGGTCTAGGAGCTCCAGCTTGCCGAGGTGCGTCGCCTGCTTGAGGACCGCGGCACGAGCGATCTTCGTGTAGTTGACGACCTGCGCGTCCTGGTGCTGGGCGTCCTTTATGTAGTTGACCTGCTCCAGCAGGCTCGAGAACCCGTGCGCGTTGAGGATCACGTCGATCAGGTTCGGTGACCCGTTCTCGTATGCGGCACGCAGGTTCGATGCCAGGTCGGTTGAGGCGATGCGCAGCTTGGTCTCGAGCGCCAGCAGGTGGTCGCGTGCCTCCATCAACTGCGTCTGGACCTCGCGCAGCTTGGTGATGTGCTGGTTCAGCTCGGTCTGCTCGATTGAGAGTCTCTGCTGGGCGGCTGCCACGCCCCCGGCCGTCTTCTGGATCTGCGCGCTCTCCGAGTTGATCTCGCCCTGCAGCGAGGACGCGGCCGACTTGTTGGCCTGGATCTGGCTCTGGAGATCGGCCGAGCTTGAGGCGATCAGGCTGCCGCCGCCGAGCAGGGCGCCGATCAAGGTTGCAGCGACCGTTAGACGCTTGATTTTGCGGGGAAAGTGCATCCAGTGAGGGTGTGTCTCGGCGATACGACGGCCCGCAAATCCGCGTCAGTCGCATCAGGAGCGCCGGCTAGGGGCGCGATGTGCCGGTACCTTAGCGGGCTGCGACTCTAAGCCGACCTAAAGACCTTCTCATGCAAGAGATCCTGCAAAATGAAGGAATTGCACGGCTTGTGTAACTGGTCAGCCGTCCCTGACCAGGGCTCATCCGTCCCCGCGCGTAGTGGTCAGCCGTCTGTGCGCTTGCGCGCACGCGCCGCCTTCACACGGGATGTCTGGTCCAGGATGGTCTTTCGTAGGCGCACGTTGAGCGGGGTGACCTCGACCGACTCGTCCTCGCGCAGGAACTCGAGCGCCTGGTCGAGTGAGAGCTCGCGCTTGGGTACGAGCCGCACAAGCTCATCGGCGGTCGAGGACCGGATGTTGGTCAGATGCTTCTCCTTGACGGCGTTTACGTCGAGGTCGTCGGCGCGGGAGTTCTCGCCGACGATCATGCCCTCGTAAACCTCCTCGCCTGGGCCCACGAACAATGATCCACGCTCCTGCAGGTTGTACAGCGCAAAGGCGGCGACCTTGCCGCGGCGGTCCGCGACCAGCGATCCCGACCCGCGCGTCCGGAGCACTCCCTGCCACGGCTCCCAACGGTCGAAGACGTGGTGGACGAGACCGGTGCCGCGCGTCTCGGTCAGAAACTCGGTTCGGAAGCCGATCAGGCCGCGCGCGGGGATGATGTATTCCATCCGCACCCAGCCGGTGCCGTGGTTGACCATCTGCTCCATGCGGCCCTTGCGTAGAGCGAGCATCTGCGTGATCACGCCGACGTACTCCTCGGGCGTGTCAACGCTCATCCGCTCCATGGGCTCATGCAGCTTGCCGTTCAGCTCGCGCGTGACAACCTGCGGCTTACCGACGGTCAGCTCGAAGCCCTCGCGGCGCATGACCTCGACGAGCACCGCAAGCGCGAGCTCGCCGCGCCCCTGGACCTCCCAGACCTCGGGACGGTCACTTGGGTTGACGCGCAGTGAGACATTGCCGACCAGTTCGCGGTCGAGCCGCGCCTTCAGCTGCGAGGCGGTCAGCTTGTCGCCGTCCTGGCCGGACAGCGGTGAGTCGTTGATGCCGATCGTGACCGACAGCGACGGCTCGTCGACCGTGATCGGCGGCAGCGGTCGCGGATCCTCCGGATCGGACAGCGTGTCGCCGATCGTGATCTCGGGGATGCCGGCGACGGCGATGATGTCACCCGCCGATGCCTGCTCGGCGCTGATGCGGTCAAGCGCCTCCGTCACATAGAGCTCGGTCACCTTGACCGATTCGATTGACCCCTCCGCCCGGCACCAGGCGACCGTCTCACCCTTCCGGATCGTGCCCTCACGGACGCGACAGATCGCGATCCGGCCCACGTAGGGTGAGGCGTCGAGGTTGGTCACATGTGCCTGTAGCGGTGCACCCTCCTCGTACTCCGGTGCGGGAATGTGCTCGACCAGCAGGTCGAGCAGTGGGTGCAGGTCCGTTCCCGGCTGCTTCAGGTCGAGCGTGGCGGTGCCGGCCCTGGCGTTGGTGTAGACGATCGGGAAGTCGATCTGCGACTCGTCGGCCTCCAGATCGAGGAACAGCTCGTAGACCTCGTCGATCACCTGGGACACGCGCGCGTCGGGCCGGTCGATCTTGTTGACCACCAGGATCACCGGCAGCCGCGCCTCAAGGGCTTTGCGCAGCACAAACCGCGTCTGTGGCAGGGGCCCCTCGGAGGCGTCGACCAGCAGCAGCACACCATCGACCATCGTCAAGCCGCGCTCGACCTCGCCGCCGAAGTCCGCGTGGCCGGGCGTGTCGATGATGTTGAGCGTGATCTCGCCGTGGCTGACGGCCGTGTTCTTGGCGAGGATCGTGATCCCCTTCTCGCGCTCGAGGTCGGTCGAGTCCATGACCCGGTCGGCGACTTCCTGGTTGGCGCGGAACGCGCCCGACTGCCACAAAAGCGCGTCGACCAGCGTCGTCTTGCCGTGATCGACGTGGGCGACGATCGCGAGATTGCGGATATCTGAGCGCCTGGCCATACGGCCGCCACTGTAGAGGTAGCTGCTGCCTTTCCGGAGCGGCGTGCGGCGGCGACACTGAACCGCACTGGGCGCTGCTCGAGCCGCCCGCCAAGCGGTGGGGCCGTCAGCTGGCCCCCGCCAGCTGACGGCCTACCCCTGTTGCCGCCCCCTTGGGCCGGCGTCCTTGCCGGCCCGCCCCCCCGACTGGCGCGACCCCCAACCCGGCCGCCCGCCAAGATCCAAGCTTTCAGACAGCGACGCGCGGGAAGACGGGACGGTTTGACTCTGGACTGGCAGCCTTCGCCTGCAGCTTCCGCGACACGGCACGCGAGAGGCGGCTCAAGGGCGACGTGCCGCTGCTCCGCTCGGCCCAACGAGCTGCTCCGACGCCACGCGGCGAAGCTCAGCCTGGTGGGTGGCGGCTGCGAGGTGGATCATGTTGTTGTTGATCATCTGCGGTTCCCCCTGCTCCTCGCTCGTGGGCGGCGCCTGGTGCGCTGCTCAATGAGGGAAAAGTACGGCCGGGCCAGCGCCCCAACTACGTCATATGACACTTTCACCGCCGACCTTCCTGGAATCGCTCACCACCGCCGAACGGGACGCCCTGCTCTCCGCGGGGCACGTGCGCCGATGGTCGGTGGGGGAGGTGCTGTTCCGCGAGGGAGACACGGCTGGAAGCGCGATCGTGATCGTGAGCGGCCTGGTAAAGATCTACAAGCTCGGGCGGGACGGCGACGAGCTGATCCTGTCGCTCTGCGGTCCCGGGGATCTGCTGGGCGAGGTCACCGCTGTCCAGGGGGCGACGCGCTCCGCCGACGCCGTCGCCTTGGAGGCGGTCGAGGCCGCCGCGGTGGCCGTCGCCGACCTGCGCGCGCTGCTGGCGCGCAATCCCCGCCTCACGCTGGTGCTGCTCGAGCTGGCGCTCCGGCGTCTGCGGCTCGCCGACGAGCGCCGGCTCGAGTTCGCCGCCGCCGAGAGCCTGCCGCGGGTGACAAGCCGCCTGCTCGAGTTGGCCGAGCGGTTCGGCGTGGCCGGGCCGGACGGGACGCTCGCGGTCGACATGCCCATCAGCCAGGAGGAGCTCGCCTCCTGGGCGGCTGCCTCACGCGAGTCGACCGCGCGGGCGCTGCGGACGTTGCGAGAGCTCGGCCTGATCGAAACCCACCGCAAGCGGATGGTGGTTCTCGACGCCGACGGCCTCAGGCAGCATGCTTCACGGCTCTGAGACCGGCGGGTGAGGGCGGACGGCCGATCCGCCCCCACCCGCGGGGCATGCTCGTTAGCTGGCCGAGGTGAACCCGGCGAAGGTGCATCCGCCCGAGTTGTTGAGGTTGGTGCCTGTCGAGGCGAGTCCCGTTATGTAGTTGCTCGTGGTGTCGGTGATGGCGGCAAAGGTTCCGTCGTTCGGATCCTCGAAATCGACCGCAGGTGGCGTCGAGCTCGCACCCCCGGAGTAGCCGACCTCTTGGTCTGTCCCTGGAACCAGCGGCGCACCCGAGTCGCCGGCATATCCGTAAGAGTTGAACTCCGCGTTCGCGGTGGTGCGGAGGAACACATCCCCGCTGATCGCGCCTCCTGACACGTAGCACTTGCCCACCACGCTGAGCGGTCCTGTAGTTGCAAGCGTTACAACCGCCGCGGTGCTAAAGCTGGTCCCGGCCGGCTGGATCGTCATGTTGAAGCGGGTCAGGCCGGTCACATTAGCGGCCGTCGTCGCGTTCGTCGCGTTGGTGGCGTTGGTGGCGTTGGTGGCGTTGGTGGCGTTGGTGGCGTTCGTCGCAGTGGTGGCGTTCCTCGCCTGCAGGGCCCCCCGTGCGCTCGGCACTCTGCCGAGCTTGTTCAGGTTGATCTGGGTGCCCGTCAAGGTGTGCCTGCGCAGCCGGTTACCCGATAGCGTGCCTTTCTTGATCAGCGAGTTGCCGTTGACCAGTTTGCCTGCCGCGACTGCGGTTCCCGACGCTGCCAGCACAAGTGCGATGATGGCCACAACCATCGCTCCCGACGGCCGCCGGGCGAAAAGCTTTTGCATCTCTTCCCCTTTTGGTTGTTTGAGAAGGCCATACCCACGACAGGCGTCCCCCAATCTGATCGGGAGTCAAGTAACGGCAGCGGACGCGGTCGGGATTGGCGAACGAACGGCTAGGCGCCGGGCTGCAACCCGCCGAACCCGGTCCAGAGCGCGGCCATCGCCGAGTCGACCATCTCCGACCGACTGACCTGCGGATGGCTCTGCCACCAGCGGGCGGCAGCGGTGAGCGCTT
>Ga0307373_10006308_pt1 | contig 18947 bp, 13 predicted proteins | sample OX2MG_FD_202534 | JGI IMG/M metagenome (GOLD analysis project Ga0307373, IMG submission 202534) | Soil microbial communities from Risofladan, Vaasa, Finland - OX-2 | ecosystem: Environmental > Terrestrial > Soil > Coastal area > Acid sulfate soil | place: Finland: Risofladan, Vaasa | collected...
CCGTTCGGGCTTGTCTTGAACAACGAGGCATTCCCGACTGGAGGCGGGAAAAGGCTTTTCGTACATGCCGCGTTTGCCACCAGCTTTAGCTGGTGGATGCCAATGGAAAACACCTTTGTTTCCGCCGGCGTGGCCAGGCATCAGCAAAGATGCCTGAAGGCGGCGACAAAGCGGGCTGAAGCCGGCTGACGAATTGACTCAGTTGGGCTTGCAACCACCAGCTAAAGCAGGTGGCAAGCCGACCGGAGACGTCCCAGGGTCGCCACGGAACAAGAACCGCCCATGCCGCTACCTGGAAATCCCACCCCAAAGGCGTCCCCTTGCGCAGGCCAATCCCACCCCTACCAACCATCAACGACCTCAACACCCGCTTGCCGCATTTCGGCGATGGCGGCGGCGACGTCGCCGGCCGTGCGCTCGACGCCGCGGCAAGCACCCACGGCGAGAAAAGTGCGTAACCCAAGTCGGCGCGCGTCGAGCGCCGTACACTTGACGCAATACTCGGTGGCCAGACCTAAAACATGTACCTCAGTCGCATTTCGCTCGCGCAGGTATTCGGCCAGGCCGGTGCCGCGATGGTGGACGTTGTCGAAGAAGCCGCTGTAACTGTCGGTCGAGGGGTCGGTCCCCTTGCGAAAGACCCTTGCGATGCGCTTCGTGTTCAAATTGGCGGCCAGCTCGGCGCCAAATGTCTCCGCGACACAATGCACGGGCCAAAGCACCTGCCGCAAGCCGTCGAGTTCGATTACGTCCCCCGGTTGCTTGCCCGGATGGTTTGCGGCAAAGCTGACGTGGTTCGTCGGGTGCCAGTCTTGAGTGGCCACGATCAGGTCGAAGCCAAGCTGCAATTCGTTGGCCGGCGCGAGCACCTCATCGCCCCGCGGTACGGCCAATGTTCCGCCTGGTAAAAAGTCATTCTGAAGATCGATGAGGAGGAGCGCTTTCATGGCCTGTAACCTCTAGCCTACGCCAGCCCCCGCGCCTGCCGCACGAGTTGTCCCTTCAGTTCGAACAACCGCGGTTCGAGGCCGACGGGGTACTCGTGCGGGTTGACGAAGCGGCGAATGCCAGTCGAGAATCGACCAAGCTCGACGGCGGCGCGGTCGCGAATGGCGGCCAGCGGCGGCTGGTCGCAGGCCAACCGGCCTTGGCGAAGCACCGGCACGAGCAGGTCGTCGTGCGCCGTGCCCACGGCGATCTTCTTGCGGCGGTTGGCGTCGCGCGGATCGACCAGCGTCGCTTCGCCGTTGACGCCCAGTTGCTCGTCGTAAATCATGTCGCCAACGCACTCGCCGCCGGCGGAGAAACGCCGAACTTGCAGCCTGCCCGGCGTCGAAATCTTGATCGACTGCTCCGAAAGCTTGAGGCGGTAGCTCCAGGCCTCGCCAGGCGATCGGATGGCCGCCAGCTTGTAGACACCACCCAAGGCGGGCTGGTCGAAGGCCGTGACCAGTTTCGTGCCCACCCCCCACACGCCGATTACCGCACCCTGTTCCTTGAGGCTGGCGATCAGGTGCTCGTCGAGGTCGTTGCTGGCGACGATTAGCGAGCGGTGAAAGCCGGCACCGTCAAGAAGCTTGCGGGCGGCGATGCTCAAGTAAGCCAGGTCGCCTGAGTCGAGCCGGATGCCCGCAAGTTCGTGCCCGCGCGATCGCAGCCATTGGCCAACCTCGATCGCGCGCCGCACACCTCCCAGCGTGTCGTAGGTATCGACCAGGAACACGCAGTTGTTGGGCATGGCCTCCGCGTAGGCCTGGAACGACGATAGTTCGTCGTCGAACGCCATGACCCAACTATGCGCGTGCGTGCCCCTCACCGGGATGCCAAATGTGCGGCCGGCCAGCACGCTGGAGGTGGCGGCGCAACCTCCGACGTAGGCCGCCCGGCTGGCCGCCAGGGCGCCGTCGATGCCCTGGGCGCGGCGGAGCCCGAACTCGACGACCGGATCGCCCCTCGCGGCAAGGCAGACACGGGCGGCCTTGGTGGCGATCAACGTCTGAAAGTTGACGATGTTCAAGAGGGCCGTCTCGAACAGTTGCCCCTGAATCAGCGGCCCACTCACCCGAATCAATGGTTCGTTGGGGAAGACGACCGTCCCCTCAGGCACCGCGTCGAGGTCGCCGCTGAACGTGACGGTCCGCAGGTAATCGAAGAACGCCGGCTCGAACAGCACCTCGCCGTCATCGCCGCGCAACGTGGCAAGGTACGCCAGGTCGTCATCGGCAAAGCGAAACCGCGTGAGCCAATCGACGACGTATTCCAACCCACAAGCGATCGTGAAACCGCCACGAAATGGGTGCTGCCGGAAGAACAGGTGAAACACGGCCTCGCGCTGTCGCATGCCGCTCTTCCAATAGCCATAGGCCATCGTCAATTGGTAGAGGTCGGTGAGCAGTGCGAGCGATGGGCGATAGAGTTCGGACGGTGCGTGCATGAGATCGGGTCTCCGAAGCACCGCATTGTAGCCCAGCGGAGTCGAAGCGTGTTAAAGTCGCTTGAAGAACTTCGGCGCAGCTGAACAAGCAAAAGCGCCGGCTGGAAACAGGGCGTAAAGTGTTTTGCAAAAAGGACTTATTGAAGCGCACCTGTGCAAAACATGCACGCCGGCCGCGGAATGGATACAATGCCTACGCCGCGCGCCCTACCAAGAGGGGTGTTGCGTGGCGGCACGAGATTCTCCACCCGAGGGCCGTATGACGCTGACGTTGTTGATCATGGTGTTGATGATTTCGATCAACGCCATGTTTGCCGCGTATGAGATCGCTTTGGCGAGCATCTCGGTGGGGCGGCTCAAGGCCCTGGCCGATGCCCACCGCAAAGGGGCCAAAGCGGCGCTCTTGATGAAGCAGAGCATGGAGGCCAGCCTGGCCACGCTGCAACTGGGTATCACGCTCGTGGGCGCCATCGCCGCGGCCACGGGCGGCCATGGCGCGGCGGAGGATATTTCGCCCGTCTTGCACGACGACTGGGGCGTTTCCGAATGGGTGGCCGATGTGCTGGCGGTGACGCTGGTTGTGATCCCCTTGAGCGCGGTGACAATCGTCATCGGCGAGCTGATCCCCAAGGTGTTCGCACTGAAAAACAAGGAATGGGTTTGCCTCAAGTTCTCGCCGCCGATGAGGGCCTTTTCGCGGTCCGTGTTCCCGGCCGTTTGGGTGATGGAAGGCTCGGTCAAGGCCCTTTTGGCCTGGAGCGAACGCCGTTGGAAGCCGCAGGTCGAAGGGCACAAGGCCGAAGTCACCGAAATCGAGGAATTGCGGGCCGTGGTGGCGCTTGCCCGCACCTCGCGGCTGATCGGCGGCCAAGAAGAAAAAATCATCCTCGGAGCGGCGCGGCTGTCGAGCCGCTCGATCGCCGAGATCATGATCCCGCTTCGCGATGTCGTGACGCTCGCGGTCAACCAGACGATGGCCGAGAGCCTGGTGTTGGCCCACACCGACATGCACACGCGGTTCCCCGTCTGTTCGCGTCCAGGCGACCCGCAGTCGATTTGCGGTTACGTCAACTTCAAGGACATCGTCTCCGAGCTTCGATTGGCGCCGCACCAACCGTCGCTACGGGGCATCATTCGTTCCCTGCCCGACCTCAAGGCCGAACTTTCGATCGCATCCAGCCTGCAGCGGATGATCCACGAGCACGTCCACATCGCGCTGGTCCGCGATGCCGAAAGGGTGATCGTCGGCCTGGTCACGATGGAGGACATCCTGGAGGAGTTGGTCGGCGACATCGAAGACGAATACGACCGCGCGCCCAGCCATGTATCGGAGGGTCTGGCGGGCTGGGTGATGGGCGGCGGCGTGCCGTTGGAGCGTTTCGAGCAGGTCACCGGCGCGCGGCTCGATCGGCGGCAATTGCCCGCCGAGTGCCGGACTTTGCACGACGTGATCGTTGCCCAACTCCAGCGTCCACCGCGCGGCGGCGACATTGTGCAGCTTGCGGGGCTGCGGGTTTTGGTCCGCAAGTTGCGGCGGCAGCGGGTGCTCGAGGCCCAGGTATCGCGCGGGCAAATCACGGCGGAGGAAGAGAACGCAGATGGAGATCAAGGGTCAGCAGTCAGGAGACAGGAGACGGAAGACAGGAGGCCAGAGAAGGCGAGCGGGGGGCGTTAACCCCCCGGTAGTTCTACACATCGTTTGTAGCGATCGGATGCCGGATTGGCCCGTTCACGGGGCTTCCGCGCAGCGGTATTCGGCCCGGCGTTTACGCCGGGTTCGCAAACCGCCCTACTTGACTTTTTTCCAGCCCCGTTCACGGGGCTTCCAGGATGGCTTAAGCCAAGCAAATGGTAAGCCCCGTGAACGGGGCTGAATACACAATAATGTGCTCCCGTTCTCCCCGGCATGAATGCCGGGGCTGTGACCGCTTCGCGGGAGGCCCCGTGAACGGGGCGGTGCTTCACTCGCGACTTGTGTAGAACAACGAGGGCGTTAGCCCCGGTGATGCGCCGTCTCTGCGTGGAACCAACGACCAATGACACCATCGTCGAAGTACGAAGTCGAACAAAAGTTTCCACTCTCCGACGAGGCGGCGTTGCTGGCCAAACTGGAGTCGCTGGGGGGCGTGCCGGGCGAAACGAAGGCACAAGTCGATTGCTACTACGCCCACCCCGCGCGGGACTTCGCCGCCACGGACGAGGCGCTGCGAATCCGCCGCGTGGGGGAGCTGAGTTTCATAACCTACAAGGGACCGAAGCTCGACCCGATAACCAAGACCCGGCGCGAGATCGAACTGCCCCTGCCGCCCGGTGCTCAAATGACGATCGAGTACGCGAGGTTGCTCAAGGCCCTCGGTTTTCGGCCCGTGGCCGAGGTCCACAAGCAACGCCGTGTGGTCGCGCTTGAGTGGCAAGCGCGCACGGTCGAGGTGGCCATCGACAACGTCCAGCGCGTCGGGCGGTTCGTCGAACTGGAGCTTTCCGCTGACGAGTCGGATCTGGACGCGGCGCGTGCCGCCCTGGCGGCGCTGGCGCTCACCTTGGGCCTGTCGGGCGGCGAACGTCGCAGCTATCTGGAAATGCTGCTGGAGGCGTGAGCGGCAAAGCAATCTTGAAAAGGTTTCCATGCCACCCTTCGAAACCTGCCGCGCGGGCATCAGACAAGCTGCGTGATACCCGGCATCGGCACCGGTGCCACCGGCAATGCCCCCCACTCGTACTTGGCGGGCGTCAGGTCCTCGGTCGAGTTGATCGCCTGGTCCCAGGTGACCTGTTTGCCGGTGTACGTGGCCATGCGTCCCATGATCGCCAGCATCGTGCTGCGCGCCATATAAAGGCAATTGTCGATCGGCTTGCCGGCCCGGATGCTCGCGAATAGCTCGTTGTGCTCGACCTGGTACATGTTGGGGTTGTCGCCGCGGAACCGCCAGTTGTTTTCGCCCGTGATCTTGTGTTCCATGATGTCGGCGCGACCTTTGGTTCCCTGCACGTAGTCGGTCACGTCCAAATCACAGCCATCCTGTTGCCGGCAAAACGCGAACAGTTTCACCCCGTTGGCATATTCATAGACCACCGCGTGGTGGTCGAAGATGTGTCCGTACTTCTTGTCGGTGCGCACCTGCCGGCCACCCATGCCCGAAGCCCGCACCGGCGGCTCCTCGCGCATGATCCAGGCCGCCTTGTCGAGGCTGTGGATGTGTTGCTCGACATTGTGGTCGCCCGAAAGCCAGGTGAAGAATGGCCAGTTGCGGATCTGCCATTCCATATCGTTCCATTGCGGCTGGCGTTCCGTGACCCAGGGAGTTCCCGCGTTGTAGGTGCAGTGGATCGCCATGATGTCGCCCACGGCGCCGTCGTGGATCCGCTGAATGGTTTCGCGTTTGGGCTGGTGATAGCGCCAGCAAAGCCCCGACACGACGGCCAGCCCCTTTTTCTTGGCTTCCTCCGCGGTGGCCAGCACCTGGCGAACGCCCGGCGCATCGACCGCCACCGGCTTCTCGGCGAAAATGTGCTTTCCGGCGGCCACGGCGGCCTCGAAATGTCGCGGGCGGAAATGGGGCGGCGAACATAGCAAAACCACGTCGACGCCGCTGTCGATCACCTGTTGATAAGCGTTGAAGCCGACAAATTGCCGGTCGTCGGCCACGTCGAGCTTGTCGGCGGGCACCGATTCCCTCAGCCTGTCGAGGCTGCCCTGGACGCGGTCGGCGAACGTGTCGCCCATGGCGGTCAATTGCACGTTGGCATCGGCCAATAGCGCGTTCAGCGCGGCGCCGCTTCCACGATTACCGCAACCAATCAGTCCGATCTTCAGCACGTCGCTGCCGGCGGCATGCGCGCTGCGCCCCAGCGCCAACGTGCCTGCCAGCGACCCTGCGACCGCGGCGGCGGTCGACGTCTTGAGGAATTCGCGTCGCGAGGGAACGGAAATCTTGGCACCCAAAGGCCGCTCGGTCATGGGGAACTCCTTGGCGAAATCAAAACGGGTGATCGCCCGGGGCGAACGCAGATCTGTACTCTACCATAAACATCGACCGATGCGAAGCAGGGCGGTTGGTCAGATGTCCCTCGTACCCACGCTCCGCGTGGGTACGTCTCCCCGGCCGCTCCGCGGCCCCGCGACGCGGAGCGTTCGACTCCGTGCGTTCACACCCCACCTTACTTCAGCTTTCTCATGTACCGCTCGAAGTCGGCGTCAAGCTTGTCCAGATCGCCGAAGGCCTGTTTGAATTCCTCGATCTTGGTCTGAGCGTCATCGAAGAATTGTGCCTTTTTTTCCGCCAGGGCCTTGATGTATTCCAGGTACTGCTTCGGCCGCTGTTTGACCAGGAAGTAATTCAGTGCCCAGGATTCGGCATAGGCGTCGGCTTGGAGCTTGGGATTGCGGAGCCGGTCGTTGCCCGCCAACAGGCTGGTCAGCGAATCGGCTTGGCGCCGCGGCAGGTAGTTGCGAATACCCTCCAACTGCACAGGGTTCACCGCGCCGATGCTCCGCCACCCTTTCGAGCTACTGAGGTCGGGCGTCTCGAAATACGTGGCGATCCCCTCGCTCAGCCAGAGGGGGATGTCGGCGTAACGTGTTTGAAGGCCGCAATTGAACGCCATCTGGTGCGTCGCCTCGTGGATCACCGTCGCGACGGTCCGCTCGGCCGCGGGCCGTGAAAGCATCAGGTTGATCTGCGCCGCCGAACCGCGGCGGTCGCCGGCGTCCCGCAGCGTCTCGACGCCCGTCAAGTCGTACATCGTCATACGGTTCGTCTTTTGGCTGTAAAAGCCGGGGATCGACTTGGTCCCCTCGCCCAACTCGGCGACGGCATAGCGCGCGAACGATTCCTGTTCGGCGAAGACCAGTGCCACCAAGGGGAACTGCGGCTCGTGCAGTTCGATCTTCTTGCGGCCCCAATAATTGAAGAACGACATGTAAAGCCGCTCGAAGAGCGCCCCGCACCACTGGGCATAGACCTTTGACGTGTTGTGGCAGATCAAGTAGTGCTGCGTCGTGTGAAGCTCGAACCCCTCGGGCAGTTCTTTCAGCAACAACTCGCCCAGCTCGGCGGGCCGGAGCGGCATGAACGGCCCTTCGTCCTGAGTGCGCTCGACCAACTCGTCCGGCTCGACTGACCAGATCAAGCCGTCACGGCCGAGCAGCAGCAGGCCGCCGTTCTGGAATTCAGTGATCAACTGGCCCTGGATCTCGAGCACTTTGTCATCGCGGCGCAATTTCACGGTTTCCGCCACGCCGGCGACGGCCGGCCAGAATGCCACGATGATAGTCAGCCAAAATCGCACCGGAATCCTCCTATGCCTCAAGCAAGGAGATACGTGGGCACGGTCTTACTCGTATCCCCCTCACTTCTACGGTAGCACAATGCCGGCGGCTTGCCGAGAGTGTACCTTCACGCGGTCGTGAAGGATAACCCGAAAGCGGCATGTTCATCCCCTGGACACGGTTGGCCCTCCAGGAGTAGAATCACCCGCAAAGGGCCGCCACATCTTGGCTCGATGGCGGACAGTGCTTAGCGCGCAATCAATTCTAGGTGCCAGAGGTTTGGTATCGGCCTCGTCCATTCGCGTCACAATGACATTCGCGCCACAAGGATACTGTGTCGCTTTTTCTCCAGGGAAGGGTCGTCGTACGTTACTTTTCCTCTACGGGAGACTGGTCCTCAAGAGGAGATAGGAGTCCGTATGAACCCTCGTTTACGGGCAATTCTGGTCGATGATGCGCGCCGTGCGCTAGATCACCGGAAACAGGCACAGGACAGGACGGCGAGCGACGGGGCCCATGACGGCGCTGGGGGCACGGTGGCGGTTGCGGAGTACCTCAAGCGAAACCTTCGTCACCGGCCGTGGCTGGCGCATCGGAAGGCCAGACATTAAGCGGCCACCCAAATACCGCGCGGCAGGCGGGAGTTCCACTCTCGACAATCGCCCGCGTACGCCATAAGATACGGAAAGCTGAATTCCGTCGTCCTCGGACGGTTTCGTCAACGCGGTGTCTTGGGTCCAGTGCGATGCGGCACGTTTTCAACCGGCTGGCCGCGGCCCTGGTCGAGCCGTGGGTCGATGCGGACGCGGAATTGCAAAACGCGTACCAGTCGCCCGGCGCACGCCCGGCCGCGGCGGCAAAGTTCCTTCAAGCGGCCACGATCAGCGCGGCGGCGCACGCCGCTCTCCTGGCCGTCTTGGCCCAATTCGTGGTTGCCCAGCGCCCAAACGAGGTCGTCAAGATCTTCAGTTGGACGGATGAAGAGCGGGAAACGATCGAGCTGCCTGAGCTGACCTACAGCATCGCCGACCCTCGCGACGACCCCCTGCCGAACATGATGAGCGCGCTGGCGCTGTCGTCGGCCCCCGTGATGAACACCTCGAGTGAACTCGAATCGGTCAGCGAGCCGACCGAGCCGACGTCCACGATTGAAGTGCCCGAGCCTGAAGTCGAGTTCGCCACCTACAAGCTCGACGACGTGGTGGTCCGCGCCGGCTCGGTGGGCGAGGAGGTGCTGCAAGTCGACGGCGCCATCGACCGCCTCACCGACGAGATCCTGACGCACCTCGAACAGAGCAAGCTGTTGGTGGTCTGGATCATGGACGCCTCCGTCAGCCTGGCACCCGACCGCCAGTCGGTGGCCGAACGGCTCGAGCGGATCTACAAGGAACTGGACCTGACGAGCAGCTTATCGTCCGGCGCGCTGAAAAGCTCCGTCGTGGCCTTCGGCGAGAAGGCCGTGGAAATGGTGCCGCCCACCGTGAATTACGCGGAATGTTTCGACGCCATCCGGCGCGTGCCGAACGATCCGTCGGGAATCGAGAACGTCTTTTCCACGGTGATCCATTGTGTCCAGCGTTACCAGAAAGTGCGGTCTAGCGAACACCGGCGGCTGATGTTCGTGATTTGGACCGACGAGTCGGGCAACGACTACGCGCGGCTGGAAGACGCCGTGCTGTTTTGCCACCGCAACGTGGTGCCGGTCTACGTGGTCGGTCCCTCGGCGATGTTCGGCCAGGAGCGGGGCACGCTGGCCTACAAGCACGTCGATGGCAAGGTCTACCACCTGCCCATCGACCGTGGTCCCGACGCCGTGCGGCAGGAACGCTTGAACCTCCCCTACTGGTTCGGCGGCAGCCAGTTCGAAACTCTGCACTCGGGCCTGGGGCCGTTCGCCCTGACACGGTTGGCCCATGAGACGGGCGGCGCTTACTTCATCAAGGACAACCCGGCCGATCGCTCGCCCTTTCCCGTCGAGACGATGCGGCGCTACGTGCCGGACTACGATTCGCCCAACGAGTACGTCCGCGGCGCCAAGCACAGCCCGTTGCGGCGAGCGGTGTTGGGAGCGGTCGATCTGACGTCGCAGCGCAAGCTGAAGGGCACGCCGCGGCTTACCTTCGCCCCCACCGGCCGGACTTTCTTTCAGGAGTTGAAGGAGGCGCAGCAAACGGTGGCCTATAACCTGCTCACGATCACCGGCGCGGTGTCGCTGTTTGGGCCCAAGGGCCTGGAAAAGGAATACGTCAAGGAGCCTTCTCCCCGCTGGCGCGCATGGTACGACCTGACCTACGGACGGCTGTTGGCGATGAACGCGCGATGCAACGAGTACAACTCGGCTTGCGCCGAGATGAAAGGTAAAGGCGCCGATTTCGTCGACAAGCAATCGAACCGCTGGCAGTTTCGGCCCGAGGCGAAGATCCATTTCGGCAGCCAGAACGAGCGGATGGCCAAGGAGGCGATCCGGTTGCTCTCGCGATGCGTGAAGGAAAACTCCGGTACGCCCTGGGCGGTGCTAGCCGCGCGCGAGCTGGAACAGCCGTTGGGTTTTGCGGTCGACGAGGCCTACGTCGCACCTCCTCCACCTCCACCTCCACCGCCCCCACCCAAGGCGCCTCCCGCAAAGCCCGCACCGCCACCGCCGCCGTCGAACGAGCGGCGCGTGGAACAGCCCAAAAAGCTGCCCAAGCCGGTCGAGGTGCCGTTGCCGAAACTGTAGCAGAATTCTGCTTAGCCGGCGGTGAGAGCAGATCTCTTGGATTGTGCTTCCCTGAGGCGTTCATCATCGAACGATGCTTGACGAATTGGTTCTTCGTTGATACAAATGTTCACAATCGAGAGGTCCACCGCCCATCGTTGCTGCGGTGGCTGCGAATGGGTTGTGGAATGGAGCGTCAGTCCAATTGAATGGAGGGTTCCGTCGATGCACGCAAAGTACCACGGGCCGAACGCTACTGTGATTCACGGCAGCTCGCCGGGCGCGCTCGACGAAGTACCGGACGCCACAGTCGATTTGATTTTTGCCGATCCCCCCTACAATATCGGAAAGCGATTCGCCAACTTCGTCGATCGGTGGTCGTCCGACGGTGAGTACATCAAGTGGTGCGAAGAATGGCTCATGGCTTGCGTTCGCAAGTTGAAGGATCACGGTGCCTTTTACGTCATGTCCAGCACCCAATGCATGCCGTACATCGACTTGTTCCTGCGTGACAAGGTGCATGTCCTCTCCCGGATCGTCTGGCACTACGACAGTTCAGGCGTTCAAGCGAAAAACAAGTTTGGCTCGATGTACGAGCCGATCCTTTTCTGTGTGAAGGATCAAAACCGCTATACGTTTAACAGCGAGGCCATTTCGGTTGAGGCCAAAACGGGAGCAAAACGACTGCTGATCGACTACCGAAAGCCGACGCCGGCACAGTACAACACGAGCAAAACTCCGGGCAATGTCTGGTACTTTCCCAGGGTCCGTTACCGGATGGCTGAATACGAGGAACATCCGTCGCAAAAGCCCGAAGCGCTCTTGGAGCGGATCATCAAGGTCAGCAGCAACGTTGGGGACACGGTTCTCGACCCATTCGCCGGAACCTTCACCACGAACGCCGTGGCGAAGCGGCTCGGACGCCAGAGCATCGGCGTCGAGAGGGAGTTGCAGTACGTCAAAATCGGATTGCGGCGACTCGGTATTCGAAGCGAGCTGCACGGCGAAGCGCTACGAGGTCCCGAAAAGACGTACGTGCGCCGCAACGGCAAGCACGCGGTACGACGAGCAGCAGAGGCGCAGCGGGACTTTTTCGAGGACGCCGGGGAATGATCGAACACGGCTTCACCCCGATCATCACCAAGCTCCTCAAAAAGTCCTTCGGCGACAAAGCGAAGCAGGTGTTCTCCGGAAGCCCGCTTTTGCAGTACCTGAACATCAAGACGCGGTCGGCGTCGAAGGGGTCCAAGTCACGCTCGTCATTCGCCAACAACTACGTGATCTATGTCTTGGTCGAGCACTACCTGACGAACAAGTTCGACCGATCAGGCGACTACGGCCGGTCCGAGGGCGCTCGCTTTTCCGACTTGTTGCTTCGAGCAAAAGGGTTGCCGTTCGGGTCGAAGCTGCAAAACCACGCGTTCAACAGCCGGATGAACGATGAGTTCAAGAAGTTCTTTCCGACGTGCGAGTTCCAACCGATCTTGAGGAACCTCAGTAGCCGGCGCTACTGGATCAACGAAAACCTGCTTCGGGTCCGCGTCGGCCGCGACACGTTCAATCTTGCGCGAGTCATCATCAAGATCCTTGATGCTTACATCGACGCGAAGCGAAACGCATTCGAGAGCTTCATCACGACTTGCAAGCGCCTCCGCGGCATCGAGAAGGCCGATTCAATGGAGGGCGTGACCTTCGTCTCGGAACTGCTCGAGCCCAACGTTGACGCACGTGTCTTCGAGATCGTCAGCTTTGCGATCCTCAAACAATTCTACGCCGACCAATCGATCCATTGGGGCTGGACCGTTGATCGACTCACGGAGGCCCGGCTCATCCTTTACAAGACCGGCCGGACGAACGCCAACGATGGCGGCATCGATTTCGTGATGCGTCCGCTGGGCCGTTTTTTTCAGGTCACCGAGACGACGGACGTGCGCAAGTACCTTCTCGATATCGACAAAGTGCAGCGGTATCCGATCACGTTCGTCGTCAAGTCCACTTCGTCGGTCGAGGACTTACGCGATGCCATCAGGCAACACGCCGAACGTGTCTACTCCGTCAAGAAAATCGTCGAACGCTACATGGAGTGCGTCGAAGAAGTCATCAACATTCCGATTTTGCTCGAAAGGTTTCGAGATGTCGTTAAGGATGGCGGGCTTGCCCATGTCATTGACGAGCTCGTACTGCAAAGTCAGGTTGAGTTCAATTACGAAGACGCCTGACGCCCTTCGCGGCTTTGATTGCCCAGGGCGAAAATCCAATCCAACCGAGTCGCCTGCTTGACGGCCACTTCCAGATCATAGCCCGTCAGTGGCTCGGCGGCGACGACGAGCAGGGCTACCCGCGCCAGGGTCGCGAAACAACTCCCGTCAGGCTGGAAAGCCTGACCTACGGCATACCGTTTTGCGATCGAATGTACTCGAACAAATCGGCGGCCTCCTGGGCGGTCAGGTCGCTGAGAACGCGGTCGGGCATCAGCGACTTCTCGCTCCTGGTCATTTCTTCGACGTTTCCACGGGCGATCCGCACGATTTGACGCTCGACCGTCTTGATCACGATTTCCTCGTCGGTCTTTTCGACGATCAGCCCTGAGAGCACGCGTCCGTCGTCGGTGACGATCGTATAGGCGGCGTACTGCTCGTCGATCTTCAGCGAAGGTTGGATCGCGTGCTGTAGCAAATCGGCCGGGCGCGGGTACTTCTTCGTGATCTCTTGCAACGTGGGCCCCAGTGATTTGCCGCGATCGTCGATTTCATGACAGGCGCGGCAACGCGCGCCGTCGCTGAAGTAGATGAGCTTGCCGCGCTGATGGTCGCCTTTGCGGCCGAGAATGCTCCGCGGATCGATGTTGGCGCCGAGCGTCGCCGCACGCTTCGATTCGGGGACGAAGGTCTCGAAGAGCCCGCGAATGTCGCTCGACGCCGCACTACCGACGGCGACGGCCGCCTTGAAAGTGTGCTCCGGCAGCGAGCCACGATGCATCTGGGCGATCAGGGCCAGGGAACCCTCGGTCGATTTCACCAATTCGCGGATCTTCTCTTCCGCAGGCTTGTCCCCGGCCGGTCCCCCGGTCACGAGCGATCGCAAGCCGTTGGCCTGCTCCGAGCCCTCCGTCGCCGGCCCCGACAGCGTGGCGCCGCGATCGTGTGGTAACGATCGTATCCATTGCTCGATCAGGTCCACGCCCGCGCCGTCGACGACGCGCGAGCCGATGTACGGCATCCGAGCGAAACCCAGCTTCGACATGCGGTACATCAGCACGCTGCGGTAGGGATCGCCAGGGACGATGATCTTGGCGTCGCGCATGCCGAACGTGCCGATGCCGGTCCCCTTGTTCGTGTTCAGCTCGTCGAACGGCAGGTCGCGACGCAGGAAGAAGGAGACGATCGCATTGCCGCCGGGATGATGGCACATGCCGCAGTTCGCATGCAAATACGAACGGGCACGGTCGTCGAGCGGCTGCGACGAGTCGTGGGGATCGACCAGTCGCCGGCGGTCGCCAAGGGCAAGCGGGCGTACCTCCGCAAGCACGCCCTGGGCGATCAAACGGCTCAACTGACTCTTGGCGCGCGGTTCACCGGCGAGCCGGCGATCCAACTGGTTCAGCGAGAACCCGAGAACGAACCGCGGTCCTGCGTTATGGCACAGCTTGCACTCGTTCGTGGCATTGACCTGCCAGGTGCGGTCGAACGCGCCCTGTTTTGCCGTCGCACCGGCGACCGCAAGCGGCCGGCTCGCGCCGATCGACTCAACCAGCGAAGCATCGCGTCCGTCGTCGTCCCATAAGTAGCTGTAGGGGTGCCACGTGCCGCGCTCGAAGTGCAGCAATTGCGTTTCCAGACGGATCGACTCGCGCCCCTCTCCTTGTGGTAGAGTCAGGTGCTTAACGAACACCGTCCCGTCGGGGTAGACCGCGGGGGCGTCGGGGCCCGTTGAAAGCTGAATCTGGCCGTCGCTCGGGATCGCCACCCAACGCCTGGCCCTGGCGCCGTCCATCCAGCGGTCGACTTGGACTTGATAATCGACGACGCCCGGGGCGGGCTCCATCGTCTCCAGCGAGGCGAACAAGCCGGTCGCGCTGAGCCGCCGCGGGAAACTGGCCGAGGTGTCTTTCAAGCCCGACGGCAGAAGTTCGTAAATCTGGCCCGTGTAGTCGTAGTCGAGTACGAAAAGCTCGCCGTCGCTCCCCTCGGTGAAGGCGACGATCCGCTGGTCGGTGTCGACCAGCGTCGTGTGCGAATAGGAATTGTCCTCGTCGGGCCGAATGGCCCAGATGGTGCCCGTGATGTAGTCGCCGTAGACGAACGAGCCGTCCAGCCCCGCGAGGTTGTCGCCCCGATAGACCGGGCCGCCGATGACCGAGTTGGCCTCGGTGTGCGAATGATCTTTGACGGGCGGAACGATCGGCGTCGGGCCGATCTTGACGTCCGACCGCAACGCGGCGCGGCCTTCCATCACCGGCCAACCACAATTGCCGCCGCGCTCGAGGCGGTGGATCATTTCCCAGGTCTCCCAACCGTTGTCGGCCACGAAGACATCGCCGCCCTTGGGATCGACGCCGAACTTCCAAGGATTACGCAGGCCGTAGGCCCAAATCTCCGCTCGGGCCCCCGGCGAATCGACGAACGGATTGTCCCGGGGAACCGCGTACGGCCGCTCTTCCGTCGGGTGATCGATGTCAATTCGCAGCACGGCCCCCAACAAGTCGGTCACGGTTTGGCCCGTCGTCCGGCCGTCCGGCGGGTTCGGGCCCGATCCGTCGCCCGTGGAAACGTACAAGAAGCCTTCGCCGCCGAACTCGAGGCAGCCGCCGTTGTGCCCGCCCGCCGGCCAGGTGATGATGACTTGCTCGCTACCCGCTAGAGCGCGCGGCGGCGAGGCGTCGTCGAGCGTAATGCGCGAGACACGCGTATGTCCCCCGTCGCCCGGATGAACGTAGCAGACGAACAACTGCCGATTTTCTTCGAATTGCGGGTGAAACTCAGCGTCGAAAAGCGACACGCCGCGATCGGCCACGTCGTCGGGCAGCCACTCTCGCAGATCGACGACCAGGTCGGCCTGGTTCACCTGGTCGTCTTTGGGGAAACTGAGAATCTTGCCGTCCATCTCGGTGACCAGTAGTAGGCCGGCCCCGGGCACCTCCTCGATGCTCGTCGGCTTCTGGAACCGCAGGTTCGGAAATGCCGGCGCGAGCCGATAAGGTTCGGGGGCTTCCGGCGATCCTAGGATTCGAGAGGTCGTCCAGGGCAACCGGCGCGAGTCGGCGTTATCGGCCGCGGCGGCGATCGCCGCCGCGACGCACACCCAGGCGCCGCCCGACGCGATGAGCCGCGGGAGTGAAATGCAACATGAAGACATATTGGGTTCCCGTCCCGACTAGAACTAGAATCGCCTGACTGATTCGCCCGCATTCCTTCGCGGCGGACTCCAAAATCCCGATTTTTCGGCCAATGAATTTGCGTTATCGATCAAGCTGCCGTAGAGATTCGTCATCGATCGTTTTTGCCACGGATCTGCCCTCAATCCGTGTTCGATCGGTGTTTAATCCGTGGCTAAATTCCGAATGGACTGCCATTCTGGCCTGGACCGGTGCGAATTGCAACCAAGTCGCCAAATTGGTGGTGTCCCAAAAGTGCACCTTTGGGACACCACCGCCAAATTCGACCCTTGCCCGTGCATGGTAGTGACGATTACGCCGACGGCGCTTACCGTTGCGACGGTTGGCCGATTCACTTTGGTGGCCTATCATTATTGTACGGTTGGAATGTTGCGGCCGGTTCGGATATCCAAAGGAACTCACGATGCAATGTTTTCCAAGGGCACGTCGCCGGGCACGTATCAGACGTTTAGTGCTGCTTGCCACGCTTGTCGTTGGTTGCGGCGTGGGTTCGGCCGCGGAGCCGGAGAGCGCCGATCTGGATGCGATCAGGGAAGCGACGGCCTCCTACGTCGAGGCCGTCAACCAAGGCGACCTCGCGGCGGTCGCCGAACATTGGACCGACCAGGGCGATTTCGTCGACGAGGCGGGCGAAATGGCGAAAGGCAAAGCGCTGGCCGCGGCGGAGCAAGTCGAAGACGAGCGTGGCGCCAAGCTGACCGTCCAGATCGTCTCGATCCGATTTACCACGCCTGACCTGGCCATCGCCGACGGAACCGCCATGTTGACGCCGCTGCCGCCTGGAAAGCCGCCGATGAGCCGCTTTACCTCCGTCTGGGTCCGGCGCGACGGTCGCTGGCTGCTCGATGCCGTTCGGGAGTCGGCCATCCAGGTGCCCGCCCACCATGAGCGCCTGACGGAACTCGAATGGATGTTGGGCGATTGTGTTGCGGACGACGACGACGGCGGCCATGCGCGGATCTCGTGCAAATGGAGCGCCGACAAGAACTTCATCCTCCGTGAGATCCACGCGAAAACCGCCGGCGAGCCGAATCTGACGATCTCCCAGCGGATCGGTTGGGACCCGCTCACCCAGCGCATCAAGTCGTGGATATTCGATGCGCGGGGCGGGTACGGCGAGAGCTTCTGGGCGCGCGACGCCGAGCGCTGGATCGTCGAATCGAAGGGGGTCCTGCCCGGCGGAGTGCGCTTCACCGGAACGCACGTCTACACGCCCATCGACGATCGCACGTTCACCTGGGACTCGATCGACGGCCGGATCGGGGACTCGCCGGTGCCGGACATGACCAGGGAGTTCGTTCGCAAACCGGCCGTCGAAAGCCCTTGACGCTTGAATTCCGCAGTGGCGGGATATAATTACTTTGTACTTCATTTGCTCCAAGTAGCTGCAGACCGCATTCAGTCGGGAGCCCTCCGATGCTTCACGCCAAAACCTCGTTCTCGCGATTCCTGGCAGGAGTGACCTTGGCCGCGAGCCTTGCCGCCGGAGGGTCGGCGGCGGCTGAACCCGATGAACCAGAATCGGCACGCGGCAAGAACGGCTCGCCCACGGCCGCGCGCGACGAGATATTGCGAAGTTCCGAGTGGCGCGAGACGATGCGCGATTGGGAAAAGTGGCTGGCCGTGCAGAAGGTTTACGACGTTCAGCAAGTCAAGAAGCTCAAGCAACAGCTCGCGGCGAAGGTCAATCGCATGTCGGCGGAGGAGCTTGGCGACTTCCTCGACGACATGGAAGGCAAGCTGCAGATCCTGATGGGGGCCGAAGCGCGCGATGCGCGCCGTTGGCTGACTGAAACCTTGTCGGTGGCGTCCGACAAGTACGCCAAAAAAGTCCGCGCGGGCTTGCCTGATGTCGCCAATCTGTCGGCCGGCGAGCTTCAGGCCGAGCTCGACCGTTTTGAGATCCAACGCGGCCAAACACGGCAATCGGAAGCAGCCTTTCAACGGGCGCGGCAAGATCGCGTCAAGGCGGTGCAAGCCGAACTACGGCAACAACACGAAGAAAGCGAACGAGCCTTGGACCGCGCCGCCCAAAGCCAGAATGCCGCTGCCCAAGGCAATCACTTCGTGCCCTCCACACTGCGCAATCGCAAGAGCGTCACCGACCAGCCCATCTGGGGATTCGGCTGGGGATTCTGGTAGTCGCTTGGAGGGGGAGCTGCCGACAGCCTGGTCGCCGCGCGTCAGGCTGGTCGCGAATTGGCCAATCGTCTGGTCGAACGACCTATTCCGCTGCCGGCTCGCGCGAAACGACGGATTTCGACTTCGCGGACGATTTCTGGGCGGTAAATGGTTCCGGCTTCGAGTGACCCGGCTGGGTTGGGTTCGAACCAATGCGTCGATTTGCCCGCCTCGCCCGAGCTGGGAGGCGCTGGGCTCGGGGCGTACCCGCGGGCTTCACAAGTGGGCCGCTAGGCCCCGGTGTGCCGGAAAGCGAGGTGCTGGAAAGTGAGGTGCTGGAAAGAACTGCCGCGCTCTCCCGTGCAAACAAAACTTCGAGATCCGCGGCCGCAACGCCAGAGTTTTCGAGGAAGTCCAGCCTGTCTTCCAATGTATGGAGATTCATCAGATCGCCTTCCTCAAAGGGCCGTCGTCTCAGCGTGATCGTTCACGTTCTCTTATGATGCAGCAAATCTTGGGCCAAATGGGCAGTTTGGGAGAGGCGCATCCGTGAGACGTGACTTTCCCGCGTTCGAATTGCGTTCGACGAATGCCTGCGCACGGATCGGGACCATTTCAGCCAGCAAATAAGTACCACGCTTTCGGCCAGTCTTTGCCCCCCCTTGAGACGGCTTGAGCCAACCATACCGATTCAAGGAGCCGTTTAGACCAACGACGACGGTTTGCGAATGAGGGATTGTCGAGCGGCATTCCATGTCGTAGAATTCATTGGACTGCTGAATGATTCGGCGCACAACTCCCGTAAACGCCTCCGTCCGCGAGGTTTTAGGCTCATGAAGAGCACATCCGATCGTCCTTCGGCCATGGAAAAGAATCGGCGTGTCGACGAAAGTCCTCGGGGAGATCTTGCCAAACCGACTTTCGAGGCCCGGTGCCGGGAGGCGCTGGTGCTCTGGCTGCGATGGAACGAGTCCTACGAACACGTGACGGAGGTCATGTGCCAGCCGGGAAAAAGCCAGGAGCAACTGGA
>Ga0307373_10006309_pt1 | contig 18946 bp, 23 predicted proteins | sample OX2MG_FD_202534 | JGI IMG/M metagenome (GOLD analysis project Ga0307373, IMG submission 202534) | Soil microbial communities from Risofladan, Vaasa, Finland - OX-2 | ecosystem: Environmental > Terrestrial > Soil > Coastal area > Acid sulfate soil | place: Finland: Risofladan, Vaasa | collected...
CTGCCACGGCACGTCGGCCCTGCTAACGAGCGCGTAGAAGAGCAGGACCGCGACGGAGGCCATAGAGCCGAACGCGAAGTTGAAGATTCCCGAGGTCCGGTAGGTCAGCACAAGACCCATCCCCGCCAGCCCGTACACCGACCCCGTCGTTACGCCGACGACGATGAAGGGAAGAAAGTCACTCATATGGTGCGTCCATCACTTTAGCTACTTCGCCCCGAAAAAAGTAGGCCGACGATCGCCTGGCCGGCACCATACATGTGATCCGGGTTTGGTCCAGAAATGCCGTTGCTGTGTTCCCAGTAGCGCTCATTTGATGCCAATTCTGATTGCCAAGGCAGATCAATGAGCCGGTACTCAGGTCCGCACGCCACTCAGGAGCTATACAAAGCGAACAATGGAAGCCAACTTGACTCTGCCGTAGCGGAAGAGTTGAAACCTGCCAAGACACGTCGTCGCTGTGCCGGTTGCCCTTCCCCAAAGGGACGGCTGGACCCCATGAATCCGTTCCGAACCGTGATCATGTCGTCTTCGGAGCCGTAACCTCCAGGCGTGGGAATGTGGGCTGGACATCGACCCCTGAGCCACCGATCTGATGGCGGAGGCGCTCTGCTCCTTCGGGAATCAACGGGGTTGCTGCGTCGGCGACCTGCCCAACAATCTGCGCCAAGAGACCAAGGACCTGGTCAAGCTCGTGTGGGTCGGCAGGAGGTTGGCCCTTTTCCTCTCGGGCGAGCTGCCAAGGCCGGATGCGCTCGATGTAGCGGTTGAGACTGCCTACGACGTCGGTGATCGACAATGCCGCAGCCCGGAAGTCGAATGCATCGATCCGCTGTCTCAGGGCCTGTTCGAGGGCGGCGACGCTCTGCTGCAGCCTCGCCTGTTCGGCGTCCAATTGCCTCGTTGGGCTAGGAATTGCTCCGCCTCGGAAGCGAATGACCATGGCGGCCACCCGCGAGGCCAGGTTCCCAAGTCCGTTGGCCAGATCCTCGTTGGCCCGCGCCACCAGGCGTTCGACGCTGAAGTCGGCGTCGGTGCTTGGGGGCACCTCGTGGCACATCCACCACCGCAGTGCATCGGCGCCGTAGGCATCGACCAAGCCGGCTGGGTCGGGCCCGTTCCCGGCCGACTTGGAGATCTTTACTCCCTCGGCGGTGAGATACGGGTGGACGTAGAGGCGGGTCGGAAGCGGAAGACCGGCCGAGAGCAGCAGGGCTGGCCAGTAGACGGCATGGAAGCGCAGGATGCCCTTGCCGATCACGTGGACTCGCTCGTCGGCGCCGAGCCACCATTTCTGGAACGCCCCATCATTGGTGCCGTAGCCGAGGGCGGTGACGTAGTTGGCCAACGCGTCCCACCACACGTAAATGACCTGGTCGGGGTCATCGGGCACGGCGATCCCCCACCCCCGCGCTCGGCGCTGGGACCGCGACACGCTGATGTCTTGCACCCCCGAGGCCAAGAAGGCGAGAGCCTCGTTGCGGTAGCACTCCGGTTCGATGGTTATCGTCCCGCTCGTGATCGCTTCGACGATCTGCTCGGTGTAGCGCGATAGTCGGAAAAACCAGTTCTCTTCGCTGACCCACTCGGTCGTCGTGGTGTGCTCTGGACAGCAGCCGTCGATGAGGTCCCGGGCGGCATAGAATTGCTCGCAGCCCACGCAGTACTGCCCCTCGTAGAGGTCGCGGTAGAAGTCACCACGCTCGGCGGTTCGCCGCCAGAGCCGCTCTACGCCGGGAGCATGGCGCACGTCGGAGCTGGTCCGGATGAAGTCATCGAATGAGATCCCCAGTGCCTCGGCCAGCCGAAGGAATCTGTCTCCGTTGGTCGCGACGAGCTCGGTGGGTGCCAGCCCCGCAGCCTCAGCTGCGATCACATTCTTCAGCGCGTGATCGTCCGTTCCGCCTAGAAAACGCACTTCGTCACCGGCCTGGCGGTGAGAGCGAGCAAGCGCGTCAGCTTGAATCAGCTCAAGGGCGTAGCCGACATGCGGCGCGGCATTGACGTAGGGGATCGAAACAGTGATGTACCAGCGGGACATGGGTACCTCCTCGCCCCGTACCGGGACTGAACACCCACTGCCCTACGGCCCCGATAGTGCGGGGCCTCGATGCGGTCAGTTACGTAAACACGCGCCGGGTACGCCCCATGAGGGGCACATCATCGCCACCAATCGAAGCGAACCGAGCACAGCAACAGCATAGACCCCGCCGATAACTGTTTCACGCTGAGGTGGCACGTCAACGACCGAACCCGATCCGGCTAGAACGCCGCGACCCAGTGGGGGATCGTCCGGTAAGGCCATCTTGAGGCGATGAGATCGGTGCGCCTGTCACGTCAGCAGGATATGAACAAAGGAACGATGGGAGTCGGTTTCGTCCTAGTACCGGGAGCAGGCGGTATAGGCACCCCCTACTGGCAACATGTGACCCATCGACTGGAGGACGCCGGCCACCATGCCCATGTCGTCGACCTGCCCGGCGGCGATCGTGATGCAGGCTTACCCGAGTATGCGATGCTCATCGAGCATGCCATCCGAGACTGTGTTGCACCAGTTGTCGTTGCCCAATCTCTGGGTGGGTTTAGCGCTGTAATGGCCTGCGCTCGGGTTGACGCCCGCGAACTGATCTTGGTAAACGCAATGGTCCCCGAACCGGGAGAGACGCCGGGGGATTGGTGGGAAGCAACGGGGGCCATCGACGCCAGAGTGATTGCCGCCAAGAAAGGGCGATACAGCGTCGAGTTTGATCTAGCAACGTACTTTCTTCACGATTTGGAACCTGAGGACGCCGCGGGCGTTTTTGCCGATCCTGGCGTCGAGGCCGACATCGCGTTCGGCCAACCTTGCGACATCGCAGCATGGCCCGATGTCCCCACCACGGCGGTCGTCGGGCGCGACGATCGTCTATTTCCCGTGGACTTTCAGCTGCGTCTGCTACGGGAGCGGGTTGGTGTGGACGCTACTGTCATTCCGGGTGGTCACCTGCTTGCCCTGGCGAATCCTGGTGGGCTGGCAGACGCCGTCATGTCGTTAGCCGGGTAGACACCCGTGCATTTCCCTGTATATGCGCGCACGTTCCGACTGCTCGGTCGATTCACGGTCAGGGTGACTACCCCGATCGCCGGCTTCTGACGCACCCTTGCGGCCCCATACCCGAAAGTACTACCTCTCGCGAACACAACTGCCGCTCTCACCTTGCGGCGATGGGACCGCAAACGAGTCCCGCAAGCCGATCCCATCCGACCAAAGCTCATGGCTCTGTGTTTACTCGCCTACGCCCGCAGCTTGGAAGGTCGAGGGCGACGCGACCGAGCCGCACCAGCTCGGCCTCGGCGCACAGTGCCAGCCACCTGAACGAGCACGTTGATCAGGCAGGCACCGCCTTGCCCGGAAGTGAAGGTGGTGCTTCCAACTCGGGTGCCTTGATTTGCGGGAGCGAGTGCGCGCATCTTGGCGAGTCCTTCTGTTGAGATTTGTGGGGTCAGCTTGCCGGCTCGTCCATGGCGGAAGCCGCCATGTCTTCTAGGCTCCACGTCTTCGGGAAGGGGATCGACGTCATGGCGAAGTTGCCCCCGTCGCATGCCGGGATAACGAGACCCGACATGTATGCCGAGTCGTCCGAGGCCAAGAAGGTCGCAACTGCGGCGTTGTCCTTGAGGCTCGGTGGCCGGCCGACCTTCAGTGGTCCAACGAACCGGTCGTCATGCCATGCCTCGCCCGATTCCTGAAGGGCAAACTCCTCGTAGGACATGTTGAGCACTGGTGCGTCCAGTGGGAGGGCGAAGTTGATGGACATCCCATGGGTCGGAGCTAGACCGTTGACCCGGATTCCGTACCTTCCCCACTCGGTCGCCATGCTGTGCACCAGACCGATGGCTCCGGCCTTGCCAGCGGCGTAGGCGCCGAAGCCAACGGGATAGGCGTTGATTCCGGCAGCTGAGGTCGTGACGACGATGTTGCCGCCGTGCTGCTTTTTCATCTGGTGACAGGCGTGTTTGCCGGAGAAGAACACTCCGCGGTAGACGGTGTTGGTCACGTCGTCCCACTGTTCTTCTGTTGTGTCCTCGATGGAGGGCCCGCCGGGCAGAGAACGTCCGGCGTTGGCGAACATGATGTCGAGCCGCCCGAAGTTCTCTACAGCGGCCCCGACGGCCTGCTCGACCTCGGCCTCAATCCGGACATCGGTCTTCAGGCCGATGGCATCTCCGCCAGCAGCGAGGATCTCCTTGGCTACGGCTTGGGCGCGATCCTCGATCAGGTCGGTGACAACGATCTTGCCTCCCTCGACACTCCACTGGAGGGCGCATTCGCGTCCAAGCCCAGCTCCGCCACCCGTGATTACTATGCTCTTACCCGCAAACCGACTTGCCACTTCCCGTTTCCTCCCCTTCAGCAGACGAACAAGAATATACGCACAAGGCTATACGGCCGACACTCGGATGCCGCCTGCGGTTTCATGCCAACGGCCGCTGGCCTTCGACGTCTCGAGTGAGCGATTCGGGCAGGGTTCGGAGAGGGCCCGGTAGCCCGTCCGTCGAAGGGACATCGCTAATTCTCCTTGTCGCAAGCGGATCCCCTACGGGCACGTGGCCGACGCTCGCAGAACGAGCTGACCAGTACCCAAACGCCGTTCAGCTTGCGGGACACCCCGCTTACCCGCGCCGATTGACGGCTTCGTCGTCCCGCTCCGGCAGCGGCTTCACTACCAAGAGCTTTCGCGGGCATGTCGCCGGACAGATCCAGCGCCTCTTGAGCTTCGGCGTGGCCTCGGCTCCATCGCCACGTACTCGCGGGCTACATCACGGAGGCCCGTCTCCGGAGGGCAGACTGAAACTTGTCACAAGACCCCGACACGGGTGGACCAAAACATCTACGGGGACTTGCGGAGCCGGACCGTGACCTTTGTAGTTCCCGGTACCAGCGTCACCGTGCCGGTCGCTTGGTCGATGGTGCCCGCCGTCGACGATGCAATGTTTTCGACGAAGGAGGGGAGCTCGAAGCGCACCAGTCCTGACGTCGCTTGTCGCGTCAACGCCAGCGTCACCGAATCGCCGGTCGAAGAGATCCGGAGATTGAGCCGCCTGCCATCGATGGTTGGGAAGTTCGCCACGACGATCTGCTGGTGCTCACCCAGCCACGCGGGAGGCACGCCCCGTCCGATGATGAGGGCGCCATCGGACTCCTGGGCCGCCAGGGAGTCCAGCAGGACCTTGTTGGCCTGGGAGATCCCCCAGGCGTGCGGGGAGGCGCCCTGTCCTGCTGCCGGATGCTTGCCGATCCACGGCGTCTTCGCCGACGGTGCGGTCGAGCTCTCCCACCACGAGTACGGCCCGCTCTGGCTGTTGGCGATCATGAACTCATAGCTGAGGATCCCCTGGTCGCGATAGTCCTTGCTGGCCAGTCCGGCCGAACCGTCGCCCGCGTTGTACCCCGACGAGTAATAGTCGTCGGGGAATCCGCCGAACGTGTCGGGTGGGAGAAGGCCCTCCAGCCGCTTGAAACCGTAGGCATAGGTGGCGTCGATCATGGAGACACCGGGACCCTCCTGCGTCGCTCCGAAGAGGGAGCCGTTCCAGGCCCACAGGCTGAGCGGCGATGTCCAGTTGGCATCTTCAGGATGGACGCAACGGTCCGCCGTGTTGGGCTCGAGCATGGAGCAGGGCAGGTAGTCGAGGTGATAGCGGCTGATGGTGGCGTCGAGCGTGCGGTTCGTCGCAGCCAGGAGGCTCGAGTCCTCCTGCGCCGCCCAATCGGCCTCGGCCTGGTCGCCAACTCTCTTGGCCAGGTATTCATAGGTGACCAGGCCGAGCAGGGCCTCGAAGTTGTCCGAGGTCCAGTAGCCCACGGTGTCGAGGTCGTTCGTCGACTCGATGATCCCTGACGGCCCCGTCCGGTCCGCCGCGATCTGGTGCGCCGCGTCCTCGATGCTGGGCTCGGTGGCACCTGCCGGGCCCTCGGTGTCAAAGTTCTCCTTGACGAAGCTGAGGTCGCCGGTCTTCATCAGGTAGACGGCCCACGGCAGCGAGTACGTCCAGATGCCGTCGTTGTACTGGCCCTGTGGCCCCATAACATTGCGGGCGGAGAGCAGGAGTGCGTGGGCATCGGTGAACTCGCCTTGGGTGAACAGGTTGGTCAGGATCCCGATTACGTCGTGATCGAACTCCATGTTGTACCCGTTCACACCGGTGTTGAGGTTGTCACCGCTGCGCGCGATCTGGGTGTAGATGAACCCGCTCTTGTAGGCGTCGTTGAGCGACGCGTCGGGAGTATCGACCTCGGCGATGCCGGCCAGCTGCTGGTTCCAGAACGCTGCCATGTGTGCGAAGTGCTGACCGAAGGTGCCGGCGGAGGCCAACGCTTGGGCGCTGGGCCAGGGGTAGGAGTTACCGAAGCGGTCCACGGCCAGTACATAATCGTGGACGTCGATCCCATGCGGCGGGACCGTATCGGGAGCGGTCCTCAGCTCCACCATCCCCGCCGTAGCGTCGGGATTTGCCGTTATGGCGTGGCCGGTCGGATTGCGGATCTCCACCCGGCAGTACACGGCGACGTACGGATCGCCGCCGAGCATCAACTTGTCCGCAAATTCGGTGATCGTGATCTTGGCGCCCGAGTGCCCGAACGAAGTGACCTGCGCCGGCAGGTACCCGTCGGCATCCGTCCAGGTCGTCCGGGTGCCGGTGTAGATGCCGAAGCCGAACTGCTTGTAGATGTCGCCCTGGACCACGAAGCTTCCGCCGAGACAGGTCGTGACCCCGGCTGCGTTGCCCTCCCACCCGATGGCGGACGCGGTGCCGTAGGCACCCGTGAAAGCATCGATATTCACGTTGAAGGAGCAGTTGTACTTCGCTGACGTTCCCTCGCCGATGGTCACCAGCGCCGGTTGGGACGCGCCCTCAGCTGCCGCCGGCGGCGCCGCGACGAGCACGGAGGTCGCACCCGAGCCCACCAGTGCGCTCATCATCAACGCAGCCGCTCTCCCACATTGGCGCATGCGCCGATTCTGCCAGGTCGCCGAGTCCAACCTCCTGGTCACGCGGTGACCAGGAACCCAGTGACGTTGCGGATGGTCAAACGGATTGAGGCGGTCTAATGGGTCGGTTTGACGAGATCAGCCCCCGATGCTGCCGTCCGCAAGCCGATCCGTCAGCGGACAGCCCTGTTTGCCCTTTCTGGAGAGGTGACGCGCCGCTGTAACAGGGTTCACCGAAAATGGATTTGAGAACGAATGAACCCCTGGCTAGATCCAGCTCATAGGGAGACCCATTCAACTACACCCTCGATGGTCTCAGGGGTGTGAAGTCAGAGGGCGGTTCGGCACGTGTTGCGGCCGCGACGTCACTAGTTGAGGGCATGGGCGGCAAGATCGACTCGTTCAACTTTGCCTTCGGCGGAACCGATGCCTATGTAACCGTGGAGATGCCCGACGACGTCTCTGCTGCCGCGGCGGCAATGGCGGTAAGCGCCGGAGGTGGAGCTACAGCGCGGACCGTTGTGCTGCTGACCGCCGCCCAGATAGACGCCGCCGCGGAGAAGCAGACAACATACCGACCGCCTGGGAATTAGTGCATTCGTCTCTGCACTCGCCACCTGGTTGCCGCCGCACTCACCGGGATCTAACAGTCCGGGAAAGGCTCACATGACCATCGACGCGCCCACTGTCCCGTCTGCCGGCGCGCTCCGGCCGATCGTATGAAGGAGTTCGTCTACCACCGGCTGCTGCTGCCCGCCGTCTCCCGCGACGCGGACAGACCATGCGCCACCAACGCAGCGACCGGGTTCTCCACCACCTATGCCGAGCACCTCGACCGGGTTAGCCGGTTGATCGGCGGCCTGCAGGGCCTGGGCCTCGAGCGCACCGACCGGTTCGCCGTCATGGCACTCAACTCGCCGGAATACCTGGAGCTCTATCACGCCGGGTTCCTCGGGGCGGCATCGTCAATCCGCTCAACCTCCGCTTCGCGCCGAAGGAGCTGATCCATGTCCTGCGCGACTCGGAGACGAGGACCTGCTTCGTGGACGCGGCCTGCGCCCCGGTGATCGATGCCATCAGGGACGAGGCCGGGCTCGAGCACGTGGTCCTCATCGGGGAGGACGACGTCCCCCACACGGCAACCTTCGACGAGCTGCTGGCCACGGGTACATCGGTGATCCCCGATGAGGGGGAGGAGACCGACCCCGTGGTGCTCATGTACACCGGGGGCACCACCGGGATGCCCAAGGGCGTTCTGCACAACCAGCGGGGCGAGATCCTGAACGCCTATCACATCAGGATGGCCATCAAACTCGGCCGCGACACAGTGAATCTGCTGCAGACGCCGATGTTTCACGCTGCATCCATCTATCCGGTGGTCGGGGGACCGGCGATCGGCGGGCACTCCGTGATCCTGCCGATGTTCGAGCCGAGGGCGGTCATGGAGGCCATCGAGACGTACCGGCCCACCATCACGACGATGGTGCCGACCATGATCGGCCTGACGATGGCCCATCCCGACTTCCGGCCCGAGCGCCTCGCTGGCCTCGACGACCTGGTCTACGGGGCCTCGCCCATGCCCAAGGCTCTGCTCGAGACTCTGCTCGACATGTACCCGGACATGAACATCTGGCAGGGCGACGGCATGACCGAGGCGTGCTCGATCGTGACCATGCTCGGCCCCGAGGAGCACCGCAACGGCGTGACGTACCTGCAGTCCGCTGGCTATCCGGTCATGGGGGTAGAGCTCTCAATCCAGGACGCCTTCGGTCGGACGTTTCCGACGGGGGTACCGGCGAGGTCTTCGTGCGGGGTGCCAACGTCATGGTCGGGTACTGGCGCCAGCCCGAAGCAACGGCGACCGCACTCCGCGACGGCTGGTACCACACGGGGGACGCCGGCTACCTGGACGCGGACGGCTACCTATTCCTAGTGGACCGGGTGAAGGACATGATCGTGACCGTGGTCTGGCGTGGCTGCGCGAGGCCGGTGGGGTCCGCTCCGCCGAGGCCTTGATCTGCAAGGCCGCTACCTCTCGTTCGAGGAGCGAGAAAAACTCGCCCTGGGCCGGGCCGAGGGTGAGTCGATCCGCTCCATCGCGCTGCGGCTGGGGCGAAGTCCCTCGACGATCTCCCGCGAGCTCGCCTGCAAGAGTGCCCCATGCGGTCGGTATCGAGCCACGACGGCGCACGCCCTGGCCCCGCCTCCGCACATGGTGCCAGGGTCCTCGACGAACCAACCCGAAGGGACCGATGTCTGAATAGTGCCGAGACCGAGCGGCGACCAACCTTCGGGGTCAGCGCAGTGTCAACGAGCTGCGTCACATAAGTAGTCGGCGAATCGCTTACCTCAGGGCCCCCGCTGGCCTCGAGCATGCCGCCATACACGCAAGTAGTACGAGTCCGCCTATGGCAACCCGGCGCCTGAGAGCGGTGGACCCGGGAATCATGACCACACTGGGTATGACGCTCGATCCGTTCTCCCGGTTCGCAGCACGGTGTCGCCCGCCATCGTTTTCAGACCCGATCACCCGTCGCCCAGCATTGCCCCCAATGGGGATTCGCTTGAGGCGCGTTAGCGTCTCGCCTGGCCAGAGTGGGTAGCCGCCGAGCGCGCAAACTACAAAGCAAATGTAAATCTATTCGTCAGCGTCCATTTCGATCAGTTGTTGCTTTAGGACTTTACCAGCAGCGTTGCGAGGAAGCGTCTCCAGAAATATCACGTCGCGAGGTGTCTTGAAGCGAGAAAGGTTGCGATTGACATGAGCCTTTACCTCGTCAGCATCCAAGTGTGCGCCCGAGTTCAGCACGACAAATGCCCGAAGACGCTGGCCCAAAGCATCGTCGGGAACGCCGACGGCGGCGGCCTCATGAATAGCTTCGTGGGCAGTGAGCAGATCCTCGACCTCGCCGGGAAAAACGTTCTCGCCCCCTGACACGATCATGTCGTCATCGCGACCCTCTACGAACAAGCGTCCAGCTTCGTCAAAGTGGCCCACGTCACCGGTCGACATGAATCCTTCGAGGATCTCTTTGCTGCCTCCGCCTGTGTAGCCGCTGAACTCTTCTCCATTGTGGACAAAGATCCGACCCGTGACTCCCTGTGGGAGAGAATGGCCCTTTTCATCGTAGATCCGGACGGTAACCCCGAGTGGCGGTCGCCCCACCGTGCCTGGGGCTGCCTTCAAATCGTCAGGGGTAGCGATCGCCACATAGGCCACCTCGGTCGAGCCGTAGAGGTTGTAGACGACGTCTCCGAAAACGTCCATGGCCTGGGAAGCCACCGCACCAGTCAGCTGTGAGCCGCTAGAAAATATGATGCGCAGTGCGGACAGGTCGAATTCATCGATGCGATCTTTACCCAGGCCGAGCAAACGGTCCAGCATGGCGGGTACAAGAATGAGCGCGCTGCAGCTCTGATTGGCTGTGGCCCGTAGCACCACGTCGGCGTCGAAACGGCGACGGAGAACCACTGTCGAGCTCAGTGCAATCGAGAAAAGTGCGGTGGCCAGGCCGAAGGCGTGGAAGACGGGCGGGGCGACAAAGGTCGCTTCACCTCTGCGAAACGGGACCTTCCCGAGTAGTGCTCCGGGCGCCAACAGTGACATGTTCACCTCACGGATGGCCCCTTTCGGAGTCCCCGTCGTGCCGCTGGTGAGGATGACCACCGTGCCAGGTCTTTCTGGGGAGGTCGGGGGGCGGCCGTCGCCGGTAGCGATCAGCGACTCGGTGGTGGGGACGTCGCTCGACCCGTCGGCCCAGGCAATCAGCCGGCCAAGCGGAGCCTCGACGTCGGCGCTCACATGCTCAAATTCCTGGTCGTAGACGAGGAACTTCACTCCTTCGCGGTCGCAAGCGGCTTTGGCTTGCGGTCCGGCGAAGTCGGTGTTGAGCATAACGGCTTTGGCGCCCGCTTTGGCGGCAGCAAAGATCGCATCGAGGACGCCGCGATGATTCCGGCACAGGATGCCCACTCCGTCGCCGGCGCGTATCCCGAGATCCCGAAGTGCGTTGGCCAAGGCGTTCGAACGACGGTCGAGTTCGGCGAAAGTGAGCACACCGAGGTCGTCGACCACTCCGGGTCGATCCCCATCGCGCAGTGCGGCAATTCTGATCGCGGCACCGTAGGCGCCATAGTGCTCGAACGCCTGCGCCATCTGTAGTAATCGGAGAGGCGATTCGGGTGTCATCAAACCGGCGCGGGCCATGGTGATAAGAGCCTGGACTTCGAGAGGCAGGCGGGTCAGCAGCTTCGTCAGATCGTGTATCGCGTTAGCCACGGATCTCCCTCGTTGCTCGTTCCTTTCCCCCGTCCGACATCTGACGCGCCGCCGCGTCCACTTGCCTCTACTGCCCGGATGCCCTCATCTGGAAATTGGGTTGTCTTTGACGTAGATGGCAGGAGGGGCACCGTGAAGTCGACTCCGGCGCCGGCCTTGGTCACTCCGCGAACTAAGTCGGGTCGGCTCGATTGGTTGACCATCCGATGGAGTTCGCACGAAGATCGGTTGTCGATCAGGCCCGAACTCCTCCAAGTCGCTCGCGCCTCTCAGCCTCAATCTGCCGTACTTGAAGCTTGAACGATTGGGCATGACCATCTCTACCTGAATTGCGACTGCATTGCTACTCAAATGAGCGGACGGGCTGCACTCGAGGTGATCAACAGGACGTGGAACCGGATCTGAGCAGCGTCCAGTCGCCATGAAACGCGCCCGAGAATTGCCACGCTTGCTCCCCAATCGATACCGGGACGATCCCACAGGTGGATCGACTTGCGGGTAACCCGCGATATCGTGTGCCCACGCATAGGCATTGACCCGCTACATGCAAACTTGCTCGTGCTCCTCCAAGAGCCCCAGTGCCGTGCCGTTACTGACTGGAACCGACTGGAGGATCACATGACAATGCCTATCGATGTGAAGGCGGTCCGTTCAGGGCTGACCAACGACGCCTATGTCGTCGTCAGAATGCCGTGCCAACCACCCTGCGGTCCTCGAGGCCATTGGCCACGAGCTTGACATCTGGATTGACAAGCCGAGAGGCTGGGAACGCCCACGGGGACCGCAAGCTGTCCCTCAAGCCGAACGGACAGCGGCACGCCGGAAACCCACCCAGACAGGCCTGAGCCCGTCGTCACAGGGGGATCCGCCATCGGCACGAGCCCGTGTCCACTTCACGGTCGGGCCAGGTGAGGGACCACGCGCCGATGCCAATTTGCCAAGGACTCGGACACTCGTACGGCCACGGCGTCCTCGGCGCTCTTCGAAACCCCGAAGGTCGGAACCTAGACCGACTTCGTGCCAACGGCATCGGTCTCAACCCGGTGAGCCAGAATCGGCGCTATAAGTAAAGGTGAGACAGAGTTTGTCTTGTTCTACCTCGGAGACGTGCTTGCTGAGTGGCGCGCAATGACACGGATGGGCGAGCTCGTGGCTTTGACTTCCAAGCTTTGTGTCTCGTAGTTGACATGCGGCAACTTCATCTACGTTGCGGACGACTCAACGCCCTTGACAATTGCTTGTGCGAATGCTGCATCAGCGTAATTCTGCTCATTGGAACTCGGTGGGTCACTGGCCAATACCGTAGCTGGCAGGCCAGGCGACAGATGCAACATATCCGCCCCGAACCACGACGCATGATCGCGCGCTTCACTATTCCAGTCAACAACTCGAACGTTTGCATGCTCCGCGGCCGCCTCATCAATTGCTCTGTTGATGGCTAAGGCGTCACTCTGCTTGTAATAAAACGGAGCGTTGACTTTCGCATTCACAATCACCACATAATCGTTCCCTGCCTTGGCGATTAATTGGTGCAACAATTGCGAATACTGGGTAATCGAAACGGCTCCACTTGCCAATTGCTCGGCATCATTAGACGCCGTTTCTACCACGATTACCCTGTACAATCCGTCTTTCACATCGGCATCCAGAGTGTCTTGTGCCCAAGAGGACGACAGAGCATGACCAGGGTTGACCGATACCCGTGTCAAATACCCAGCTGCGGTGAACGCGGACTCGATCGACGACTTGGCCTGCCAGGAAAGTGAATCACCGACAACCGCCACGCTCCTCGCGCGAAGTTCGCTCTCCTGGATTGTTTTCGCTGAGGCACTTTCCGTGTGGGCGATTGTGAAACCCAGCGTCACCGAAGCCAGGATGATGGCTATCATGAGGAGCGGCTTCATCTTTTGTTGGCCCATACGGGACGCAGCGGACGAGCGGCGCTTAAGCCGAGTAGATAAGCCCTCAATGTGTGAGGTCAGATCTGAGCTGACTTCACCACCACGCCGGTAGGTGTCGACTTGGGCTTCCCTGGCGCGAAACATCATGGGATATTCCACTCAACTTTCCGCACGACCTATAGAGGTTTGACACCAGTTGCTCACTTGAACCCTCACGTGCAACATCAGCGTCAGACATTGTCCACTGGTCCATGAGAAATTGCGTCGGTTCAATCATGCGCTGACGATGTTGGAGAGTGACAAGTGCCGGCTGTGTGCAACCTGTCCATCTTCAAATATGGCAATCGGGCCGACCACCTTCTCGGCGTGAGCTGCGGCGTCATCAACGATGCCTGTGCCGTACGTGTCTTTAGTCGGACGAGAATGTGTTCGTCTGCGGGGAACTCACGCCACTCGCGGTTGGTGTGAGAACCGATCAAGGGCACTTCGCTCGCCGAGATCAGCTAGATACCTCACCCCGTCAATAGAACGCAGAATGGGTTTGCCACACTTGTGGACGGCATGCAGAACCCTTTGGAATCCGGATGATTTCTGGCGGTCTTACTTAGACCTCGCGGTGCTTGAGCCGGCATGTGTGTCGATTCCGTGCCACCAAAGCACTGCCAGGCTCCCGTACGATCTGCAGCCATGGATCTGACAGGGAGGACGCTCAGCAAGGTCCCTGAGATCACCGCACTGTTCTGGGTCACGAAGCTGCTGACCACCGCCATGGGCGAGTCCACCTCCGATTACCTGGTTTTCAGGGTGAATCCCGTCGTGGCTGTTGGGCTGGGTACGGTGGTGCTTCTCGGCGCCCTCGTTCTTCAGTTCCGGGCTGTTCGCTATATACCGTGGATCTATTGGTTCACCGTGCTAATGGTGGCGATCGTCGGCACCATGGCTGCTGATGTCCTTCACAAGCAGTTCCACGTACCCTACGCGGCCTCCACCGCCTTCTTCGCCGTGGTGCTGACCGTGGTCTTCGTGGTCTGGCACCGGGTCGAGGGGACCTTGTCCATCCACAGCATCGTCACCCGGCGCCGGGAGTTGTTCTACTGGGCGGCGGTCATGGCCACCTTCGCCCTCGGCACGGCGGCGGGCGACCTCGCCGCCAAGACGATCGGACTGGGCTACCTAACCTCTGCAGTGCTTTTCGCTGCCTTGATGGCTGTGGCAGCGGTCGGCTACTGGCGCTTCCACCTCAATGCCATCTTGGCGTTCTGGGCGGCGTATGTGCTGACCCGGCCACTGGGAGCATCCATCGCCGATTGGTTGGGAAAGCCCAAGGCGCTGAGCGGCCTCGGCTGGGGAGACGCCGTCGTGACGGCGATCTTCGCCCTGTTGATCGTGGCCTGTGTGGGCTATCTGACGGTGGCCAATCGCGAGGCGAGAGTGGGGTCTGCTGAAGGGTCTCATTAGCCGGCGATCCCGCCGACCTTCTCTTGCAAACAGGTTGAGCTCCGGATAAAGGTGTCCCCTCGCTGCCGGTTTCGCGGCGCGCCAAACGCTGTCCGACCCAAAGGGTGCTTGCTGTCCGCAAGCGCTACCGGTAGTGGCCTTTGATCCCAGGTCCTGAGCGCACCAAGAGACGGACCCGCCGGGTTTCCATGATCGACTGATGGGAGCCAAGAGCACGTCCCGCAAGGCGATCCTGCTCTGGAACAGCTTCACCTGGGCAGGTCGTGCCTTGTCGACTCTACGCCGCCTCCGCTTCGTCCGTCGGATCGTGAACGGTACTAGCTCGGGACTTCAGATGAACGTCAATCTTCCTCCCACCGCGGGTCTCGACCGAGCAAGGCCAACAATTGGGACTGGGTATCAGCGTCGGCGGACACGTCGAGCGGCGGTCCGAACATCCCCGCAGAGCGGAATGTGGCCTCGTTCTTCCGCGCTGACGATAAGGCCAGTTCGCACAGCTCGGGGTCGAGAGATACCGCCATACCGACAGCTCTGGCAACGTCCCAAGTGTGGACGAGAACATCAGTGGTGAGGATCGGGAGGAGGGAGTTCACGTCGAGGGTCGAGCTGTCGGGTAGGTGGACGGGATGGGACCAGTTGGCATCAAGGGCGGTGAAGATGACCAATTGGGTGGCCTCCCATCGACCGGGGATGTCGTCCCTCGGCCGATTGGCCTTGATCCCGAGTGGGCGAAGCAGAAGTACCTCGTGGAACCCAATGACGTGTTCGAGCACATAGCGGGCGTCCCACTCGGCACAGGGGGAAGGTCGTTCCCACCGCTCACCCACTTGTTCAACGACGGCTCCAAATCCGTAGCAAGCCCGCCGGTGGCGGTAAATTGCCCCGTTCTCTGGGTCCATGTCCGTATCCTTCTGGTTGCTTCCTACTCGGGCCAGTCGAGCTGCGCTTCGGGTACGCCGACTGATCGGGCGTAGCCTCAACCTCGGCGCGACGGGCGGGATCCCTCTTGGGATACCTGAAAACCCGACCATGGAAGACGACGATCACCTCTGCGTCCGAGTGGAAGTCGCAGTACCACCCGCCCGGTGCGCACCCAGAGCGCTCGTTCCATGTTCCCGAACCGGTCATCTGTGCCGGATTCAGCCACGATTCGTGTCCTTACCGTTCACTCCGTCGCCTCTATCGCATGGCGGCGTGATCCTTGTCCGCCGCGTTCCCAGTCACGTTGTCCAGATGAGACCAGTAGCCCTGATTCTTCGACCTTGGGCTGTCGACGGGGTAACGCATCTCGATGAGCAGGCCGCAGATGTGACAGCTGGGCCAGTCAGCCATCAATGATCATCCCTCTCGGTTGGGTTTCCCCCGAGGCGGAGTATCTCACCGTTGGGGTCTGATCGGTACGTATGGCCGCTGGCCGGGCCGTGGTCCAGGTCATGTCCCGAGAGACGGGTTAGAACTTGAACCCCCGCAGCGCACTCCCTAGCGAGCCATCGACCTTCGGCGCTTCTCGTCGGATATGCCCGAGTGCCTACTGATCAGCAGGACCTGACTTCCCAACGCGATGGCCTCGCCACTCTTGAGGTGGCTGCCAATCGGATCTATTTCGATCACGGATTGACCGGAACCAATCGTGAGCGCCCCGGATTACGTGAGGCCCTGGCCCGCTTGCCGTGAGGGCGACACTCTTGTTGTTACCAAACTCGATCGGTTGGCCCGCTCCCTCCCTGATGCTCGGGCGATTGCCGACGAACTTACGGTTCGACAAGTGAGTCTCAAACTGGGCGGCTCCGTTTATAACCCAAACGATCCGGTCGGCCGACTGCTCTTCAATGTCCTGGCCATGGTGGCGGAGTTCGAATCCGACCTCATCCGGTTGCGGACTCGAGAAGGTATGAAGGTCGCCAAAGCCAAAGGACACCTTCGGGGCAAGCGGCCCAAACTCAACCATCGCCAAGAAGCGCACCTGGTTGCGCTACTGGAAACTGGTGAGTACACGACCGCTGATCTGGCTGACCTTTCGGAGTGGCCCGTTCCACCGTCTACCGGGCTGTCGAGCGAGAAAGGATTCTGAAGGCTGCGACGATGAGCACCCCTGCGCCAAGGATCTGAAGCCTGACTTCCGTGCGGTGTGGCAGCGTCCCGTAGGGCCCACCCCCGGGATACCGCCGCATCTCTCGGGCACGGATTTGGGTGGAGGCGTAAGGCGTTCGGGATACGGGAATCACTTGCGGACCGGTGGCTGAGAAGCGTCGTGATGGCTCTACTCGAGAGGAAGCAATTCCGGCAGTCGGACCGCGCAGGGGCGTCACGGGGCCGGCCATGAAGTGGGGCACTCTGAGTTTCATCGTCCAGCCTGATTCCCTCATGGTTCCGCCAGCAAGCTTCTGTTGACTATTACGAATTACGTAGTAGTCTTGAAGCAAGCCGTTGAGGGAGCACTGCATTGGGACTCAAGCGACTCGGACGTACACAGGACCCGACGATCCTGGTGCTCACCAGCCTGACCGGCGGGCCCAAGCATGGCTATTCGCTGATTCAAGACATCGAGTCGATGAGCGGGGTAACCATGGGTCCGGGAACCCTGTACGGCGTGCTTGCCCGACTTGAGGAGGAGGGACTGGTGGAGGCACTTCCTGCCGAAGATCGCCGGCGCCCATATCGTCTCACCTCACTCGGGGCGGCCACACTGCGTGAACGACTCGAAACGATCTCCAACGTCGCTCGGATCGGCCTGGCCAGGCTGAGGACGTGAGCACGGTGACAAACAGCGGAGCGGTCAACACCGCATTCAAGCTGTACCCACCATGGTGGCGTGATCGCTATCTCAAAGAAGCACAGAGGGTCACCGAGGATCTGGTCGAGTCCGGGCGCACGCGATGGAGAATCGTCTTCAACCTCTCGGGCGGTGCCCTGCGCGCTCGTCTGACGGCGAGAGGGATGCCCATGGAGGCCGAGCCGTGGGCCAGGCGTACCAATGCATCGATCGTGCTCGCCACAGCACCGACACTGGGCGTCATCCCCCTGATGCTCACCATCCGGCAGGTTCCTGCGATTCCTGGTGGAAGTGGCTGGACCATGCCCTCGAGCCATATTGCCACTACCCTCTACTTGGTCCTCCTGCTGGCTTTCGTCGCTCTCATCTCTACTGTCATCTGGGGCTACACGTCACTCTCCAACGGCTTGTTGACGCGCGGTACGAATGGACGTGGCCTGCGAGTGATGTCAAGGGTGCCTGGCTACCTGACGGTCCTCGCTGTGGTCCTGGTGGTCACGTCCATCGTGATAGAGCCGCATCGCCTCATCTATCACGGAAAGTCCTCGATCCCGCTCAATGGGCATCCCTTGGCGGCACATGACCTATGGGTCGCCGCAGGTGTGGCGATCTGCCTATGTTGGCTCGCTTCGGTCGTGCTGTTGGGGTGGGTAGCTCATCGCGCTGAACTCCCGGTTGCTTCCCTGCACTCGGGCACGCGAGTCAGCGTCGCCGTTTCGATATTCCTCTGGACGATGTCCGCCGCAGCCCTTGCCATGAGCACGGTCTATTCGAAGCAGATAAGTGAACTCAGCGGCATAAGGGTCCAGTCGGTCGTCCTCGGCCAGTCACTTTTGCTTCTCGGGATCGTGCTCTGCGTGCTCTCGATTGCATCGACGCTCGGGTCTGTTCTCACATCTCGCTCTTGGAAGGTCACATCGCACCTCGCCAGATGAGCACTTGGCCCCGATTTGGCGCCCGACTCATAATGAAAGATTGCCCCGCTCGGCGGTTCAACTGCCTCGCCCATAGGTGCCGGAGCGGGCGCGTTAGCGCGGCGTTAGCAGTTGGAGCCGCCAGCCAACTCCCAGTACCCCTAAGCGGATGCCCTTGCGACGACTGCTTGGATGTCCGTGTCTTCTCCACTCCGCTGAGTCGATTGCCAATTCGGATTGCCAAGCACTGCTGCGCCCGCCGGTCGATCAGAGATTGGAAGCCGCAATGTTTGCTGCGTGTCAGGCCCGGGGAATGTCGAGTGTGACGAGCAGATCTTCGTGGAGTTCGAACTACGGCGCGTGGTAGGAGTCGACGTGGGAGATGAACCACTCATTCTCGCCGGGCTCGATGCGTCATAGCGCAGTGGCGAACTGGCATTGGTAGGACTCGTAGCGGTCGCTCGCGGTGGTCAGTCGCGTCATTCGGGTGGCTCTGTCAATGTCACCGAGGCGGCCGATCACGGCGGCGTCATACGCCCGTTGCCTCATGTCAATACCTCCGGGAAGCTTGATTCGTTGCCTCATCTAAAACCTCCGGATGGAGACTCGGGTTGAAGGACCGATTCACCTGCGGTTTGACCGGGGCC
>Ga0307373_10006310_pt1 | contig 18945 bp, 14 predicted proteins | sample OX2MG_FD_202534 | JGI IMG/M metagenome (GOLD analysis project Ga0307373, IMG submission 202534) | Soil microbial communities from Risofladan, Vaasa, Finland - OX-2 | ecosystem: Environmental > Terrestrial > Soil > Coastal area > Acid sulfate soil | place: Finland: Risofladan, Vaasa | collected...
CGATCGCTCCGGGAACCGCGCCGCCGGACACGGGTCGTGGCACAGCCATGAAACCGGGCGGGCGATAGGGTCGTGATCGGGCATGCCTGCGCGTACACTTCGGCCATGCGGAGGCGCTTCTCGGCAGTGACCGTCCTCGTCATCTCGCTCGCCGGGTTGGCTCAGGTCGCGTGCGGCGGCTCGACTGCGACGCCGTCGGGTTCAAGCGCCCCGGCAACGTCCACTCCGACCGCGGCGCCGACGTCTACTGCTGGTCCGGTGAGCGTGACGTGCCCGACAGCAGATGTCCTCAACGGCGCGCTGGGGCTGACGGTGGGTGCTCCGAAGCAGCAGCCGACGACCGGCAACGCCCCGGGCGACTCAGGGGTCTCCTGCCAGTACACCTCCACTGACTTCAGGGACGTTGCCATCCTCGTCGTCGGCACAGGCCCGGTCAAGGTGGATTTCTTCACGTCCGTCGAGGCCGGCCAACGGAAGGCCGCGACGCAGCAGGGGGTGACGTATAACGTGACCGCCGTGTCCGGCGTCGGCGACAAAGCGGACTACGTCACCTTCGCGAAAGGGGGCAGCACGACCGAGGATGGGATCCTCGCCGAGTCGGGGAACTCCGGAGCCATCCTCACCGTAGTCCCCGCCGTGAGCGAGTCCCGGCTCGAGTCGTTCGCCTCCCAACTGCTCGGATAGACTTCGCGCGCACAGTCAGGGAGGGAGACCCCTAACTGGAGGTCACCGATGCGCTACCAGGTCCGCGAGAAGCTCTTTCGCCTGGGTGAGGACAACGACATCCTCAACGACGCCGGCCAGCCGGTCCTGAAGGTCGACGGCAAGGTGCTCAGCATTCACGGGTTGATGCTGGTCAACGACCTGACCGGCGCGGAGGTTGGGCGCGTGAGCCGCAAGCTCGTCGCACTGCTCGCGACGTACGAGATCGCGCTGACGAGTGGCGTGACTGCCGAGGTGCACCAGCGTTTCACGGGCCCCTTTCACCCGAAATGGAACGTCTCCGTGTCAGGCGGCCAGGAGATGGAGATGAGCGGCAACTTCTTCGGGCACGATTTCACCCTCACCGCCAATGGGCAGACCATCGCCACCGTGTCGAAGGCCTGGATCAGCCTCGCCGACTCGTACGGGGTCGACATCGCCGAGGGTCAGAACGATCTCCTGGTCCTCTGCTCCGTCCTGGCGCTCGAGGCAGAGCAGGACCGTACCCAGGAACACCACCGCGGTGAGGGTCCGCTCGGTGGCCTCGGAGGCGGAGGAGGGCTTTTCGGTGGCGGCCTCGGGGGTCTGGGCGACCTAGTCGACCTGGGCATCTGAACCGATCGCCCTGACCGAACACCTGTTCCGGGGCCGATGCTAGAATCGGCGTCCCAGATGAGCGACATGAGTGCGTTCCACCCGGTGGTGCGGGCTTGGTTCGAGCGCCGGTTCGCTGAGGGCCCCACGCCCGCACAGAGCCAGGGGTGGCCGCAGATCGCGGCAGGAAACGACACGCTCATCGCAGCGCCGACGGGCTCGGGCAAGACCCTTGCAGGTTTTCTTGTCTGCATCGACGCGCTGTATCGGGCCGCGGAGCGCGGCGAGGCTGTTGAAGGCGCGACCCAGGTCGTCTACGTGTCGCCCCTCAAGGCGCTCGCCGTGGACGTGCAGCAGAACCTTGAGACGCCGCTCGCGGAGATTGCCGCCATCGGCGAGGAGATGGGCCTGACGCTGCCCAGACTCCGCGCGGAGGTGCGCACCGGGGATACGCCGGCGTCCATGCGCTCCGCGATGATCAAGCGGCCGCCGAACTTCCTGGTGACCACGCCGGAGTCGCTGTATCTGCTCGTCACGTCCCAGCGCAGCCGCGCCGCGCTCACGTCCGTGACAACGATCATCGTCGACGAGATCCACTCGGTCGCACGCGACAAGCGCGGATCCCACCTCGCGATCACGCTCGAGCGTCTCGAGCGGCTCTGCACGCGCCGCCCGGTCCGCATCGGGCTCTCGGCAACGCAACGCCCCATCGGGACAGTCGCGCGCTTGCTGGTGGGAGCCGGTCCCACGCGGAGCAACGCCGACGGCAGCCCGCGCTGCTCGATCGTCGACGTCGGCCACCGGCGTGCGCTTGACGTTGCCATCGAACTGCCATCGGGAGAACTGGAGGCGGTGTCCTCGCGCGAGCAACTCGGTGAGGTCCTCGACGCCATCGCAACGCATGTGAAGGCGCATCGCACCACACTGGTGTTCGTCAACACGCGGCGCATGGCCGAGCGCGTCGCGCACCTGCTTGCGGAGCGCCTCGGCGATGACGCCGTTGCGGCGCATCACGGCAGCCTGTCGAGAGAGCGGCGTCAACGCGTCGAGTCCCAGCTCCGCGCCGGCGAGTTGCGCGCCCTCGTCGCGACCGCATCGCTGGAGTTGGGTATCGATATCGGGCCGATCGAGGTCGTCTGTCAAATCGCGTCGCCGCGAAGCATCGCGACCTTTCTGCAACGAGTGGGCCGGTCGGGCCACAGCCGGGGTGGCACACCGAAAGGACGCCTGTACCCGCTGACACGCGACGAGCTCGTCGAATGCACGGCCCTGCTTGCGGGCGTTCGCAGCGGCGCGCTCGACGCGGTGCACCCGCCGCATCTGCCCATGGACATCCTTGCGCAGCAGATCGTTGCCGAGTGTGCAGCGGAGAACTGGCGCGAGGAAGACCTGTTCGAATTGATGCGCAAGGCGGCACCATTCGCCGATCTGCAGCGCGAGGAGTTCGATCGCATCGTCGAGCTCGTGTCTGAAGGCATTCCGACCGGCCGCGGCCGCGTGGCCGCGTACCTGCACCGCGACCAGATCAACGGCGAGGTTCGCGCGCGTCGCGGCGCGCGCCTTGCGGCATTGACGTCGGGCGGCGCCATACCGGAGACCGGCGACTACCGAGTCCTCGCTGAGCCGGATGACACGTTCATCGGCACGGTCAACGAGGACTGGGCCATCGAGTCGTCCGCGGGCGATATCTTCCTGCTCGGCAGTACGTCGTGGAAGATCCGGCGTGTGGTTGCGGGCACGGTGCGCGTGGTGGACGCGCACGGCGCGCCCCCATCGGTTCCCTTCTGGCTCGGTGAAGCACCCGCGCGCACGGAGGAGTTGAGCCGCGAAGTCTCCGATCTCCGCAGCGGAGTCGACGCCCTGCTCGCCGAGGGTGGCGCCGACGAGGCGATCACGTGGGTGGAGCAACGCGCCGGCGTCGACAACGATGTCGCCGCCATGGTGGTTCGCTACCTTGCCGCGGGTCGCACCGCGCTCGGGGTCCTGCCGACCCTCGAACACATCGTCCTCGAGCGCTTCTTCGACGACAGCGGTGGTATGCAGCTCGTCGTGCACGCGCCGTTCGGCGGACGCGTGAATCGCGCCCTCGGTCTCGCGCTGCGAAAGCGTTTCTGCGCGACGTTCGATTTCGAGCTGCAGGCCGCGGCCAGCGACGACTGCGTGCTCCTGTCGCTTGGTCCGCAGCACAGCTTTCCGCTGGAGGACATCCCAAAGTTCCTCTCGTCCAACACGGTGGAGTCGGTCCTGCATAAGGCGGCGATCTTCGCGCCGATGTGGGCCGTGCGCTGGCGCTGGAACCTCAACCGCTCGCTCACCGTGCTGCGCTTCAAGGGCGGTCGCAAGAATCCGGCCCCGATTCAGCGCCTCGAGTCCGACGACATCATGGGCGCGGTGTTCCCGCAACTCGTCGCCTGTCAGAACGAGAATCCGACGGGTCCCTTTGAGGCGCCGGATCATCCTCTCGTCAACCAGACGATGTACGACTGCCTGCACGAGGTGATGGACGTCGACTCGCTGCGCGAGCTCGTCGTGCGCATCGAGCGCCAGGAAGTCGAGATCAGCTATCGGGACACGGTCGAGCCCTCGCCGCTGGCGCACGAGATCGTCAACGGGCGGCCCTACACGTTCCTCGATGACGCACCGCTCGAAGAGCGTCGCAGCCGAGCGATCACACTGCGCCGCGGGCTTCCAGTCGAAGCACGCGACCTCGCTGCGCTCGATCCCGACGCGATAGCGCGAGTTCGCGGCGAGGCGAGCCCCGATCCGCGCGACATCGATGAGCTGCACGACCTCCTCGTGTCGCTCGTCGTGACCCGTCCCGTTGCCGCATGGGGCGAATGGTTTGCGGCACTCGTCGAGCGCGGTCGTGCGGTCACCGTCACGCACGACACGCAGCCGTTCTGGTGCGCCGCCGAACGTCTTCCCGCTGTCGAGCGACTGTGGACGGATGCGACTCTGGACCCATCGACGTTCGCGCTCCCACTCGCGCTTCGTGGCGCGGCGCCGGAGCCCGATGCCACGGTGACCGCGACGCTCCGCGGCCACCTCGACGTGAGTGGACCCCTGAGCGCAGTGGCACTCGCGACGCTGACGGGACTCGGGACGACGGAGATCGCTGTCGGGCTCGCGATGCTCGAGGGTGAGGGATTCGCGCTGCGCGGGCACTTCGATCCCCGTGTCGACACAGAGCAGTGGTGCGCGCGCCGTCTGCTCGTGCGCATCCACTCATACACGCAGCAACGGCTCCGTCAGGAGATCGAGCCTGTCACCGCCCAGGATTTCATGCGCTTCCTGCTCCGCTGGCAGCGAGTGGCTCCCGGGACACAACGGGAAGGGCGCGCGGGTGTCGCGGCGACCATCGCGCAACTGCAGGGCTTCGAGATCCCCGCCGGCGTGTGGGAGGAGACCGTCCTGCCGGCGCGCGTGTCCGGGTATCGCAGCGCATGGCTCGACGAGCTGTGCATGTCGGGTGAGATTGCGTGGGCGCGGTTGAAGGTGCGTGATGATCCCGACGGATCACCGAATCGCAGCAATTCCTCAGCGTCGCGCGCGACGCCGGTCACGCTGGTGATGCGCTCGGACCTGCCCTGGCTGCTGCAGGCTGTGCGCGGCGAGGCGCAACCACTCGAGCCGGCATCGGGCGCCACACTCGACGTTCTCGATGCCCTGCGTGAGCACGGAGCCCTGTTCACCAGCGACATCGTGACCCTCTCGCGGAGGATGCCGACTGAAGTCGAGACGGCACTCTGGGACGGCGTCGCTCGCGGCCTGCTCACGGCAGACGGGTTCAGCGCGGTGCGCCGACTGCTCATCAGCCGTCGCATCGGTCGGTCGCGCCCGCAGCATCGCGGGCTCCGCCACGGTGTGAGCGGGTACGCGTCAGGCGAAGGGCGTTGGTCCCTCGTCCCACGGGTGTCATCGATTGCCGAGCACGACGCCCTCGCGGAGGCGATCGCCGAGCAACTGCTCGTGCGCTGGGGCGTCGTGTTCCGTGACGTCGTCGCGCGCGAGACGATTGCACTGCCGTGGCGCGACATCGTCTGGGCGCTGCGACGCATGGAAGCACGCGGCACTGCGCGTGGCGGCCGGTTCGTCACCGGTTTCGCGGGTGAGCAGTTCGCGCTTCCCGAGGCGGTCGACCAGTTGCGCAGCGTGCGCCGGCGCGAGCGCTCGAACGAGACGGTTCGCGTGTCCGCCACCGATCCGCTCAACCTTGCCGGGATTCTGCTGCCAGGGCCGCGCATCACGTCGATACGAACGAACAACGTGCTCTTCGAGGACGGACTGCCCACCGCGATCGCGGGTACTGCCTTCGCCGCGTTCGCGGCGCGCTGAGAGTCGCTGCCGCTAATCAGCGGTGGTGGTGACGGGCTCGAAGACTAAGCCGGCCGCCGGCGGCTCAGGTTTCACATCGGCGAGCGGCCAGAGGATCGTGAACGTGCTGCCGCCACCCTGATCGCTGCGCACCTTCACGGTCGCGATGTGTGCGTCGCACAGCCGCCTGACCAACGCCAGCCCCATGCCCATGCCACCATGGCGCCTGGTGCGGCTGTTGTCCTCCTGGTAGAAGCGGTCGAAGAGTCGCGGGATCGCCTCGGCGCTGATGCCGATGCCGTCGTCGACGACCTCGATGCGGCACGAGCCCGTGCCCTTCTCGCGGCGCGCGGTCACCGTGACATGGCCGCCTTCGGGCGTGAACTTCACGGCATTGTCGATCAACGCACGGAGCACCTGGCGGAGACGAAATGGATCCGCGTTGACGAGCGGTGCGCCGCGGACATCGACCACCAGCTCGACCGGCAGCGCGTCCTTGAAGTGACGGCGCACGTCATTTGCAGCATCCCGGATCGCGCCCTGCACATCGACAGGCGCCATGCGAACGTCAATGGTGTCGGAGTTGACGAGTGCGAAGTCGACGATGTTCTCGACCGTCTCGCCGAGCAATTTCACGGAGATGTCGATGTCGCGCACGATGTCCAGTCTCGTCGCCTCGTCCCACTTGTCCCACGCGACGTTGAGCAGCTCGATCTGCCCCTGGATGGCGAGCACCGGCGTCCGCAGCTCGTGCTGGGCGGTGTCGAGGAAATCGCTCTTCAACTGGTTCAACTCGCGGAGCCGGCGCACCGCCTCGCGTTCCTGTTCGAGAGTTCGTGTGTTCTCGATCGCGACGGCGGCGTTGTTGGCGAGCGTGATGAGCGCTCGCTCGTCACTTTCCGCGACCGGCCGGTCGGCTGCCACGAGGAGGACGCCGGTGAGCGCCTCCTGATAGAGCATCGGCACTGCAATCGCGGGGCGTCCCGCGACATCGAGACGCACGCTTCTGCCGGCCGCGAGCTCGTCCGCCGACAGCTCGTCCGCCATGTCCGGCATCTCCGGTCCACGGCTCCGCATGCGGAGGATCTCGGTGCCGCGCTTGGTGTACATCGTCGCGCTCGCGGACCCGCCGGCGATCGCGTCTGCGGCGCCGAGCACCGCGTCCTGGAGTTGTTCGATACCGCCCGTGGTCATGGTCAGCGCCCGCGATACCTCCTGCAGGCGGCCGACGGACCCGTCGATGTGCTCGATGTAGCCGGCGATCTGCCGTCGCATGCTGTTCACCCCGACGGCGAGGCGTCCGAGCTCGTCGCGCGAGGTCACAGGGATGTCGGTGGTGTAGTCGCCCGCGGCGATCCTGTCAACGCCGCGCTCGAGGCGAGCAACCGGCCTGCGGACGAACCGATCGACGAAGAGCAGCACGAGCACGCAGACGACGACAAGCGCGGTGAACGCGATCTGCGCGATCGTCCCCTCATCCTGAGCCGTGCTCGCGGCGAAGAGCGCCACCGGCACCTCGACCCCGATGTAGCCGGCGATCTTCGTGCCGCCCGGTGCCTGCAACGGCACGAAGCTCCCGGCCACCGCGCCGACGCCTGTCACGTTGTAGATCGCCCTGGCCGCGATCGCCGCGGAGGTCGGCGTGGCGTGTGCAGTCAACTGCTCGGCGATGGGTGAGGGCGTCATGGCGACCTCAGGGGTATCCGCGCCACCTGTGAACCGGATCACGGTGCCCCCACCGCTCGCGCTGAGGAAGACCGGCGTGTACCCGATGACCGGACCGAATCGCGCGAACTCGGCCTGCAGCGGCGCGCTGTAGACCGCGACACCCAGTGGCGCATACGTACCGGCCTGCACGTCGAACACGGGCACCGCAACGTCGAGCGCCGGGAGTCCGCCGCTCAGCATCTCCACACCCTCCACGCCTGACGGACAGAGCGCCGCGCGCGGCGAACCGGCGGCGATGGTGGCGGGGGCCGCCTGACATTGGACGGTCGTTGCCACCTGGAGGGCGCCAGTCACCGATGCCAGCGTGCTGACGACGTGCGGCTCGGACCCCTGCTCGCACGCGGCGGTCGTTGGGTGGGTGACCGTGCCGGCTGTCGCCGTGTCGCATTCGCTCGTGTAGAGCACGGTGCCGTGGATGTCCAGGATGACGACGTCAAGCCCCGGAACGTCGACAACACGCTTCTCGGTGAACTCGTCTGCGACCAGGGACGCCGGAGTCTTGCCGCTCAAGGCGAGCTGCATCGATGACAGCGACGCGGTGTTGGTCGCGGCGTACTGCGCCTGGGGCTGGACGACCCGGGCGATCAGCTGCCCGGCCACCCCAGCCCGGTTGTCCGCGTTGGACTGCGCGCCGGCATTGGTCTGCTGGGAGCGGCTCACGAGCAGGAACCCGCTGACCCCCGCGATGAGGAGCGCGGTGAAGACGGCCCCGCCCGCCAGCATCCGGCCGGCAAGGCTGGTTCGCAGGCCGAACCTGCGGGCGACGAGACGACCGCCCGAGCCACGCGCACGCATTGATCGAGCCTATGGGGGGGCTGCGGCGCCGAGTCGAGCGACCGCTCGCAGTCCGGCAACGGGCCGGTGACGAAGGGGCGTTCCCCAGGGCCTCGAGACCCGTAGGCTTATGGCATGCCGTTTGGACGAAGCCGCTCTCGGAACCGGGTCGACGACGAGCCGGAACGTCGCGGCGCGGGCGCCTTCCTCAAGCGCTGGACCATCCCGATCATCGGGGCCCTGACTCCGGTCTCGCTGATCATCGTCAACATCGCGGCCTTCATCGTCAACAACCTGACGCAGTTCCGCTGGACGATCACGATCCTCGCCTTCGTGAGCGGCATCATGCTCAACTCCTGGACCGCGCTGAACATCTATCGAGTGGTGCAGGCACGCCGTCCTGACCATGCCATCGTGCACGAGCGCAACCAGGAGGTGGTGCTCGTCGTCGGGATGGCGGTCGTCATCCTCCTTGCCGCCCTCACGGCCTGGTTCTGCTTCCTAGGGCTGGCCCACAAGGCAGACCTGCCCAACGGGTTGACGTTCTTCACCGGGTTCTTCGCTATGGCGATTCCGATCCTGCTGCGCGCCGCCTTCCGGCGTGGAGCGCCGCGCGGGCGAACCCGTGGCGACTCGCAGATCACCACCGTCGGTGGCCTGCCGCCAGGTGGGAACCTGTCGCCGCCGACGTCATCGTCGGTGCATCAGACGATCCCGAGGCGCTAGCGAACACGATCGCCCAGAAGCTCATGCGCTCGAAGCCCGTCTGCTCGAGCTGACGGGGATGCGAAAAGGCGGGCGCCTCCGATGAGGACGCCCGCCTGCTGCCTCGGGTGAGGCCTAGACCTCTTTGAACTCGGCGTCCACGACGTCGTCGGATCCGGCTCCATCGCCGGCACCTGCATGCGGGGCGCCACCATCGCCATTGCCTTCATGCGGTTCGCCCGCACCCGTCTGTGGCTGCTGGGATTGCGCGTACACCGCCTCACCGATCTTCTGGATCGACGCTGCGAGGTCGTCGTGCGCCTTCTTGATGGCGTCCGAGTCATTGCTTGCGATTGCGTCGCGAACAGCCTTGACCTTGCCGTCGATGTCGGTGCGCAGCTCGGCCGGCACCTTGTCACCCGCGTCCGCGAGTGCCTTCTCGGCCTGGTAGGCCAGCTGGTCCGCGCGGTTCTTCGTCTCGACGCCTTCCGCACGCTTGCGGTCCTCGTCGGCGTGCACCTCGGCTTCCTTCACCATGCGCTCGACCTCGTCCTTCTGGAGCGTCGTCGACCCCGTGATGGTCACCTTGTTCTCCTTGCCGGTGCCGCGATCCTTGGCGCTGACATTGAGAATGCCGTTGGCGTCGATGTCGAAGCCGACCTCGATCTGCGGCATACCCCGCGGTGCGGGTGGGATGCCGTCGAGCGTGAACGTCCCGAGGATGCGGTTGTCCCGCGCCATCGGCCGTTCCCCCTGCAGCACAACGATCTCCACCGACGGCTGACTGTCGGATGCGGTCGAGAACACCTGCGTCTTCGCGGTCGGGATCGTGGTGTTCCGCTCGATGAGCTTGGTGTTCACCTCGCCCTCGGTCATGAGACCGAGCGACAGGGGCGTGACGTCGAGGAGCAGCACGTCCTTGACCTCGCCCTTGAGCACACCGGCCTGGATGGCCGCGCCGATGGCAACGACCTCGTCCGGGTTCACGCCACGGTGCGGGTCCTTGTCGGTGAAACTCTTGACGAGTTCCTGGATGACCGGCATGCGCGTCGAGCCGCCGACGAGGATGACCTCATCGAGTTCGTGCGCGGTCATGCCCGCGTCCTTGAGCGCTGCCTCGAACGGGCCGCGGCAGCGCGACGTCAGGTCGTCGGTGAGCTGCTCGAACTTGCTGCGCGACAGCGTGATCGCAAGGTGCTTCGGGCCGGAGGCATCGGCGGTGATGAAGGGCAGGTTGACCTCCGTCTCCGGACGCTGCGACAGCTCGATCTTTGCCTTCTCCGCGGCCTCGGTCAGACGCTGGAGGGCCTGGCGGTCCTGGCGCAGGTCGATGCCCTGGTCCCTCTTGAACTCATCGGCGAGCCAGTCGACGATGCGACGGTCGTAGTCGTCACCACCGAGGTGGGTGTCGCCATTGGTGGATTTGACCTCGAAAACCCCTTCTCCCACCTCGAGAATCGACACGTCGAACGTGCCGCCGCCGAGGTCGAAGACGAGGATCTTCTCGTTCTCCTTCTTCTCGAGCCCATACGCAAGTGCGGCCGCGGTGGGCTCGTTGATGATCCGGAGCACGTTGAGCCCCGCGATCTGCCCTGCGTTCTTGGTCGCCTGACGCTGAGCATCATTGAAGTACGCGGGCACGGTGATCACCGCATCGGTGACCTTCTCGCCGAGGTACGCCTCTGCGTCGGTCTTGAGCTTCTGCAGGATCATCGCGGAGATCTGCTCGGGCGTGAAGTTCTCGGCGTTGACCTCGACCTCGACGCGGCCATCCTTCCCGGAAACGACCTTGTACGGCACCTGCTTCGCCTCGGTGCCGACCTCACTGACCTGCCGGCCCATGAAGCGCTTGATCGAGTAGACGGTGTTCTCGGGGTTGACGGCTGCCTGGCGCCGGGCCAATTGCCCAACCAGGCGCTCACCGCTGCGCGTGAATGCGACCACCGACGGGGTGGTGCGGCCTCCCTCGGCGTTGGCGATGACGACGGGTTCGCCACCCTCCATCACTGCCACCACGCTGTTCGTGGTGCCGAGATCGATACCGACTGTCTTTGCCATTGAGGTGTCCTCCGGGACTGTTGTTCAGGATTCGTCAAGCGTCATGTGAACGCCCCTTATCGATACCTCGCTCGACGGACATGCTAAACGTAGGGTCATGGCTGATTCTCGAACGATCGAGGCGCAATTGCTCGACCTCCGCGGCCGAGCCGACCAGGATTTCCTCAACCCGGACGTGCTCCGCGAACCTGGGCGGCATCAGCTTGATCTACCCGAGCTGGGCCTCCGCGTCAGCGTGACGCGCTCGCGCTACCCCAACCGATCGGACGGCATCGACCAGTACGCCGCGACGATCTCGCGTCCGGATCTCGCGCGCCCGCCGTCGGCCGAGGAGGTCTCGATGGTGCTGAGCTCTGCGTTCGGGGACGCCGCGTCCCAGGCGGTCGAGCGCTCAGGCGGGGCGTCACGGGTCCGTATGTTCCGCGTGCCGGCTCAGCCGGGCTCCGCCTCCGCGTAGCCGTCCGCGCCGATCAGCGGCACGAACCTGCAGGGCCCGAGCGACTCCGTGTGCCACCGGCCGTCGATGAGCCGGAGACGGGTCAACTCCTCGGCACGGGACCCGTCGGAGATGGGGATGACGAGCCGGCCGCCCTCGACGAGCTGCCGGGCCAGTGCGACGGGCAGACGCGGCGCTGCGGCTCCGACAGCGATCGCATCGAAAGGCGCGCGCTCCGGGACCCCGAGCGAGCCGTCGCCGGCGATGACATCGACGTCGTAGTTGAGGCGCCGCAGACGGTCAGCCGCTTCGCGGGCAAGCGGCTCGAGCCGTTCGATGCTCACGACGCGCGCTCCGCACGAGGCCATCACGGCGGCCTGATAGCCCGAGCCGGTGCCGACGTCGAGTGCCAGCTGCCCGGGTTGCAGCTCGAGCGCCTCGACGACGATGGCGACCATGAGCGGCTGGCTGATGGTCTGCCCGGCGGCGATCGGGAGGGCGCGGTCGGCGTACGCATGGTCCCGGTCCTCGGCGAGCACGAATTCCTCGCGGGGGACGGCTGCCATGGCGTTGAGCACGGAAGGCGATCGGATGCCGTGCTCGATGAGCAGCGTCATCATCCGATCGCGCGGTGCCGTGGCAGTCAGCCCCTGGGCTTCAGATCGAGGTCCGGTGGCGGGGTGTCGGGCAGTTTCCACACGATCCATTCCTTCTGCCAGCGCCGGTGCATCTCGTTTGCGGAATCGACGCCTTCGCGATAATGCCGCTCGAAGGCCTCCAGGTTGTGCGCGTCGAGCGCCGCCATGAGGGGGTCGAGGTCGTCGTGCAGCCATTCCTCGATGTCGTCCGTGTATTTCGGCCGCGTGACCTCACAGAGCTTGAGCAGCTTCCGCATCTCCCGGAGCTGCCAGGCGGCGAGTGGCCAGTTGGTTGCTCGCGCCGCGTAGTACGCCTTCCAGAAGCGTGCGCCGATCTCCGGCATCAGTCGCGCGAGCCCCGGCTGCAGCGCGGTCAGCTGCTCGAGCTCGAGACGCACAGGGGTCTTGGGCTCGGAGCCTGTGGGCTGCGCCGTCGTCTCGGTCATGTGTGCACGAGTCTAGTCACCGTCCCGTTCCGGGAACTTTTGCGCGATCCGGCGCGTCGTATCGTCGTGGCCATGCGGGACAGCGCAATCACCTCACCCCGCCGGAGTGCCCGATCGAGGGCCCTGATGGGAATCGGCGTCGTCGCCGTGCTCGGCGCGGGCCTCGGCGCGTACTTCGGCATCCGAGGGGTCGCTGGTGCCGGTTCCGTCCCGACTGCCGGGCAGCCGGCTGCCCGGACGGCCGCCGCGATGGCATACGACGCCGCCGACGGGACGATCGTCATGTTCGGCGGCGAGGGGAGGACGGGGAGCCTCGACGACACCTGGACCTGGAGCGGCTCGGCGTGGACGCAGGCGCATCCGTCGACCTCGCCGCCCGCACTTTCGGGCGCCCAGATGACCTATGACCCCGTGAGCCACCATCTCCTGCTCGTCGGCGGCGCGCGTGTCACCGGAGCGCCTCTCGGCGGTGCCGTCTGCGAGGCAACCGGCTCGTCGGGTTCGAGCTCGTCGGGCTCGGTGAAATGGATCCCACCGTCCGCCGCGCAGCCGGCTGACGCTCCGGCGCCCGGCGGCACGCTGAGCATTCCGCCGCTGATCTCGACCGGCTGCGGATTCTCCGATGCGGCGAGCTCCGCGACCTGGGTCTGGAACGGCAGCGACTGGGCCAAGGCCGCAGGAGCGAACCCGGCGATTGGGTACGGCCAGTGGAACCTGGCGACCGACCCCGTGTCCGGTCGGGCGCTGCTGCTCGCCGACCAGACGCTCATTGCGCAGCCGGACGTGCCGGTTGCCCAGCCGGCGATCGCGTGCCCCATGCCGGCGAAGATCACCAACGGCGCAAGCAATGCACCCGCATGCCCCGTGTTCCCGATCCAGACCCCGAACAGGAGCTACATGTGGACAGGTGAGGCGTGGCACGTGATCAAGGGCGCGCCGACCGCGCCGGCCATCGACCTGTTCGGGTCTGGGGTCATCGCCGACACGGTGACCGGACAGCTTGCGATCTTCGGCAACGAGTTCCTTCCCGCCACCCCCTCCACGTGCCCCACGTGCGCAGCGGGGACCCCGATCCGCAACGACTCCCCCGCCTGCTGCACCGGCAGCATCAGCGTCTGGAGCGGCACCACCTGGAAGCACGCCAAGTCCTACACGAACGGTCCGTCGCTCTCCAACGGCATTTTCGTCGGCGACCCATCGACGCACGGCGACCTCGCGCTCACCGCGAGCGGGCAGACCTGGACGTGGACCGGCGTCTGGACACGGCAGCACCCCAAGTCCACCCCGCCGGCACTTGATAGAACGGCCTTCGCGTACGACGCATCGACCGGTCAGGTGGTGCTGTTCGGGGGCATCACGCTCTCCGGGCACGGCAGCGGCCTCTACAACCAGACGTGGACGTGGGATGGATCGGACTGGTCGATGCGCGGCGGGAGCACCGGCCCGGCCTTCTCCATTCCGGTGCCGACGCCGGTGAGCGTTCCGCCGGCGCTTCCCTGCAACAGCCCGCTGCACAAGGCTCCGGCCGATGTCCCACAGCCGCAGTACGCGTGCGCCGGCTCGAAACCCGGCAGCACGGGCGGTGGCTCCGGATCCGCGTCCGGGAGCGGGGGCGGCGCCGCAACAGGCGCATCCGGCTCTGCCTCGAGCACCGGGGTCCTCGCGCCCTGAGCCGCCACAATGGCTGGCGATGGGAGACCCTGACGACATTCGGATCGAAACCCTCGAGGACCATGAGGACGCCGACGTCCGCGTGATGCTCGTCGATCTCGCGCTTGTCGAGCAACGGCACTTCGATCACCCAGCGGAAACGGCAGAGCACCTGACGGAGCGTCTTCGTCCGTCTCCGCACTTCCGCGGTGACAACCACGTGCTCGTCGCCCGCGCGCGCGACGGTGCTGCGGTCGGTCTCTGCTGGGTCGTGTTGTTCGACCCCGGCACGGGGCTCGAGGCCGAGGTCGCCGAGTTGTATGTCCGCCCCGAAGGTCGCGGCCAAGGCGTTGCTCACCGGCTCATGGCTGCGGCGATGGACGTGATCCGCGAGCGCGAGGTCACCTTCGCCTGCGTCTGGACCAGAGGCGACAATCCCGCGGCGCTCGCCGCGTACGAGGCCGCCGGTTTTGCCCCCACCGAGCAAACCGTGCTCACATGGCTTACGCTCGGCTGAGTCGAGAGGCCGGGATAATAGCCGCTCCATGACACTCTCCCGGGACGACGTCGATCACGTTGCGATGCTGGCGAGGCTCGGCCTCAGCGACGAGGAGAAGAGCCGTCTGCTCGCCGAGCTCGAGAAGATCCTCGGTCACATCGCGCGTCTCCAGCAGGTCGACACGTCGATGCTCGCGGAGACCGCGCAGGTCGGTGACCTCGCCAATGTGATGCGCGCCGACGAGCCGAAGCCGACGCTCGGCACCGTTGCGGCGGTGCGCAACGCCCCGGCGGCCGATGGGAGCTATTTCATCGTTGGAGCGATCCAGGGCAATGAGCTCGACAGCTAGCACGATCACCGAGCTCGCCGCGGCGCTCCGCGATGGTTCGACGACGCCTCGTGCGCTGCTCGACGAAGCGCTTGCGCACCTGGAACGGAGCGACAAGCAGCTCAACGCCTATCTCAGCGTGACCCGCGAGCTCGCGATCCAGCAGGCTGACACCGCCGCCCGTGCGCTCGCGGAACACCCGGAGCGTGCGTCGCCGTTGTGCGGGATTCCGATGGCCCTCAAGGACGTGCTCTGCGTCGAGGGCGTCGAGACCACTGCGGCGTCAAAGATCCTCAACGGTTTCAAGCCGCCCTACACCGGCACGGCTGTGCAACGTCTCTTCGATGCCGGCGCGGTGTGCGTCGGCAAGACCAACTGCGACGAGTTCGCCATGGGCTCGTCGACGGAGAACTCGGCGTTCGGCTCGGTCGGCAACCCCTGGGATGTCGAGCGTGTGCCCGGGGGCAGCAGCGGTGGCAGCGCTGCCACCGTCGCCGCGGGCACCGTGCCGTACTCGCTTGGCAGCGACACCGGTGGCTCGATCCGCCAACCTGCGGCCCTCACCGGCGTCGTCGGGTTCAAGCCGACGTACGGTCGTGTGTCACGCTATGGGCTGATCGCGTTCGCCTCGTCGCTCGACCAGATCGGGCCGTTCACGCGCACCGTCGAGGACTGCGCGACGGTGTACGCAGCGATCGCCGGGCACGACCCGCGCGACAGCACGTGCGACCCGCGCGCAGTGGACGACCCGCTGCTCACGTTACGCAAGGGCGTCGAGGGCATGCGCCTCGGTATCCCGCGCGAGTATCTCGGCGAGGGAACCGAGCCAGGTGTGCGCGCCGCTGTCGAAGCGGCGTTCGCAGTCCTCGAGGCGCAGGGCGCGACCCTCCATGAGGTGTCGCTCCCAAGCACCGACGTTGCACTGAGCGTCTACTACGTCATCGCGCCGGCCGAGTGCTCATCCAACCTCGCGCGGTACGACGGCGTTCGTTTTGGCAACCGGGTCGAGCGACAGTCGCTGACCGACATGTATCAGCAGACCCGCGGCGCCGGCTTCGGTGCCGAGGTGAAGCGGCGGGTGATGCTCGGGACCTATGCGCTCTCGAGCGGCTACTACGACGCCTACTACCGTCAGGCGCAGAAGGTGCGCACGCTTGTCGGCCAGGAATTCGACAGCGTCTTCCAGGAGGTCGACGCGATCGTCTCTCCGACATCGCCGAGCGTCGCCTTCCCGATGGGGTCACGAAGCGACCCGCTCTCCATGTACCTGTGCGACGTCGTGACGCTGCCCGCGAACCTCGCGGGCATCCCCGGCATCTCGGTGCCGTGCGGGTTCGTCGACGGCCTGCCGGTCGGGCTTCAGGTGCTCGCACCTCGCTTTGCGGACGCGCGAGTCTTCCAGGTGGCGCATGCCTACGAACAGGCCACCGCGTGGCACTCGTCGCGCTCGCCGTTCGCGACTGAGGCTGCATGACCGACTACGAGGTCGTCATCGGGCTCGAGGTCCACGCGCAACTTCTGACCCGCAGCAAGATGTTCTGCGGGTGCCCGGCGAACTACCTGGGTGCGGAGCCGAACGCCAACACGTGTCCGGTGTGCCTGGGGCTTCCCGGCGTCCTGCCGACGATCAACGAGCAGGCGGTGGACTTCACGGTGCGCACCGCGCTCGCGCTCCAGTGCGACATTCCCGCCTTCACGAAGTTCGATCGCAAGAACTATTTCTATCCGGACCTGCCCAAGGGATATCAGATCTCGCAGTACGACCTCCCCCTGTCCCTCAACGGACATCTGGAGTTCCCCGTCAACGGTGAGACCGTCCGCTGCGGCGTCACGCGCGTCCATCTCGAGGAGGACACGGGGACGATGCATCACGCCGGAGATGTGCTCCAGAGCGCGACCTCCTCGCTCATCGACCTCAACCGGTGCGGTGTCCCACTGATGGAGATCGTCGGTGAGCCGGATCTGCGCACGCCGGAGGCCGCGCGTGAGTACCTCGTGCGACTCCGTCAGATCCTCACCTATATCGGGGTCAACGACGGGAACCTGGAGCAGGGGTCGTTCCGCTGTGATGCCAACGTGTCATTGCGACCTCGAGGCGACACCGAGCTCGGTGTCAAGGTCGAGGTGAAGAACATGAACTCCTTCCGCGCCGTGCAACGCGCGCTCGAGTCGGAGATCGAGCGGCAGACCTCGGTGCTCGATGCCGGCGGCACGCTCGTGCAGGAGACGCGTGGCTGGGTTGAAGCGCACGGGCGCACGATCGCTCAGCGGAGCAAGGAACAGGCGCACGACTATCGCTACTTCCCCGAGCCGGACCTGCCGCCGCTGCGACTCGACAGTGCATTCGTGGAGCGCGTCCGCGCAACGCTCCCGGAGCTGCCGGAGGCGCGCGCCGCGCGGTTCCAGTCGCAGTATGGGCTGACCGCATATGACGCGGCGGTGCTCACCGATACTCGAGAGAGCGCCGACGTCTATGAGGCACTCGTCGCCGCCGGTGTTCCGGCCAAACTTGCCGCGAACTGGCAGAGCGGCGATGTCGCCGCGCTCGCGAACGAGCACCGCGTGCCGCTCCCCCAGAGCGGGCTGGGCATCGCCGGTCTCGCGGTCCTGCTGCGCCTCGTCGACGGCGGCGCCATCAACGGCCCCACCGCCAAGGAGCTGCTCGTCGAGCTGTACGTCTCCGGCGGCGATCCCGAGGCACTGGTTCGCGAGCGCGGCCTTGCGCAGGTGAGTGATGCCGGCGCCTTGACGGCGCTCGTGGACGCGGCGATCGCGGCGAATCCGGGCGCGGCGGCCGACTTCAGCGCCGGCAAGCAGCAGGCCCTCGGTCAGTTGATGCGTGCCGTCAAGGACGCGACCGGTGGCAAGGCTGACATGCCGTTGGTGAACCGACTGCTGCGCGACCGGCTCTCGGGGCAGTAGCCAAGGTGCGCCTCGGGCGCATGGTCCACGGTGGACTGTGCCTTGCCCATGATGACGACGGCGCCACCATGCTCGTCGAGGGCGGCATTCCCGGCGAGGAGGTCGAGGTGTCGGTCCGGTACAAGAAGGGCTCGACGACATTCGCGGAGGTCGTGCGTGTGCTCGAGGCGTCGCCACATCGAGTCGTCCCACCCTGTCGGTACGTCCCTGCGTGCGGAGGATGCCAGTTGCAGCACGTCGGATATGAGCACCAGGTGGAGTTGAAGCGCGACATCGTCCTGGACGCGCTGCACCGTCAGCACATCACGCATCCTGCACCGCGCGTGCATGGCGCCGTCGAACCCTGGCGATATCGCCTCCGTGGCGAGTTCCACGTCATCCCGGGGGTTGCGGGGAAGGCGCCCGCGCTCGGGTTCAACAGGGCTCGCAGCTGGCGTCCGATTGCCGTCGACGACTGCCTGATTCACCACCCGCGGATCACCACCGCACTCCCTGCGGTCCGATCCCTGATCGCACGCGAGGGCAACTCGGACCTGGGGACCGTGCACCTCACCGTCGGTGAGGACGGCCAGGAGCTGCTCGTGCGACCGAAGCCGCCGCGTGGACTTGCGCCCGGCGCGCTTGATGCGGGACTGGACCTGCCGGACGATGGACGCGTGAGCACCACATCGACAACGTTGCGCTGGCGGGGGTTGACGTTTCGCGTCACCGCCGATGCCTTCATCCAGGTGAACTGGGCGCAGATGGATGTGCTCTACGGACGCGTCATCGAGGCGCTCGGCGGCCACGCGGGTCTGCGCATCGTTGACGCATACGCGGGCATTGGTGTGCTGGCATGCCATCTGGCAGTGGATGCGCGCGAGGTGGTGTGCATCGAGAGCAATCGCGGTGCGGCGCAGCTCGGAGTGCTCAATGCGCGCGTCAACGATGTCGATGAGCGACTGCACTACGTCGTGTCGCCGGTCGAGGATGCGTTGCCGGCGGTTGCCGCGGGTGACATGGCCGACCGCGTGATCCTCGACCCTCCGCGTGCCGGCTGCTCGAGCCGCGTCACCGGCTGGCTCGCGATGGCGGGGCCGGAGCGGGTCATCTACGTGTCGTGCGACCCGGCGACGCTCGCTCGCGATCTCCACGTGCTGGTGGCGTCCGGG
>Ga0307373_10006312_pt1 | contig 18938 bp, 17 predicted proteins | sample OX2MG_FD_202534 | JGI IMG/M metagenome (GOLD analysis project Ga0307373, IMG submission 202534) | Soil microbial communities from Risofladan, Vaasa, Finland - OX-2 | ecosystem: Environmental > Terrestrial > Soil > Coastal area > Acid sulfate soil | place: Finland: Risofladan, Vaasa | collected...
CGCAAACCCCTATGAATATGGGGTTCTCTGAATCTAATGAATAGAGAATAATGAACTCGGTGGCCTTTTAATCCCAAGGTGCCGGGATCGAGACCCGGGCGGCCCACAAGTAAAAAGGCCCACCAGTAAAACAAAGAGCTTTAGGGCCATTTCGCTCGCCAACGGCGTTGAATAGGTCTCAAAGAAATCCTACGCATTGTGTCGCGATCGAGCGCTGACCGTTTTGGAAATGATCTACTCTCCAGCGTTCCCGGCGCGATTCAGAGTTATTCCTGTTTGCTTGCGCCAGCAGGTTGGTTGCTCCATGTGGTGAATCTGTCGCGTCTCTGCGCTACTGTGACATCAAGCGCGTAGGAGGGTTGGAATAATGATTGTTGGAGAAATTTTTGGTCCCGACCTCCTGATCGTGGTGATCGTCGTGGCAGTGCTGATATTTGGAGGTGCAGCCATTCCGAAATTGGCTCGCAACTTGGGCCAAGCCAAGAACGAGTTTGAAAAAGGTTTGAAGTCGACGAAGTCTGTCGACGAGTCGACTACCGAGGCCGCTGCGTTGAAAGAATCGGATTCCTCTAAGTAGTTGGCTCACCGAGGCGACGCTCGATCGACTTACACACCGCTGCAAGATCATCGAGACTAAGGGCGAGAGCTACCGACTCCACGATGCCAAAGCCAGGACCCGACGGTCAAGGCCAACGTCTCTCGCCGAACCTATTGACTCAACAAGAACAAGGAACTAACTTCGAACTGAAGTGCTCCCGTTTTCGATCGGCGGGTGCTCCCATTTTCGGTCAGCGTTCACAGTCAGTAGAAAAGTCCTATGCGAAGGACTCAGCACCTGGGCTGGGCAACAGCGAGTTGAGTCTTCATTCTGCCGTGTCTAGACTCGTGACAAACTAAAATACTATTCCTTTCAGCGATTCCTGCGAACGGTCGTCAGGGACTGCGCGAGACCTCAAAGAAAGTGCCCTACTGCCATGAGCCTCCAAGCCGAGCCGGTCGGTCCAGGAAAAGGTCAGACGATTAGGATTGGCCCCCTCTCAGACATTCGCATCGTCGCCGTAGAGCAGTACGGGGCCGGACCCTTTGCCACCGTTGCCCTAGCGGACTTGGGCGCAGAAGTGATCAAGATCGAAGACCCGAGAGTCGGAGGAGACGTGGGTCGCTATGTGCCGCCCTTCAACTTCGAAGATGACAGCCTCTTCTTTCAGTCCTTCAATCGCAACAAACGCTCCATCGACCTAGACATCAACAGCAGCGCTGGACGCAAGGTCTTCGAGGATCTGGTCTCTGTTTCCGACGCCGTCTTCTCCAACCTCCGCGGAGACGTACCCGAGTCGCTGAAAATCCGCTACGAAGACCTCCGCCATCTGAACCCGGCAATCGTCTGCTGCTCGCTCACAGGCTTTGGGATGACCGGCCCCAGGCGAGCCGAGCCCGGATATGACTACATCCTCCAAGGTTTGGCGGGATGGATGGACTTGGCTGGAGAACCCGGGGGTCCGCCGGTAAAGTCAGGACTCTCGCTCGTGGACTACTCAGGAGGGTTGGTCGCTGCACTATCGATGATGGCCGCCCTTCATGCCGCGAAGCGAGACGGGCAAGGCACGGATTGCGACGTGAGCCTTTACGACAACGCGATCTCCCTTCTCGCCTACGTGGGGACCTGGCACCTGACGGCGGGTTACACCCCTGCCAAGACCCGCCATTCGGCGCACCCTTCTCTCGTCCCGTTCCAGAACTTCGAGACCTCGGACGGGTGGATCGTAGTCGGATGTGCCAAGGAGAAGTTCTGGGAGAGACTTGTCGACGCTATCGGACTCCCCGAACTGCGTCTCGACGATCGCTTCAAAGACTTCCCCTCGCGCGGCGTCAATCGCGACGAACTCCTTCCGATACTCGAAGCACACTTCGCCAAGCGGACCACTCAGGAGTGGCTGAGCGTTCTAAATCCAGTCGGCGTCCCGTGCGCTCCCGTGAACACCTTGGAAGAGGCTTTCGCCGACCCCCAGATCGAGGCTCGCCAGTTGATCATCGAGACCGAGCACCCTCATTTCGGCAAGATCCGGCAACCGGCCGGCGCTGTGAGGGTGGGACCTCCCGGAAACGACAGGCCCACCTACCGAGGGGCTCCAAGTCGAAACCAGGATTCCCAATACGTCCTCAGCGAACTAATCGGATACTCTGAGGAGCAAGTGACGGCGATGGGCGAGCAGGGGGCCTTTGGTTAAAGAGGCACAGAGCCACCAATTCGCCTGACGCGTCCATGAATTTGATGAAGCAAGTCCCTGAGAAACCCCGATAAGAACCAAGGAGAAACATGGATTTTCAGTTGTCCGAGGAGCAGACCGAGTTCCGTAGAGTTCTCGCTGACTTCGTAGTTCGAGAGATCCGCCCAGTGGTGCGCGAGTTCGAGCACGCTGGCATCTACCCCGAAAAGATTGTGACCCAACTGGCCGAAATGGGGCTTTTCGGGATGACAGTACCCAAAAAGTACGGGGGCCTGGAACTCAGTGCCGTTGACTTAGCGCTGGTCTTCGAAGAGCTCTCAAGGGGCTGGATGGGGGTTGCCGGCGTGCTCGGTAGCCACTCACTTGCCTGTCGAATGATCGCTACACACGGAACCGAGGAGCAAAAAACGAAGTACCTCCCGGAGCTCGCCACAGGCGAGCGGCGAACGGGAATTGGCCTCACGGAATCAGAGGCGGGTTCTGACCTTCAAGGCATCAGGACGCGAGCGTGGAAGGACGGGGGCGACTATCTGATCAGGGGCCAGAAGATGTGGATTACCAACGCCAGGCACGCAAACCCTCTGCCAGTCCTAGTCAAGACCGATCCCGAAGCCGAACCTCGACATCGTGGGATGAGCATCATGCTCGTGGATGCGGACACTCCCGGTTTTTCCGTGAGCAGAGATCTCGGAAAGATGGGCTACAAGGGCCCCGAGACATGCGAGGTGGTCCTCGACGATGCTCGCGTACCAGAGAGCGCTCTCTTGGGTGGGGTTGAAGGAAGGGGTCTCCAGCAAGCTCTTTCGGCGCTCGAGATCGGACGCATCAATATCGCCGCGAGAAGCGTGGGGATCGCCCAGGCAGCCTTCGACCTCGCCATCGGCTACTCCCGCGAGCGAGAGGCCTTTGGAAAGAAGATCGGGGAGTTCCAGGCAGTCCAGATGCGCATCGCCGACGTGGCCACAGAAATAGAAGCCGCGCGCCTGATCACCTGGTGGGCGGCGGACCGCCTCGACCGTGGCGCGCGAGCTGACGTCGAGACGGGAATGGCGAAGTTATACGCGTCAGAGGTGGCGATCCACGCCGCACTTTCCTCGATGCGTATCCATGGGGCGTACGGATACTCCACCGAGTTGGACGTGGAGCGGCTCTACCGGGATGCGCCGCTGATGGCGATTGGCGAAGGCACCAATGACATCCTTCGAACCGTGATAGCTCGAGGGCTGCTCTCTCGCAGTACTCCCTGAGAGAAGAGCCCCTCGTGGGGCGGATCAATGCGTCCATATCGCTCAAGCTCTGCAGAGGTGACAAGACCTTCACGTGAAGGGCACCATGCGCTGCATCCAGCGCCTTCGCAGTTATCTCACGGGCCCTTTCAATCGGATCCGCCATTGAGAAACCACTGGAATACGGGTCCGATAGGCTCTCGCCCATGGACGCGTTACGGATCACATCCAAAGGAACTCGAGCGACGTTGGTCATCGACCGCGCCGAGCGACGAAACGCCCTGACCCAGGAGATGTGGGAAGTTCTCCCTGACCTGGTTCAAGAAGCCTTGACATTCCCAGGAGTGCGAGTGCTCGTCCTCACGTCAGCCGTTAGTGGCGTGTTCTCTGCTGGGGCGGACGTCGTCGAGTATCGTCAGAACGCCGGTAACGTCGAGTGGGGTCTGAAGAGCCAGGACCGAGTCGCGCGTGCGTTGAAGGCCCTTCGTGACGCGCCAGTCCCGACAATCGCCGCGGTCGACGGCCCTTGTATTGGCGGTGGGTTCGGACTCGCCATGGCCTGCGACTTTCGTCTAGTCACTGACAGGGCGACCTTCGGTGTGCCTTCCGCAAAACTGGGGATGATATTTCCCTTTGGAGATATCGTAGAACTCATCTCCTTGATTGGGCCTGCTGCAACCCGAAGGGTCCTCTTTACCGGACAGACGTTGGACGCGCAATGGGCTTTTTGGTCCGGATTCGCCGACGAGATCCAAACGCCGGAACTGCTCATGGATGCGGTCGATAGATGGACCGGGGCGTTGCATCTAGCCTCCCCACAGGCGGTAAGGGCGACAAAGCGAATGATACGTTCGGTTACCGACGGACGGAGGTTGCCTACGTCGGAGACCGATCAGTTCGTCACCCAGGCTCTGCAGAGTTCTGACCACCTAGAAGGAGTCGCTGCATTTCTCGAGCGGCGCTCACCTTCGTTCAAGACCTGATTCCCTAGTCCCGATTGGGGACGAAAAACGTGGCGAGGCTGGCTGCTAAGGTCGCAATCCACTTGTCTGAGCCATGAGGTCCAACCAGTTGAAGGCCGCGCGCCTCGGTATCCTCCCAGTCACCGGTTGGAAAGACGGCCGAAGGAAGGCCGGCCACATTCACCCATGCGCTCAGATTAGCTGCATCGACAGGGTCCGCTCCGACCAAGGGAATCGGTCCCGGGGTGATCGGAAGCAAAAAAGCATCGACGTCTTTGAAGGCGGCACTTACGACCATCTCGACCTGTTCAAGGTAGGACCGTGCGCAATCGACCTTGAGGACATCTTGGTTGGCACCGTAGCGCAAGAACGAAACCAACCCAGAAGACAACCCGGGATCGCCATTTTCCAACTCATCTCGGAACTCCTCGAAGCCTTCCACCTCACACAACAACAATCCCCTTCGTCGCACCACGTCTGGTTCAATCGACAAGGAGAAGTCCATCTGGATGAAAGCGCCCAGGGACTCGACCGCTCGCACCCCGCGCTCTAGCGCTTCCAGTCCCCCCGCGTCCACCTGACGAGCAAAGCCAGGGACCGCAATCGTCGGAGACGATGGGCCAGTGGCACAAGTGCCCGGCATAAGTTGACCAAGCACTATCTCGAGGTCCCCGGGAGTGGGAACGATGAGTCCCACCGTGTCGAGCGAATGACACAGTGGGGCGAGCCCGGTGTTCGACAAGCCATTGCGGCTTGGCTTCAAGGCGACCACTCCACAGTAAGAAGCGGGGATTCGTGTGCTTCCCATCGTGTCACTCCCAAGGGCAAACGGAACGACTCCCCCAGCCACCACTGCAGCCGACCCACCACTGGAACCTCCGGCGTGAAGTCGAGGGTCGCGGGGATTACGACAGACACCAGTATGGGGATTGTCAGTGACGGCTCCAACTGCAGCCTCAGCAAGCGTGGTAGTGATTGCCGGGATGGCCCCCGCAGACCTGAGGACTGCCACCACAACTGCGTCTGCCGCGGCGGGCGGGCGCGAAAGTGCCGTTCCTGCAGTAGTGGTCACTCCTTGGACATCGATATTGGCCTTCACCCCAAACGGCAATCCGTCAAGAGGACTCAAGGTCTTCCCCTGCGCTCTACGTTCGTCTGAAGCCTGAGCCTCCACCCGTGCCGCCAGAAGCCTCCGTTCTATGGCTCCGTAGATATCGGGGACGGAAAGCGCATACTCAACCAGTTCCAATGAGGTAACTTGCCCCCGCGCCAATCTTTCGAGTGTCGCCCGCAGGGCCCGCGGTGGAGAGCTCATCTAACGTCTAAAAGGCGCAACGGCTTCTGTCGTGAGCTCACGCCAGTCACCTCCGCAGTTGCACCGGGCCCAACAATCTCGGCCCTGACCTTGACCCCCAGAGAGGCGGAGAGTTTCTCTGCCACCTCGCCTTCGTCGACCTGTCCCTCTCGTGCCTCAACAACAACAACCAGCTGGTCGGCATCTTCTGGACCACGCTCTAGTCGACAGTAGTACTCACCGGTTACCCCATGAATCTCAGCGATGAGTGCGGCGACTGCAGTCGGGTATACGTTGATTCCCCTGAGCTTCACCATCTGATCTGATCTGCCCACCAGACCAGTTATGCGCGGGAACGGAAGCCCGTAAGCGTTCCCGCCTGAAAGGACACGGGTCAGGTCATGGGTGTCAAAGCGAATGAGTGGGCCAATGTCATCTCGATTGAGACTCGTCACCACGATGGAGCCCACCTCACCTTCTGAAACCGCGAGATGGCTGTCGGTATCCAACAGTTCAAAGAAGTTGGCATCCTCCCAGAGGTACTGGCCGTCACGGTCGGGGCCCTCAGAAGCTAGTACCCCAGTGTCGGCAATTCCGTACCAGTCATAGACCTTGGCCCCCGGCCATGCTTGCTCAATGATCTCCCTCGAACCCGCCGGCACATGCCCGATGATCATCCGCACAGGGATGTCCTTGCCCGGTACGTAACCTGCCGCGAGTGCCACGTCCGCCAAACGCCTGAGATAGTCCCCAAAGCCTGCAAGAACGGTGACGCCGAACTGAGCCATGATCGCAACCTGGCGCTCGGAGCGCGTTTCAGACCCAGTACCTGCAGATAGCAGCAGCGCATCCGTGTAGCGCACCACTGCCTCTCTCACGTAGTGGCCGCCGTTAACGAGTCCGTGCCCATATACCGAGTGAACTACATCGTCCTCCCCTACTCCCAACCACCGGTACACACGGCCGAGTAAGGCATTTTGTATCTCTCGCGATCGTGCACTCCAAAGGACGGGCTGAGGAGTACCCGTGGTACCACTCGTCGTCTGAAGGACACGCGGTCTTATTGGCTTATCGAGCCTGACCGCTAGCGAGCCGAACGGCGGGTGTTCTGCGACATCGGCAACGATGTCGCTCTTATCAAAGATTGGAAGATGATTGATGTCCGCGAGACTCTTTATGTCGCCAGGGCCGACACCGGCATCGGCCCAAAGTCGCCGGTAAAACGGTGTCTGCCATGCAACGCTAACTACTCGACGAAACCGCTCCTCCTGGATCTCGCGTAGTCGCTCAACGGGCATTCCCCCGTAAGTATTGATGAACGAATCTCCTAGTGGGTACTCCTTGGCGAGAGCGCTATTGTCATATCCATGCTCGTACGAGAGTGACGTCACATCAAGTCCAACAGTTGGGTAACGTCTTCAAGATCGAGAATCCCACGGACATTGTCCACAATTGCTGAGGCAACGTTCGCCCTGCCCCCCAGAGCCAGATTGTCGTTAACCTTTCGCAACAAGTCTTCTTCGGTGAGAGGCCGCTCAGGAGAGCCCAGAGTAGCCGTCATTGTGCGTTCAAGCACAGTGCCGTCTTGAAGGAACAAGCGCACAGTTTGGGGATTGAACGCGTTGGGATCTGGATTGTCATCAGGAAACACTGTGACGCGTGCCGCAAAACTCAGTGCCTCGGAGTCTCGGAGTCGATCTGAACTATACGTATTTACGTCAACCGATCCATGCTGCAGAATCCAGAAGACGAGATACGGGAGACACAGCCGGGCAGCTCCAGGAGTCAAGCCCTCCGACGCAGGCCGTCCTACCAGGTCGTAAACCATCGGAGGAACCGAGATCTCGACTTTGGCAACGTCTTTTACCGTCAGATCATTCTCAGAGCGAAGGCCAAGAATCGCGTCTAGGACCGCGTGAGTAGCTCGACCACTTGGAAACGGCTTTATCGAGGTCGCCGCGGCCTCCGACTGGTGGCCGAGCCTTTCCACGAAAGAGATCGGATCTCCGCCAGCTTCGATGAGCCGAAAATATCCATACTTGCCCTCGAGTATCAGACGAGGTCCCTGAAAGCCACTTTCGGCTAGATCAAAAGAATGTATTGCTGAACGCGCATTGAACCCGATCTGAAGCGCAAGAACTTGTGCGCCCTCGGTGTGGGGCTGCATAGTCCCAGAAAGGGCCCCATAGACGACACCGAAAGAGGAGGCCGCGACATCTGGCGCAACCTGCCTCAGGTTGGAGAGAGCTGCCACCGAACCTAGGGCCCCCGCCGTAGCCGGGCGAAAGAATTGGAGCGGAGTGCTAGCTGCTCTGCCCAATCCCGCCGCCACATCTACTCCAACAGCGAAAGCGGTCAGGAACTTGGCACCAGAAATCACGTTGCCCTGCGCCTTCTCCCGCTGCGTCCAAGCAGCGATCACCGGAAACACAACGGTCGTTGGATGGACGACAGACGGTTCGTGGATCGCGTCGAACTCCAAGCAATGCATTTGAAAAGCGTTCACAAAAGATGCCGACCCTGCCGGAAGGCGACTACCAGAGGTGCCCCAAGCCGACGCCTCTGCGGCTGAGCCCCACGTCTTCACAACATTAAGTGCTCGCGAGGCATCGGGGTTAGTCTTCCCGACTAACCCGACCCCCACAGCATCAAGGAGCAGGTTCGTTGAGGCGGTAAGAACGTCTTCGCTCAGCGTGGCTGCGTCTGCAGTTAGGGCATATCGAACGACCGCGTCGACCAGATTCTCTACCACTCGCCAACCTTAACATCAGACAAAGCGAGGCACCAACGCCGAGCAAGTGCGTTGAGGACCAGAACACTCTTCTCCGGACCCTGCTACGCAGGTGGTGCGTCGGCGGCGCGAACTCGCTGCAGCGAAGTAGCCCAGGGAACCTCACGAGCATGGTCGTACAAATATTCGAACCGGGTCTACTCGGCGAGACAGAAGAGCGACTGGGATATCTTCCCCGATCGCTGAGTGAACACCGGCGAGTGGAGGATATGCCAGCGTCTAATAGTTGCTGATCCGCCCTGCCGCGGACGTGAGTGGTCGAATTTCACCTACATGAGATCTAGCGCAACGACGCAAGGGGTGGACGCCAACAACACGACCTACACTCGTTGACCCTGCAAACACCTCTTCAATCTCTTTCTCTGCACCTCAGCCCTGCTCAACTCGGCCCAGCTTGACCCGGTGTGCGTAGTTGCATAAAAGGTAACTCGTTTGGATGTCGGCACGGCGGGTGCCAGTCATCTTGGTTCTTTAATCGACTCCAGCTATCTGAACAACTCCAGGCGCGTCAATTGAGCATGCCTGGCTTATAAAGTTCGTCGCAGACAGTACGCGCCCTACGCCGAGCAACACTCCCGAGACGATCATGAACTCCACTGCCTCTGAAGGAGAAAAGACACTCAGAAGATTACTGAGTACGGAGCCATTGGATGAGACGTTGCCAGATCCCATGAGTTCATCGATCGCCTGAATTGCAACAAGCTCTCGCTCATTGAACGTAGCGTGGCTAACCCTGCTCACATCAATAACAGCGGTGATCTCTTCGTCAGTCATACCATTCTTTGATGCAGATACCCGATCCCCAATCGCGCAGAACCCACATCCACTGAACGAAGCCAAGCGGAGTCGGATCATTTCTTTGACACGGATTGGAAGGACCCCTTGGAAGAAGAGTCCGTTGTAGAAGTTTCCCCAGTAGAAGTCGGCCACGTGCGGGGCGTTGGCCGCGAACTGGTAAAAGGTCGTATCGCCACCCAATGAATTCACTAACTGTGTGTGCGCGCGCAACGGCCCTTCCATCGCGTCTATGGGAACAGTCGGTATATCAACGAAATTGTTATCCACTTGAACTCCTTCGAGAGCTACTCAACCTGTCCTTGCAATCACACCAATCGCTGCGACGGACATTCGCGCACCTCACAGTTGTCAGGACACGATCCTACTAAACAACGGACATTTAGAGAAGGGCGGTAGTGGTCAGTTCGGTTCCGACAATTCGACGATCACCCGACTGGCCACCCGTGATGGACTCTTCCAGCGGCCATCGCGGGTTTCGTGGGAGTGCGAGCTTCTTGGTAAGGGTCTGTGGATAACGAGCCAAGTCGTAGTGCATAAAACGAAGACTCGCTGCGTTAACGTAGTTTTCTATCCTAGTTTAAAAACCTGTTCTTGAGGCGCAAGAAGCGGCGCATTCCCATTCTCATCGTGAGATTCGGATGTTCGACGTAAGAAGTTGAGATAAGCGCGAGGTCAGGCTCTACAAAGAACACGAACGTGGATGCCAGAGTATGAGAAAGTCAATTCCATGTCAGCGTCGAAGAACGTCCACACATCGCCGTAGCCAGGAGTTCCCTTGAACCCTTAGGAGGCGTTCTTCTGCTTGGAGTAGTACGGTGACCAGATTTCGCCACGCTCCAGTGGATTTCACTCACTGACTAGTGTCTTTGGCAATTTTCGTCTTCTTCATTTCTCAACTTCAGACAATTCAAATCGACCCACTACCCTTAAGTGGTGTTTACCAGAACGCCGGAAAGGATCATCATGACCGCCAGGAGTTCACTCTATGTCCCGGGCAATCGAGAGGACATGCTCAATAAGGCGTGCCAGCGCGGTGCCGACGCCTTGATTTTGGATCTAGAAGACGCTGTTCCTCTGTCCGAGAAGGGGGCCGCCCGCGAATCCTTGATCCGGTTCTTGGACGAGCTGACCGGAGGTAGCACCAAAGCCCGTAGGCCGGAGATCTGGGTGAGGGTGCAAGCAGTTGACTCCGCAGGGCGTCCATGCATCGAGGACTTGGAAGCAGCAGTGCGAAGTGGAGTGCGCGGCATTGTTCAAGCGAAAGCCGAATCCGCCGAGCAGTTCGAGCAGTTGGATAGAGCTCTTTCCAATCTAGAGAAACGGGCATCTCTATCTTCTGGAAGCATCCAGGTCGCTGCGCTCATCGAGTCGGCCAAAGCCGTGGTGGCGCTGCGTGAGATAGCCCAAGCCCCCAGGGTGATGAGATTGCAGATGGGCGAGGTCGACCTCGCTGTGTCGTTGGGCATGAGCCCAGGACTGATGGGGGCGGAGCTTGATCCGATACGGGTGGAGGTCGTGGTGGCCTCTGCCGCCTACGGGTTGGACGCTCCCGTGGCCCCCGTCTACAAGGACCCGACCGACAGCGACGGGCTGGCGCTTTCCTGCAAAGCTCTCAAGAAGCTCGGCTTCGCAGGAATGGCAGCTATTCATCCGAGTCAGATCGCCGTGATTAATGAGTGCTTTTCTCCATCCGCCGCAGAGGTGGCCTTGGCCGAAGACGTCATTGTTCGTGCGAAACGTGCCGCTGCCAGCGGTCACGGGACCCTGCTCGACGGAGATGGTCGGCTCGTCGACGAAGCAATGGTGAAGGCAGCTCGCCGGACCATCGCTTCGGCGACGCTCGCCGCGGCATGGGCGCAAAGGGAAGGGTCCGAATGAACTCCGGCAAACTCGAAGCAAACGGAGTTGGAAACGATCTTCTCTTGCAGAGTCCTCTCTCAGCGTCAAGCCGTTTAACTCATACAGACCTTTGAAGTCTGGACCAAGAGCTGGAACGAAGATGCGCAACCGCTCATCTGGAACAAGACCGCCGACGAGATCGCTACGAAGGTCAAGCGAGCCCTAGAGAAATTAGCTTAATCAGACCCCAGACGCACTACTAGCATTATTGCGTGACAGAGCAACCCGTATCCAAGACCCGTCCGCCTGACGACCAACTAGAGCACAAACTCGCCGAGTTAACTTCAATTATCCACGCTCATGGAATGAGTTTTGATATACAACTTCTCACCACCGCCGCGCCAGACCTTGTGGCCCTGGAAGAAGCGATCGCCCGTCTTCGCCGCTGGAGTCTTCCACTATTTGCCAACTCAACAGAACCGGCGACGGCCCTGCGTTGGATAGAGCGGGGCGGCCAACCTGTAGCAACTCGCTTCAGGACCGATTATGTCTGATCTCTGGCCGCTCGGCGTAACGGATCTCCTACAAATATTTGAGAAGCGCGAAGCCTCTCCCCTAGACGTCGTCGTTGAACTCCTGGCTCACATCGAACGTCTTGAACCGTCGATCAGTGCCTTCATATCAGTTCTGGCTGACACCGCGATCTCCCAGGCCAAGCAGTCCACGATGCGTTGGCAGAACGGTTCAGCAGGCAAGCTCGAAGGCATCCCCTACGGCCTCAAGGACATCATCGACGTTGCTGGCCTACCCACAACTGCCGGATCCCATCCCGATTTTGGAGCTGTCGCCTCGACTGATGCAGTCGTCACTGAACGACTCCGCCAAGAAGGTGCAGTCCTGTTTGGCAAGCTCCACACCTTCGCCTTCGCACTCGGAGAGCCGTTCAGCAAGACCTTTGGCCCCGTCCACAACCCTTGGGCCCTCGAACATATGACGGGTGGGTCGTCCTCTGGGCCAGCCGCAGCCCTTGCCGCACGAGAACTGCCAATGGCGCTGGGGTCTGACACGGGAGGGTCGATCCGCATTCCAGCTTCCTACTGCGGAGTTGTTGGATTGAAACCAACGTATGGAAGGGTTCCCCGGGCAGGTGTGCTCCCGCTTTCATGGACGCTGGACCACGTCGGACCTATGGCCAGATCAGTCAAGGACGTCTCCAAGATCCTAGAGGTTATCTCCGGCTTTGACGACCGCGACCCCACGGCAACTCGCAACCCGGTCCCGCAGTACGACGCGTCATGCGGGCCCACGAACGATCTTTCGGGCTTGATAGTCGGTACGAGTCCCTGGTTCTTCGATTATTGCACTCCAGAGGCAGAACGAGCTTGCGAAGACGCACTACGTGTACTGATCTCGTTGGGCGCTCAGCATCGCGAAATTGCACTACCGCATGCCGAACTCGCTACCGATATCGGCTTCGTTATCGTCGCATCGGAATGCTCCACTATCCACGAAGCCAATGCGGACCGTTTCCTCGATTACGACCAAGTGATTGCCTCCAGGGCAATCGTTGGGTCCCTCGTAACGGCTCGCGACTACCTACGTTGTCTGCGTCTACGTTCCTTAGTACAGAGTGACTATCAAACAGCGTTCGACTCAATCGACATACTCTTAACGCCGGCAAGTCCATCAGCGGCTCCCACGCTCGCCGACCCCTTTCTAGAAATTGATGGAGTCAGATATCCTTGGGCCGAGCTCGCTTCGAAAATCACATTTCCCTTCAACGTCACCGGGGCGCCGGCCCTCACGTTGGCCGCCGGGTTCGACGACAAGAGCTTGCCGCTCGGCATCCAACTTGTGGCGCCACCATTCGACGAAGCCACTTGCTTACGAGTCGGGCACGCCTTTCAAAGCGTGACCGACTATCACCAAGTCATCCCGGCTCTTCTCTATGACGCATGACGTACGTTCCTAGCGCCAAGCGGTGACACTACCTATTCGACGAAAAGTCTAGGCCATTCACTCTCGATGCTTCGTGCTCTGCCAACGACGACGGCAAAAGAAAACGGAACCCTCACGCGGTCCCCGTACTCGCCCATGGAGCTATATCGCCGAGTACCCCCCGTCCACGACAATCGCCTGGCCCGTGATATATGAAGCATCATTCGAGGTTAGAAACAACACCACACTTGCAATATTCTCTGGGGAAGCCTGGTGCCGCAACGGAATCTTCAAAAGCAAGTGCTCTAGTGCCTTGCCCCTATCTTCTTGAGCCGACCAGTACGGCTCATTGAACTCAGTTTCCACCCAACCTGGCAAAATCGTGTTGACCCGAATCCCATCTGGGGACAACTCCGCAGCAAGTGATCGCGCCAAGTTGACCAATCCAGCCTTAGAGGCAGAGTAGGCCGGTATTCCGACTCCGCCACGTAGCGCTCCCGTCGACGACGTGAAAAGTAACACACCGCCCCCCTGTTGCCGAAAATGCGGCGTCGCGGCCTTGGCTAGAAGGAACGGTGCTCGAAGGTTGACGGCAATCGTACGATCCCAATCCTCGACGGTCCATTCCTCAAGCGGAGTGACCTTCAGCACGCCGGCATTCCCAAATACGATGTCCAGCCCCCCGGCGAACTCGATGGCTGCCTCCACCGCACGAGCGGCCGATTCCGGAATTGCCATGTCCAACTCAACCGCCGCTGCGCGCCCCGGCAACGTCTCGGCGGCCACTAGGGCCGCTCCGGCGCCATCGATGTCAGCAATGAGAACCGTATCGCCCCTTTGCCTCATCCCTCTGACGACTGCTCGGCCAATCCCGGTTGCTCCTCCTACCACCAATGCGGATGCCATCCAACTCCCCTTTGCTCAGATACTCGTAACGGCACAACATTAACGGATCCAGACTCTGTTCTTTTTGTCATCGACCTAGCCACATCAATGACAATCCCATCTGCCCTTTGCAATGTGGCGTCAAGAGCCAAAGGACTTGGTACTCAACTACTCAGCCGCCTCCAATACACTCTCGCCAAGCGCCTACATGCCGACTACTAGTCAGCCCCAAACCTCGTTCCCCTTCGCTGTAGGGGCCAACGCACGCCCTCGTTCAACAGCCATTGTTGCCAGCACACGACCGGCGCAGATAGTCGATGACAGGACCGGAACCTTGAGCTCGCCTTCAAGCATCCGGTACGAAGCGACCGTGGGAACCCCGGTCCCGCTAATGAGGACCGCGCTACCTTCGACAGGCTTTACCTCCCTGGTCACACGTATTACGTCTTCTACCCTCGCATCATAAATCGATTGCGTGACCAGCTTATGAACGGCATCTATGTGAAACCCCCAGTCCGTCCACATTTTCACCGCCAGAGAAGTGAGCTCGTCTGGATAGGGGCTTACTAACGCCAACGATGAGATTCCCAACAGGGTTAACTGTCCTCGTACGGCGGATGCGGCCGTAACCAACTCCATTTCGGGAAAGACCCTATGCACTTTCTCATCCATGATTCTCTCACTATCGGGTCCCAACAAATATGAACACCCAGTACAGGCGAGATGGATCACATCGAGTTCGAGGCTTCCATAGCTCTCAATTACTGATACCAAGCCGTCGTTGTAACACGCCACTCTATCGAGGAGGCCTCCGGAGCCCACTGGCAACCGCGCTACATAAATCTGTGCCCCCTTGGGGAGTAGAAGCGGCAACTCCGCTTCAACCGCTGGATTAGACGGTGGGACAATGACACCGATTCGTAGATTCGGTCCGAAGACTCTATTCATGGGAAAACTCCGTCCGTACTAAGAAGTTGTCTATAAAAGTAATTCGTCGGCGAAATAGAAAGCGGCGCCGTGTTGCTGATCGATGACGTTAACCTCATCATTAACACTTGGCCCGCAGAATAGCAAGAGCGCCGACTATAGGAACTAGAGCGGCGCCGACTGATACAGCGGACCGGACTTCGGCCACGCCACCGTCGCTAACCGCGAGAATAAATGCAACTCTCATGCCGGAGCGGACCTGATCAAGGTGCCTGACGTGGGCAAGACGGTATGAGGAACCAAGAGACCAAACGGCACCAACGTCCAGTTGCTCGCAGTCCTTCGTCAGAACACCGGGATGGCGATCAGTCAACGCAACGTCGATATCAACACGACGAACGAGATCCTCGTCTTCACTCCGCTGCTCGAGTTTCTCGCCAATGCCAACAGCACCCAGCATTAGTGAGCGTTTTCTTCACGGACCCCTTGACCGCGAGAGAGTTCGACGAAACCATAAAAATCAGCGAGCTCGATAACAAAAACTCTCTACCAACACTGTGAGCGGGGCTCAAAATGCGCGCCAACATCAACTCCGATTTCATCTCGGATTAATATTCTTAGTCCAGACATCTGATGCCGCACTGACCTCAGAAGAGCGCATTGATTCTCGGCCGAAGGGGTTCTGAGTACGTGCCCGAGTACGTTCAAGCAGTTCCATCATCGGTGGCGGCAGCTGGGTCAAGGGTCTCAATCGGGAACCGAGGAATTGGAAAGGAGTTTTCCTGGTCGGCAGCGGCCCTCTTCAGGACCATCACGGTCCTCTTCCACGAAAGGCACTCCACGCCTTCTTGGTTCAGGCCCCTGCTTCGTACTGTGACAATTCCCGCTTGTGGCCTAGAGCCCGACTCTCGAAGGCCAAGCACTCTACTTTCCCCGTAGAGCGTATCCCCTGCGAAGAGCGGATGCGTGAGTTTAATATCATCCCAACCCAGATTCGCGATTGCGTGCTGGCTGATATCGCTGACTGTCAGGCCAAGCAATAGTGCGACAGTAAATCCAGAATTAGCAATAGGGCGGCCAAATTCCGTGTTCAATGCGTAGTGAGAGTTGAAGTGGCTTTGATTAGTGTTCACGGTCAGCAGTGTGAACCACACGTTGTCGGACTCGGTAATGGTGCGCCCCAAGGGGTGCTTATAAACGGCTCCAACTTCGAAGTCCTCGAAATACTTGCCAAACTGGCCTAACGGTACGGTCATCTCTCTCCTTAATTAAGTTGCGCATTCCGGTGAATCCGAACAGACACCCCAGCGATTCCATGCGCCTCCTTGAGTGGGCAGAGGTCACGGAGCGACCGACGCTGTCGTGGGCGATTGACTCCTGGACTCACCTCCTTTCGAATCATCGTAGAGCAATTCATTTCGATCGTGGTGGTTGTCGGATTACTTTGTGCGTTTTCCGCAGAGTTGCTAGTCTCGAACGACATCCCGCTACGGCCACTGAGTGATAAGCAAGTCGCCAACCTTCTCGAAGCGATCAAAGACCGACGGTGAGGTCACTCGTCGTCACGTCACAGCTGTTGGAAAATTATTTGCGCAACGGATTCGGTGAGCCGATCATCGTCGACGCCATCTTGGATCAACGGTTGCAGCGAACAAACCGCATTGGGCCCCATGAGTTCGAAGAAGCGTAGTGCTGCCGCACCGAGACCACCACGACCGTGAAATGGGCACAAAGTAATCCGACAACCACCACGATCGAAATGAATTGCTCTACGATGATTCGAAAGGAGGTGAGTCCAGGAGTCAATCGCCCACGACAGCGTCGGTCGCTCCGTGACCTCTGCCCACTCAAGGAGGCGCATGGAATCGCTGGGGTGTCTGTTCGGATTCACCGGAATGCGCAATCGAGCAAAATTAAATTGAGGAGGCTCTTATGACAATTCCATTCGTATCACGCCAAATACCAAGCGCCACTCGGCCATCGAGTCGTGCCCTTGCTATATCAATCGTGGTCAACGTCGAAGAAGGGGCCGAGATGTCAGTCGAAAATGGTGATTCAGGTCCGGAACCCGTCGATGAAATGGGGGTCACACTTCACTCATCCCGACGGAACTTTGGGAATGAGTCCAACTATCGATACGGAATAGTGGAAGGATTTCCAAGGGTTGCCAGAGTTCTGGAGGAGCACGCGACGCCTGCGACGTGGACATGCGCGGCTGTAGCGCTCGAACGCGCACCAGAGATTGCCACCTTCATCCGAGAACGTGGAGATGAAGCCGCCAGCCATGGCGACCGTTGGATACATCAGTTCCGGATGGAAGAGCCTGAAGAGCGTGCATTCCTCGAACGCGCTCGTGACTCCATCAAGAAGTCCGTCGGCACAGCCCCGGTGGGCCATCTGTCGCGATACTTAACCACCGAGAAGACTCGATCACTGCTCGTAAAGACAGGCTTTCGTTACAGCATGGACGACTACTCCGGCGACGAACCCTTTTGGGACGTCACTGAAAACGGACCAATTGTGGTAGTACCTTACGCCATCGATACGAACGATATGAAGATGTGGGCGAACGCTGCGTACACTCCAAGCAATTGGCTGGAGTATGCGATCACCTCTTTCGACGAGTTATACGCTGAACGCCGGCCCGGCTACCGAATGATGTCCCTAGGCGTTCACCTTAGGATCATCGGACGACCGGGGCGGATCGGGGCACTCAGAAGATTCTTGAAGCATGTGCAGAGTCACGAAGATATATGGTTCGTAAGGCGGCGTGAGATTGCAGAAGCCTTTGCCGAGAACGTTCCCGAACCTCGATAAGTCGAGAGTGATTTCTTGAGCCAGTACCGTGCACTGGCCACGTTCTACTTCAACATAATAAGCTTATTCAGTTGCTGAGTTTTAGTTCGAAACCAACCAAGAGTAGGAGGTCGTCGTGCGTCAGCGCCTGAACAGAGGGTTGGCCGAGCCCGAGGAGATAGGTAGGAAAGTTGTGTTTGTCACCCTGAATCGAAGAGTTCCGCGGGCTGTTGCTAGTTGTTAGGCGGGCTGGGCTCCGTGTGAACAATCATTTGACTACTCAACCTCAACAACGAGACTCAGCCCATGACGACCTAAACGCCCAATCTCTCGTCGCGCTCCAAGGCGAGAAGTTTCTGATCCCCTCACCGAGCTACTACGTGGCCACACGAAAGAACTCGTTGCCGCGTCCTCGGGGCTGAAGTCCTCGTGGCGCTGGGTCAACTGCGCCACGAGGGTCGCGACGTGGGGCGTACCGGTAGAACCTTCGGAACAAAAGAACGTTACCTTGTCGGGGGAAATATCTAGCCCACTAGATCCGGCTCAAAGTTGTCATTTAGATTCCCAGTGTCCCCTGTGCAAAGATCGATACACCACCAAGAAGCGGGAGTTGATTCCGGTTGACAATTCGCCAACTCACGGGTCGCGATGCCGGCGTCGCGTGAGTTTCACGCCGGATAAAGGAAGAATCAATCAGAAAGAGTGTGGCATGAGTACACACCAGCAACTACAAAAAGGAGAACAAGGTTAATGACACTTCCAGCAAAGAGGGTGGTTGTTGTTGGAGCGACGGGAGGGATCGGCACCGCCGTAGTGGAAAGACTGTTGGCTGAGCGCGCCAAAGTTGTAGCACTTGACGTGCCCGGTAGTAGTGACCCAGTACCCGCGGGCGCCTTGTTCTTAGATACATGCGATCTATTGAGTGATTCGACAGTGGAGAGTTCTATGATCGCCGCGGCCGACTACCTAGGTGGTATCGACGCGGTTGTCAATGCTGCAGGGGTAACGGCTCGAGGTGATGTCTCACACACGACGGTGGACGAGTGGGACCGTGTTCTTAACATCAACTGCCGAGGGTCGTTTTTGTTAGCAAAGCATTCTTTTCCATTTTTGAAGGAAGGGATTTCGCCAAAATTGGTGATCGTTGCATCGCAACTAGGATTAGTTGGCGCGCCGAAGGCAGCTGCGTACTGTGCTTCCAAGGGTGCCGTGATTCAACTGGTACGCGCACTCGCGATTGATTGGGCCCAAGAT
>Ga0307373_10006316_pt1 | contig 18927 bp, 15 predicted proteins | sample OX2MG_FD_202534 | JGI IMG/M metagenome (GOLD analysis project Ga0307373, IMG submission 202534) | Soil microbial communities from Risofladan, Vaasa, Finland - OX-2 | ecosystem: Environmental > Terrestrial > Soil > Coastal area > Acid sulfate soil | place: Finland: Risofladan, Vaasa | collected...
TACAATGTCCTTGAGCGAGTGGTGCGCAGAGAGGTGAAAGAGGAAGTCGGGCTTGAGATTAAAAATATAGAATATGTCACTTCGCTCGCTACCAGAGATAACGAAGGTACGCCCCTACTCGTCATCTCCTGCATGGCTGATTGGGAGAGCGGGGAAGTCATCCTACAGAAGAGCGAGACCGACAGATATGCCTGGATCTCGACTGACGAGACAAATGAGTATGACCTTATCGGCGGTATTGACGAGGAATTGCGCATGGTCGATGCACGCCGGCGGGGTAATAGATTGGAATGGAAGAAATAATAGAGTAATAAGTATTTGTATTTTATAGGTATGCTATGATTACCTGCATATGGAAACCACAGAAAATAGTAAATTTTTACCAATAGCTGTCGTCGCCGCTGGGCTTCTCATTGCAGGAGCTGTCGTCTGGAACGGTTCGCATCCTGCTCCCGCAGGCTCACCTCAGGCCGGGACCGCGCCGTCGGTGGCGGTGGATATTAAAAATGTAAAGACCGACGGAGAACCCTTTATCGGTCAAGCGAATGCGCCGGTAACGGTCGCTGAATGGTCGGATTACCAGTGTCCGTTCTGCAAGCAGTTTGAACTCAATACGCTGCCGCAGATTATCGCGGATTATGTGAATGCCGGTAAGGTCAAGGTTGTCTTCAAGGATTTCCAATTCCTCGGGCCTGACTCGCAAGTGGACGCCGAATATGCGCGCGCAGTGTGGGCATTGTATCCGGCACAATTCTCCGAATGGCGCACAGCGTTTTATTCCCAGGAACCGCAGGAAAATAGTTTGAGTGCCGCAGACAATCTCGCCTTCATCCTCAAGGTGACCGGTTCGGTGAGTGGTATTGACGTTAATAAGATTAAGGCTGACGTGGCTGCGAATCAGAGCACCTATGATGCGACCATTAATGCGGACAAGACAGAAGCCGCAAACTTCGGAATCCAAGCAACTCCTTCATTCGTTATTGGCACGCAAATGATCGCGGGCGCATATCCCTACGCGACATTCCAGGCGGCAATAGAAACGGCATTAAAACAGTAACGGTTCGACGGGCGGCAATGCGCGATCGGCGAAGCCGGTTGTGCATTGGTGTATCATGCCGATATGAACGTCTTTCTCGTTTCTCTCGCCGCCTCGGCAGCTACTTTTGTCGGCGGTTCTTTTGCGCTTAAATTCCGCGACAAGCTGCATCTTATTCTCGGCTTTTCGGCTGGTGCAGTCGCGGGCGTTGCGCTTTTCGACCTTTTGCCTGAAGCCATCAATCTCGGGGCGAAATATCATTCCGCCTCGGCAGTTGCGCTTTTCATCGCGGCTGGCTTCTTCGGTTATTTTATTCTCGACCGACTTATTCTTTTGCACACGCACGAGGAGGATGGCGAAACAAACGCGCCACGCGGAGCATTCGGCGCGCTCACGCTCTCGGTGCACAGCTTTCTTGACGGCGTTGCCATCGGCGTCAGTTTCCAGGCTTCGGTTATGGTTGGCATCGTTGTCACTGCCGCGGTGCTGACTCATGACTTCTCCGACGGTATTAACACAGTCAATCTCGTCTTGAAGAACGGCGGGAGTCGGAAACGAGCGTTCCGGTGGCTTCTCACGGACGCAGCCGCACCAGCAGCCGGCGCCGCCTCCACTCTCTTTTTTAGTATTCCCGAATCAGCCATCGGGCTCGTACTCGCTGTCTTCGCTGGCTCTTTTCTCTATCTCTCGGCAAGCGATCTCATTCCCGAGAGTCATCATCGCCATCCGCGTGCTCTTACGACCGTGATGACGCTCCTCGGAGCACTCGTACTGTATACGATCGTGCATATGGTATAATTTCCCCCATGAGACTATTTTTTCACTGGTTCATCGCGGCGCTCTCCATCGGCATTGCGGCGTATATCGTTCCGGGCGTCTCGGTAACGCTCATCGGAGCGCTCATTGCGGCGGTCGTACTCGGTGCGCTGAATCTCTTTATTCGTCCCATCTTGCTTATCCTCACGCTTCCGATAAACATCATCACGCTCGGTCTCTTCTCTCTTGTCATTAATGCCTGCCTCATCATGCTCGTCTCAGTCCTCGTACCGGGATTTTTCGTTTCCGGATTCTGGACCGCGCTGCTCTTTGCAGTTGTACTTGCGATTATAAATTGGGTCTTCCACGCTTGGAGTTACTCGTCGCATGATTGATCCCGAACTCGCTGTAAAGCTTGAAGAGATAAGCGCGAAGGCGGACAAGGCATATCGGGCCGCCGAGTCGGTACGGAAGTATCTGTTTTGGACAGGCGTTGTTACGATTGCTCTTATCGTCTTGCCGGCAATCGGTCTCATCTTCGTCATTCCGCAATTCATTGCTTCCTATACGACAAATCTGACGGGAGCGGGCCTCTAAATTGCATGCTTGCCGCGGGCGAGATTGATGAGGAGAGGGAGAAAGGAAATCACGACGATAACAAGAGAGAGTGGAAGCACGTATTTGTCGCTGTCCGGTATTGCTGAGCCGAGAAAGAATCCGAGCGCTATCATCCCCGCGCCCCAGAGGAATCCGCCAATCATATTGTAGGCGAGGAAGACTCGGTATTTCATCGAACTGGCGCCAGCGAGAATTGGTGCGACTGTGCGCACGATGGGTACGAAGCGCGCGAGCACGACCGCGCGGCCGCCGTATATCCGATAGAAACGTTCGGTGCGCTTCAGGTATTCCTGTTTGAAAAAGCGCGAAGTCTTGCGTTCAAAGAGGCGTCCGCCAATCTCCGATCCGAACCAGTAACCGACCGAGTCGCCGAGTATCGCCGCCGCAACGATAATCATCATTAAGGGACCCACGATGAGGAAACCGCTCGCTGAGAGCAGTCCCGCCGCGAAGAGGATCGAGTCGCCGGGAAGGAAGATGCCAAAAAAGAGCCCGCTCTCGGCGAAAATAAGGAACGCAAGCCCAAGATAACTGCCGGTCTGCACGATTGCCATCGGGTCGAGATGTATACACGCCAAAAGAAAATTGAGCATTCGTGTGCAGTATACTGTAGGGAATGGAATCAGCACCGAAGTTGTCCACGCCTGAGGAGGAGCTCGCATATTTGCGTGAGCAGGTGACGCGTAAGGAAGCAGAACTCGCAGCAAGCGGGAAAGTGTCAGATGCGGCCGAGCGCACCCGCATTGTTTCTGAACAGGTTCGCGAACATCACGCTGCACCCGTGGAATTGTTTGCGCCCGAGTACCGTTTTGCCGAATCGGCAACAAATGACACGGCGAAAAAAGTACTTGCCGAACTTAATTTAGGCGGCAGCGAGGCTGCGATTCGAAGCTTGCAGCAGACGATGGAAGAGAAAGGGATTAAGAATGCACTCTTGGTCTTGGAGAAGCTCCATGACCCGCATCTTACGGATGACTTCCACCGGTATCTCGTACGTTACATCGCCGCAGGTCTCGTTGCTTCCGGTATTGACGAGAAGACACCGCGTTTCCAGGCGCTCAAAATGACGCTTTATGAAATCGCGCTTCCCGGGCCGAGGAGCGAAGAACCGAACACGCGCCAAAAGACGCTTAAGGAACTTATTTCCGGCATGGAACAATTCTATTCTGGACTGCTCTCGGTTGAGCAAGCGGTTCCGGGTGAACCACATTATTTCGCACTCGAACTCGCAGTGCCCTCCGACGGCCCCGAACTCCAATTCTATGCAGCAGTGCCGAACAGTAAACGTACCCTTTTTGAAAAACAGCTCCTCGCGATATTTCCAAACGCGCATCTAGCGCAACAACCAGCTGACTACAATGTATTTGCGGAGGGCGGAACCGCACTCGCTTCAGTCGCGCGCTTTACTGAGAATCCGGTTTTGCCGCTCAAAGACTATACCGACTTTGAATACGATCCGATTAACGCCATCATCAATGCATTTGCCAAGATAGAGAAGACAGGCGAAGGCGCCGCGTTACAAATCATCATCGAACCGCGCGCGGAGCGACACGTGAAGCATTATCGGAAGATCCTTCAAGCACTCCGTAAGGGAGAGAAGCGTTCGGTGGCATTCAGCGCGCCGGAAACCGTACTCGGAGAATTCGCACGCGATGTCGGAAGGACTCTTTTCGGCGGGAAGTCCAAAGATGCACAGAAGGCCAAAGAAGCAGAGATTCGCCAGGTTGAAGCGAATAAAACATATATAGAACAGGTAGAGAGAAAAATCGCAATGCCGATTGTCGGTGCGACGATACGGCTCGTTGCTTCTTCCCGCGACGCGGATACGGCAAGTCGTGTGCTCGGAGAGCTCGAAGCGGCGTTTAATCAGTTCGCGAATACGCAGGGGAATCGACTCCAATTTGCGCGCGCCACGGCTCGAAGCGCGCAGAAGATCTTTGATGAATTTTCATTTCGTCTGCCGGATGCATCGGCGCTTCCGCTGTCTTTGCGCGAATTGACAACTATTTATCATTTTCCGCCGTCGGGTATCGAGAGCTCGCCGCACCTCAAGCAGACGCGCTTCACGCATGCGCCCGCACCTGCCTCGCTCCCACAGATCGGTTCGCTTCTCGGTATCAACACCTACCGCGGGCAGGAGACGCGCGTGTATCTCGACCCCGAGGATCGCCTGCGCCACCTCTACATTATCGGCCAGACGGGAACCGGCAAGACCGGTCTGATGAAATCAATGATTATTCAGGATATTCAGAACGGCGAGGGCTGCTGTTTCATCGATCCGCACGGCTCCGACATTCTAGATATTCTCGCGGCCGTGCCGCCGGAGCGCTATAAGGATGTCATCTACTTCGACCCGGCGGATCTCTCTCGGCCGTTTGCGCTCAATTTCCTGGAATACGATATGGCGCATCCCGAGCAGAAAACTTTCATTGTTAACGAGCTTTTAATGATATTCCGTCGGCTCTACGGCGACATACCCGAGAGCATGGGACCCGCCTTTGAACAGTATTTCCGTAACGCAACGCAGCTCGTGATGGAGGATCCGAGTACTGGTTCAACTATCCTCGACATTGCCCGCGTGCTCTCTAACGGCGAATTTCGCCGCGAGAAGCTTGCGAAAAGCATGAATCCGGTCGTGAACCAATTCTGGAACGAAATCGCGACGAAGGCTGGTGGCGACGCCGCGTTGGAGAACATCGTCCCGTATATCACCAACAAGTTTGATGATTTCACCGCGAACGACTTTATCCGTCCGATTGTCGGCCAGCAGGAGTCGTCCTTCAAGTTCCGTGAAGTGATGGACACAAAGAAGATATTGCTCATCAATCTCTCCAAAGGCCGTCTCGGTGAGAAGAACGCGAACCTGCTCGGCCTCATCATCGTCGGCAAGCTTTTCATGGCGGCACTTTCGCGGGCGGATAATCCGCGGGCGCCGTACCCGCCGTTTTATCTCTACATCGACGAGTTCCATAACGTAACGACCGATTCCATCCCAGGCATTCTTTCGGAGGCGCGCAAGTACAAACTCGCGCTCTCGCTGGCGCATCAGTTTTTGAGCCAGATAGAAGAAAAGGCGCGCGACGCGGTCTTCGGGAATGTCGGTAATCTGGTGGTCTTCCGTGTCGGAGAGGAGGATGCCGAGTTCTTCGCGAAACAGTTCGCGCCAGTTTTCGAGGCGCTGGATTTTGTCAATATCGAAACTCGCAATGCGTATGTAAAAATGCTCGCGGGCGGTGTGCCCCAAAAACCGTTTGATATGGTTACGCCGGACGTGCCGGTGCTGAATCATGCGCAAACGGACGACCTCATTCGACTTTCTTCGCTCACTTACGGCCGCGATCGTGCTACCGTGGAAACGATGATTCGCGAGCGGTATCTCGCGCACTAGTATATGTCAAATCAAGAACAATCGCCGGACAAACCATATCGAGGTAAGCCGTTTGTTTCGCCTGACGACACGGTCAAGCTCAATAGGGAGAACGGGAACCTGATATCGCCGAAATCGATACCTGGAGTCGACATCGACATCAATCAAGCGCAAGCATTGCAGTATCAGTCATGGGAGCAGATACAGAAAGAAATGGATGCGCTCGCGTCTCCTGAAGTCCATCAGCCCGAGGCTGGGAAGCAGGCAGCGGTTGACAAGGAAATAGAAATCCGCACACGCCCCGCGAGACTTGAACCTAACCCGGAGGGAACGGCCGACGACTCGCCGAGAGAGAGTGTTATCCAGCATGTCCAGCGTTTGTGGGCTGAGATACGAAAACTTGAGTCCGCGAAACGAGAGAAGGACGCCGGCCGGATACAAGAGATCCGTCAACGCCTCGCCACGCTTGAGCGCGAAGCAGCAAGTCCGGCTGATTACCCGCATATTCACGACGAACTTGAAAACGAAGTGGTTTCTCTTGAAAAGGAGCTGGTTTCTCTTGAAAAGAAGTTGAGAGGTTTGGAATTGGGCGGACCACCCGCAAAGAAGAAAGTCTCGGAAAAGAAAGTCCTGGGAAAGGTCCTGGAAGCAGATGAAGCTTATTCGGCAGAAATTGGGACACCTCTGACTTCAACCATGGGAGCCATTCTTGAGCAGAATACGTGGCAGGAATCTTTTAAAGAGAATCATATGGACCATACGCCGGAGGAATGGCGTGGAGAATTACGGGAAGTCGTACGAGAGCTCAAGGAGTTAGAAGGAAAGTTCGGCATCAGCGAGCGCGGAGAGAGTTTGGAGGTGTATCTTAAGAATCGTTCGAGAGCATTGGCGGAGGAGGAGAAAACAAAAGGACTTGAAGGACGTTTCCCCTCGTGGAGGGAGGTATTCAATGCATTAAATTTCATTCAGAAGCTTGGTATTGGCGTCGGTCTCGGTGTCGCGGTGGCGATATCAGCGATTCCACCAACAGTATCGGAAACGCGTCATACGGTCGAATCCCGAACGGAAGTCAAACGTGTCGACGCTCTGCCGGCGGCCCGTCAGCCCGCGGCCGCCGTGGCGCCGGACGTTCATAACTCCGCGGTTAAGTTCCCGAGGGATATTAAGAATTTTGAAGCAACGAAGGGAATAGCGGCATCTGAAATGCCCACCGTAGGCGTTTCATCTCACGGCTACGAAGGCATGTTGAAAGATTTGATGAAGCATCTACCCGATACAAAACCTGCAAATATTCCGAATGGCAGCGATCTTGCGAGACTGTATGAAGCGAAAGCCAACCCCGGACTGCTTGAAAAGACGATGTATGAACTCGCGAAGGATCACAAGTTTCTCGTTGGCGGCGAGAGCGTTCGCATCGACCCGACCGCGCACATGACGATTGTTGACGGGCAATTGCATCTCACCGACGCTGCGCATCCCGAGGGCGTATTTGATGCCGCGTCTGACATGCACATTCTGCATCCGCACACGGACGCACACTTCATATCGGCACCCCAGGCACCTCACGCAGAGGCATCCGCTCCGGAAGCGATTACAGTGCCCCCGGCACCGGCAGAAGTCGACTTGACCAGCGCGCAATTAGCACACGAACACGAACTTGCTGCGGATACTGCAGTCGTACCCGAGCCACTGCCCGCTCCGCCCGCACCCGAGCCGTTGGTTTGGCACGACGGCACGGGTGGCGTACTGACCGATGGTTCCGGCAATCCTGTACATGCGGGGAATTATGAACATCCTGCACCCGCCGTGCACGCCGAGACATCCGCCATACCTGCCGAGCATTCTCTTATGCATCACGAAGTGCCTGTTCCTGAAGCGGTAGCGAAAGTTGATATAACTCATACTCCCGAACTTGTCAGCCAACCGCATGTGGAAACTCCTCCCGCGCATGCTGTAGAAGCAGTTGCAACACAGCCCCCCGCACCGGTGATCGAACACGGCTTTATTTCAAATCAATTCGGCCTCTCGATACCGGTTGCCGAGCCGCACATTTATGCTGATGTAGGTGCAAAACATTTATTTGTATACGGCGGTTCGCCGACGGAGAAGATGAAGATAATCGCGGAATATCTCACTAAGAATCCTGACAAAATCATTTTCAGTCCGGATAATAATGACGCATATCGCATCCCGTGGCACATCGTTGAAGAGAAAATCGTCCCGGGTGTGCCGATGCGCACGAGCGGCTTCCTCGGCTGGTTCTCCTCCTTCATGAAGCCGCCCGATCCGGAGGAATTCGAGAAAGTTATCAAGTAACCCATGCTATGATACCGCCTATGCAAGACGAACTCACCGCACTTATTGCCGCCGACCTCGGCATCAAGGAATTACCACTTACAGAGCAACGGTCGCTTATCGTGCAGTTCGGCGAGGTTGCGCTCAAGGCCACGACGCTCGCAGTTGTAGGAAAGCTTGCCGAGGGCAAGCGCGAGGAGTTTGCGAAGCTCGCGGAAGCGGGTGACGCGGAAGCGTTGAAAGCATTTCTTGACCGCGAAGTTTCGGGACATGAGGACATCGCGAAGGCGGCCGTCGCCGAGGAGGTGCAGCGATTTAAAGCTTTTCAAGCCCCGTAGTATACTCAGACCGTAATATTTTAATTATATGAAACCAACCCAGACCGGAATTGCCACTGCACTCGCGCTCGCCGTCGTTATTATGTTCTTCATTCTCCCGAGACTTTGGCCTTTTTGGTCAACCGCTCCGGCGAATAATGAAGCGGCGCCCATAGCAACAACGACCACCGATACCACTACCACTAATACTACGGCGCAAGCCGCACCCACCACTATGCCCCCCGTCACCCAGCCGATAACGCAACTCATGATGAAAGATGATGTCGTCGGCACCGGAGCCGCCGCGGTCGCGGGCGACAGCGTCACGGTGAATTATGTCGGCTCGCTTACGAACGGTACCGTTTTTGACGCATCCGCGAATCACGGCACGACCGGCTTCACCTTTATCCTCGGCGCGGGACAAGTCATCAAGGGCTGGGACGAAGGTATTGTCGGCATGAAGGAGGGCGGTACGCGCACGCTCCTCATCCCCGCGTCGCTCGCGTACGGCAGCCAGTCGCCGGCGCCGAGTATTCCGGCGAATTCCGCACTAGTCTTTGAAGTGCAGCTTCTGAAAGTAACGAAGCCGGCGGGACAATAAGTTCGTATATAGAAATTAATAACGGGCGCGAACTGTGAAGTTCACGCCCGTTGCCGTATCTCCTAATACGGCGATTTTTGAAGAACCTTGACATCGTAGCCCGGGAAGAGCGCCAGGACTTCCCGGCCGCAGTTCTCGAAGGTGTACGTTTGGCCACCAAGCGTGGCCATACCATTCGCCATGCCCCCAACGCCTGACGCCCAGGCGCCGTAGTGCGCGTACTGGTTTGCCGAAACTCCGGCAAATACCTTGGCGCCGACGCCGACGCCGACGTATCCGGCAGTAGCGTAGAGTACTCCGCTTGAGAGTACCGCTACCATATTGCTCGGGCGTACGGTATCTGTGAAGATACGGCATGCGTGTTCAGCTTCAGCGACCGCCGCGAGCTGTTTTTTGCTCACGTCGCCGAGGACGAGATAATTGAGTTTCATCTTGTCCTGTGCGAGCATCCAGTCCGGAACGGACTGATTGTGCGCGACGATGGTTGCTCTCTCGCCATCAGGCATCGTCAGTCCTATCTTTACCGCCTTGCCTTGTGTGGCGCACGCGCTAAACAGGGTAATACTCGCCAAAATGGCGATCAAACGTGCGGCGTTTCTCATGGTCAAAGACCTCCATTTTTTCCCGACTTTGAGTGAGCCGGTGAAATCTGAGGTCTGCCCAGGAATTGAGCCGAAACCTCACTGGATACAAGAATACTCTGATATTCCGATTTGTCAATACTCGCTCGATAGGGTACTTTAAAGAGTAATGAGAGCAATTTCATTCAACATAGAGGAACGAGCGGCACGTTCCGCGGCGCACGGCAACGCGCGTGCCGGTACGCTCACAACGCCGCACGGCATCATCCGCACGCCGACATTCGCGCCGGTAGGGACGAAGGCGAATGTAAAAGGCATTCTGCCGAGCGCGCTTACTCTGCTTGGCGCTGACGTCGTACTCGCGAATACCTACCACCTGTATCTCGCGCCGGGCGAGAAAATCGTGCAGAATGCCGGCGGCCTCGGAGCGTTCATGGGCTGGAAGGGACCGACAATGACCGACTCGGGCGGGTTCCAGGTGTTCTCGCTCGGGGCGGCCTTCGGTAAGACCATTTCCAAATTTGTAAAAGAAAACGCACCGGACGAAGAGGCGGTTGCGGTATATGACGAGAATGTCGCGAGCCAGCACGGCCAGCTCGCCATCATTGACGACGAGGGTGTTTCCTTCACCTCGCACTACGACGGCTCGCTCCACCGCTTCACGCCCGAGCGCTCGGTGGAGATTCAGCACGCGCTCGGCGCGGACATGTTCTTTGCGTTTGATGAGTGCACCTCGCCGATCGAGCCGTATGAATATCAGCGGGAGGCGATGGAGCGCACTCACCGCTGGGCGGCGCGCTCACTCAAAGCGCACCGGCAGAACATCGACGCGAATAAAAAACAGGCGCTCTTCGGCATCGTGCAGGGCGGCCGACATGAGGACTTGCGCAAAGAGTCCGCGCGCGAAATCGCCTCGCTCGGCTTCGACGGCATCGGCATCGGCGGTTCCTTCAGCAAAGAGGACATGCGCGGTGCTCTTTCCGCCGCAGTGGGAGAATTGCCCGAGGAATTGCCGCGGCACTTTCTCGGCATCGGCGAGCCGGGCGATATCCTGGAAGGCATTGCAAACGGCATTGATCTCTTTGACTGCGTCGCTCCGACGCGCATCGGCCGGCACGGTTCCATTTATACGCCGCGAGGCATCATCCACCTGAAGGGCGAAAAGTTCCGCGACGACTTCACTCCGCTCGACGCGCTTGGATTGAAGTCAGACTTCAATACGGATTCTAGAAGTCTGACTTCTGAATTCACGCTGGCGTACGTCGCGCACCTTGTCCGTTCCGGCGAGATGCTCGGTTCCGTCATCTGCTCCATGCACAACGTTGGCTTTATCCTTGATCTTGTCGTCGGCGCGCGGAAGGCCATTCTTGCTGGACGATTCGACGACTATCGTGCAGACTTCGTTCGCGAATACAGACATGGCTAATTTTAAACTCTATTCACCGTTTCAGCCGGCTGGTGATCAGCCGCAGGCCATTTCGAATCTTACGAAAGGACTCAAGAAGGGCATGCGGTACCAGACACTGCTCGGCGTCACGGGCTCGGGTAAAACTTTCACGATGGCGAACGTCATAGCGGCGTACGACAAGCCGACGCTTGTGCTTGCGCATAATAAGACGCTTGCAGCGCAGCTCGTGCAGGAATACCGTGAATTTTTCCCGCAGAACGCCGTGCATTACTTCGTCTCCTATTACGATTACTACCAGCCGGAGGCGTACATCGCGCACTCGGATACCTATATCGAGAAGGAGGCGATGATAAACGCCGAGATTGATCGCCTGCGCCACGCGGCGACCCAGGCACTGCTCACGCGCAAGGACGTCATCATCGTTGCGTCAGTCTCCGCTATCTATGGTCTCGGTTCGCCGAAGGAGTATGAGAAGGTGCACGTGAAGATAGAAGTGGGCGCCGCGGAGAATCGCGCGGCACTTATCCGAAAACTCGTCGGGATTTATTTTGAACGGACGAACGCCGATTTGAATCCGGGACAGCTACGCGCTATCGGCAATTCGCTGGAGTTTATGCCAGTCAACGAGCGGATGATGTACCGCATTTCCTTCGACGAAGATCGCGTCGTGCACATCGATCTTCTCGACCCAGTTTCGCGCGCAAAACTCTCTGAGCCCGCATCTGTCTTTATCTTCCCGGCGAAGCACTTCATCACGACCGAGAATGAGCGCCATCGTGCCATCGAAGATATCAAGGATGAACTTGAGGAGCAGCTCGCGAAATTTAAGCGGGAAGAGAAACCGCTCGAGGCCGAACGGCTGAAGCGCCGGACTCTGAACGATCTGGCGCTCATCCGTGAGATCGGCTACACGAGCGGCATCGAGAACTATTCGCGCCACTTCGACGGACGCAAAGTCGGCGAGCCGCCGTATACGCTCCTCTCATATTTCCCGCATGCGAAAGACGGAAGGCCGGAGTTTCTCACCATCATCGACGAGTCGCACGTGACCATCCCGCAAATAGGCGGCATGTATGCAGGCGACCGTTCAAGGAAGGATGTACTCGTCGAGTACGGATTTCGCCTGCCGTCCGCGCGCGATAACCGTCCACTTACCTTCGAGGAGTTCGAAGAGCGCGTCGGGCCGTCCGTCTACACGAGCGCGACGCCTGGGAATTACGAGCGGACGCATTCCGAACAGGTGGTTGAGCAGATCATCCGTCCGACGGGACTCATTGATCCGGAACTCGTTATCCGCGAGGTGACGGAGACCGGACAGTACCCGGGCCAAATCGCGGACTTCATAAGCGAGGCAGAAATCGTTATCACGCGCGGTGGTCGCGCGCTTGCAACCACCCTCACGAAACAGATGGCGGAGGACCTTGCTGAATTTCTCAAGAAGCGCGGTATAAAGGCCGAATATCTCCACTCGGACGTGAAGACGATAGACCGGATCGATATTCTGACGAAATTTCGCCGCGGAACGTTCGACATTCTCGTCGGCGTCAATCTCCTGCGCGAAGGACTCGATCTGCCGGAAGTGGAACTTGTGGGTATTCTCGATGCGGACAAGGAGGGATTTCTGCGGAGCGAAACCTCGCTCATTCAGACCATTGGTAGGGCGGCGAGGAACGTGCTTGGCCGTGTCATTCTCTATGCCGATGTGATGACCGGGTCGCTCGAGCGCGCAATCGGCGAGACGAATCGCCGCCGCGAGCGGCAGCTCGCCTATAACGAAGCACATGACATCACGCCGCAGACCATCAGGAAGGAGATCCATGACATCGCTGAAAGTATGCGCAGTGAGCATCAGAAAACGATTGACGAGCTTCTTGCCCTCGACGCGATTGCCTACAGAGACGACTCGAAAGCATTTATCAAACGCAAGCGAGAAGAGATGGCTGCTGCGGTGGAGAAACTCGACTTCGAAACCGCCTCCCTCATCCGCGACGAGATCTATAAGCTTGAAGGCACCGGTCCGAAGGCTGGAAAATCCCGCGCCCGCAAACCCCTTTCAGGAGGATGACTAAAGTGTGATATAATTACCCCGTACCTGCCCCGCCACGGGCAGGAATTGTCTATGCCGAAGAAGACACAAACACCGAAAGAACATCACCATAAACACGGGAGCGACTGGCTTTCCGTGCGGGGCGCACGCACTCATAATTTGAAGGATATTAGCGTTGAAATTCCGCGTGGTGCGATGACGGTCATCACTGGTCTCTCTGGCTCGGGAAAGTCCTCGCTTGCCTTCGATACCATCTTCGCCGAAGGACAACGCCGCTACGTGGAATCTCTTTCCGCGTATGCACGGCAGTTCTTGAACCAGATGGCCAAGCCCGATGTGGACGAGATCGAGGGTCTCTCGCCGGCTATTTCAATAGACCAGAAGAGCCGTTCAAATAATCCACGCTCGACGGTTGCTACCGTAACGGAAATTTATGATTATCTACGCGTGCTTTATGCACGGGCAGGCCAGCCGTACTGTATCCATCACGATGTGCCAATCGTGAAGCTTTCTAAGGAAGAGATGATTAAGATGGTGCTTGCACGTGTGGACGCGAAACGTACAACGACCGGAACCGCGGTTATGGGTATATCGGTCGACCGAAGCACGGTAACTATCTATGCGCCTGTCGTGGTCGGTAGGAAGGGCGAATACTATCAGTTGCTCTACGATCTGCTCGGTAAAGGATATGAAAGAGTCGTCGTTGACGGGAAAGTGTATTCACTTCGTGAGAAAATCATACTGGATCGCAATAAAGTGCACAGCATAGATGCGGTTGTGGACAGTATTTTCGTTTCAGAATTCGTCCGTTCAACGGCGGCGGCGCAGGAACGGCTCTCGGAGGCGCTCGAGCTTGCACTCAAGCAATCGGATGGTCTCGTGAAGATACAGCATGCCGATGGTACCGTTGAAACTCTCTCGTCAAAATTCATTTGCTCGGATGATGGAGCGTCGTTCCCGGAAGTAGAGCCGCGCCTTTTCTCTTTTAATTCGCCATACGGCGCATGTCCGGCATGCCACGGTCTCGGCACCGAGGCGCTTTTTTCGGAAGAAGTGTGTCAGGCGTGCGGAGGAAAGCGTCTGCGTCCCGAAGCGTTGCGAGTGTACCTGAAAGGTAAGAAGGACGCGACACTCGGAAAGAACATCGTGGATTTTACGAATATGTCGGTACGGGAGGCAAAGGAGTTCATAGGCACTGTCGAACTCTCTGTAATGAAGAAAGATATTGCCGCCCCAATCTTGAAGGAAATCGACAGTCGGCTTTCGTTCATGCTGAATGTCGGCTTGGACTACCTCACGCTCAACCGCTCCGCCGCAACGCTTTCTGGCGGCGAAGCCCAACGCATCCGGCTTGCTTCCCAGCTTGGAAGCGGGCTTACGGGTGCCCTTTACGTGCTCGACGAGCCGACCATCGGGCTGCATCAGCGCGATAACGATCGGCTCATCAAGACGCTGTTTGTCTTAAAGGAGCTCGGCAACACGGTTATTGTTGTTGAGCACGATGAGGACACTATTTATTCGTCTGATTATATCGTGGATATTGGCCCGGGTGCGGGAGTTCACGGCGGCGAGGTCGTTGTAAGCGGATGGCTGGATGATTTGCTTACCGCGAAGACAAATGAAAGTAATTCGCTCACGCTTTCGTATCTGCGGCAGGAGAGAGAAATAGACATACCGGAAACGCGTCGTACGGGTGAGAAAGGATGGATAAAGATTCGTGGCGCGACTCTCCACAATCTCGTAAATCAGAATATCGACGTACCATTGGGCAAGCTTGTCTGCATCACGGGCGTGTCGGGAAGCGGTAAATCGACTTTTCTCTACGATATTCTGCATCGCAACATCGCGGCGCGTTTTGCGCGCCGCGAAGCGAAGCTCGAGCACGTCGCTTCGCTTACCGGCACCGAATACGTCGGGCGCACCGTTCTCATCGACCAGTCTCCAATTGGTCGGACACCGCGCAGTAATCCCGCGACCTATACCGGCGCCTTCACGCATATCCGCGACCTTTTTGCAGCGACCGCTGAAGCGCGCGCGCGAGGATGGAAGCCCGGCAGATTCTCATTTAATGTGCCGGGCGGTCGTTGTGAAGCCTGTCAAGGAAACGGTTCCATAGCGGTCGAGATGCACTTTCTTCCGACCGTCTATGTTACGTGTGATATATGCATGGGGAAGCGCTTCATGAAGGAAACGCTCGAAATAACATATCGCGGTAAAAATATCTACGAGGTGCTGCAGATGACCATCGAGGAAGCGGAAGAGTTTTTCGGTGATATTCCCGCCATCAATGAACGTTTGACGAGTCTAAATTCAACAGGGCTTCAATATCTTACACTCGGCCAGAGCGCGACGACGCTCTCCGGCGGCGAAGCCCAGCGCGTAAAAATTGCAAGCGAACTGTATCGTTCGATGACAATGAAGACGATTTATCTGCTTGACGAACCAACGGTCGGTCTCCACTACGAGGATGTGAAAAAGCTTATTGAAATATTGGAAGAACTTGTACGTCGCGGAAATACGGTTGTCGTCATCGAGCATAATCTGGACGTCATTAAAAGGTCCGACTATATCGTCGACTTCGGTCCAGATGGTGGGGAGGGCGGTGGAAAAGTCGTGGCGAAAGGCACGCCAGAAGAGGTCGCGGATGCAAAAGGTTCGTACACGGGTGAATATCTCGCTAAAATATTGAAGCGCCATGCAAAAAAGCGATCTGCAAAATAATCTACCAGATACGCCAGGCATATACCTCTTCAAAAAAGGGAGGAAGGTTCTCTACATCGGCAAAGCGACGAACTTACGGGATCGGGTTCGTTCCTATTTCGACGACGACCTCATCAGAACACGCGGCCCGCGCATTGTAGATATGGTGACGAAGGCCGATCGCCTCACGTTTGAAGTGACCCCGACAGTTCTTGAGGCGCTGGTGCGCGAGGCCGCACTCATTAAGAAATATCATCCGCGCGCGAATATAGAAGGGAAGGACGATAAGACATTTCTCTATGTTGTTATCACACTTGAATCGATTCCGCGCGTGCTTGTCGTGCGCGGCAAAGACATAGATTTCAAAGCAAGCATAATTGTGCATTCGTATTCAACCTGGAATGCAATGGAGAATCTTGTATTTCAGGCGATATACGGCCCGTTCCCTTCACTTGTGCAACTGCGAGAGGCTCTGCGGCTCATCCGGCGCATCTTTCCGTTCTTTGATACACCGAAGCCGGTAATGGCAAAAGGGAAGCATCACAGGGCACGGATGGAGTTTAATAAACAGATCGAACAGTACCCGAGCGAATTCAATTCGGTGGAGTATCGGCGCACGATACGTCATGTCATGCTTTTTTTAAGCGGTCGAGGGAAGGAATTGCGTACCTTACTGGAACGGGAAATGCGTGTTGCGGCGAAGGAAGAGCGATTTGAAGATGCAGTAGAAACGCGTCGTGAACTTTTTGCACTCAACCACATCCAGGATGTCTCTCTCATTAAAGATGTTGGCGGGTATCAAAAGAACGTACCAGTCGGTACAAATCTTGGATATCGAATAGAGGCGTATGATACCGCGCATTTGTCTGGGACGAATGCTATCGGCGTTATGACAGTTCTTGAGAATGGTGTTCCGATAAAGAAAGAATATCGTTCTTTTAACATTCGTGGGGCGAAGAAGAACGATGATGTCGCGTCGCTGAAGGAGATCCTTTCACGGCGCCTCGCGCATCCGGAGTGGCCGTACCCGCGTGCCATCGTCGTTGACGGCGGCCGTTTGCAGAAGAAGGCAGCGGAGGCAATACTCGCTGAGTCTGGTATGAGCATCCCGGTCGTGGCGGTCGTGAAAGACGAACGACATCGTCCGCGCGAAGTTATCGGGGCGCGTGGTGCTGCTGTTTCCGAAGTAGATGCCGTTCTTGCAAATGCGGAAGCGCACCGCTTTTCGCTCGCGCGTCATCGCCGTGCTCGTTCCAGAAAGCTAAAAATCCATCATTCTTTTTGATGCATCTTGGCCTAGAAAGGCAAAACATGGGCTATACTAACGCCATGCAAACCATCGTCGGGGTCTTGCGTGGAGGGTCGAGCCGAGAGCATGAGATCTCGCTTAAGTCTGGTGCCTCGATACTCGCAAATCTACCGGAGGAGCGGTATGCCGCGCGCGATATCTATATTGACAAAACCGGCCTGTGGCACGACCGCGGTCGTCCGACGACCCCCGACCGAATCCTGCGCCAGCTCGACGTTGTGCTCCTCACGCTCCACGGCGAGTACGGTGAGGAAGGAGAAGTACAAAGACTCCTTGAACAGTTTGGCGTGCCCTATGTTGGCGCTGACGCCTACGGTTCGCATTTGGCAATGCATAAGGTCATCGCAAAAGTGCACGCGCAAGACGCTGGACTGCTCACCCCGGATTTTTATTTCATTGAACGGGCGGAGGATGCCGGGTGGCAGGCGGCCGAGGTTGTTCGTAACTTTCACCAGCCGGTCGTCATAAAACCGATTGCATGGGGCTCATCGGTTGGTGTTTCAATCGTGGGCGGTTATATGCCGATACGTGCCGCCGTTGAACGACTCTTCGCCGAAGGTGTTACTAGTGTTTTCATCGAAGAACTCATTCATGGGAGGGAAGCGACCGTCGGCGTTGTTGAAGGTCTACGCGGCGAAACACTGTACTCTCTTCCGCCGATAGAAATCATTCCTCCCGGAGATGACTTCTTTTCTTATGACTCTAAGTATTCCGGTAAAGCACGCGAGATCTGTCCCGGTAACTTCACGCGCGTTCAATCCGAAGAACTGCAAAGGATGGCGAAGGTCATGCATCGCATACTCCAACAGCGGCATTATTCTCGTAGCGATTTCATCGTTACGCCGAAAGGTATCTATTATCTTGAGACCAACAGCGCCGCTGCTGTCGGTCTCACTCCCGAATCGCTTCTGCCGAAGTCGCTTGCTGCCGTCGGTGTTCCATTTCGGGATTTCCTCACTCATCTGGTCAATCTCGCACTCTCGCGTTAAAGTCTTCCGTGAGGGCCGTTAGCTCAGTTGGTAGAGCACCTCGTTTGCAACGAGGGGGTCGCAGGTTCGAATCCTGTACGGTCCACCCGCAACAAATTAGCTATACTATCCGTACTATGGGGTACAGGCTTAAAATATATACACATGAGAAAGACTGATATTTTCTTGTTCACCATTCTTGTGATTGTTGTGGTGTTCATCGGCGGGCTCGTATACGAGTATCAGCAAATTACGCGCCTTTCGGATTCGATTGCTATACTGCAGGATTCGGTCGCTAAACTCGCGAATGCTACGAATATGACAGCTTCGAGTACAGCGGCGAATCTTGCCGAGCTCGCGCGTCGCGAGCAGATCGCTCAGAAGTCACAGAGCCAACTGCTCCAAGACGCTGTGGCGAAGGTAACTCCTGCGGTTGTTTCTATCGTGGAGAGCAAAGAGGTTCCGAAGTTACAGATAACGTATGAAAATCCGTTCGGCAATGATCCGTTCTTCCAGGGCTTTGGGATGCAAGTGCCGGTGTATCAGCAGATTGGCACGACGACACAGCAGGTTTCGGCCGGCACTGGCTTTCTCGTGCGCAGTAACGGTTATATCATTACCAACAAGCACGTCGTGCCGGATACGAATGCTACGTACACCGTATTGCTCGCTTCCGGCACGCAGAAGATCGGCACGGTCATCTGGCGCTCTCCCACTGAAGACCTCGCCGTCGTCAAGATCGCGGGGAGCGGTTATCCGACCGTCCCGCTCGGCGATTCCTCATCACTTCAACTCGCGCAGTCGGTCTTTGCGATAGGGAATGCGCTCGGGCAGTACAGCAATTCGGTATCCGTCGGCGTCATCTCCGGGCTCAACCGGAGTATCACTGCCTCAAACGATCAGGGTGGTACCGAGACCCTGGCC
>Ga0307373_10006317_pt1 | contig 18926 bp, 19 predicted proteins | sample OX2MG_FD_202534 | JGI IMG/M metagenome (GOLD analysis project Ga0307373, IMG submission 202534) | Soil microbial communities from Risofladan, Vaasa, Finland - OX-2 | ecosystem: Environmental > Terrestrial > Soil > Coastal area > Acid sulfate soil | place: Finland: Risofladan, Vaasa | collected...
AAGAGGGGCTCATCGGCCTCTACAAGGCGGTCCGGGACTATCGCCCCGACCGCGAGGCCTCGTTTCGTTCGTTCGCCGAGCTCTGTGTCACCCGGCAGATCATCACGGCGATTAAGACCGCCGCCCGCAACAAGCACACGCCGCTGAACACGTACGTGTCGTTCAGTCACTCGCGGGCGGGAGCCTCCTCGGACCAGGAGATGTCCCTGGCCGAGATCCTTCCCGACGATCCGGCGTGGGATCCGATCAACCAGGCGATCTCCTCGGAGGAGCTGCGGTCCTTGATCGGCTGCCTGGGCGAGACCCTCTCGCCGCTCGAGAGCGGGGTCCTGGCGATGTACCTCGAAGGGCGGTCATACGAGGAGATCGCCAATCGCCTCGATTGCACCCCCAAGACGGTCGACAACGCCCTGCAGCGGGTCAAGCGCAAGGTGATCGTGCATCTGCGCTCGCGTGAGGTCGCCGACCTGCGCTGAGGGTACGGGATCTCAGCCGCCGCCAGCGGCGTGGGTGGTCCCAGACGTGCCGGCGGTGCCGGCCCAGTACGCTGTCGGATCGTGGAACGCTTCGAGATGCCACGCTCCCGTTGGGGGTTCGCTTTCTTCGCGCTGTTCGCGCCGCACGGCGGGTCCGTCGAACTCGATGACGCCCACTGCGCGATTCGGCTCGGGGTGCTGGGCAGCGCGCAGATCCCGCTCGCGCTCGTCACCCGGGTATCGACGCTGGATTGGCCCTGGTGGGCGGGGCTCGGGGTGCGCATCGGCCGAGGCGTTGTCGGCTTTATCAGCAAGTCCGGTCAGGCCGTGGTGATCGAGCTGGCCCAGCCGATCTCGGTGCGGGCCCCGCTGCGCTGGACCACGCAACGCATCGCGGTGCGCGTCGTCGACACCGAGGCCTTCATGGTGTCCTTGGCCTATCGCCGAAGCGCGCTGTCGGAGGACTGAACTCGCGTCCGTCGGCCCGAGGGGCCGTCGCTACTCTGCCAGGGGCTCCAGGATCACCAACTGGTTTCCGTCGGGGTCGTAGATGTCGAGCATGCGGGCCCCGCCCATATCCTCGATCTGGCCCATCTGGGTCCCGGCCGCCTTCAGCGCGGCGGCGAGTTCGTCGAGGGCGTCGGTGCGCAGCACGACGGTCGCCCCGCCCTTCTGGGGCGCGACGGCGAGCTCGCCGGACAGCGCCAGGTTGATGGCGCCCGCCGACAACTCCGACCAGTCGTTGCCCTCGCGGCGCGCGAGCTCGAGTCCGAGGGTCTGGGTATAGAACGCGACGGCGCGATCCATGTTGCAGACCTGGTAGAAGACCGTGTCAATTCCCGCAATCAAGCCCATGCCGACTCCCGTGACGGATCCGGTCGGAGTCTAGGCGACGTGCCGTGAGGATGTCGTCGACAGGCGCCGTCGCGACGGGAAACGCCGCACCGGCGCAGGGATTGCGGTCCGCGAAGCACCCCGTGCTGACCCGGGGGCATCGGGGGGCGCCGGTACCATTGGACAAGTGACGCTTTCTGGCCAGCTCGACCTGCCCGTCGCCGCCCGCCCGGCCGTCGGCGAGCCGGTGATGTCGGACCGTCTGTGCGCGTTGCTGGTCCGTCGGGGACGTCCGCTGGAGGTCGGTCAGATCGTGGCTCAGGTGCTGCGCCTGCGCGGGTGCCCGCTGACGCTCCAGCGACGCCTGGTTGCCGAACTGGTCGACAGCGACGCCCGCCTGACCTGGCTCGGCCGGGACCTGGTGGGCCTCGCGCCTCCGCGCTGGGCGTCGCAGAACGTCGCCGACGCGACGTTCTGCATCGTCGACCTCGAAACCACCGGCGGGAGCCCGGGCAGCTCGAAGATCACCGAGATCGGCGCCGTGCGTGTGGCCGGGCTCGAGATCGTTGCCCGCTTCTCGGTCCTCGTCGATCCGCAGCGGCCGATCCCGGAGACGATCACCCGCCTGACGGGGATCACCAACCAGATGGTCGTCGGCCAGCCGGAGATCGGCGCGGCCCTCGAGATGTTCGTGGGGTTCGCCCGCGACGACGTCCTGGTCGCCCATAACGCCCCGTTTGATCTGCGCTTTTTGACCTACGAGCGCCGGCGCACCGCGGGGCGGTACTTCACGCAACCGTGGCTGGACACGCTCACCCTCGCGCGGCGCCTGCTCGCCGGGCGGCTGGGCCGGCACGATCTGACGACGCTCTCGGAGTGGGCCGACACCAGCGTCCGGCCCTGCCACCGTGCGCTGCCCGACGCGGAGGCGACCGCCGAGTTGCTGATTCGGTTCCTGGGGATGCTCGCCGAGCGCGACCTCGACACGGTCGAGCGGGTTGTCGCCATCGGGGCGCCGGGCGGCACGCGCCACTCCTGGAAGCTCGCGCTGGCCGACGACCTGCCGACCTCGCCCGGGATCTACCTGATGCGCAACCGTCGCGGCGACGTCCTGTACGTCGGCAAGGCGCGCAACCTGCGTCGGCGCGTGCGCTCGTACTTCGGACCCGGCGGCCGTCACGGCCGCTTGATCGGCCGGGCGCTCGAACAGCTCGAGCGCATCGACTACGAATGCTGCGCATCGGAACTCGACGCGCTGCTCGCCGAGCACCGGGTGCTGCGCGACCTGCAGCCTCCCTGCAACCGGCACGGGCTGCCCGGTCCGACCTGGCGCATCGTGCTGACCGGGGAGGACATCCCGCGTCTGCGGGTGCTGCGCGGCTTTCCGGTCGCCAGCGACGGCACGCTGTTGTGCGTCACCACCGAGCGGCGCGCCCGCATGGTCCGAGATGTGCTGCTGGCGCTGTATCCGCTCGACTCCTCGCGCCCGCTGCCGCACCCGGACTTCGGCGTCGCCGATGCGATCCGCCATGCCGGCGAGCCCGACGACGATCGCGTGCGGGTCGAAGAGCTCCGTGGCCTGGTCGGCTCCGTGCCGGCGGCACCGCTCGGGCGGATGGCCGCCCGGTACGCGCGTGCGGTCGGCGATGGCCGCCTGCGGATCGACGATCTCGGGCAGCAGCAGTTCGAGGCGCTCCTGCGCGAGTTGGGCGCCGCCTGGCGGGCGCACGCGGTGCGGCAGCGGCTGGCGCTGTTCGTCGACCCCGCGGCGACGCCGGGGCAGGCGGTGGTGTTTGGGGTGGCGTTCGGTGAAATCGTCGGTCGGGCCGAAGTCGACCTGGACAACTGGCCGGTCTCGGTCGATCGCATCCTGCGTGCGCTTGCCGTCGCACGGGCGGCCCCGGCGAGCTCGCCGCTGGATCCGGAGGCGCTGATCGTCGATGCCCGGATGCGCGAGCGCGGCCGCTTCGGCACCTTCGAGCTCGGACCGGTGATCGACATCGACCAGGCGCTTACGGGTGCGGCCTCCCTGATTGAACACGCCTGCGCGCACCATCGCGGTGCGGAGCCCACACATCAGGAGCTCACGCTGCTCGACGAGTGACGGCGACGGTGCGCGGTCCCGGCCGGTCCCGGCGTGCCAAGATTCGCGGTCGATGACCAGACCGGCACCGACATGCGATCCCGCGGTGGCGACGTTGATCGAGTGGTTCGCCGCGGACGGGGCCGACTTTCCCTGGCGGCGAACGCGCGATCGCTACGCGGTGCTGGTCGCCGAGGTGCAGCTGCAATCGACGCAGGTTGCCCGCGTGGTGCCGTATTTCGAGGCGTGGATGGCGCGTTGGCCGAGCGCATGCGCGCTCGCATCCGCGCCGCTCGCCGACGTGCTCGGGGTGTGGCAGGGGCTGGGGTATCCGCGGCGGGCGCGGAACCTGCACCTGGCAGCGCGCCAGATCTGTGCGTCCGGATGGCCCGAGGACGATCGACTGACCGAGTTGCCCGGGGTCGGGCCGTACACCGCCGCCGCGATCCGGTGCTTCGCCGACGGCGCGCCGGTGCTGCCCCACGACACCAACGTCGCGCGGGTGCTGGCCCGCCGGTTTCCCGACGGCTGGCCCGGGACACCGGATGGCGCGGGCTGGGCGGTGGGCCAGGCGTTCATGGATCTCGGGCGCGAGTGGTGCACCGCACGGGCGCCGCGCTGCGAGTCCGGATGTCCGCTGCGGAACGGGTGCCGAGCCGCGGACGCGGGCCTGGTCCTGGAGGTGACCCCGCCGCGACGACGCCAGTCGCGGTTTGCCGGGTCGTTTCGCCAGCGGCGGGGGGTCCTGCTGCGGGAGCTCACCGCGGACGGGGCGGTCCCGATCGACCGCGACGTGGAGGCGGCCGCGAGCCTGGTCGCCGATGGGTTGGCTCGGGCGGTCGGCGCGGAGCTCATGCTCCCGGAACGCCCGTGACCTGGGACGCGCAGGAGATCCAGGTCGTTGTCGCCGCCCTGATCGAGCGCGGCGGACGCCTCTTGATCAGCCAGCGGCTGCCCGACGCCGGGCACGGTGGCCGTTGGGAGTTCCCGGGAGGCAAGCGGGAGTCGGGCGAGCACGACAGCCAAGCGCTGCACCGGGAACTGCGCGAAGAGCTGGGTATCGAGCTTGCGATCGGACCGCATGCATGGACCGAACGCTCCGGGCCGCTCGAGCTGCGCTTTTATTGGTGCCCCTGGGCCGAGGCGCTGCGCCCGCGGGCGCTGGAGGTCGTCCAGTTTCGCTGGGTGCCGGCAGAGTCCCTGAATGGATACCTGTTCCCGCCCGCCGATAGCCGTCTGGTGCAGGCACTTGTCGACGGGCGCCTTTTTCGCTGATCGTGTGCTGTCCCGACGCGGGAGGTACAATCGGTGTTCGATCCGGGAGGGACCGATGGCGAAGGCCAAACGTGAACGGCGCAATAGCTTTAGGACAATGGCAGCAGATCAAGCGCTCGAGGCGCTGGATCGCATCGAACAGATGGAACGCCAAGAGCAACAGGCGTCGCCGAGCGGTGAGCCAGTGCCGGTCGTCCCGGACACCGACACCGAGGACGAGTAGCCGCCCCTCCCCGCCCCGCGGCGTCGACTACTCGACGGCCTCGGCAGGCGCGTGCATGCGCTGAAATGGCTCGCCGGACACGATGAAATTGACCCGGCCCCCCAGCTCGCCGCCGTTATTGGCGACCCGCTCAAGGTGGCGGCCGACCAAGACGGCCGACGCGGTCCAGGCGCTGTTGCTCGCCTGCCCGTCGGCCGCGGCGACCACGTCGGGCAGCTCGTAGAGCATCTCTCGCACCATCTTGGCCTGTTGTGAGGCCCGCGCCCCGAGCTCGATGTCGCTGCGGGCGATCGCCTGGACGGCGAGCGCCAGCGTATCGACCGCCTGCGCGCTCATCCGGGCAAGGGTCGCCTGGACCTCGGGGTTCTCGTCACCCGGGTGCACCGAGCGCGTCAGCTCGGCGATCGCGACCGCGAGGTCCCCGACCCGCTCGAGGGCGACGACCGCGATGAGGCCGACGTGCAGCAGGCGCAGGTCGCTCGCGACCGGCGCCTGCAAGAGCTGGATGCGATAGATCCAGTGGTCGAGTTCGGCGCAGGTCTCGTCGATGCGCTCGTCGTCGGCGATGACCTGCTCGGCGGCCACGGCGTCGGCGTCTTCCCAGGCCGCGGTGGCGCGCTCGATCTGGTTGAGCACGAGGCTCGCCATCTCGACAATGCGCAGACGAAGATCCTGCATCTCGCTTTGGAAGTGCACGCGCGACGGACCCATGAGCTTAGTCTAGGCGCTCCCGGGGACAACTGGGTTACAGAACACGTCAAGTGCGAACGCGGCACGCTGCCGGAGTACACCGACACGACGTCGTGGGTCACGGATGGGGCGTGCCGGCCAGCGTCGCGTTCACTACAATTTTACCTCGTGCGGGATCCGCTTGCAGCATCGCCAGGACGCGTGTGTGCGTTCGTCGTCGGTGCAACCCTGATCGGCCTGGCCCTCGATCGCGCCGTCGCGTTGCCGGGCCAATACGTGCTGGGGCTGCTGTGCTGGTGCATGCTCGGCCTGGCCCTGCGGTCGGCCACCCGTGCCGAGCGCGTGCAGACGCTGGTCGTGATCGCCGTCGCGACCTGCTTCGAGATCATCGGGTCGATCATCTGGGGTGCCTACATCTACCGGCACCACAACCTGCCGATGTTCGTGCCGCCCGGACACGGCATGGTCTATCTGTTCGGCCTGCGCCTGAGCCAAACCGCCTGGGTGCGCACACACACACGCCTGTGGATCGGAATCGCGGCGGCCGGGCTCGTGGCATGGGCCGTGATCGGCCTCACGGTCCTCCCGCGCGCCGACGTCGGTGGGGCAATCGGCTGCATCGTGCTCTTGGCGTTCCTGCTGCGCGGACACAACGCGACGGTCTACGCCAGCGTGTTCGCGTTCGTGGCGTTCCTCGAGATCTACGGCGTCTCGATGGGCACCTGGGCCTGGCAGGCCCACATTCCCGGGACACCGATCCCCACCGGGAACCCGCCGTCCGGGATCGCCGCAGGATACGTCTTTTTTGACATTGCGGCGATCGCACTCGCACCGTGGCTGCTCGCGCGCTGGGAACGCTGGCGTGGGCAGACCCCGCAACCGGCGCCGGAGTTCGTCGCGGACACCGCTGCGCGTGGGCCTGGTGAGCGCGCGCATGACCCGCTGCCGGCCACGCCGACCCCGGTCGCTGAGCCCGCGCTCTAGACGCCCGGCCCCCCGAAGTGGGCCTGGCACGCCGTCCCGTGGTCGGTGCGGCTGATGCCGGCGAGGGTAATCTCGGCCGACCACTGCGGGGCGGTATGACCGCTCTCGTTTGCGGGTGCGGTGATCACCGCCTGCCAGCGGTGCACGGTGCACTGCCAGCCGATGTCCCGGAAGTCCAGCATCAGATCGTGCAGCAGGTCCGGCGGTCCCACGAGGCGGTAGTTGGTGGGCAGGGGATCGGTGCTCATGGCTGTAGAGTGTGCACCTCCGTGGGTCCCCGCATCGCAATCTCCGGCGAGATCTCGCTGCTGTGGCAGGACATCGACCCGTATCAGGGTGATGTGATCCTGCTCACCATCATTCCCGATGAGCTGCTTCGGATAGATACGTTCGAGCTGCGTGGACCCATCGCGACACGTTGTAAGGAGGGCGTGCTCGAGGAGGGCATGCGCGTGCAGATCGTCTGCGAGATGGACACGATCGAGGTCGTCAATCGCGACACCGGGGAAACCTCCGACGAGGAACGCCCGGTCGTGGTGGACATCGTCGTGTTGGAGGCGTGAGCCGATCGTGTTTCCCACCGAGCGCCGCATATACTCGCCGTTGCGCGATCGTCGATGGGGCGTAGCCAAGTGGTAAGGCAGCGGGTTTTGGTCCCGCGACCGGGGGTTCGAATCCTCCCGCCCCAACCAGGACTTCGGACACTTCAAAGGGGTTGGTTCACGTGATCCTCGGCGCGGTTGTGCTTGCCGCGGGCCAGGGGACGCGCATGAAGTCTGCGCTTCCCAAGGTCCTGCACCCCCTCGCGGGGCGTCCCATGATCGGCTGGGTACTCGCATCCCTGGCGGGGATCGATGTCACCGAGACGGTCGTTGTCGTCGGCCACGGGGCGGATGCGGTGGCCGCGGCACTGCCCGAGGGCGTCACGACCTGCGTCCAGGACGAGCAGTGCGGCACCGGTCACGCAACGGGCATCGGGCTCGCCGCGCTGCCGAGGGCCTGCGACACGGTGCTGGTGGTCTGCGGGGACACGCCGCTGCTGTCCAATGAGCTTGTTGTCGCGCTTGTCGCCCAGCACGCGGCGACGCGTCCATCGGCCACGATGGTCACGACGGTGCTGCCCGACGCGGGTGCCTATGGCCGGGTCGTGCGCGACGGCGGTGGCAGGGTGATGGGCGTCGTCGAGGCGCGGGACGCCTCCGACACCGAGGCGCAGATCGCCGAGATCAACGCGGGGATCTTCATGTTCGATCGGGCGGCGCTGACGGCCGCCCTCGGTCAGGTCGGTTCAGGCAACGCGCAGAGCGAGCTCTACCTGCCGGACGTGCTGCCGATCCTCGGCGGGCCCGTCGAGACCCTGATCACCGACGACTCGGATGTCGTGCTTGGGGTCAACACCCGGGTCGACTTGGCGGCCTGCGAGGCGATCTTGCAGGCGCGGCTGCGCGAGGCGCTCATGCTCGACGGCGTGAGCATTCCGGATCCGACGAGCGTCTATCTCGGCGCCGACGTGCTCGTCGGCCCCGACACGGTGCTGTTGCCGGGGGTATATCTGCGTGGCGCGACGACCGTCGGCGCAAACTGCGTGATCGGCCCGAATTGCGTGATCGACGATGCGACCATCGCCGACGGGGCGCAGGTGATCAACGCGGTCGTGCGCGAGAGCGACATCGGCCCGGGCACCAGCATCGGCCCGTTTGCCTACGTGCGTCCCGGGACGCGCCTGTCGGCCAAGGCCAAGATCGGCACGTTCGTCGAGACCAAGAACGCCGTCATCGGCGCGCGGGCCAAGGTACCCCACCTGTCGTACATCGGCGACGCCGAGATCGGCGAAGACACCAACATCGGCGCGGGCAATATCACCGCCAACTACGACGGTTTCCGCAAACACCGCACGACGGTCGGCGCGCGGGTAAAGACCGGCTCGGACTGTGTGCTTGTGGCGCCCGTGACCATCGGCGACGATGCGATGACCGGGGCGGGGTCGATCATCACCGACGAGGTTCCCGCGGGAGCACTCGGGATCGCTCGAGCCCGCCAGCGGGTGATTGAGGACTTTACGAGGCGGGCTGCCGCAAAGGCGCGCGCGGCATCCGAGGACTCCGGGGGGCACCACGCATGACCAGGACGAGCATCGACCGCGATGACTCCAAGCGGCTGATGGTCTTCGCCGGGCGCGCGAGCCGGGTGCTCGGCGAGTCGATCGCCGACAAGCTGGGCATGGAGCTGGGTGAGGTCACGCTCAAGACGTTCGCCAACGGCGAGATCTACGTGCGGTTCGAAGAAAGCATCCGCGGCGCGGACATCTTCCTGGTCCAGTCGACCTCCCGGCCGGTCAACGAGGCGCTCATGGAGCTGCTGATCATGATCGACGCCGCCAAGCTTGCCTCGGCCCACCGCATCAACGCGGTCATCCCGTGGTACGGGTATTCGCGCCAGGACAAGAAGTCGGCGCCGCGTGAACCGATCACGGCGAAGCTTGTCGCCGAAATGCTCCAGGCCGCCGGTGTCGACCGGGTGCTGACGATGGACTTGCACGCCGGCCAGGTCCAGGGCTTCTTCCGGATTCCCGTCGACCACATGACCGCGATCCCACTGCTGGTGGAGCACTTCGAGGAACGGCAGCGCGCCGGCGAGCTCGACAACCTCGTCGTGGTCTCACCCGACGCCGGCCGCGCCAAGCTCGCCAACCACGTCGCCGAGAAGCTCGGCGCGAATCTGGCCGTGCTCACCAAGCAGCGTCCCGAGCACAACGCGGCCGAAGTCACGCTGCTGGTCGGTGACGTCAAGGGGCGCGACGCCATCTTGATCGACGACATGATCGACACCGCCGGCACGTTGGTCGCCGGTGCCGACACCATCCGCGAGGCGGGCGCCCGGCGGGTCTACGCCGCCGCCGTGCACGGCCTGTTTTCGCCGCCCGCGTTCGAGCGGCTGGCCGCGTCGGCGATCGAGGAGATCGTCGTGACCGACACCGTCGCGCTGGGCCCTGACGCTCCGCCGGACCTGATCAAGGTCGTATCGGTCGCGCGGATCCTCGCCGACTCGGTCCACAACGTGTTCTGTGACGAATCCGTCAGCGAGATCTTCGCCGGGGAGAACCAGCTCTTTTAGGCAGCGCCCGCGCGGGCGGCCGCCCTCGCGGATTCGCCTGTCGTCCACTATGATCCGCGGTCGCCCCAGATCCGGACAACGACCAGGACGCGTATCCGCATGGCCCGACTCACCGTAGAAGCCCAACCTCGCAGCGAATTCGGCAACGGACCCTCACGGCGCCTGCGCAAGCAGGGTTTGGTCCCCGGCGTGCTCTACCGCAAGCCCGGTGCGTCGCTGCCGATCGTCCTCGATGGGCATGCGCTGCACCGGGTGCTGTTCGCGGCCGACGGGCGTTCGAGCGTCATCGACTTGTCCGTTTCCGGCGGGCCGGCGCAGTCGACCGTCCTGACCGACTGGCAGCTCGACCCGATTCGCAGCGAGATCCTTCATGTCGACTTCCGGCCGGCCTCCGACGAGGAGCTCGCCACGGGCGTCGTCGAGCGCGCCGCGGAACACATCGAGATCTTCACGGCCGACACCCGCATCAAGCAGTACGACGATGACTTCGCGACAGACGCCGGTGATGTGGACGAGGACGCGGAGACCGAATCCGAGGAATAGTCCGCGGGCCGTGGCCGCACGTGGCCGCGTCGGGGCGGCCCGTTGCCAAGACCGCGCGGCGCGGGCTCGCGTGGATGACGACAACGATGGCTTCCTCCGTATCTGAGCCGGGCATCGGCCTCGTCGTCGGGCTCGGCAATCCTGGGCCGCGCTACGCCGGCAACCGTCACAATGTCGGCGTGATGGTGCTCGATGAGCTCGCTCGCCGCCTCGACGCCGGGCGCCCGGCGAATCGGTTTGGCGGCACATATCGCGAGGCGCGCGGACCGGCGGGGAAGCTCGGATTGCTCGCCCCGCAGACGTTCATGAATGACTCGGGACGGTCGGTGGGGCCCGCTGCAGGCAGCCTGCGACTGGTTCCGGCGCAGATTCTGGTGATCCACGACGAGATCGACCTCCCATTCGGGGACGTGCGCGGCAAGCGGGGCGGCGGCTCGGGCGGGCACAACGGCCTGCGCTCGGTCGAGCAGGGCCTTGGCTCGCGGGAGTTCCTGCGGATCCGCGTCGGTGTCGGACGCCAGCCGGCCGAGTTCGGCGGCGACGAGGCCGCCTGGGTGCTGGCGAACTTCTCCGAACCGTGGGAGGAGGTCCAGTCGCTCATCGAGCGCGCCGTCGTGCTGGCCCAGGCGGCCGTGGGCGACGGGATCGATGCGGCCATCGCGACCCACCACGCCCGGCCGCCGGGCGCGCGCGCCCGTGGGCGGGCCGAGCGGCGGGCCGAGGCCGGACCCGGCGACGGGCCTGTCCCCGCAGACCCCGATCCTGCTGACGATGACCAGTAGCCGCCAAGCGGCCGGGCGCCTGGACGACCTCTTGATGGAAGCGCCGGAACTCGCCGGCGCGGCGGCCCGGCTGACCGCCGGGGACTCGGCCGGGCGCATCGCCATCGCGCGGCCCGCCTGGAGCTTCGTGCTTGGTGCGCTCGCTCGCACGACCACCCGGTCGCTGGTCGCCGTCTGCGGGGAGGACGATGAGGCCCGGGACCTGGCCCTTGACCTGGAGGCCATCCTCGGTCGGGCGGCGGTGGCGTTATACCCGTCGCGGGGCGTGCCGCTCGGCGGTGCTGTCGGTGCGTCACCCCACCTGGTCGGGCTGCGTGCCCGCGCGCTTGCCTCTGCCGAACGCCCGGCCACCGTCGTGGTGGTTGGTGCCCCGGCGCTCGCAGAGCTGATCGCGCCACGGGCAAGCTGGGCCGAGCCCATGAGCATCGCCACCGGCGCTCGGACGCCGATCGACGAGATGCTTGACCGCCTGGTCCGGCTCGGATACGAACGGACGGCACAGGTCGAGGAGCGCGGTGAGATCGCCGTGCGCGGTGGGCTGATCGACGTCTACCCGTCGACGGCGGACATGCCGGTCCGCATTGAGTACTTCGGCGATCAGATCGAGAGTGTGCGCGCATTCTCGCCCTTTACCCAGCGCACGATCCGTCCGCTTGAGCGCGTACTCGTCTGGCCGGCGACCGAGCCCGATGCGGCCGACTCCGGCGTCGGACCGCTTGACGATCCGCGGATCGGCCGCGCGGCCCTGGTGCGCCTGGCACCGGCCGAGCATCCGGCCGCGCTGCGGGCCGCGCGTGAGCGCTTCGCCGACGAGGCGGCGGTCGGCGCGCTCAGCGACGCCGCGGGTATCACGGCCGAACTCGAGCGTCGCGCCATGCTCGATCTCGTGCCGCCGACCTCGGGCGAGGCGATCTTCGACGCCGTTCAGGCGCGGTTCGCCACCCGCGGACAGAGCGAAGCCGAAAGCGAGCTCGCGCGCCTGGCCCGCAACGGGCATCGCGTGCTGGTGACCTTCGCGCGTCGTGGCGACATGGAACGCACCGCGATGAGGTTCGAGCGCGCGATGCCCGTGATCCTCGAGGCCGGCCAGCTGCCCGAGGTGGGTACGGTGGCCTTCGCGCCGCTCGGCGTGCGCGAGGGCATGATCTCGCACGCGCTCGGGCTGGCGATCGTTCCCGAGACGGCAATCCTGCGTCGGCGCCGCGCCGCACCCGAGCACGGACCGGTCGTCGGGCGTCGGCTGGCGAGCTTCATGGACCTGCGCGTCGGGGACTACGTCGTCCACGAGGATCACGGCATCGGCCGGCTGACCGGGTTCGAGACGCACACCGTCGCGTACGTCACCCGCGACTACCTCGCGCTGGCGTTCGCCGGCAGCGACCGTGTGTTCGTCCCGCACGACCAGCTCGAGAAGGTCACCCGCTACGTCGGCGCGGACGGATCCGAGCCGACGCTGTCGCGGCTCGGAGGCAAGGCCTGGGACAAGATCAAGGCCCGCGCCCGGGTCGCGGTCCGCGAGATGGCCGGGGAGCTGATCCAGCTTTATGAGGCCCGCCAACGCGTCGAAGGGTTCGCGTTCCCGGCGAACGACGAATGGATCACCGAACTCGAGCGTCGCTTCCCGCACCGCGAGACCCCGGATCAGCAGCGCGCGATCGATGCGGTCTACGACGACATGGAGCGCCCGCGCCCGATGGATCGGCTGATCTGCGGCGATGTCGGGTTCGGCAAGACCGAGATCGCCATGCGCGCCGCGTTCAAGGCGGCGGTGGCCGGCAAGCAGGTGCTGGTGCTCGTTCCGACGACGATCCTGGCCCAGCAGCACGCGGCGACGTTCCGTGAGCGCTTCGGCGATCTGCCGGTCAGTGTGGACATCGTCAACCGGTTCCGGACCCCCGCCGAGACGCGCGAGGCGCTCGGGCGCTTTCGCGCGGGCACGCTCGACATACTGGTCGGCACGCATCGGCTGTTGTCGATGGACGTGCAGCCGTCGGATCTCGGGCTCGTCATTGTCGATGAGGAGCAGCGGTTCGGCGTGGCCCAGAAGGAGGCGCTGCGCCAGCTGCGGGTCAAGGTCGACGTGCTGGCGATGAGCGCGACCCCGATCCCGCGCACCCTACAGATCTCGCTGTCGGGGCTGCGCGAGATCAGCGTGATCGAGACACCGCCGCCCGGCCGCCGTCCGATCGCCACCCACGTCGGCGAGTTCCGGGAGGACCTGGTCCAGGAGGCGCTGCGCCGCGAGCACGAGCGCGGCGGCCAGAGCTTCTATCTGCACAACCGCGTCGAGACGATCGACAATGCGGCCGAACGGGTGCGGGCGCTGACCCCCGAGCTCACCGTGCGGGTCGCGCACGGCCAGATGCCCGAGCATCAGCTCGAGGACGTGATGATGGCGTTCGTCCGGGGTGACGCCGACGTGCTGGTGGCCACGAGTATCATCGAATCGGGGCTCGACATCCCGCAGGCCAACACCCTGATCGTTGAGCGCGCGGACCAGCTCGGCCTCTCGCAGCTCTACCAGATCCGTGGTCGGGTCGGCCGCAGCACGGTGACCGCCCACGCGCTTCTGTGTTACCCGGATGAGTCCGGGTTGACCCGCGAGGCAGCCGCGCGACTGCGGGCGCTGGCCGACTACACTGAGCTCGGCAGCGGGCTGCGGATCGCGATGCGCGATCTCGAGATCCGTGGGGCGGGCAACCTGCTCGGCGACGAGCAGACCGGCCATGTTGCGGCGATCGGCTTCGAGCTCTACGTCGAGATGTTGCAGGAGGCGGTCGCGTTGGGTCAGGGATCGCCGATCCCCGAACGCGACGTGCGGATCGAGATCCCGATCTCGGCGTACATCCCGGCCGACTACGTCCCGTTCGAGGCGGCCAAGATCGAGCTGCACCGCCGGATCTCCCTCGCCCAGGACCTGGAGGACATCCGATCGCTGGGCGAGGAGATCGCCGACCGCTTCGGCCCGCGGCCGCCCGGAGTCGAGTCGCTGTTGGCCGTCCAGCAGCTGCGAGTGCGCCTGCGGGCGCTCGGCGCCGGCCAGGTGATGGTGCGCGGGGGGCGCGTGGCAGTCGGGCCGCTCAGCCTCACCAGCCAGCAGTTGCGGGGGTTACGCGAGGTTCACGCCCGGGCCATGTACGACTCGCGTGAGGGCAGCGTCTCGGTGCCCGCGCCGTCGGCGCCGATCGAGCGTGTGACGGCTGCCGCCGAGCTGCTTGTGGCGCTGGGCGGGTTGCTCGGAACCTCCTGACCCGCTCGCGGTCCGCCGGGAACCGGACCTCTGGCGGTGACCGCAGGGGCTCATGCTACGATCCCGCCGTCTTGGGACCATTTTCTCGTCTGCACAACGCCCGCCATCGCACCACGACCTTCGGCCTTGTGGCGATCGTCGTGCTCGGCGTGGCCGTGCTGTCGGCGTGCGGAAGCAGCAGCAGCCGCCTTCCCAGCGGCGTCGTCGCCCAGGTCGGTGACACCCAGATCACCCAGGCACAGCTGGACACGTACATGTCCCAGCAGGCAGCCTACGCGACCACCCAGGGCCAGGCCTTCCCGGCGCCGGGAACCGCAAGCTACACGTCCGCCCAGCAGCCGGCGCTCCAGGGGCTGATCCAGTTGCAGATCCTCAGCTTCGAGGCAGCCAAGTGCGGCCGTCCGTGTGCGGTCTCGGACGCCGAGATCACCGCACAGCTCGACAAGTTGGCCTCCCAGCGGTTTGCCGGGTCCCAGGTCAAGCTGGCCGCGTACCTGCATAGCCTGAAGTTCACGCTCAACCAGGCCAGGGACCAGGTCAAGGCGGGCCTCCAGCAGCAGAAGCTGCAGACCCACGTCGAGCGCGGCGTGACCTTCACGCCGGCCCAGGCCCAGGCCTATTACGCCGCCAACAGCGCCCAGTTCAACGTGCCGGAGACCCGCACGGTCTCCCATATCCTCGTGGCGACCCAGGCGGAGGCCAACACGATCCGCGCCCAAGTGACGCCGGCCAACTTCGCCGCGCTAGCGGCCAAATACAGCACCGACACCGGCAGCAAGGCGCAGGGCGGCAAGCTTGGTCCGATCCGGGCATCAGACGTCGTGGCGCCGTTCGCGAAGGCGGCCTTCGCGCTGAAGGTCGGCCAGATCTCCCAGCCGGTGCACTCCCAGTTCGGCTGGCACATCATCTACGTGACCAAGGTTACCCCGGCCCACCACACCGCTGAGGCGGCAGCGATCCCGGGGATCATCTCGAGCCAGCTTGCGTCCAAGCGTACGGCCGCCTACCAGGCGTGGGTCGCCACGACGCTGGGCTACTGGAACGCGCAGACAAAATACGCCTCGTCGAGCCTCGCTCCGTCGACCTCGACAAGCGGAGTCACCGCTCCCGGGTGATGTGGGTCGTCGGCCTCGGCTCCGGGGACCGCGCGTCGGTGCCGGCCGACGCAGTGGCGCTGCTTGCGTCCGCGCCGCGGGTGGTCCTGGGTCCGGTCGCAGCGGACGTCGCCGAACTGCTCGGACACCTTGACTGCGCGCCGCTCGCCGGACTCGATGATCTGCCCACGGACGCCGTCGTCGCGGCGGTCGATCCGGAGGCCTACGCAATCGCACAGCGGTTTCCCGGGGCCCAGACGAGCCCCCCGCGCGCGCGCCTGCGCGAGCGGGCGATCGGAGCACAGGTCGCACGGCTGGTCGAGGTCGGGGGCCATCTGCGCCGGGAATGCCCGTGGGACCGTGAGCAGACGATCCCCTCGATCGTCCCGTACACCATCGAGGAAGCGTTCGAGGTCGCGGACGCGGTCGCCTCGGGCGATCCCGACAAGCAGCTCGACGAGGTCGGGGACCTGCTGTTCCAGTCGGTCTTCCTGGCCCAGCTGCTCGAGGAAGACGCGTACGGCGATCTCGGCACGATCGCCACGGCACAGGCCGACAAGCTGATCAGCCGCCACCCGCATGTCTACGGCGACGTGCGGGCCGCCGACGCGGATCATGTGCTCGACATGTGGGAGGCCAGCAAGCGCGTCGAGCGCGCCGACCAAGGGATCTTTCACGACCTGCCGCCCGGGCTGCCGTCGTTGGCATTCGCCACCAAGGCACAGAAGCGCGCCGCCGCAGTCGGTTTCACATATGCCGATCTGGCCGGCGCGCTCGCCGCACTGGTCGAGGAAGTTCGTGAACTCGAGCAGGACCCCAGTCCGGATGAACTGGGCGACGTGCTGTTCGCCGCCGTAGCGGTGGCACGACAGCTGGCGGCGGATCCGGAAGTGGCGCTGCGGGCCACCGCGCAGCGCTTTCGAGGTCGCGTCGAGCGGGCCGCCGCAGCCGCGCGCGAGGCCGGCGAGCGGTTCGAGCAACTCGATCCCGCCGCACAGCTGCGCTGGTACGAGGCCGTCGGTCGCACGTAGCCCAGCGGGCCGTCCGCCGGGCACAAGGTTTACGCGCGTTCGGCCGATAGATCCTGTGTGGATGCACCTCCGTCGAAACCTCCGTCCGCCACGCCCCGCGCCGATGACGATGCGCGGATCGCGGACCTCGAGGCCGAACTCGCCGATGCGCGCGCGCGGCTCGCGCATGCAGCCGCCGCGCGCCGGAGTCCCGGGGTCACCACCGACCTGGTAAGCGTCGCGGCCGAGGAGCTACGAGCGCCGGCGACCGCCGTCAGCGGTTACTTGCAGTTGATGGTCGACGGGGAACTTGGGCCGCTGGATGCCGACCAGCAGCACATGCTCGAATGCGCGGTCTTCCACACACGCCGCATGCTCGAGTTGGTTGACGACCTGGTCATGATCACCCAACTGCCGACCAGCCACCGCAGCATCGTCGAGCTCGACGTTCGCGAACTGGTCCGCCTGCGTGCCCACGACGCGTCGGCGCGGGCGTTGGCGCGCCAGGTGCGCCTGGAGCTCCGGCTGGCCGAGTGCCCACGGGTCGTCGGCGACGGGGCCGCGGTCGGCCGCGCCGTGGACTGCCTGCTCGAGCAGGCGATCATGTTCTCGCCGCCAACGGCCTCGGTCGTCTGTGCGGTTCACGGCACCGCGGAGGGCCTCGCCATCGAAGTCACCGATCAGGGTATGACGCCCGATCCGGACGCGCTCAACGCGATCATGGATGGCCGGGATCCGGGCGCGGCGAGCGATCCGCGCACGCTCCTCGCGTCACGCCTTGGGCTGGTGATGGTGCGAATGGTGGCCGAGGCCCACGGCGGCCGCGCCGACGCGCGCGCCGATCAGCACCGGACGACCGTGCGGATGGTCCTGCCGGCCCGCCCGTAGGGGTCCCTGGTGGCGGCCGGCGTGGGCGTGTGCAACCGCCGCATCCGGTCCGTAGACTTGTGCGGCCCACCGTGAGCCGCCAGTTGTGAGGGAGCCGATGTCGCAGATCGCCGCCGTTCATGCCCGCCAGATCTTGGACTCGCGCGGTCAGCCGACCGTCGAGGTCGAGGTTACCCTCGCCAGTGGTGCCAAGGGACGCGCCGCGGTCCCATCGGGGGCGAGCACGGGTGCATTCGAGGCGGTCGAACTGCGCGACGGCGATGCCCGCGCCTTCTCGGGTAAAGGCGTCCTGAAGGCCGTCGCCAACGTCGAAGACGAGCTCGCCGGCGTGCTGATCGGACTCGAGGCGACCGATCAGGCCGTGGTGGACCGCACGATGATCGAGCTGGACGGCACCCCCAACAAGGGCCGTCTGGGCGCCAACGCCATCCTCGGCTGCTCGATGGCCGTGGCACAGGCCGCCGCCCACGAGGCCGGGCTGCCGCTCTACCGCTACCTCGGCGGAGCACAGGCCCACCGACTGCCGGTGCCGCTGATGAACATCCTCAACGGCGGGGCGCACGCCGACAACTCGGTCGACCTGCAGGAGTTCATGGTCGCCCCCATCGGCGCCCGCAACTTCGCCGAGGCGCTGCGGATGGGCGCCGAGGTGTACCACACCCTCAAGCGCGTACTGCACACCCGCGGCCTGGGAACCGGGGTCGGCGATGAGGGCGGCTTCGCACCCAACCTGGAGAACAACCGACAGGCGCTCGACATCATCGTTGAGGCGATCGAGCAGGCCGGCTACCGGCCCGGGCTCGACATCTCGTTGGCCCTCGACCCGGCGACGACCGAACTGTGGCGCGACGGCGCGTACCACCTCGAGGGTGAGGGACGGGTACTGACGTCGGTCGAGCTGTGCGAGTACTGGGTCGAGTTGTGCGATCGCTACCCGATCATCTCGATCGAGGACGGCATGGCGGAGGAGGACTGGGAGGGCTGGCAGCTGCTCACCCAGCGCCTGGGCGATCGAATCCAGCTCGTCGGCGACGATCTGTTTGTGACCAACGTCGAGCGGCTGCAGATGGGCATCGACCGCCACGCCGGCAACGCGATCCTGATCAAGCTCAACCAGATCGGCTCGCTCACCGAGACGCTGGCGACGATGGAGTTGGCGGCGCGGGCCGGCTTTGCCGCGATGGTCTCACACCGTTCCGGTGAGACCGAGGACGTGTTCATCGCCGACCTTGCGGTGGCGACCGGCTGCGGCCAGATCAAGACGGGCGCGCCGTCGCGAAGCGAGCGCGTGGCCAAGTACAACCAGCTGCTGCGGATCGAAGAGCTGCTGGGCCCTGCGGCCGCCTATTCCGGCGCAGGCGCGTTTCTCGAGCGCTGACCCGCTGCGGCCGGGACACTGTGCCCAAGGCATCCGGGCGGATTGCGCCCGGGGGTGGGAAGGAGCCCAGGTGCAGGGGGCGTACCTAGGACGTACGGCCGGTCGCCGTGCCCGGTGCGCGCCTTCGGAGTCCTCTCACGCCTTCCCCACGCACGATCGTCATCGCAGGCCTGTTCGCCGCCGTCGGGTTGAGCTACCTCGGGCCGATCAGCGGGTATCTTTCTGCCAAGAGTTCGCTGCGCGCCCAGGAGCAGACGCTGGCCGAGCTGCAGACCGAGCGGTCGAATCTCGCGGCTCAGCTC
>Ga0307373_10006318_pt1 | contig 18925 bp, 14 predicted proteins | sample OX2MG_FD_202534 | JGI IMG/M metagenome (GOLD analysis project Ga0307373, IMG submission 202534) | Soil microbial communities from Risofladan, Vaasa, Finland - OX-2 | ecosystem: Environmental > Terrestrial > Soil > Coastal area > Acid sulfate soil | place: Finland: Risofladan, Vaasa | collected...
AAAGCATCCAGCGCACGGTGCCGTCGTGGCAGACGACGAACCCCTCGAACCCCCGGCGCGGCTCACCATCCCAAGCGCGCCGCAATTCGTTGGCGAACGCCGTTTGTTGGGCCGGAGGCACGAATGTGCCGCAGAAATCCAGGTTCTCCACGTCCTCGGCGGCATAGCCCGTGAGGGATTCCGCGAAACGGCTGAAGTAGGCGATCGAACGGTCTTCGCGGACGATCACGATCATGCATTCCGCGGCCTCGACCAGGCTGCGAAATGCGACATCGCCGGGCTGTTTGACGGCCGACCGCGAATGATCCGAGAAAGAATTCACGAAGGTCTGTTTCGACCGAGAAGCTGGGTAAGGTGCAATGTTTGTCCGGTACACGGCAGAAGTCTCCCAATCGGGCGGCGCACTCCGGGTGGGAACTTTTTTCGAGAGAGAGAAAGGGTTGGGATCTGGGGATGGGTCTCAAGAGTGAGGTTGGAATGAAAATGGGGCCGCCGTGAGCGGTGGGGCGGCCGTTTCGCCGTGAGAAAAAGTCAAAGACGGTCGCACCGGGAGTTTCGGCGCGGTACACTTCAATTGGCCATTCGAATAGCGGTCGGAAAAACACGGTCAAGTGGATTAGGCCCAAAGCAAGTCATTTTCCGGCCGCCCCGCTTAAGAGACGTCAGAACATGTCCATCGCATTATTGATTGCCGACGACCAGGAAGTCGTCCGTGCGGGATTGGCCCGCTGGTTGGCCGGCGAAATCAAGATCGTCGGGGAGGCCGCCACCATCGAAGACCTTTCCCGATTGGCCGATTCCTGCGGTCCTCAGGTCGTACTTTCGGAAATCCGCCTGTCCGGCGCCGACGCGCTGCAAACGCTGGCGCTCGTCAAACAACGGCACCCCACGATCGCGACCATCGTTTTTTCGACCGACGAAAGTCCGCGGTCGGCCGCCCGCGCGCTGGCCGCCGAGGTCTGCGGGTACCTGCTCAAGGGATTGGACCGGGAAGGCTTGTTGGCGGCGATCCGTTCGGCCGCGGCCGGCCAGCGCCTTTGGCGAGCCGATGAACTACGCCGGTTGCACCGCGCCATGGGACCGCGCAGCGGCAATGGTGAGAGCGAAATCGTCTTCACGCGTCGCGAAGCCGATGTGCTGGAACACATGGCCAAGGGTCTGACCAACAAGGAGATCGCCGAGCAGTTGGGCATCAGTTCCGAAACGGTCAAGGAACACGTGCAGCATTTGTTGCGGAAAGTCGGTGTGCGGGACCGTACCCAAGCCGCCGTCTGGCTGGTCCGACAGCAGATCTCGCAGCCGGGGTCAACTCCTTAGGCGGCGAAGCCGATCGAGTAGCGCGTCGAGATCGCTGGGCAGCGGCATCTTGAAATGCAACTCTTCACCCGTGACGGGGTGTTCGAGGGTCAGTTCCGTGGCGTGCAGCGCGAGCCGCCCAGTTCCGCTGCGGTCAATCGCCGCCGTGCCGCCAAGCGGCGTGTGGTAGATCGATTCGCCGCACAACGGGTGCCCCAATTCGGCCAGGTGGATGCGAATCTGGTGCGTGCGGCCCGTTTCCAAGCGGCACTCGACGAGCGTGTAGCCGGTGAACCGCTCGATCGGCCGCACGTGCGTCACGGAGTGTTTGCCGAGATTGGTCGAGGTCGTGCTGCCGCGCCGGCCGTCGCCCCGGTCGCGGATCAACCTCGATTCGATCGTTCGCGCCGGCACGTCCCCCTGGGCCACTGCCAGGTAGCGGCGCTGGGTCGAGTGCCGCCGGAATTGCCCGGCGAGGTGCCGCTCGGCTTGCGCCGAGCGCGCGAAGACCATCAGACCGCTGGTGTCGCGATCGAGCCGGTGTACCGGCCGCACCGGCGGCAGCTTCCCGGGCCGCGCCCCGCGCCGACCTCGCTGACCGCGGCCCTCCTTTTTGGCAATCAGCCGCGGCAGCAGATCCTCGAGGGTCGGCTGAATTTGCTTGCGCTGCCGCGACCAGTGCCGCTCTTCGGCATGCCGGACCGAAGTCATGCCCGACGGCTTTTCGACCACTACCAGATGACGGTCGAGAAAACGAATCCGCACGTCGTCTTCGCGCGCCGGGGGCGCGGTCGGGTGTTCCAGGAGCTTGACGACCTCGTCGGGCCGCAATCGCCGACCGGCGTCGAGGCAGAGGTTTCCGCTCACCAGAACGTGGCGCTTTCGAATCAACCGTTGCACGTCCGACCAGGCCATTCCCGGCAGCCACCCGCGCAACAGCGAAGCCAACGTCCGATGCGCCTGGTCGGGCGCCACACGGAATGTTTGGGGGGTAGGGTCGGGCATGAAGTAGGTTCGACGGGGCGCTCGGTCTATGATTCACGCGACCGAAAATGAGACTTCCACCAATTTCGCATGACCAACGTCTCGTTGTCGGCCGCGTGAATTCTAACCGCGAGTTTGCCGCAACCCGAGGATCAACTCAATTTCACCCACGGGGCTGCCGATGCGAGTGGCGATGGCCGCGCTGGCCAGGCCTGAATCGGCCAGCGCATAGATTTCCTCGTGCCGTCGCGCGGCCGGCGATGCGGTGTGGTGGACCGGCGCGTCGACGCGCAGGCCGATTTTCGCGCCGCCCCACCGCGGCGCCTCGTGGTCGGCCGGGCGGGCGTCTGGGTGAAACGGCGGGCTCGAAGACGGCTCGCCCGCGGTCAACCGAGCCGCTCGATCATTCAATGCTTCGAGCCACGCGATGCGCTGATCGGCCTCGCCGATCAGACGCTGCAAGACGTCGATCTTGTCGTCGAGCCCGGCCGACGACGAGTCGCGAGCGGGCCGCGTCGCCCGACTTGGCTGCCGGTACGTGCGCACCAGCAGCCAACCGCAGGTCAGCACCAACATCGAGAGACAGATGATTTTCGCGAATTCAATTTCCGCCAGAAGCCACATGATGATTGGTCAATCGTCCTTGGTCATTTGTCAGTGGTCATTTGTCAGCGGTCATCATCCTTCAACCTTCATCCTTCATCGCAGCGCGACCGAACGCCTCTTGCGCCGCTTCGTAAACCTCTCTCAACGGAAGGCCGCGCTCGCTTGCCACGCGGCTGCACGACTCGAACTCCGGAGAGAAGCTCGGTTCCTGGCCCGCGATCCAGCCCAGCTTGCCGTCGATCGGCCCGTACGCGGTTTGCACCTGGTGCGGCTTGCGCTCAAGCTTGTGTCGGCTGACGGGCCATCGGCGAACGCCTAACGTGCCAGTCTCGCGAAACAGAATCTTTTCGACCTTTTCGATCTGGACGGACTGGCAGAGCACGGTCAGAGTGATGCCCGGCCGGTTCTTCTTCATTTGAATCGGGGTGGTGTAGACGTCGAGCGCGCCGGTCTCCCAGAGCTTGTTCGTGGCGTAACCGATCACTTCGCCCGACACGTCGTCGAGGTTCGTCTCGACGACCCAGGCCTGGTCGGCGGCCAGGGCCTCGACTGCCTCGCCGACGAACAGCCGCAGCATGTTGGCCTGCTCGGCCAGGTCGCGCGTGCCGGCGCCGTAGCCGATCCGCTCGATCTTCATCGCCGGTACCGGACCGAAGCCGTCGACCAACGTGGCCACGATCGCCGCCCCCGTGGGCGTGGTCAGCTCGGCGGAAACCTGCGATTCGGCCAGTGGAATGCCGGTGAGCAGCTCGGCCGTCGCCGGGGCCGGAATACTGCACAGCCCGTGCGCGATGGAAACTGTGCCGCGGCCGGTGGGCACGGGCGAACAGACGATGCGATCGACACCCAGCAGGTCCCAGCCGATGGCCGCGCCCACGATGTCGGCGATCGAATCGACCGCCCCGACTTCGTGGAAATGCACCTTGCGGATCGTCGTGCCGTGCACTTTGGCCTCGGCCTCGCCCAGTCGCGTGAAGATCCGCTTGGCCAGGTCCTTTTGCCGCTGCGAAAGCCGGCTGCCATCGATCATGTCGATGATGTGGTGCAAGTGCCGGTGGGCGTGTTCCGGCTGGTGCTCGACGACGATGTGCGTGCCGCGGAAGCCCTTGCGCTTGACCTCGTTGGCCACCAGCTTCACGCCGGCCAGTCCCAATGAGTCGATGCCATCGCTGATCGCCGCCAGCTCGACGCCGGCGTCGACCAGGGCGCCGAGCGTCATGTCGCCGCTGATTCCGCTATTGCAATCGAGGTACGCGATTTTCACGTTGACTTTCGTTTCCTGGTTTGTGTCCGCAACCGTGGCGGAATTCGTGAGAATTCCGAACGTCGAGGCTCCCATCGGGACTTGCGCGCTTTTCCGCCGTGTCGCACCAAGCGGCGTGACGGATTATATGTCGAGCGGCGGCGTCGCGGGAATAGAGGTTAACTCGCGTAAATCTTGTCCATCAGCCCTGCGATCTTCCTCAGCCGCTCGCGTCCGCCGCCGGGAATCTCGGCGGTGCCCCAGCCGTGATAGCCGATATCGCGGAGCGCCGCCATCACGGCCGGCCAGTCGCAATCGCCTTCGAGCAGCTCGACGCCGAAGCCTTTGCCCAGACCCTCTTCGTTCATTTTTTTCTGGCTGAATTCCTTGATGTCGACCTTGATGATCCGCGCGCCCAGCGTGCGAATCCATTGTTCGGGCCAGCCGTAGCGAAGCACGTTGCCGACGTCGAAATAGGCCCCGACCTGCGGCGATTCGAGCTCGTCGATGTAACGGGCTTCTTCGAGCGGGCTGAGCAGGAAGTTGTTCCAGACGTTTTCCAGGCCGATCTTGATCCCCAGTTCACCGGCCAGCGGCAAGACCTTCTTGATCTCGGCCTGCGAACGTTGGTAGGCATCCGCGTAGGAAACCTGCTTGTTCACGACGGCCGGCACCAACAGCACCGTCGTGCCGCCGTAGAGCTTGCTGTCGCGAAGCGCCTGTTCGAGCGCCTGCACTCCGCGCGAGCGGACCTCGGGATCGGGGTGCGAAAGCGTGTCGTTCCAATGGACTGAATCGACGACGCCGTGGATCGGCAAGCCCGTCGTGTCGCGGGCTTCGAGAACCTCGTCCTTGTCGAGGCTGCTGGGGGCGTCGAGCTCGACGCCGTCGTAGCCCAGTTCCTTGAGAAGCTTGAACTTGTCGAGCACCGATCCTTCGTGTTGGATCATCCCCCATTTGACTGCCTTTTTCATTTTCTTGGCGTCGGGCTTTTCGGCGGCCAGCGTCGTGGCGCCGGTGGCCGTGGCCGCGGTGGCAATGGCCAGGGCGGCGCCCGTCGAACGGAGAAACGTCCTGCGGTCGAGCGAGTCGTTGTGCGGCATGGTTGCTCCTGCGGTTGGGGCAAGTATAGTGGTGGCTGAGGTCGTCAGTGGTCCGTTGTCAGTAGTCCGTGGTTCTGCATGATAAGTCGTGGAACTGGGGGCAGCAACCTATCAAGGAGCAAAACGCCATGCATCGCCAATGGCCATCGAATTGGAGCATAGAACGGCAACTACGCGCGGCGCTTCTCGCGGTGCTCGGTATTGCCGCGATTTGCGAGTCCCAGCGGGCGATCGCCGCCGAACCTTACCCCGGCACCGACCCTCTGACGATCGAGGGTGACCTGGCCGACCTGATGGTCCAGGGAATCGACAAGTTCCTGCTTGATCAGATCGAAGCGGCCAAGGCGGATCGCGAGAAACACTGGCAGCGCGATTTCTCGTCGGCCGAAAAGTACGATGAGTCGGTCGCGCCCAACCGGGCGCGGCTGGCCAAGATCATCGGTGCCTTCGACCCGCGCCAAAAGTGCGACGCGCTGGAGCTGGTTGGCACGACGAGCCAGCCCTCTCTGGTCGGCCGCGGCGAGGGGTACGAGGTCTACGCGGTCCGTTGGCCGGTGCTGCCTGGCATGACAGGCGAAGGATTGCTGCTCAAGCCCAATCGCGAAAAGCCGCTGGCCGACGTGGTCGCGATCCCCGACGCCGACCAGACGCCCGAAATGCTTGTTGGGCTGGTCCCTGGTGTCGCGTCTGAGGCGCAGTTCGCCCGGCGGCTGGCTGAGAGCGGCTGCCGCGTTGTGGTGCCCATGCTCATCGACCGCTCCGACACCTTCTCGATGACAGTCAACGGCGAGCGACGCTTGAACCAGCCGCACCGCGAGTTCATCTACCGCCAGGCCTTCGAGATGGGCCGGCACATCATCGGCTATGAAGTGCAAAAAGTCTTGGCCCTGGTCGATTATTTTACCGCGGAGGCCGGTAAGGACGATCCCAAGATCGGCGTGGCGGGTTATGCCGAAGGCGGCCTGTTGGCACTTTACTCCGGCGCGCTCGACACGCGGATCGACTCCACATTCGTGAGCGGATATTTTGGTCCGCGTGAGAATGTTTGGGAAGAACCGATATATCGCAATGTGTTCGCCTTGCTCTTCGAATTTGGCGACGCCGAGCTGGCCAGCCTGATCGCGCCGCGCGGGCTGGTCGTCGAGGCCAGCCGCGTGCCGGAAATCAATGGCCCCCCCGCGCCGCACGAAGGTCGTTCCGGCGGCGCCGCCCCCGGCAAACTGACTACGCCAAGCGTGAAAGACGTGATTGACGAGTATTTTCGCGCGATCGGGCTGTCGTCGGAGCTCAACGCCGCACCTGCCACGCTCGTCCACGCGGGTAATGGCGACGGTCCGCCGTGTGGCGATCCGACGCTCGGGCAATTCCTTCATTGGCTGAAAGTCGCCGAATTGACCCCGTCGGGTGCCTCGCCCAGCTACGACCGGCCGGGATTCGATCCCCAAGTGCGGCTCAAGCGGCAAATCGACGAAATGACCGAATTCACCCAGGCCCTTTTGCGCGAAAGTGAATACACGCGGACGAAGTATTGGGAGCGGGCCGATCGCGGCAGCCGCTCAGTGGAAAAATGGCGGGAAACCTCCGAGCAGTACCGCAAGCTGTTTTACGACGAAGTCATCGGCCGCTTCGAGCTGCCGCTTTCAAAACCAAACGTCCGCTCGCGCAAGGTCTACGACGAAGCCAAGTACACGGGCTACGACGTCGTCCTCGATGTCTTTCCCGATGTCTTCGCCTATGGCATCCTGCTGGTGCCCAAGGACATCAAGCCCGGCGAAAAGCGGCCGGTGGTCGTCTGCCAGCACGGGTTGGAGGGGCGGCCCCAGGACGTGGCCGACCCCAAAGTGGAAAGCCCCTATTACCATCAGTTCGCCAACCGGCTCGCCGAGCGGGGCTTCATCACGTTTTCGCCGCAGAACCCGTACATCTTCACTGACCGCTTCCGCACTTTGCAGCGCAAGAGCAATCCGATCAAGAAGACGCTCTATTCGACGATCGTGCCGCAGCACCAGCAGATTGTCGATTGGCTCGCCTCGCTTGCGATCGTCGATCCAGAGCGGATCGGCTTTTACGGCCTCTCCTACGGCGGCAAGACGGCGATGCGCGTGCCGGCGCTCGTGACGAAATACTGTCTTTCGATCTGCTCGGCCGACTTCAACGAGTGGATCTGGAAGAACACTTCGACTCGTTCCCGATACAGCTACGTCGGGACGGGCGAATATGAGATCTTCGAGTTCGACCTGGGGAACACATTCAACTATGCCGAGATGGCCGGGCTGATCGCGCCGCGGCCGTTCATGGTCGAGCGCGGCCACCGCGACGGCGTCGCGCCCGACGAGTGGGTGGCCTACGAGTTCGCCAAGGTCCGTTTGCTCTACGTCGACCTCAAGATCGCCGAGCGTGCGACGATCGAATTCTTCGACGGCCCGCACTCGATCAACGGCGTCGGCACGTTTGATTTCCTGCATGAGCACTTGCATTGGCCGAAGCCGGAATAGGTGAAGAGGAATTAGGCGAGCGGGGGGGCGTAAGCCCCCAGGTGTCTCTCGTTCCCACGCTCCGCGTGGTAACGTCTCTTTGGCCACTCTGCGGCCCCGTCACAACGACGGGGAGCGTTCGCGGCAACGTTCCCACGCAAAGCATGGGAACCAGGTACGAAAGATTCAGGTGGCAGCGATGAGCCGGCGTTTCATGTAGCGTACCACTCGGCCATATTCACGACCCTCCAAGGCGTCCGTTGTCTCATGTTTCGTTCCCATGCCGGAACGAGGGACTCGGTGGTCTTTTCTGCGCTTTCGTCCTTCCGCATTCAGCTTCAAATCCTCCTCGGCGACCTCGACCTTGGCGCCCTCGGGCGGGATGGGAAGTTTCAAGCTCCAGAGTACGCCCTGCACGACCAGCCGTCGGTAGAATTCGTGCCGCCAGTTCTCGTGGAAGTGCAACCCGCTAAAGCCGAACGAACGGCCCCCGTCGGGCCGCTCCCAGGCCCAGGCGACCGCTTCGTCGCGTCCTTCGATCGGCACGGTCACCAATGGGCGGACCTGGTTATCGCCCGGCACGAACTTGAGGCGAAAGTAGAACTCGTCGCGCACTCGCAATGGCTGAATGCCAGTGGTGATCGGGTGCCGAGGTTCGACGGGTCGCAAGGTTTCCTCGATCACCGTGAAGCGGCGGTCGGGGCCGCCGTGGCAGCCGCCGAACAGCTTGAGATAGCTTTCGATCGGCGCGGGTTCCTTCGTGCCGATACCCCAGTGAAGACCGGCCAGCCCGCCGCCGCGCGCGGCCAGTCGTGAAAAGGCGTCGAGCCTTCGCGGATCGTCCTGAAGCCACTTCGCCCCCTCCGACACAAACAACACCGCGCCGTCGGCCTTGGCGATCAACTCGGGTCCTTCGGTCCAGGGTTCATCGGCCCGCACGATTTCGGCGGTCAGGCCCGACGACTGTTCGAGGCATTTTGAGAGAATCCTCTGCCCAGCCAGGTACTCGTGCGTTGCCGGCGGGTGTCCGTCGGGACCTTGGCCCAGGAGCAAGAGGCGCTTCGTCGGCAGTTCGTCGGCCCATGCCGACGTGCCGGCCGACAAGAGACAGGCGACTACGATGATCCAGGTGCAATTGCGAGGCATTGTCATCGTACGGGCTCCCTATCTGCAAACTCGTGTGGACGAAGCCCACAATATACCGACTGCCGATGCAATGGCGACCCTCGTTGCCGCCGGTTACGACGGCGCATCAGAATCTCGGCCGGAACAGGGCGGCATCGAGAGTCGACCAGAGGTGGATCGTCAGCGGCAACGGTTTATTCCTCCGCACTCGCCGCCCTCGTCCGCAGCAGGTACGATTCGTCGCCCGACAGATATCGGTTCTTTTCGGCCAACTTGTGGCGAATCCGTTCGACCGCGTCCTCGATCGGCTTGCTCAGCCGGGTGACGATTTGGCGAGGGGTGAACTGCTCCAACTCGCCCACGGTCTCGGCCCGGAGAAAGTCGAAGATCTGCCGAGCGTGGTAGTCGTCCTTGAACAAGAGAAACAGTTTCTCTTCGGCGGTGACCGTCGGCCGAGGCAGCGGCTGGGCCTTTGCGACAGACTTTCGATCCGCCTTTTTCCTAGCGCTGCCTTTCTTTTTGACCGCGTTTTTCTTGGTCGCGTTTTTCTTGGTCGCGGATTTCTTCGCGATCGCTTGCTTGGCGGGTATTTTCGGCATGTTCGTTCATCACTGATTTCACGTCCATTTATCTTCCCTATCCAGCCCGAATTTTCAACTCTCTGAACGCCACAAACCAATCATCCCACCCGGCCGGGTGGGAGCTTTTTGCCCTTGCCCATTTTCACGCTCGGCCGGTATGATCCCGGCCCCTTGCGGAGCGAGGCCCCGCACCGGCGGTCTGCGGGAACCGAGTGCTCAGAGAAATCCCCACGTACGTTGGGCCCAAGGACGGGCCTGGTAAGACGGAATTAAGAAGGGAGTCGATCCGGCCATGCAGTCGTCGGGGTTGGTGGCATTTCGCGCGACGATCATGATCGTGTGCATGATCGCACTGCCTTTGGCGGCGGTGGTGGGGACCGCGCTGCCCAAAGCGGTGCAATCCGTGATCCAGGGAGAGTCAAAGCCGGTGCCGCCATCCGACGACGGAGCCAAGCGATCGACGGGTGCCTCACATTCGGACGACTCTCAGACCACGACGCCGGCCCCCGACGCCACGCCCGCCAAGGCGGTGGCGGAAACGCAATCGAATCGTTTGCCGCGAGCCCGAATCACAGCCATCCGTCCCATCTCAAACCAAGCGCCCAACGTCGAAGCCTCTGAACCGACGGGAGTGACGGCCGCCCGCGAGCACGAGTCGACGGCATCGCTTTGGTCTCGCGGTGAACGGCCGCCCGCCAAGACAAGGCGCGTTCCCCTGGGCGCCGAGCGCCGACCACACCGCGAGCCCGACGACCCACAGCGAGGCGAGTCGCCGGCGCCACATCGGGGTGAGTCGCCGTTTAAGGCGACCACCTATTCAGCCCCCATCGAATCGGACGTGGACGACTCGCACCGCGCGGAAAGGGCCGGTCGTCCCGCGGTCGAGTCCTCCGAACCGCCCACTGACGATCCGTTGAGCCGCGGTGAAAGGCGTTTGCGCCAATTGGGGGCGACCGGTTACCGCTTGGAGACATGGGGCGTTACCGGCGGACTTTATCGCTTTAGTTGCAACGTCGCACTCTCGGACCAGGGCCAGGCGACGCGGCACTTCGAGGCCACGGATACCAGCCCCGCCAAGGCCATCGAGGCGGTGGTCAAGCAAGTCGAGGCGTGGGATAGGCCCTAAAGTGGTTTAGGGGCCGGAATTAGGTCTTGCCAGACGGCGGCCCACTGCTTACTTTTAGCGGCATGCTGCCAGCTCCCCAAACGGTCGCCCAGCGGTTACACACCGTCAGCCTGCGCTACCGTCACGCGCTAACTGCGTCGGCACCGGCGGGCCATTGGCTTAAAGCAAGTCCACGTGCGGACGGGAAACCGGTGACGACGGTCGTCGAATCGGACAGTTCGGTACGCCGAGACTCGCGCGAGGCGAGGGTCGAAGCGGTGCTGTTCCTTGCCAGCGAACCTCTGGGAAGCCGAAGAATTGGTCAAATTGCCAGCTTGGCGGACGGCACGGAAGCGCGTACATTAATTCGCCGACTGAACCGATATTATGATTCCCAGGGCAGCGCCTTCCGCATTGAAGAGATTGCCGGAGGGTTTCAACTGCTCACGCGGCCCAAGTTTGGCGGCTGGTTGCGGCGGCTCCAAAAGGCCCCGGTCGAAACCCGGCTGTCGGCGCCGGCCATGGAAACCTTGGCGGTCGTCAGTTACCGGCAAGGCGTACCGAGGGCCGAGATCGAAGCGGTCCGCGGCGTGCAGTGCGCCGAAATGCTGCGGCAATTGATGGATAAAGATTTGGTGCGGATCGTCGGACGCTCCAATGACCTGGGCCGCCCGTTCTTGTATGGGACCACGAAGCGGTTTTTGCAAATGTTCGGGCTACGGCACCTCGACGAGCTGCCGCGTGCGGAGTTGTTGCGGCGCGGCGCGGGCGGCAAGACGAAAGACACACGAAACGAAACAAACCCCGTCGCGGGACGGGGAGCGGAACTAACCCCTAATGATTCGAACGAGGAGTCTGAAGTGAGTATCGCACCCAACCCGGAGCCGGCACGCGAAGATCTGTGGAAACTCGGTCTCATCGAGCCCCTGAGCGGCCCACAAGCCGAGGCCGATGAAGACGATGATCTCGACGACGACGATTGGGACGATGACGACGACGATGATGAAGATGACGACAACCTCAACGACAACGACGATGACGATGACCTAGATGACGATGATGACCTTGAAGACGATGAGTGGGAGGAAGTCGACGACGATGAGGAATGGGACGATGACGACGACGACGACGATGATGATGATGATGACTGGGACGACGATGAAGATGACGACGACGACGATGACGACGATGAGGACGATTGGGAGGAGGAAGAGTAGGTGGCGACTCGATTCCACGCGTAGCGCGGTAACGAGGAACCTCAGTCCTTGAGGTGAAACAGCTTCATCACCGCTTCGCGTAAGGCGTGCAGGGTTCCACCGTGCGTCGCCGCGTCGCGTAACGATTTCAACGGCAGGTGCAAGAGCGTGTTAATCAGGCTGTCGAACGATTGGCGGATCTCGTCGCGCTGCCGATCGCTGAGGTCGGGCAGGCGGTTGAATAGCCGCCGCAGTTCATCGTCCTTCGATTTCTCCCATCCTTGCCTAAGTCGCCTGATGATCGGGCCGGTGGCATGGTGCCGTAGTTCGGCCATGAACCGGGTCGTCTCCTGCTCGACGATCCGCATCGCGGCGGGGAGCTCTCGTTCGCGATCCTTGCGGTTCCGTTCGCAAGCCGCTTCAAGGTCGTCGATCGTGTAGAGATAGACGTTCTTCGCATTGCCGATCGCCGAGTCGAAGTCGCGGGGGATGGCCAGGTCGAGGATGAACAGGTCTCGCTGGAAACGGGCAGGCTCGATCCGCCGGAAATCGGCGAGTGTCACGATCGGCTCTGCGGCGCCGGTGGCGCTGACGACCAGGTCGGCCGCGGCCAGCGCCTCGCCCAGCCGTTCCCAGGGCAGCGCGCGGCCCCGCCAATGCTCCGCCAGTGCCATGGCCCGTTCGAAGTTGCGGTTCACCACCGTCACGTCGCGGGCCCCCTCGTCATGCAAGTAGCGCAGTGCCTCCTCGCAGGTCTCGCCCGCGCCGATCGCCAGCACGTGCTTGTCGTCGAAGCGCTCGAAGATCCGTTTCGCGAAGTCGGCGACCGCCAGGCTGGCGACACTGACCCGCTTTTCGTTGATCGAGGTCTCGCTGGCCACTCGTTTACCGACGCGCAGCGCCGCCTGAAAAACCTGGTTCGTCATGGGACCGGTGCTGCGGTGGGCCAGGGCCAGATCGTAGGCCTGCTTCACCTGGGCGACGATCTGTGGTTCGCCGACGACCATGCTGTCGAGGCTGGCCGCCACCGTGAACAGGTGCCGCACGGCGTCTTCGCCGGTCCGTTCGAAGAGGTCGTCGAAAATGTCGAGCGCATCCAGCCCGTGGAATGCGGCCAGAAACTCGGCCACGTCCTGGTGTGTCGGCACGCGCTCGGGATCCTCGGCGGCAGAGTAGACCTCGACGCGGTTGCAGGTCGAGAGCAGCACCGCCTCGCTCTGGGGAAACCTTTGGCGCAGTCCGTCGAGGGCCGCCTCGGCCTGGGCCGGGCTGAAGGCCAGCCGTTCGCGCGTCGCCACCGACGAGTAGCGGTGGCTGCAACCGACGAGTTGCAGCGTCATGCGCGGCCTCCCGGCCAAGAGGGGGACAGGTTACAGTTTACAGGGGCCAGTCTGCAGAAGGCACCCTGTAACCTGTCCCCTGTAACCTGCCCCCTTTTCCCGTCCGCGGCGTGCCGTGTCGTCGAAAGCAGCCGCACGCCCAGCGCCAGAACCAGAAACAGGAAGCTGGCCACGGTCAAGTACGCCACTTTGCGGCCCTGCCTGGCAGGCTTGTATGCCAGGCTGAACACGGCGGCGGCGACCAGCCAGACGAGGAGCAGCCCGGAGCTCCAGATCACCGGATCGGTCCACGGTACGTGTTCATCTTCCGATTGCCCGTGGTTGACGATGTTCAGCACGACGCCGGAAAGGAAGCCGATCAGGAGCATGACGGCCGAGATGCGGATCGCCAGGCTGTTGGCGCGTTCGAGAAGTTCCAGGCTGGGCAACTGCAAGCCCTGCGAGGGGCGGACTTTGTGTTTCAGGCGATAACTTTGCGCCAGGTGCATCACGCCGGCGACGAAACCGACGAGCACGGCGACCGTACCCAACAACAAGATACCGCCGTGGATCATGCCCCAGATCTGCGAGGCCCTGGTCCGCGGAAAAGGGACCTGGTCGGCGAACCGGGCGCACCCGATCAGGCCCAGCACCAGAGGCAGCGTGAACAAACCGACGGCCGTACGCGGGTGTTGAAGCGTAAGGTAAAGATAGACGACCGCCAGCACCCATGCCGCCACCAGGTACCAATCGTACTCGCTCGACAACGGCGCGGTCCCGGCCTGCATGGCACGGTGGCCCAGGTACAGCGTGTGGGCCAACAAGCCCGCGCCGCCGAATCCCAAGAGCAACGCCCCGCGCACGCCGCTGCGGAATGCCAGCCGCGAGGCTTCGAGCAACAAAGCCACCGCATAGCTGGCCGCGAAGCAGAAGATGGTGATGCCAGAGAGCATGGGAGAAAATGTCAAAAGGAAAGAGTTGCATGGAAAAAGTCAAAGGAGATTCCTTCGTTCGCCCGCTTTCTACTTTCTCCGTTTAACTTTCTTCTTCCGCGTCGTCCAGCCCGTACTCCTTCAGCTTCTTGTGCAGCGTGTTTCGGTTGATCCCCAGCTTCGCGGCCGCCTTGGTCTGGATCTCGTCGCACGACGCCAGCACTTGCGAGATCAGCTCTTTCTCGACGCGGTTGACGATCCTGGCGTGCAGGTCCGCGCCTTCGGTTCCAGCCTCGGCGATGCCTTGCGAAACCAATACATGGACCAGTGTTTCGACGTCGGCATCGGCCAGACGTTTGGGCCCGGGCCGCCTCACCCCCAGCACGGCGTCGGGCAGCAGGTCGCAGGTTAATTCGTCGCCGGGCGCCAGCACGACGGCGCGCTCGATGTAGTTCTGCAGCTCGCGGACGTTGCCGGGCCAATCGTAGTCTTCGAGCGCCTCCAGCGCCCCGGGCTCGATGTGCGCCACGTAACGGTCGTTCTCCTCATTGTAGACGGTGAGAAAGTGTCCGATCAACTCGGGAACGTCCTCGCGGCGCTCGCGCAACGGCGGCAAATGGATGGGAACGACGTTGAGTCGGTAAAAAAGGTCCTCCCGGAACCGCCCCGCCTCGATCTCCTCGAGCAGATCACGGTTGCTGGCTGCGATCACACGCGTATCGACCCGGATCGTGTGCGTGTCGCCCACGCGCTCGAATTCGCGCTCTTGCAGCACGCGCAACAGCTTGACTTGCAGCTTGGGAGTCGTCGAGTTGATCTCGTCGAGGAACACGGTCCCGGTGTGGGCGGCTTCGAAGCGGCCCGTGCGGTTGTCGATCGCGCCGGTGAACGAGCCGCGGACGTGGCCGAACAACTCGCTTTCCAAAAGGCTCTCCGACAAGGCGCCGCAATTGACCCGCACGTACGGCCCGCTGCCGCGCGGGCTGAGCATATGCACCGCCCTGGCGATCAGCTCCTTGCCCGTCCCCGTCTCGCCCAAGAGCAGCACCGCGGCGTTTGAGCGCGCGACCAGGCGCGTGAGCGCATAGACCTTCTGCATGGCCGGACCCGCGCCGATCAGGCCGGGGATCGGTGGAGTGGAATCATGAGGATCGAAGGCTCGCACGGGCGGCTACTCCACTTCCGCGCGGGCCTCGATCGCGTCGAGCACAAAACCCAACAAGCTTTGCGTCTCGCGGTCCTGGGTTTCGCTCCGATTGTAGCGCTCGTACTGCCGTGCTAGCTCGGCGGTGGTCAATAGAGTGCCGTAACGGATCACGCTTTCGACAAAGGCTTCGGCCGCCGCACGCCGCACCTCCAGCGGGCTCAGCGACTGGCTAGCCAGATCGACCAGCGCTTTCTGACTGGTAGCGGTGCCAAGGGTTGCCAATACGGTTGCGGCTTTCGGGCTGTGCTCCGGCCGATCGAGCGCTTTCAACACCGCCGGTTCGATCCGCCGCAAATTGTACAGCCCCGGCGACACCTGGGCCAGCTCGACCAGCCAAGCAAGCGCTTGCTCCGCTTGAAGGTCGCGCTCAACGGCGTCCACGGCGCCGCGGCCCGCCTCCGCCAGCAGACGGCGAAGCTGGAAGTCGAGACTCGCTTCGTTTTCGGTGGGAATGATGACCATTGCCGGCGGGTTAAGCCGCGCCAGACGCTCTGCGCGGGCCAGCTCATCACTGGCGGCCACGATGCCGATCGGCAACCTCGTGGTACGGCTATCGGCGTGGATCCGTTCGAGTAACTCGCCGGAGGTCGGCGCCGCGAGTTTGAAGTCGATCAGGGCCAGTTCCAGGTCGGGTGAGGCCGTGGCCCCCGCCAACACCGCGCGATCGAACGTCGCCACGTGGGTCTCGTACCCTAGCGCGGCCAGGAGCCCCGCCTCCCGTTCGGCTTCGGAGGCGCGTGGATGGCCCACCAGCGCTCGTGGGGCGCCGGACGACGAGGCGAAAAACCCCAGCGCGGCGGGCACGAAGCTCGATCCGGGATACGGCTTGGTGGGTCGTAGCGAGACGATCGCCTCGAGCGCCGCGAACCGCAGCCGCCGGTCGGCGTGTCTGGCCGCTTCGACAAGGACACAGGGTCGCGGCAACTTGCGGTACAACACTTCCACCGTGCCAATCTTGCCAAGGATGCGGGCCGCCGACGCGGCGGCCACCAGGTGCCCACCGGCGATCGAGTCTTCCAATAAATCCTCGACCACCGCGACACCGCGATCGGCCACCTCATCCACGGCGCCTCTGCCTTTCACAGCCCCTCGACCCCCGGGCGCCGGTTGCGCCGCCGCGATGAACAACGCCTCGGCCTCGAGCAACGCGCCAAGGAAAACCCTCCGCGCCGCGTGATGATGTCGCTTCAGTTCGATCGCGTCGCCGGCCCAACGCGCGGCGCGATCCAACGCAGCCACGCGGGGTGTCGTCGGCTCCGCGACGAGCCGCGAGGCTTCGGCGTCCCAATGCCAAACGCCCACGGGCGTTGAGTCGCCATCCTGCGAGTCGAAACGTCGATCGTAGAGAGAGCGGGCACGGCGCTCCAAAGCGTCGGCCGCCTCGTCGATGTCGGGAACCCGACCGATCAACTCCCGCAGAGCTTGTCTGGCAGCCACTTGGACTTCTTCCGGACCCGTTTCGATCAGCGCCGGTCCCAACAGTTCCAGGGCCAGGTCCGAATGCTCCATTCGTCCCAGGATTTCGATCGCCTTGATCTGCACCGCGCCTTCGGCGCCGCGCACCACCGCCACCAACGGCGGCAGGGCCTCGCGGCCGAAGGCCGCCAGCGCCGCGCCGATGGCGCCGTGCTGATCGGCCTGCGCGTCAGCGGCCAAGGCGGCCAATAGCGCCGTCAGCGACGTTTCACGCCCCGCGCGGAGCCGCGCGATTGCTGCGTGACGCAGCTCCACCGACGGATCCTTGAGTTGTGCGATCAAGGCGGCGATCCGCGCCGGGTTGCGGACTTTCTTGTCGGCGGCGGATAGCACCGCGTCGGCGAATTTGCGCCCGTCGGGCTGCAATTCCTCGACCAGTGCGAATTTCAGAAACGTGGCTGAGCCAAACTGCTCGACCAGTGCCGCCAGCGCCGCCTCGTCGAGCTGCGCCTGGGCCAAACGCTCCGTCAACGGCGCCGCTTCCACCATCGCTCCCAAGCCGATCAGTAAATCGGCCACGCGCACTAGCTCGGCCGGCGACGTCGGGTTCGTCTCGAGCAAATCGCGCACCGTGTCATCGCCCGACCGCGATCGCGACGTTTTCATCGCCGTGGCGGCGGGCTGAGCCGCTTCGACCGCCTGATCGTCGTCCTGTTGAGCGCGTAATGGTGGCGCCGAGCCAAACCAGGCCAGGGCGATCAAGGCGATTCCCACCAGATTGAATCGTGAAGGCTGGCTACGTGTCATTGGTCATTGGTCATTGGTTGGTCGTCGTTCCATGTCTGTCGCCTTTCGCTGGAGCGAAAGGGCGTTCTTCGCGGAGCGAAAGGCAACATCCCCCCACATCTCCTCCGCATCCACATATCCCCGTCTAACAAGCGTCTTTACTTCTCGACGTCCAATCTCTTCCGCCAAATCTCCAACTGTTTCTCCACCTCCGCCGGTCCGGACGAACCGAAGCTGACGAACGCCCGCACAGCCGCTTCGGCCCCCAGCACTTGATAGACCGTGTCATCAAGGCTCTGCTCCGACTCGCGCAGTTCGGCGAGCGACAGCCCCGCCAACGGCACGCCACGGGCCATGGCCTTTCGGACCAGCTTTCCAACCGCCTCATATGCAGTGCGCTGCGGCAGCCCGCGGACGATCAGGTGATCCGTCAGCGTGGTGGCGTCGAGGTAACCTTCGTCCAGCCTCGCGGCGATCGCTCGACGATCGAGTTCGGCCCTTTCGACCAGCGGCGCCGCCACTTCCAGGCAGTCGCGCACCGTGTCGAACGAGTCGAACAGCGGCTCCTTGTCTTCCTGCAAGTCACGGTTGTATGCCAAGGGCAAGCCCTTGACCAGCACCAGCAGCCGCGTCAAGTTGCCGATGACGCGTGCCGTTTTCCCGCGAACCAGCTCCAGCACGTCGGGATTGATCTTCTGAGGCATGATCGACGAGCCGGTGCAAAACTCTTGGGGCAACCGCAGCAAACCGAACTCAGTGGTTGACCATAGAATCCACTCTTCGGACCACGTACTCAGGTGCGCGGCGACGAGTGTCAAAACGAACGCGAATTCCAAAGCGAAGTCGCGATCGCTCGATACGTCGAGGCTGTTGGCCGCCACGGCATCGAATCCCAACCGCCGGGCAACGTCATGGCGGTCGATCGGCAGGCTCGTGCCGGCCAAGGCCGCTGCACCCAGGCTCGACACGTTAGCCCGCCGCCGGCAGTCGGCGAGGCGGTCGCGGTCGCGCTCGAATTTCTCGCAGTAGGCCAACCAATAGTGCGCGGCCAGCACGGGCTGGGCACGACGAAGGTGAGTGTAGCCGGGCACGACGCAGCCTCGGTCGCGCTCGGCCCGGCCCACGAACGCCCGTTGCAAGACGACGAGCCGCTCGTCGATCTCGTCGATCGCCTCGCGGACCCAAATGCGCAGGTCGGTCGATACCTGGTCGTTACGGCTGCGTGCCGTGTGGAGTTTGCGGCCGACATCGCCGAGCCGGTCGATCAATGCCCGTTCGACGTGCATGTGGACGTCTTCCAGCTCGAGGCGGAACTCGAATTGGTCCAGCTCGATTTCCCGGCGGATGTCTTGCAGGCACTCAACGATCCGCTGGCACTCATCGTTCGAGAGCAGGCCGACGTGGGCGAGCATTTCGGCATGGGCAACGGAGCAGCGGATATCTTGCGCGTACAAACGGCGATCGAAGCTCACGCTTTCGGTGAACTTTTCCACGCGGCGGTCCGTCGCCTGCTCGAAAACACCGGCCCAAGCTTTGGCTGCCAACGTGCGGC
>Ga0307373_10006321_pt1 | contig 18920 bp, 9 predicted proteins | sample OX2MG_FD_202534 | JGI IMG/M metagenome (GOLD analysis project Ga0307373, IMG submission 202534) | Soil microbial communities from Risofladan, Vaasa, Finland - OX-2 | ecosystem: Environmental > Terrestrial > Soil > Coastal area > Acid sulfate soil | place: Finland: Risofladan, Vaasa | collected...
GCCATTGGCCACGTCGACCGCGAAGGTCCCGGGGTAGGTCGGAAGGAACGCCCGCTGCGCCAGCGAAGTCGCCGGGTTCGTGTACGCCTTGAAGTAGCGCAGGACGTTGTCGATCAGCAAGGGAGTCGTGACTGCCTCAATGGTGTCGGGGCTCTGGTAGACCTTCCAGCTGACGCCCGACTGGTCCAGCACCTCCGGCATGGTGGTCCACGTGAACTTCCCGTAATAGGGCACATCGGCCACTGGGGCCAGCGTCTCCAGAAGAGGGCCGCCGGCCTTCCCATCGGGATCGATGGTCCCCGACATCGAATAAAGCCTGTTCGGATAGGTCGGCCCGAGTACTGAGCAGTGGTAGGCGTCGCAGACGGTGAACGCATCGGCCAGCGCGTAGTAGAAGGGCAACGTCGAGCGGTTGTAGTGGCTCATGACGATCGGGCCGTTGGCCGGTCCTTCACTCGCTACGTGGGTGCGGACGAAGGAATCCATCGTCCCGTTGTTCCAGCATTGATGCTGGGGACCCCAGTTGTGGTTGGGGTCGTTGAGCCACTGGCCGTCATGGCTGGAGTCCTGAGCCAACTCGAACGGGAGTGTGTACCCGCTGGCCGTGGCGCCCACGCCCGGCTCGTAACCGAATTGGTTCCACACCGGGTAGGTCTGGCCGCCGACCACCTGGGTGGCGACCGCCGGATCGTCGAAACCCCGCACCCCCGACAGTGTCCCGAAGTAGTGGTCGAAGCTGCGGTTCTCCTGCATGACGAAGACGAAATGATCGATGTCCGAGAGCGACCCGCACCCGGCAGGGTCGGCCGCGGCGAAGGCCCGATCGACCAGCCACGAGAGGGAGGACGCCATGCCCGTGGCTCCGACACCGGCGGCCGCGGCCCCACCCAGGAACTGCCGGCGCGACAGACGCCGCGTTTGTCGTGCCATTCAACTGCCCCCCTTCCAGCCATCAGCCCATGCCGATGTGTGGAAGGCTCCCCATCGTAGGCAGGTTCGCAGCCCTGCGCCGGGGCTGAGACGAACGAAAGCAGCCCGATCGTTGCGCTCGCGGTGCCCTCCCGCCCGGTCCCGTTGGCACACGGTGATGGATCAGCGTGTGTGTGGGGAACCCGGAGCCACCTTGGGCCAGGGCATCTCCCGCTCGGCCACCAGGGCCAGGTCCAGGAGAAGCTGCTCGCGATGGTGGGCGCCCAGCACCTGCAGGCCGACGGGGAGACCGTCCACCAGGCCGGCCGGGATGCTCATGGCCGGACTGCCGTTCAGGTTCGAGGGTGCGGTCAGCGCAGCCTGGTTCATGATGGCGCGGGTGAAGCCGATTTCGTGGATGAGGTCGGCACCCGGGATGGTCGACGGCGGGGGGCCTTCGGCTACGAAGGCCACGTCGGGATTGGTCGAGCACATGACGAAGTCGGCCTCGGCGAAGAGATCAGCCATGGCTTCGTTGAGCTGGCGCCGGTACGACTCTATGGAGGCCGCCCGCTCCAGTGTGTAACGCTCCTTCGCCCCTTCAAGGCCCATGCGCATGATGGATGAGAGCTGATCGGCCCGGTCCGGGTAGGCGGAACCCAGGTCGGCCACGAACGCCGGCTGGTTCGCCATGGCCCACTGCCCGCGCAACGGCGGCAGCACCGGGTTCACCGTGACGACCTTCAGCCCGGCCGATGCGGCAAGGTTCTCGGCCGCCCCTGTCACCACGTCGGCCACCTCGGAGCGGACGCGGGCGATACCCAGTTCCGGGAGGATGGCCACCTTCAGTCCGGCCAGCTCGTGGCTCCCGAGGGCGGCCTCCCAGCCGCCCACCGCCGGCAGGCTCAGCGGGTCCCGCTGATCGAAGCCGTTGCAGGCGTCGAAGTACCGCGCCGTGTCGCGCACCGAGCGGGTCAGGCACCCGTTGACAGACGTCCGCGGCGTCGTGCTCGCCCGAGGTCCCCGCGGGATGCGCCCAAAGGTGGCCTTAAGGCCGAAGAGCCCGACAAAGCCGGCCGGGATCCGGATAGAGCCTCCCCCGTCGCTCCCGGTGGCGATGGGGAGCAATCCACCGGCCACGGCCGCGGCCGTACCTCCCGATGATCCGCCGGGTGTGCGCTCCGGGTTCCAGGGATTGCGCGTCGTGCCGTGCAGTTCGGTCGAGGTGCAGTTGATGCCGCCGAATTCGCTGGCCGTGGTCTGCGCGGCCAACAACGCTCCGGTGCTCCGGAGGCGAGCCAACGAGGTGTCGTCGTGATCCGCAATCCGGTCCTTGAAGACCATGGAGGCCTCGGTGTGCGGCCAGCCCTCGACCTGCTCCAACTCCTTCACGCCGAAGGGCACCCCGCCGAAAGGCCGTGACACGTCGGCATCCTTCGCCTCCTCCCGGGCCCGGTCGAAGTCGGTGTGGCTGAAGGCGTTCAGCGGTGATGCCCCGATGGCCTCTATGCAGGCGTCGAGCGCCTCTAGGGGAGAGAGGGTCTTTGCTCTGAATGCGTCCACCAGGCTGCAGGCATCTTCCATCCACGGTGTGCTCATCAGGGCCGACGGTACTCCGCCCACCCGACTCCTGCCCGGGAGGCCGCGACCATCCGCATCCTGGGTGGATCCGGATGGTCGGTACGCTGCCAGCCGTGAAGACCGGCGAGCTGCAGACACCCGCCCTGATCGTCCAACGCGACCTCCTGGAGTCCAACCTGGCGACCATGGCAGGCGCACTGCCCGGCAATCGGCTGCGCCCCCACATCAAGGCGCACAAGTGCACCACCCTGGCCGCCCACCAGGCCGCACACGGTCCGGTGGGCTTCACCTGCGCCACCATCGCCGAAATGGAAGGCATGGCCCGCGCCGGCCTGGGGCAGGACCTCCTCCTGGCCAACGAGGTGGTCGATGCCCACCGCCTGGGTGCCCTCGTGCGGGCCGGGGCCCGGGTCACCGTCGCCGTGGACTCGGAGGAGACGATCGCCGCCGCCAAGGAGGGCGGCGTGCCCGAGGTGCTCATCGACGTCAATGTCGGGCTCCCCCGCTGCGGCTGCCGGCCCGAAGACGCCGGGCGGTTGGCCGATCGGGCCCGCTCGAGTGGTCTGGCCGTGCGCGGTGTCATGGGCTACGAAGGCCACATCGTCGGGCTGGAGGACCGGGCCGAGCGGACCGCCAAGCTTGAGGAGTCCATGGCGCTCCTCATGGCGGCCCATCAGGAGGTGGGCGGTGCGATGATCTCGGCCGGAGGCACCGGGACGTACGACATCAACCACTGGGCCACCGAAATCCAGGCCGGCTCCTACGCCCTGATGGACACGACCTATGCCAGGTTGGGCCTCCCTTTCGGGCAGGCCCTGTCGGTACTGTCCACCGTGATCTCCGTCTCCGAGGAGTGGGTGGTGGCCGACTGCGGTCTCAAGGCCCTCGGCATGGACCACGGCGATCCCTCGGTGGAAGACGCCCGGGTGTGGTTCTGCTCCGACGAGCACCTCACCTTCTCCGCCGAGCGCCCACCGCGTGTTGGCGGCCGCGTCCACGTCCTCCCCGCCCACGTCGATCCCACCGTGGCCTACCACGACCACCTCCACCTCGTCGATGGTGACGACGTCGTGGAGACCTGGCCGGTGGACCTGCGCGGTTGGTGAGCGTGCGGCTCAGACGTCGAGTGTGATGCTCACCGGGCAGTGGTCGCTTCCCATGACGTCGGGGTGGATGTCAGCCGCGGTCACACGGGAACTCAGGCTCTCAGAAACCAGAAAGTAGTCGATACGCCAACCGATGTTCCGTGACCGGGAGTTGGCGAAGTTCGACCACCAGGTGTAGTAGCCGTTTCCTTGGTGGAAGAGACGGAAGGTGTCGACGAATCCGGCGTCCACGAAGTTCTGGAACCCGAGTCGCTCCTCGTCGGTGAATCCCTTCTTCCCCACATTTGTCTTGGGATTGGCCAGGTCATCGGGAGTGTGTGCCACGTTGAGGTCACCACAGAACACCACCGGCTTCTGCTCCTGCAGTTGCGTGGCGTAGGCCAGGAAGGCGGGGTCCCACTGCTCGTGCCGCAAGGCAAGGCGGCCTAGGTCCTCCTTGGCGTTCGGCGTGTACACCGTGACGAGGTAGAAGTCGTCATACTCGGCGGTCAGCACCCTTCCCTCAATATTCGGGTCGCCGAAGGAGTCCCCGATGACCTTGTGCTCCGTGATGATGTCGTCGGGGAGCCCGTGGCTCACCACCAGCGGAGCGGGCTTCGTGAAGATGGCCGTACCCGAGTAACCCTTCTTCTCCGCTGAGTTCCAGTGCTCATCGTAACCGGTCAGGTCGAGCTCCGCTTGCGATTGTTGGGCCTTGGTCTCCTGCAGGCAGATGACGTCAGGTTGGAGCTCTGCGACAAATGGGGCGAACAGCTCCTTGCGCACCACCGCCCTGATGCCGTTGACGTTCCATGAAACCAGCCGCATCGTCCACTCCCTTGTGCCACTGCTCCTCGCCCGGATGGGAAGCTACCAGGCCGAACCATGAGCTTGAGCCGAGCGAGCGCACCGGTGCGGCACCCGGCTCTTACGGGCCGGCTGACCTCGGCTACCGGGCGGACAATGGGGTGTCGGCGACGATCCTTCGCGAGGACGGGGTCAACCCGACCGCATGAGGACCGGCGAAAGACGTCCCGATGGTTGCTAACACGTGTAGTTGAAGACGGGTCCGAAGGCGCTGGATCCACCCCCGGCCCCCCCGACCGGCGACGTCGTGACAATGACGAAGTACGTGGTGTCGGGCGAACCCGATCCGCAACCTGATGCGGTGTCCGCAAATGGCGTGAACGCGGTGATCACAGGGGTTCCGTTCACCGTCGTCACCGTCACTCCAGAAGCGGCCAGGCTCATGGTCGGGCTGACGGCCGTACCCCCCGATTCTTGAACGAAGTTGACGGTGGCACCCTGGTAGAACCCATTCCCGGCGATCGTGACTTCCGTGCCGCCGTATGACGTGCACGGGCAGGGATGGTTCGCACTCACGCCCGTGATGGCCGGGGTTATCCCTTGGTAGGAGAAGACGGGGCCATCGGCACTGCTACTGCCTCCTGGCGTGGTCACGGTGACGAAATACGTCGCCCCCGTGGTGATGGCCGGCGAGCCAACGGTGATGGTCTGCGCAGACGTATTGACGTTGACGTTGGTTCCGGCGAGGACCGTATTGCTGGGGTCCGGGGCAAGTGGAGTTCCCGATGCCTCAATGAAGTTGACGGAAGAACCGCTGGTGAACCCTGACCCGGCAATGGTCACCGTGTTGCTGCCTGTAATGGGTCCGCTGCTCGGGCTGAGGCTCGTGACCACGGGGACCACGGGCGCCCACACCCAATCGTTCACCGTCATGGCGGTTCCGCAATATGTATTGCACTGTCCCGCGTTGGGTGCGCTGCCCCCGGGTGGGTAGTCGTCAAAGGTCACCACGGCCTGAAGAGCGGGATTCGACGCGCACGTGGCGGCGTCCATGCCCGCGGTCATGAGGCAGGTCGAGAAGGTCACCACCCGGGTATTGGCGCTGGAGGGGTTCCACGCGGTGCTGCACCAGACGGCGATCTGACTCGCACCGTCGATTGAGGTGGTGTTGAAGTTGGAGATCGGGAGCTCTGAAGGAGCACTGTTCCCCCAGCAGTAGGAAGGAGGACTGGCGTTGAGGGTCTGTCCCGTCGAGAGAAGCGGGTTGTAACGGATGCTCTGGATCGCCACCTGGGTCGCCCCGTTGGCGGCGTTCTGAAGGGTGCGCGCCGACGTGAAGGATGCGGTGTTGTGCAGGTCGTTCAGCGCCCAATTGGCCAGTCCGGTGACGATCAGGCTCACGGCGACGATGAAGATCAGAGCCAGGATCAGTGAGCTCCCGGCTTCGCCGCGGCCCCGCAAGGGTGGCTGGGCCTGCCCATCGATGAACGCCATGGATGGGCCCATGGCGTCGGGCTCCCCCGGGGTCGACCGGTCCGATTGCCCGTGTCTCATGGCCCGTTCCTGAAGCCGTTGGAGACCGCGGCCGCGCCACCGTCGGGATTGGTGACGGTGACGTTTCCGGTCGTCCCACTACCTCCGGTTCCCGTCACCATGAGGGTGATGATGTTGGCATTGATCCACGTTTGGACCATGCCCGTCACGCCGGCGCTGATAGATGCCACCACTCCGCTGGCAAAGTTCGCACCGGACAGGGCATACGTGGCGGTGCCATTGAGACCAGGATTGAGCGGGTTCGCCGTGGTCGGGTAGGTAATCGTGGGTGCGCTGATGCTGGTCACGTTGAACGCTGCGCTGGTCGCAATCGTCAGGGATCCGGTCGCGGTGAGCGTGTAGCCGCTTCCGGTCTGGCTCACGCCACACCCGGCGAAGGTCGCCATGCCATAGCTCGTCGCCACGCTGGTCGTGCTGGTGTTGCAAAGGAGCGTTCCACCGCCCGGATTGGTCCCGATTGCCAGCGTCACATTTGTGGCGGCCGCACCGGTGACGACATTCCCTGTGGCGTCTTCCTCGACCACCTGCGGCTGGGCGGAGAGGTTGCCACCTCCCGTTTCGTTTCCGGGCTGCGTGAGGAATGCGAACTTGGTGGCTGCGCCCGTGATATTGAACGGGGAGCTGGTCACCGTGCCGAATCCACCCGTCGCCGTGGCCAAGAAGTTGTCGTCCACGATGTCAGGGGTCCCCTTGACTTTGCAGTTGTTGGAACCATTGGTACCAAAGGTCGCCACACCGCTCGAGGTGTTTACTGCCTTCGTGCAGCCACCCAAGGTCCCGCCGGAACCCTGGAGCGTCAGGGTTATAGTCGCCGAAGCCAACGTGACGGTGTTCCCACCGGCATCCTCAATGGCCACCTGCGGCTGGGTCGGGAAGGCGCCTCCCGAGCTCGGCGCTCCTGAAGGCTGCTGCGTGAACCCGATCTGCGTGGCCGATCCGACCGAGATGGTGAGTGCACTGCTGGTGCCTTGAATACCGTCCGTCACGTCAACCGCAATCAGGGTGTAGGTCCCCGCGGCGTTGATCTTGCAACCCGCAAAGCTTGACACTCCCGAGGTCGGGGTCAGTGGGTTGGCGGTGCAGCTGAGGAGAGCGCCCTGGCTCACCGCATTGAGTGCCACCAGCGTGATGCCATTGGCCGCACTCGTAACCGTGTTGCCGTCGACGTCCTCCACCGTGACCCCGGGCTGGGTGGCGAAGGTCACGCCGCCGGTCGAGTTGCCCGGTTGCTGCGTGAACACGAGCCTGGAGGCCGCCCCCACCGTGATGTTGAAGGAGTTGGCCACGGCAGGGACATTCAGTGACGGGGCCGAGGTGGCGGTCAGGTTGTAACCATTGCCCACCTTGGTGATGGCGCACCCGGTGAAATTGGCCACTCCTGAGACGGCGGTGACGGTGAGACCGCCGGTGTTGGTGCAGGTCAGCACCCCGCCCGACGGGTTGGTGCCGATGGCCAGGGTGATGCTGCTGGTGTCGGCGAGAACGGTGTTGCCGTTGACATCTTGGACCGCCACCGATATCGGGAATGAGCCCGTGCCGGTGGCTTGGATGTTTTGGCCGCTTGTGGGTTGGACGGTGAAAACGAGCTTGATGTGGGGGCCGGCGGTGATGACCACATTGGAAGAGGTCCCCGAGGACAGACCTCCAGCGGTGGCGCTCAGCGTGTAGGTGCCGGCGGCCGCGGTCCCGGTGATCTGGCAGCCCGAGAAGGTGGCCATGCCGGCCACGGCGTTCACCGTGGTGGTGCTGGCGGTACAGCTGAGGGTGCCCTGCCTGTTCCCGCCGTTACTCGCCGTGTAGGTGGCGATGCCAAGGGTCACGGCACGGGTGTCCGTGGTCACGACGTTGCCGCCCGCGTCCTCCACAGAGACCTTGGGCTGGGTGGCGAAGTTCGTCCCCTCGTTCACACCGCCCACCGGCTGGGTGGTGAAGGCCACCTGGGCGGCCGGGCCGAGGGTGATGTTCAAGGTGGCGCTGTCGGCCGCCGTCAGAACCACGAGGTTGTCCGTGTCAGTTGCGTGCAATTTGTAGCCGGTGCCTACCGTGTTTATGGAGCAACCCGAGAAGGTGACAACACCGCCAAACTCGCTCTGCGAACAGCCGGACACGGTTCCCGGGCCGCCCGAGGCAGGTGTACCCGCGGTGATGCCCAAGTTCACGGTTGAGGAGTCGAGGGTGACCGTGTTGCCGTTGGAGTCCTCGACCGTGACCACGGGCTGGGTGCCGAAGGCGATGCCACCGGTCGAGCTGCTCGGTTGCTGAGTGAAGACAAGCTTGGAAGCTGCGCCCGGGGTGATATTGAAGGCATTGGCGTTGGCCGGGGGGGTCAGGACCGGGCTGGAAGTTGCCGCCAGGGTGTAACGGTTGCCCGCCTTGGTGATGGCGCACCCGGTGAAGTTGGCCACACCCGCCGAGGCCGACACGGTGAGCCCACCGGCGTTGGTGCAGCTGAGCACCCCGGCCGAGGGGTTGGTCCCAATCGCCAGGTTGATCGACCTGGTGTCGCTGAGCACGGTGTTGCCGGAGGAGTCCTGGACCGCCACCGAAGCCGAGAAGGACGCTGTCCCGGTGGCCTGGATGTTCTGGCCCGATGTGGGCTGGGTGGTGAAGGAAAGCTGGTTGGCCTGCCCTGTAGTGATGACGACGCCCGAGGAGGTCCCTGGGGTCAGCCCAGTCCGGGTCGCGCTCAACGTATAGGTCCCGGCTGCCGCGGTCCCGGTGATCTGGCAGCCGGCAAAGGTGGCCACGCCGGCCGCGGCGTTGACCGTGGTGGTGCTCGTGCAGCTGAGGGTGCCCTGGGTGTTCCCGCCGTTACCCGCGGCATAGGTGGCGATACCAAGGTTCACGGCGCTGGTGTCGGTGGTCACCACGTTGCTGTTGGCGTCCTCGACGCTCACCACGGGCTGGGTGGCGAAGTTCGTGGCCTCGTTCACCCCGCCTACTGCCTGGGCGGTGAAGACGAGCTGGGAGGCCGTGCCGGCGGTGATGTTGAAGGCGTTGGCGTTGGCCGGCGGGGTCAGCGGGCCGGAGGTGGCCGCCAGGGTATAGCCGAGGCCCGCCTTGGTGATGGCGCACCCGGTGAAGTTGGCCACACCCGCAGAAGCCGACACGGTAAGGCCTCCGGCGTTGGTGCAAGTGAGCACCCCGGTCGAGGGGTTGGTCCTGATGCCCAGGGTGATGGAGCTGGTGTCGCTAAGCACGGTGTTGCCGAATGTGTCTTGGACCGCCACCGAGACCGGGAATGTGCCCGTCCCGGTGGCCTGGATGTTCTGGCCCGACGTGGGCTGGGTGGTGAAAGCGAGGCTGGAGTGTGTCCCGGCCGTGATGACCACGCCCGAAGAGGTCCCGGCCAGGGCGCCTTGGCCGGCGCTCAGGGTGTAGGTCCCGGCTCCCGCGGTCCCGGTGATCTGGCAGCCGGCGAAGGTGGCCACGCCGGCCGCGGCATTGACCGAGGTGGTGCTGGTGCAGCTGAGGGTGCCCTGGGTGTTCCCGCCGTTGCCCGCGGCATAGGTGGCGATGCCCAGGTTCACGGCGCTGGTGTTCGTGGTCACCACGTTGCCGTTGACGTCCTCCACGGTGACCTTGGGCTGGGTGGCAAGGTTCGTCGCCTCATTCACCCCTCCCACCGGCTGGGTGGTGAAGACGAGCTGGGTGGCCGTGCCGGCGGTGATGTTGAAGGCGTTGGCATTGGCCGGCGGGGTCAGCACCGGGCTGGACGAGGCGGCCAAGGTGTAGCCGTTGCCTGCCTTGGTGATGGCGCACCCGGTGAAATTGGCGACTCCTGCCGAGGCCGTCACGGTGAGCCCACCGGGGTTGGTGCACGTCAGCACCCCCGTCGACGGGTTGGTCCCAATGGCCAGGGTGATGGAGCTTGTGTTGAGCGTCTGGGTGTTGCCGTTGACGTCTTGGACCGCCACCGAGGCCGCGAACGAGCCCGTGCCGGTGGCCTCGATGTTCTGGCCCACCGTGGGCTGGGTGGTGAAGACGAGCTTGGTGGCGGTCCCGGCGGTGATGTTGAAGGCGTTGGCGTTGGCCGGGGGCGTCAGCACCGGGCTGGAAGAGGCGGCCAGGGTGTAGCCGGTGCCCACCATGGTGATGGCGCACCCGGTGAAATTGGCGACTCCTGCCGAAGCCGTCACGGTGAGCCCACCGGCGTTGGTGCAGCTGAGCACGCCACTGCCCGGGTTGGTCCCAATGGCCAGGGTGATATGGCTGGCGTTGAGCGTCTGGGTGTTGCCGTTGACGTCTTGGACCGCCACCGAGGCTGAGAACGTGCCCGTGCCGGTGGCCTCGATGTTCTGGCCCACCGTGGGCTGGGTGGTGAAGATCAGGTTCGTGGCCGTGCCGGCGGTGATGTTGAAGGCGTTGGCGTTGGCCGGGGGCGTCAGCACCGGGCTGGACGAGGCGGCCAAGGTGTAGCCGGTGCCCACCTTGGTGATGGCGCACCCGGTGAAATTGGCGACTCCTGCCGAGGCCGTCACGGTGAGCCCACCGGCGTTGGTGCACGTCAGCACCCCCGTCGACGGGTTGGTCCCGATGGCCAGAGTGATGGAGCTGGTGTCGGTGAGCACGGTGTTGCCGAAGGAGTCCTGGACCGCCACCGAGGCCGAGAATGAGCCCGTGCCGGTGGCCTGGATGTTCTGGCCCACGGTGGGCTGGGTGGTGAAGGCGAGCTTGGTGGCGGTGCCCGCCGTGATGACCACGTTGGAGGAGGTCCCCGAGGTCAGCCCGCCGCGGGCGGCACTCAGCGTGTAGGTCCCGGCGGCCGCGGTCCCGTTGATCTGGCACCCAGCGAACGTCGCCACACCGGCTACGGCGTTGACCGGGTTGGTGGTGCAGGCGACGGTGCCCTGGGTGTTCCCGCCGTTGCCCCCGGCATAGGTGGCGATGGACACGGACACGGTGCCCGTGTCCGTGGTCACGACATTGCCGTTGGCATCCTCGACGCTCACCACCGGTTGGGTGGCGAAGGTCGCCGCCACGTTCACCCCGCCTACGGGCTGGGTGGTGAAGACGAGCTTGTTGGCGGTGCCGGCGGTGATGACCACATTGGAGGAGGTCCCGGCTAAGGCGCCCTGGCCGGCGCTCAAGGTGTAGGTCCCAGCGGCTGCGGCTCCGATGATCTGGCAACCGGCAAAGGTGGCCACACCGGCCACCGCGTTGACCGGATTGGTGGTGCAGGCGACGGTGCCCTGGGAGGTCCCGCCGTTGCCCGCGGCATAGGTGGCGATACCAAGGTTCACGGCGCTGGTGTTCGTGGTCACCACGTTGCCGCCGGCGTCCTCGACCGTCACCTTGGGCTGGGTGGCGAGGTTCGTCGCCTCGTGGACACCACCCACGGGCTGGGTGGTAAAGACGAGCTGGGCGGCCGGACCCACTGCGATGTTGAAGTCGGTGCTCGTGGCCGCCGCGAGGCCGTTATCGGTGGCGGTCAATTGGTAGGCCGTGCCCTTGGTATTGATGGAACAGCCGGTGAAGGCGACCACACCACCTGATTCGTTCTGGGAGCAACCCGACATGGTGCCCGGTCCACCTGATGTCGGTGTGCCCGAGGTGATGGCCAGAAGGACAGTGGAGGCATCGTTCAGGATTGGGTTCCCGTTGGCGTCCTCAATCGTGACCACGGGCTGCTGGGCCCACGCCACCCCGCCCGAGCCGCCGCCCGGCTGGGTGGTGAAGGCGAGTCGGGTAGGCGGACCCGCTGAGATCGTGAAGGTGCCGCTCGTGCCTGGGCTCAGGATTCCGTCGGTTGCGGTGAGGGTGTAGCCGATCCCGGCCCTGATGATCGAGCAGCCGGCGAAGTGGGCCACGCCATTCACCGCGGTGACCGGGTTGGTGGTGCAGGTGACAGTCGCGCCAGTGGTCCCTGTCCCACTCGTAATGGCCACGGTGACCGCTGAAGTGTTGGTCGTGACGAGGTCGCCACTCGAGTCGGCGACCCAGACGATCGGCTGGGCACCGAAGGCCACGGCACTCGTCGAATTGCTCGGCTGCTGGGCGAAGACCAGCTCGCTGGCGGGGCCCGCCACGGTGAAGCTGTTGCTCACACCTTGCGTCAGCCCGGTCGCGTTCGCCTTAAGGGTGAACTGGCCCTGGGTGCCGATCGTGATCTTGCATCCGGCGAAGGTGGCTACTCCGTTCACCGCGGCGACCGTGAGGGTCGAGGTGCAGGACAGGGTCCCTGCTCCGGAGTTGATCGCAAGGGTCACCGGAGCCGCGCTGGAGGCAACCGTGTTGCCGCCGGCATCCTGGACCGTCACCACCGGCTGGGTGGCAAAGTCGGTCGCCGTGGTGGATGCCCCGGGTGAGGTGGTGAAGGCCAGTTGGGCAGCCGGCCCCACCGTGACGTTGAACGTACTGCTCGTGATCGAACTCAGGGCTCCGTCGCCCGCCGTGAGGCTGTAGCCGGTGCCGGCCGCATCGATGCTGCAACCGTTGAAGGTGGTGACGCCCGAGGTCTCGATTCCACTGCAACCGGACAAGTTGCCCGGACCGCCCGTGGCCGGCGTGCCTGAGGCGATCGAAAGCGTCACGGTGGAGGCGTCGTTCGTGACTGCATTGCCACCGGCATCCTCCACGGTGACCACGGGTTGGGTCGCAAGCGCGGTCCCTCCGGTTCCGTTGCCGGGTTGGGTAGTGAAGACGAGCTGAGCCGCCGGTCCAACGGTGACATTGAAGGGCGGGGTGCTGGTGCCGGTGAGGGCCGGACCGCCCAACGTCGCAGTCAGGGTGTAGCCATTCCCGGACTTGTCGATTGCGCAGCCGGCGAAGGTGGCCACACCAGCCGATGCGGCGACCGGGTTTGAGGAGCAGGTGAGGATGGCTCCCGACGGCCCTGTCCCGCCGGTTATGGCAAGGGTGATGGCGGACGTGTTGGCCGTGACGACGTCACCCGAAGAATCCTCCACGGTGACCACCGGCTGGGTGCCGAAAGCGCTGCCTCCCGTCCCGTTGCCGGGCGGAGTGGTGAAGACCAGTTGGGTCGCGGTGCCCGCCACGGTGAAGGGGGCGCTGGTGACACTGATACTGGCCGCAGTCGCCGTAAGCTTGAATACCCCCTGCGTACCCAGCGTGATCTTGCAATTCGAGAACGTGACCACGCCGTTTGCCGCAGTACGTGGGTTGGTGCTGCAGCCGAGTGTGCCGGTCCCCGAGTTGATGGAAAGGGTCACCGAAGTCGAACTGTTCGTGGTGATGAGATCACCGCTCGAGTCCTCGACCCAGACCGCCGGCTGCGTGCTGAACGCCGTGCCGCCCGTGGAGGCTCCGGGTGACGTCGCGAATGCGAGCTTGGCCACCGCGGTGCCCGCAACGGTGAAGGGGGCGCTCACCGCCGGGGGGGAGATCAGGAAGAGGCCGGTCGCACTCAGCGTGAAGGTCCCCTGCGTACCGAGCGTGATTTTGCAGCCGGCGAACGTGGCGACGCCACCCACCGCCGAAATCGGGTTGTTGTTACATCCGAGTGTGCCGTTCCCGGAGTTGATGGCCAAGGTCACCGATGCTGTGCTGCTGTTCACGGCGTTTCCGCCGGCGTCCTCCACCGTCACCACGGGCTGTACCCCGAAGGTGGCCCCCGTGGTCGAGGCGCCAGGCGAGGCAGTGAAGGCGACCTGGTAGGCCGCTCCCACCGTGACGTTGAAGGTACTGCTCGTGTCGGACGCGAGGAACCCGTCGGTTGCGGTGAGCGTGTAGCCCGTGCCTTGCGTGTTGATCTTGCAGTCCGAGAAAGTGACCACACCCGACGACTCGCTCTGCGAGCAGCCCGACAGGTTGCCCGGACCGCCGGTAGCGGGCGTGCCCGGACTGATGGCCAGAGTCACCGTGGAGGCGTCACCCGTGACCACATTGCCGCCCGCGTCCTCCACCGTCACCACGGGTTGGTTGCCCGTACTCCACGCCGTCCCTCCGGTACCGCCACCAGGTTGGGTGGTGAACTTGAGCAAAGCAGGTGCGCCCACCGAGACGGTGAAGGGATCGCTCGTGGCCGGGGTCAGGGACCCATTGGAGTCAGTAGCCAGGAGCTGGTAGGTACCGGCCAGGTTGATCGAACAATTCGAGAACGTGACCACGCCGTAGAACTCGGACCCGGTGCAGTTGTTCGACAGCGTCGCCCCCTGTGGATTCACGATCGCCAGGGTCACGTTGGACAGGTCGGACCGGACCGGGTTCCCGTTGGTGTCCTCGACCACCACCACAGGTTGGGAGGCGAAGGGCAGACCCCCCGAGGCGCCGCTCGGGGAGGTGGTGAAAGCAAGCTTGGTGGCCACACCGTAGGGCGGGATCGGGCGGGCCGTCGGATCATCGACGACGGTGCTGATGGTGAAGGTGGAACTGTCGGGAGAGGTCACGGTGATGGTCACCAACTGAGGCCCGAGGGAACCGACCGGACAGGTGGAGTCGAATATCGGGGGATTCTGCGAGGTGTCCCAGAACTGCACGCCGGTCACTACCGCCGAGTAGCCGGCGGGAAGATTGTTGAAAGCGCCTTGACCTCCATTGGCATTGGCGAAAGCCGCTTGGTAGAAGGCCGCGGACGCACACGACTGGTAGAAAGGTGCCGACCCGTTCTGTATTTGAGCGACAACGTCCTCGGAGGCACTCTTGAGCACGGTGTCAGTTGTGGCCAGGCTCCGATGGCCGGACGAGGCCGAGAGTGACGTGGCAAACGCGGCGAGCAGGGCAAGCGCGGCGATTCCCAGGACCGTGATGGCAAGCAGGACCTCAATCAGGGTATCGCCGGCTTCGGGGCGTTGTGCCGAACCAGGGATCTTCAAACGTCCGGTGCGGTCCACCCGGGAACCCAAGGACAGCCTCATTACGTGGCCGGGCCAGCGGGGATCGTGCATGGGCTCATGAAGGCAGGAGAAGGCCCATGAACATCGCCTGGAGACCTGCTCCCTGCAATGTCACCGTCAGAGATGTCGGGGTCGAGGCGGAGAGCATGACGGTGCCGGTCTTGGTGTTGGTCGATACGGTCTGCATGCACTGCACCGTCTTGGTACCGGTCCCGGTCAAATTGGGAGTGGAGGTTCCGGAGTTGCAGGCGTTGCCGAAGGGCAGCGCCGGGTCGATTCCGTTAGGCAGCAAGTTCAGGTTCTGGTCGGAGGTCCACGTGATCGCCTCGGTGTTGTCGGTCGACTCGGCATCGCCGGTCACGAGTGACCAACCCGTGGCTGGGTTGCCGGCCGAATCCGTCACCGCAATTGAGGTGATGGTGACGACGGCGGTGGAGCACTCCAAGCCCGTGTAGAGCGCTGGATTGCCCGGAATTCCCGTGTAGAACGGGGTGGGGGGGGTCGTGGCGGGGTCGATGTTGCCCAGGAACGATTGGCCATTCTGGCCGTCCTGCCAGGTGGGTATGGCGACCGCGTGGATGTCGTTGTAGTCGACGTAGGTGTGCCCGTCGCTCGAGTCCGTGTGGTAACCCGAAATGGTGGCCCCACCGTTTGCCGGGCACTGCACACCGGCCACGCTGACGCAGAACGTCATCGTGAACGGTGACTTGGCTACGCCCGCCGACATTTCGATGCCCCCCCCGGCACACGCCGTCCCCGTCTGGGTGTTCCAGTTGGAGAAATCCACGAAACACAGGGTGGAGGCATACGTGCCCGTGTTGGGTGCCGCGAAGCCACAGCTCGTCGAATGAGGGGCAACGGCCGATGGCTGGCTCGCGTTAGCGCTCGCTCTCGGGACTGCCTCCAGGGTGTACTGGAAATTACTCGCGCTCTCCGCCAGCACGAACGCCACGTCCGTAACGCCACGGGTGGAGATCCATCCGAGGGCCGGGTTGTTGGTGCTGGTCTGCGTGACCACCGGAGGGAGTTGGCCCAACACGATGCCCCGGGAGACCACGGAGCTGCTGGTCGGGGTGGCCGAAGCCCCTGCCGAGCAGACCTGGCGCACCAGCAACTGGCTGGTGGTTGAACCGTTGGGCGCCGTGACGTAGGAGATCACGGTCTGATATCCGACCGGTGGCTGGCTGCTGTAGCCCGACTCCAGGCCGAGCAGCTGGGTCCCCGTTCCACATTGCGTGACATTCGGGTCGGTGGTGAGCTGCGTGGCGCCTTCGACGTCCTTGGCGAAGTAGGCGGAGACGACCTGGGCGTCGCCCGAGTCCGACAGGCGGTTGGAAGCGCTGCCTGAAATGGAGAAGATAGAGACGAGCCCAACCGCGATCCCCCCGATGACGATCGGGAGGATGGACACCACTATGACGAGCTCAATGAGGGTGAAGCCCCGCTCGTCCCCGAGTCTGGCGCGGCTGGCGGCTCGTGCCCGGAGGGCGTGGCCGAGGCTCAGGCCCCTCATTGCAACTTCACCTGCGTGCAGATTCCATGCATTGTGGTGACCAGGGCGACTGCGACAGCGTCGACAGCCCCACCCCTGAAGGTGATAGCTGCCGACCCCGCTGTGGCAGTGAACCCCTCAACCTTCACCTCCGAAGGCAAATTGTAGCATTCCGCGCCTTTCTAAAACCGCAGGTCACACGCACCTGACACCTCGCCCACCAGGTTATTCAGCCCGCCCGGTCCGGCACTGCGATGGGTGCGGAAGATTGATCACTTCAAGCCGTCGCCACCGATCCTGTTGTGGTCACCGTTCCGGGTGCATGAGGTGGTGCGCTCACGCGCCGCCACGGGGCGACGTGCGGAGAGGGCGGCAGCGGACACGAGCTCGCATCTCTGACGCCCCGAACTGCACTATCTGGCCGTTCACCTGCCCTTGCGTGGAAAGCCTCTGCAAGGTACCCCGAGTTCGTAGTTGCAGTTATTGCATTGCGTCATAGTATGTCTCCATGGTCCCCCAAGCCGGTTCGATGGCGGTCCTGCGGGCTTTCGATGCCCGCTCCCGAACCAGCGCGGCCAGGCTGGCCGCCCACGCCGACCCGACGAGCGAATTCGGTGCGATGGTGCGTGAAGTGTTCGAGTGCGTGGCCAACGGAGAGCAGCTGATAGTCCTGCGCGCCGACCGTGAGGTCACCCCAGCGGGTGCGGCCGAGCTCCTGGGCGTGACCCGTCAGTACGTGGATCGCCTGCTGGCCCAAGGGACACTGGCCTTCCGCTGCCTGCCCGCCAGCCGGCACCGCCGGATCAGGGTCGGCGATGTGCTGTTGCTCGTCGAAGAACGCGGTCGCCACCGCAAGGGAGCGGCCGCGCTCCGCTCGGCACTTCGCCGTCACGCTGATCGATAGCAAATAGACGGCTCAAACCCGTGCGTCGAAGATCCGCCATTCTCCCGGGATCCCCTTCAGCTTGGCGGTCCCCCGGTCCTCGAAGTAGATCCCCGAGCCCTCGCACCGCTCCATGGCCGCGGCTGAGGTGAACACCTGCCCCTCCCCGGCCATCGCACACAGGCGCTGGCGAAGTGGATGGCAGGCTCGGGATCCTTAAATGCCACGTGGATGCCGTCGCCGGTGCACTTCACCTCGTCGCCCCCACGCACGAGGATCTGCCGCCGCACCCGATCGTTGTGCTCGTCGATCAGCGCGCTCCAGGCCTCGTCGCCCAACGACGCCGCCCGCGGGGTGGAGTCGACGATGTCCGTGAAGAGCATGGTCGTCGTCATCCGGTCCAAGGGGTGTGAGCTTCCCTGTCACGAACCGCTCCACCTCGTCGATCACCGGGTAGGCGTAGTTGCGCAGGGAAACCTGGTCGGTGCCGGGTACGAGCACGAGCCGGGCCCCCGGGATGGACTCGGCTACATACCTGCCGAAGGAGGGGGGCACGTTGACGTTGTCCTCCAGGTGGATCACCAACGTCGGCGCCGAAATGAGCGGCAGGAGATGCCGTATGTCGTTCTCGCGACCCAGTTCCGTCTCTGCAGCTGAGCGATCCACTCGCGCACAACAACCAGGCTCTCCCGCTCGCGTTCGGCAAGGAATCCACTCGCCCCGGACCCTCTCTCCCCCCTTCCTACGTAGGCGACACGGTGGCAATTTCGGGTATTTGGACCCTTCGGGGTGCGCTCAGGTGGCTTGGCCCGACACATGGGCATTGGTGGGGGGCGTGGGTAGCGGTTAGCCTCTGAAGAGACTTAGCTGGCGGGTATCGGCGGAATTCGAAAGTGCGGGAGAACCAAGTGGGCGGATTAAAGCGGTTACTGATCGTCGCGGTTGGCGTTGCCGCCGTAGTGGGAACCACAACGGGGATCACTCCGAGTGCGACTTCGCTGGCGTCGGCGGCATCTGCAGGCTGCTCGGCCCTGTCCGGCGTCACCGGCTCACCACCGAACGCCGTTGGCGGGTCGAATCGCATGCCCAACGGATGGTCCCTGTGCCCGGCGGGCACGCAAGTAAACACTGAGCGAGCGACAACCGGAGTGGCGGTCACACCTGATGGCCAAGGTGTCTATGCCGTCACGAGTGGTATCTTCGACGAAGCCGTCGAGAGCATCAACGTCAACACCCTGGTTGCCAGCCCGACGCCCGTCAGCGCTGCGTATCAAGGAGTGGCCGCCGACAACAGCGGTCACGTGTGGGCATCGAGCGGACCCGAGAATGAAGTCTTCGAGTACTTGGCAGCCTCACCCGGTGCTCCCCTTGTGGATGCGCGCCAGGCCGGCCCCGCGCCTCAGGAACCAAACAGGGGCATACCTGTGACCGGATACCCCGGGACCATCCTTCCAGCGGGAGGTCCCGCTAGTCCCGACTATTCGCGATTGTTCGTGGCGGGAACCCTGAGCGTGCCCCAATCCGTTGTCAGCTCTGCTCAAGGAGGGAATTGCCCGGCAAGTGACAATCCGCCTGGCAGTACCGACCCCATTTGCGCCGTGGTCAACGTCATCGACAACGCAGCCGACCCCACGGCAACTCCTACGGTGCACGCCATCCCTGTCGGACGTGACGCCTACGGGCTCGCTTTCCTCCCGTCCGAGGCCAATTCCACGAGTGGCACGTTGTACGTCTCCAACTGGGCCGACCAGACCAACCCCTTCCGCACCGGCGCAGCCTCGTTGCAGGATGCCACGGGCACCGTCTCGCTCGTC
>Ga0307373_10006323_pt1 | contig 18909 bp, 17 predicted proteins | sample OX2MG_FD_202534 | JGI IMG/M metagenome (GOLD analysis project Ga0307373, IMG submission 202534) | Soil microbial communities from Risofladan, Vaasa, Finland - OX-2 | ecosystem: Environmental > Terrestrial > Soil > Coastal area > Acid sulfate soil | place: Finland: Risofladan, Vaasa | collected...
AGCGCCTCGCGGATCGACCCCGGGAGCTGGCCGAGGTTCTGGTTGGCCAGCACCAGGCCCAGCCGGTAGCCGCGTGCCTCCGCGAGCACGTCCTCAAGGCTCTGCGGTAGGTGGAGATAGTTCTGGAACTCGTCCAGGTAGAGGTTGAAGTCGGGGCGCCACGACTCCGGACGTGACGACCGCGCCATGACCGACTGCCAGATGCGGCTCACGAGGAACGCGCCCAGCAGCTGGCTCGTCTCCTCGCCGAGCAGGCCCTTGGCCAGGGAGACGAGGAGGATGCAGTTGTTGTCCAGGATCTCGGAGATGGCGATCGTCGACCGCGACTGACCGAGCATGTTGCGGACCGTGCGGCGGAGCAGGAAGGTGCGCAGCTTGTTGAGCAGCGGGCCCACCACCTGAAGGCGCTGGCCATCGGTCATGCCGCCGAACTCGCGCCAAAAGGGCTCCAGGCCGACGGGATCGTCGATGTCCTTGATGAAGCGTTGGCGCGCCTCAGGCTGCAGCAGCAGGAGGGGCACCTCGCAGAGCGTCGCCCCCGGTCGCTGCAAGAGGGTCAGGATCGAGGCACGCAGGAGATCGTCGGTACGAGGCCCCCAGAACCGCTCGTACGTCTTCTTGAATATGGCGACGACCTGGTCGGTCACCACGTCGTGCAGATCGGGGTCGTCGCAGGATAGGACGTTGATGCCGACAGGCAGGTCACGCAACGAGGGATCCACGATGGCGACGCGGTCCCATTCAGATCGAGGAATGCGTTCGATCAACGCCTGGACGAGATCGCCCTTGGGATCGATGACGCCGACTCCCCGCCCGGCCGTGATGTCGTCGAGTGCGAGGTTCAGCAGCAACGTGCTCTTGCCGGAGCCCGTCGGGCCCAGCACGTGCACGTGCTGGCGGCAGTCGGACTGGGCGATCCGGGCGGGTGTGTTCGATCCATCCTCGAGCAGGCACACGACCTTGCCCTCGGTCTGTGGTCGACGGGCGGGGTGGACCTTCACCGGCGCCGGCGCGAATCCGGGCAGCTCGCTCGAGAGGTTGAAGAGACCGGCCAGCTCCTCGGCCGTCAGGATCATCGCCCCGCCCGGCGCGGATCGCGCGGTCACCGCGGCGTCGAAGCGCTTACCGAAGAAGACGCGCGTTGGACGCAATCCATTGGCGCCGTCGAATCCGCGGAAGGCGCCGACCAGCGCGTGCATCGAGGCCTTCGCCACGCCGTCGCTCCCAGCCGCGATGCGCAGCCGGATCTCCGCCCGGTAGCCAGGGCGCACAGCCTTGGTTCCGTCGACGCGCTCCCGCGCGCGTGACTTTCGCGCTGGCGCCCCACCGGCCGGTGGAAGTACGAGATGGAAGAGCCCATCGACCAACGACTGGGCGATGTCCGCGAACAGGCCGCGCTCCGGAGGAACGCCGGCGATCTCATCGAGGCGTCGGCGGGCGCGCTTCTGCCAACCCACGTCGGGGCTGATCGCGATCTGCACCTCTCCACTCGGTGCCGCGGCGAGGGCGCCGGTCACCGAGCGGAGAGGCTCCGGCCGGTTCTCGGCGAGGGGGTGGAGGGGCTCCACGTCCAGCCGCAGGCGCGTGCGGGTCACGCTGGTCAAGCCAGGATCGCCTGACAACTGTTCCGCCCGGCGGATCTCGAGACCGGGGAGAGCGTTGCCGGCCAGAACCGACACCATCCGCTCGAGCCGCGCCGGTGTCCAGCAGCGGGCGCTGACGTTTCCATCCTGCGAGGCGAGCTCGAAGGCGATCCAGGGCTGGCCGAAGGCCCAGCGCTTCCACCATGGGTGGGAGATCGCGAAGAGGCTTCGGAACAGCTGCATCCACGCGCGAGGGTCGGTGCGCGATCCGTCCGGTGGGAGCAGCTCCAGCAGCACGCCGGGGCGGCGCCGCTCGCGCTCCCGCATGACGGCGACGGTGGTGGCGCCGGCCGCGATCGGCATCAGAGCGAGCACCAAGAAGAGCAGGTGGGCCGTCATTACAGATCCTCCTTGCGCAGCGGAATGAAGCCCTCGAGGTGGGGGTCGGGCCAGGGAACGGATCTCGTACTGACCTGGCCCCAGCCGGTGAAGTCCATCTCGCTCACCGTGTAGGCGCCGGGCTCGAGCGCGATCACCACCGCGACGTGGCCGTAGCCGCTGTAGCCGTGGCCGGGTGCGTAGACCGCGATTGCGCCGACGCTCGGGGTGCTACTGGTTTCGACGCCCTGCGCCTGTGCGTTGGCCAGCCAGTCGCCGGCGTTGCCGCCCCAGCTGACGGCGCGGTTGTAGGCCGCCCACCAGGTGCACTGGCCGTAGGGGAAGTGTTCGGGGAAGCCGCCTGCGGGTACCCAGGAGAAGAGCGGCGCCGCCGGCGCCGGGCGGGGCGCGGTGGAGATCGCCACCACCGGGGCGGCGATCGCGGCCGGCAGGGTGGCGAGTAGGAAGACGACGCCCAGGAGCAGCTTCACTGTTCTACGGCCTCCCTTTAAGTTCTGAGCCATTGAGTTCTGCGGCCTCGATCAGCTGGGCCTCGGCCCCGCTTGCCACGACCTGGAACGGCACCCGCTTGCCCTGGGCCAGCAACAGGCCCTCGCCCGCCCGCGCGCTCAGGAGCCAGGACTGCTCGGTGCTGGTCAGGCGGAAGAGCCGGGCCAACTGCTCGATCGCCTGCGGCGCCTGCTTCATCAGGACCTGGAGCGCCGAGTTGGTGACCGCGGCCGCCCCGAGCGGGCTGGCCAGCACGTCGGAGACGTCCTGGGTGACCAGGGTCAGGCCGGCCCGGCGCTTGCGCGCGGTCTTGGCCAGCCGGTAGAGGAAGCGGGCGGTGTCCGGGTGCTGCATCAGCCACCAGGCCTCATCGACCACGACCAGGCTCGGCTCCCGGTTGCCGTCGAGCGCTGCCCAGAGGTGGTCCAAGACCATGAACATGGCCGGCGCCCGGTCCTCCTCGGGGAGGCCAGAGAGCACGTAGGCGCACAGCGCCGCAGTCGCTGCCGGAGCGGGATCGGGCTTGAAGAGCCAGCTGCCGGCGCCCCTTGAGTAGCGGTTCAGCTTGTGGACCAGCTCTTCGAGCTCTGCCCGAAGCGCCCCGCTTGCCTTGATCGAGCGCCGCTCCAGGAGTTCCTGGAGCTCGGCCAGGGTCGGGGGTGTAAGTCCCTGGTTGTCCTGGTCGTCCACGAAACCGCGGGTCGCGTAGAGGAACGAGAGCGCGTCCTCCACCGCCGCCCGCTGGAGCTGGGAGAGAGTGCCGCTGACCAGCTCCAGCAGCGTCAGCAGGCCGGCGATGCGGGCGTCGAGCGCCCCCGCTCCCCTCACGGCAAAGGGATCGATCGCCACCGGCTGCCCGGGCGTGATGTGAAGGACGCTCCCCCCCAGCTCGCCGACGATGCCCGCGTACTCGCCCTCGGGATCGATCACCTGGACCTTGATCCCGGCCAAATGAGCCCGCAGCAGCTCGACCTTGACCAGATACGACTTGCCGGCGCCGCTGGTCGCAAACACCACCGCGTTGTGGTTCTCCAAGGCGAAGCGGTCCAGGATCACGGGGGATCTCGCGCTGGGGTTGACCCCGTAGAGGAGGCCCGCCTCCGAGCGGAGATCGTTGCCGGTGAAGGGGAAGGTGGCGGCCAGGGCGCTGGTCGATAGGCTCCGGCTCAAGCCCACCCGGTCCAGCGCCAGCGGCAGGGAGCAGATGAGGGCGGGCTCCATCTGGAAGTGGAGCCGCCGGCTGTGGATCATCTGGGCCCCGAGGGCCGCCTCCAGGCGGGCGATGAGCGAGGTGAGGCTCTGCTGATCGTCCGCCCAGGCGGTCAGATAGAGGCTCGCATCGAAGAGCCGCTCCTCCCCGCGCGCCAGGCCATCCTGCAGTTCCTGGGCGTCTGCCAGGGCTGCCCGCCGGTAGGGGTCGACGCGCCGCCCCTGCTCCTCGGCCAGGCGGACGGTGGAGGAGAGCTCGGCCAGCCGGCGCTCGAGGAACGACATCACGATCGGGCCGGGCGAGGGCTGGACGTGGAGGCTCAAGTCGAGATCGCCGTCCAGGGCGAGCAGCGACTCCAGCCAGCCCGGCCGCAGCCGGCTGGGATAGCGAATCAACGCCAGGGTCTGGGCGAGACGGCCGTCGACCGTGATCTCGAAGGGGCTTTCAACGACCGCCGCCGGAGCGACGAGGTCGGCCAGCCCCACGATCGTGTCCTCTGGGGGGACCGGCTGCGAGCGCGCGCTCGATGGACAGAGCGCCTGGTAGAGGAGCTGAGCGACCTGGCCGGAGGAGAGCCGCACCGGTTCCAGATCGATGCGGCGCAGCGCCTCGCTGAGCCAGGCCACCCGCTGCTCCAAGAGCTCCGCCCCCGGATCTGGCTCCGGCCGCTGAGATCGCGGCTTTTTGAGCCAGCCCCGGAGCGAGGCGGTGGGGTCGCGCTGCCAGGGGACCACGACGTAGAAGTGGCGGTCGATCAACTGCCGGCGCTTGGCAAGCGAGCCCCAGAGCTCTTGGTAGGAGGCCTGGAGGCGGGCTCTGGGATCGCTCGGCGGCTGGCCGGCATCTAGAGCCGAAGGGGCGGGGAGCGAGCGGGTCCGGATCAGGATCTGGATCGGATGCGAGAGCGAGTTCAAGAGCTGGGCCCAGCCCCAGATAACCGCCCGCTGCTCTGCCTCCCCCTTGATACCAAAGGCCAGCGTCGGGCACTCCAGCACCGCGCGCAGGCCTCCGTCTAAGAGCCGGAGCCGACCGGCGGCGACGTCCACGATTGGCAGCCACGCCCCCGACGAGGAGGCCCGGCGGGCGGCGCTGATGGCTCTCATCTGTGGCCTCCGTAGAGGCGCCGGCGCGGGCGGCCGAGGTAGGCGCTGATAACCAGTCCCCAACCCCGAAGCCTTATCTCCCCGAGCCGCCCGGCACCGAGGATCAGGGCCACCAGCGCGACCGCGATGGCGGCCGCGATTCGGATCGGCGCCGGGGCTGGAAGGAAGAGGTACAGCCACCAGGAGAGCAGGCCGCCCAGCGCCAGATGAAGGAGGTCGACCGCGCTCAGTCCCCAGGCGATCTGGTCCTCCAGCTCCAGGTGTTGGGGCACCTTGACCGGCTCCATCAGGCTGCCGCCACTGCCCTGGCGGCCAGGACCACCCGGCGCACCACCGGATGCGATGAGAAGCTCTGGCGGAAGGCCCACTTGTAGGCGACGAAGGGAAGCCGGACGTTCAAATAGAGCAGGGTGACCAGGACCAGACCGTTGATCAGGCCCGACGAGGGCGATCCGAGCCAGTCCGCGTGCGAGACGATCTGGGCTCCGATGCTTATCAGGGCCGCCTGGGCCACCTGCAGGAAGAGGACTGAGAGGTAGCCGCGCCACCACAGCTGCGCGATCTCGTCGGCCTGGGGCAGAGCCCCTGCGGCCAGCGCCAGCGGGGCCAGGACGGTGGCCAGGAGCAGGAGCAGATCGCGCCCGATGTAGACGACCACCAGCAGGAGCGCCAGGGCGGCCGCCGCCAGCGCCACCAGGCTCGTGATCACCTGCGCGCCAGCACTCGGCGCGGCGAGGCCGGCCATCAGCTGCGAGAAGATCTGGGGGCCCGGCGTTGCCCCCAGCAGTCCCAGCACCAGGGCGTTGTCGAGCCTGATCAGGGCGCCGCAGATGGTGAGGCTTACATTGCTGAGCAATGAGGCCAGCACCAGGCGGGGCAGCAGCAGCTTGGCCGTATAGCGGGTCTCAAAAGCGCCCGAGGACATGACCAGGAGCCCGACCGCCAGGATGGCGAGGATGAAGAGAGCGTCGGTGACGGCGCGAACGCTCTCCCAGGCCTGCTGGACCTCTGGCATCGAGTCGTAGGCGGGGGTCTGGAAGAGGAGCTGGCCGGCCGCCTCCAGCGCCGGCCGCAGGGCCTGGCCGGACAGGCTCTGGATCCAGCCGTCGATGGCCCCGATGACCTGGGAGGTGATATCCATCAGATTCCGAGCACCTGGCGCATGATGTCCACCAAGAGGGGAGCCAGGGCGGCCAGGGCATAGCCGATGAGCGCGGACTTGATGCTCTCCTTGCCCTGCTCCACCGCGCGCGGGTTACCGCCTGCGGTCAGGTAGCGGAGCCCGCCGATGGTGAGGAAGAGGGTGGCGAGCGCCACCAGCAGGCCGGCGACCCAGTTCCGGATGCTGTCGATGACGCTGGTCAGATCCCCGCTGGCGGCGTAGGCGGGGGCGGCGAGCAGGACGGTCCAGGCCAGGGCGACCGCTGCCCCTCTCGCCAAGGGCAGCCAGGGGGATCTCTGCTTGTTCTCCATGTACACCCACTAGCCGGCGAGATGCCCCAATCCGTCGCCGCCGGGTGTCCTTTCTGTGTCCTTTATCTGTCCTCGGAACTCTGGGCCGCCAACTGGCGCCGAATACGATTCCGCGCCCGCCGCCGCCTGCACTCCACAGCGTTCGGCGTGCAGCCAAAGTCCTGAGCCACCTCGCCCAAGGTCTCGCCCACGACCTCCAGGCGGTAGAGCAGCTCCAGGTCCTGCCGCCGCGGGTGGGAGGCCAAGACCTCCCTCATCTCCCAGGTCCCGTCCTCATCCCCGGCCGGCATCGAGTCCCCCTCGTCGATGGTGAGCCCGCCGCCATGGCGCGCCTCCCGCTCCAGCCAGCGAGAGATGCGACGGCGGACCTCCCCCACCAGCCAGGGCTTGATGAACTGCCCGCCCTGGAGTGGGATCGAGCCCGCCGCACGCAGCGCCTCGAGCGCGACCTGCTGCTGGAGATCGTCGGCGTCGACTGTCGGCGGATTGGGGTTAAAGCCCGCTGTGATCTCCACCAGCGCGGGCGCCAGCAACTCCAGGACCATCGGAGCCCAGGCCGCGCGCGGGCCACGGCGATAGGAGCGCAGAATCGCAGCCCAGATCCGGTCCTGGTCCTGGAAAGCGAGCTCGCCATCGCGCACCAGGCGGCGGAGCTCCGGCAGCGACAGCCCGGCGAGCGCGGGCTCGGCCAGACCTGCCTCTGCGCGATGGCTTTCCGAAGTCGGGTCCAGTTCGCCCAGACCACGGCTCAACTGCACGGAGAAACTTATCTGGCCCATCGGCCCACCTCCTCAAAAGGGATGGGGCGAGCCTATGAGGGGGTCGTCCTCCGGCTATCCTCTGGCGGCGGTTCCCGTCAATTCGAGCGCGCCCTCAGATCGTCCTTCAGTCAGGGACCGCTGTCCTTTCATGTGGCCGCGAGAGGGAGGGCGCAGAGCTGCGTGATTGCCAAAGGGAGGGCCAAGATTGGCGCCGCGCCGAGACAAGGAGACTTCTAAAGGCGATCCCGGACCGCTAGAGGCGGCAGAGGATCTCACCGTGCGGAATCGCAAACCATCCGTCTGGGTGCCGCGCCCATTCCCGCCAGGCCACCGATATCACCTCGAGGTCGGCGGGGGACGCGTGGCCACCCTCGATCGCCTGCTCCGCGATTCGTGAGTTGAGGATCCGCTCCGCCCACATCCCTCCCCACCATTGCCTTTCGACGGGGGTGGAATGGCACCAGATCGACGCGCTGGGGATCACATTCTTGGCTCCGGCTGCGTGTGCCCAGCTGAGCAGGCGACGCCCAGCATCAGGCTCCGAGCCGTTGGCGTGAGCGACATCCCGGTATACCTTCAGCCACAGATCCAGTCGCGGGTCTGGAGGCCACCACATGGCGGCCGCATAGTCTGTGTCCCGAGCCGCCACGACCCCGCCAGGTCGGGCGACGCGAAGCAGCTCCCTCAGCGCCGCCACCGGGTCCTTGAGGTGCAGGAGAACCTGGTGAGCATGGACCACGTCGAAGGATCCGTTCTCTGCCTGGAGCGCCAAGACGTCTGCCTGCTCGAAGCTCACGTTGGTGATTCCCTCTCGAGTTGCAGTCTTGCGGGCCTGCTCGAGGGGCGCGCGGGCGCTGTCGATCCCGAGCACCATCCCCGGAGCGACCATTCGGGCAAGGTCTATCGTGATCGTGCCAGGGCCGCAACCCACGTCCAGGACCGTGAGTCCCGCGGTGAGCTCGGGAGCAAGGTAAGCGGCGGAGTTGGCCACGGTCCTCCACTCCTGAGAGCGAACGACGCTCTCCGCGTGCCCTTGCCCATACGACTGGTCCGGTGTCGACATCCCTCAAGGGTACTGGGCCATGGAGGCCCCATCTGCAGTCTCTGCCGCCTCCTGACCCTGCTTTTTCTTCCCGGCAGCCAAGGTCCTGGTGGGCGGCTCTTCGCCATCGCGCCGTCACGCTACGGGTGGCGAGCGGCTCCAGCCCCCCGACCGAGACGATCAGCGCCACCGCCGTGGCCTGAGCCGCCGGCAGCGCCCAGCGCCCTTGGACCCCGGGAGTCACGGGACCCAGGTTCCGCGTCTCCTGGTGGCTCTCAGCGGCTTGGTCTTCTGCCCCGACGCCTCAATTCGCGTCGATCAACGTCTCGCATTGCCGCGGGAGCCACACCAGTGCCTTCTCGACCAGCGTCGCAATCGTCACCCGACATCGGGTAGGCGAGGCAAGACGCGTTGGTGACACGGCTCGCTGAACCGCGGCTGGAGCAACATCGCCTTGCGCCAAAGCCTGACTGAGTTGACCACGGCGGCCAATAACGCGATGGCGAGATACCGGGACCTCCTTGACGGCGTCGACCTCACCTTCTTCGCAGCCAGCGGCCATCCCCTTGGTGATCCAGCGCTGAGCCTTGGAGGGTGAACGCCAGTCGAACCACCGGCACAGGGCGCCACAGAGCGCCATTGAGCGCTAGGGATCACTATAATGCCGTCCATGAGCGCGAATAAGGCGATCGCGTGGTTCACGATCGAAGATGCGGCGCAATACGTAGGCGTGAGCGAGCGCACCATCCATCGCTGGGTGGACGAAAGACGCTTGCTGGCTCATCAACTCGTTTCGGGTGGCGGGCGTCGCTTTCGGCGTCAAGACTTGGATGAGCTGCTCACTCCAGAGCGGGGCCAATTCGACATGCGCGTGCACGAATTCATCCAGCAAGCACAGGGCGCGGGGCATGCCATCGAGTCCGACACCGGATCTGCCGAAGGTCCTGCCTATCGTCAATTCAGATGCTCTGTCTGCGGCGGGCTATGGTTCGTGAGCCCTCAAGAGGTGGGTATTGCACGACCGGATGGTCATGCATGGACGATCTTCTGTGGAACACGACTGGATCGGTTGCCATCTGCTCACCAGCTCGTTGCCCGATTCCGGCAGTGGGAGGCGGCCGCATCCATGAGCCCGAACCGCAGGGTTGCCGAGTCGGCGCCCCTGGCGGCACCCTGTGTCGAAGAGGCCGCGTCGATGCTGCCACGGCTGGCAGAGTTGAGGGACCGCCTTGCGAAGGACGGCCGGGATTGGCATGGCCGTACCATTTCGCAGCCCCTTGAAGCAGCGCTTGGGCAACTCTGGGAGGAATGGCGCGACACGCTACTTGGTTTTCGGAACGGTTACCGAGAGGTGTGGAACTCGCCTGCCGGATTCGAAAAAATGCTGTGATCGGGTGTCGTTATTCGTCACCGCCCCAGCGCCGCCGAGAATTGCCCACAAGTCGGAGTCTCACTCCGGCGCTGAGTAACGATAACGCCGTGCGCCCTCTGCTCTCGACACTCGCAAAGAGGCGCCGGCGATGCGCTTGACGAGCTTGCGGCTCGAGGACTTTCGCAGGTTCGAGGACCTGAAACTGGATCCGATCGATCCCGGCCTGACGGTCGTCGTTGGACCCAACGGCGAAGGTAAGTCAACACTCTTCCAGGCGTTGGCGATGGTCGACCTCATGCTCACCTGGTCCTCGCTGATGGACGCGTCGTCAGATGCCTACAACAGTCTTCAGGTATACGCAGCCGCTACGCGGCACGGCAGCAAGACCAAGCGGTTCCGTGTGCGTGTTGGAATCGAGCTGACCGAAGATTGGGAGTGGAATCTGCTTGTCGCCTTCATCAAGGCAACGGTCGTCTCGACCGTTCTTGAGCGCAATCCTCCCGAAGACGCGAGCGTCCTCGACCAGCTGGTGTCGACCATCACGAGAGAGTCGGTCATGCCATTGGCGAAGGGCACCATGGTCGGCGCATACCTGGCGAGCCCGTCACCAACCTGGCTATTGGGCTACGAGTTCGAAAGCGGCGGGCGCACCTACCACGCATCTCTCCAAGGTGGGCCCAGCGGCCAGCTGTTTTTGGGGCCGATGCCGATGCAGCAGTCGACCGGGTGGCAGTCCGCCGACCTGCCATCGAAGCTCGTGGCGCTTATGGGACAATCGGCTCCCTTCACTCTCGAAGTGTTGCTTCCTGAAGGGGCGCAGGCCGTGCCCATTCAGGTCAAAGGCAACGCCGGCCACCGATCTCCTATCGTCGGCGACTTCGTGACCATGGTCGGCGGTACATCCAACGCCGGCCGCGATTACTACTTCGGCCCGGTGCTGAACCAGATCGTGAAGCGGAGCTTGGCTCTGATCAGCGACCAGCGGTTACCCGCACGGACCGAATACGGGGTCACAGAGCTGGGACTGAGACCCGGTCTCGTGAACGGTGCCGACGTGCCGCTCGAACTCTACAGGCTGAAGAACGGCGGTGTCGGAGAGCGGCAGCGCTACCGAGAGGTTCAGAAGCTGTTTCACGCACTGTCGGGGAAACGGACCGAATTAAGGGTCCGGCAGCTGGATCAGGCCGGGCAGAACTTCGCCATCGAACCGACCGTGGCTGAGAAGGGTGGATGGGAAGTACCGGTGACGCTTGCAGGAGCGGGCATTTGGGAAGCGCTGATCCTGGCCACCGTGCTAGTCGGCGAGCCAGGGATGGTGGCTATGCTCGACGAGCCCGCGGTGAACCTTGGGCCGACGCTGCAGAGACGTCTATCGGATCAATTGGTGGAGCGCGCCGGCACACAAGTGCTCTTGATCACGCACTCTCCTTATCTCGTTCCGATCCGGCAGGTTGATGACCTGCGTCGGATTGCTCGGCTTGCATCAGATGGCTCCGGAGGCTCACGTGTTCGCCGACTCGTGAGTGATGTGGGCAGTAAGGGCGTCGCCGAGGGGTTCGGAGCCCAACTGAGGCAGCTGCTGGCCGGAAGGGCGGACGTGCGAAGCGCCCTCTTTGCCGCCGGAGTCGTCTTGGTCGAGGGTGAAACCGAGACCGGTGCATTGGACCAATGGTTCACTAAGGCAAAGAGGGCGGGCAAGGACCTTCCGTCGCCCGAGTCATCAAATCTCTTGTTGCTGTCCGTCGGGGGCGATGGGCTGTTCGGCCCGTACGCCGCGTACCTTCACACCTGCGGTATCCCATGGGTAGTCCTTGCCGATGGCCCAGTGCTTTCGCCCAAGTATGCCAACGGCACAGCGCTGCTGGAGCAGCTGCGCTCGTTCGGCCTGATCGAAGCGAACGAGCCGACTCCCGCGCTCGATGCCAGTTTCAACGATTGGGCGCAGTTCTGGCGGCAACACAGGGTCCACACACTGGCAATTACCTTCGGTGGCATCGAGAAGGAATCGAAGGACAAGAGCGGTGAGATCGAGGCCCTGTTCGAAAGAGTGAACCCCCACCGGTGGGCGGAGGCCCAAGCGATGTATCACAAGAGCAAGATTCGGCAGGGCCATCACTTTGCAAGTTCCGTCGAGTGTCCGGAGGAGGTGACGGCCGTATACCAGCGCATCCTTACCGACCTGGCCAGACGGCGACGCTGACATGTCCAGTAGAGGCGGCGGCGCGACTATCGTGACTGGCGGGGTTCTGTCTCTGGGGGCCTGCCTCCAGCAAGCCGTCTTTTGAACTCAGATAGGGCATCCTCCCGGTGCCATGGAGGGCAAGAACGGGGCCCCTTCGCGGGCTTGGATAGCAACCGGGATAGGCAACCCGCCGCGGAGGGCGCGCAACCGGCCCCTCAACCGGACCTAGCCTGACGCTGCGCTGGACCGCCGCACAGGTCTTCCCCATCCCCCACGGCTTCTCGCGGGCTCCCTTCGCGCCTGCCCCGCAAGAAAGATGCTGGGCAGGCGGAGCGTGAAGCAGCTTCCCTGGCCAACCGTGCTCTGAACGGTGACGTCGCCTCCCATCAGTCCGGCAATCTGGCGGCTCAGCGCCAGTCCAAGACCCGCCCCCTCTGAGGAGCGGGCGGCGCCGGAGCCCAGCTGGCGATACTCGTCGAAGATGTAATCGAGGTTGTCCGCCGAGATCCCGCAACCGGTGTCACCGACGGCGAACGTGGTGGTTTCGGGATCCTCCTGAGCCACCCCGATGGTCACCAGGCCGCCCGCCGGAGTGAACTTGATGGCGTTCGAGAGCAGGTTCAGAAGGATCTGCTGCAGGCGCTGAGGATCCACCACCATCCGGATCGTCGGCTCGCCGTCGTCGACAAACAGTTCAAGGCCCTTGGCGGTTGCCATGGGTGCGACCTGGAGCAGGGCGCTTCGAGTCGCGGTCACCGCGTCAAGGGGTTCTGACTCGATCGTCATCCGGCCAGCCTTCACCTTGGAGAGATCGAGCACGTGGTTGACCATGTTCAACAGCTGCTGCCCGCCGCGACCGATGTAGTTGACGTAGTGCTCCTGCTTCGCGTTGAGCGGGCCCGCCTTCTTGGCGGCGAGCAGATCGGCGAAACCGATGACCGTGCTGAGAGGCGTTCGCAGCTCGTGGCTCAAAGAGGCGATGAATGCGGATAGCTGACGGTTCTCATCCTCGGCGACCTGCTGCATGGAGATGTCGAGGCCCACCACGCTCACGCCGATTGCGGCTCCCGAGTCATCCAAGATCGGGGCGTAGTGGAAGTGAAAGGTACGGTCCGAAAAGCTGGCCTCGAAGCTCGAGGACCTTCCGGCCAGGGCTTGCGCAAAGTGCCGGCGGAGCAGACTCAAGTCCTCTCCGCCTTCCCAGAAGGGATGGCCGAGGAGGGGAATTCCCTTCACCCCGCTACCCCCGACGCCCCCACCCTCGCACATCGTCACCCTGCCGTTCAGGTCGCACGCGAAGATCACGATCGGCATGCTGTCGAGGATCTTGCGAAGGAACCCTTCGCTCTCCTCCGGTGAGTTGTCGGCCACGGTCCGGCCCGGGATGTTGAGCGTCAAGACGCGAAGCGTGGTCCCCGCCCCGGAACAATCTCAGCAACGAACGCGGCAGGGTCGGCGCCTTCTGTCGTCGGCTCACGGAGGCCCGCGGGGAGCGTTTACCTGGAGATGAGGCCCGCGGCGATGCGGTCCCAGGCGTCGGCGGTCTCGCGCTGCAGGGCTGGGAGCAGGTGGGTGTAGGTGTTTGTGATGGCTAGAGACGGACCGTCAGGGTTCAACGACCTCCAAGCAGATGGACGAGCCGTTGAGAGGATGGTCATCGGTCAGTCACGGGATGCCATGCCGAGCAGTCTTGGCGCCGACTACCACTGCTACTACTCCTGCGGGTGCTGCCGCTGGATGTCGGCCCTGAGGATGCCATCGATCTGACTGATCGCGGCGGTCATGCCTTCCTCCATGCCCATGGCGAGGATCTGTTCCATGGCGGCGAGCGACGCGAACGTCGTCGCGACGGTCATACGGGTGCCACCGTCATGCTCGTGTAGGTCGGCCCGGATGATCATCGTCGGCATGTCCGGGTTCGGTCTTCCAGTATCGTCGGCGAACCCGTCCTCGAACTCGAGGTGGTGCGGCGCATCGACCGCGAGCACGCGCCACCAGCCGCGGGGCTGGTCGCCCCCGGGACCGGTCATGAAGTAGGTGATCGTGGCGCCTGGCGCGAGATCGTGCTCGACGAAGGTTGCCGGATACATCGGAGGGCCCCACCACCGTTCGAGCTGTCGGGGGTCCTCCCACAGTTGCCAGGCGCGGGCTACTGGGGCGTCGAGTTCGGCGGTGATCGTCATGGTCAGGGTCGCAGCGACCTTCTCGACGTTGGTCACGGTCATTGATCAGCTCCTTTGGTGGGTTCGGCGAGCACTTCGGCGAAACGATCGATCCGGCTGCGCCAGAGGACTTCGAGTTGGTCGAGCAAGCGGAGTGCGGTGCGGCCGGCGTCGACATCGGTGAGCACGAGCTGCTCCCGCCCGCGTGGGTGCTTCACGACCAGTCCCGCCCGTTCGAGCACCGCGACGTGCTTTTGCACGGCGGCAAAGCTCATCGGATAGGAGCGAGCGAGGTCCGAGACGGAATGCTCGCCATCCATCGCTCGTCTGAGAATGTCCCGGCGAGTCCGGTCCGCGAGCGCGTTGAACACGCGATCCGTCCGCTGCTCAGCGGATTCAGCGTTCGCGCAGTAAGCCACAACCATTTGGTTGTAGCTTACTGGCTGGATCTCTCGGCCGCAACGGCCGTGGCGGAACACGAAACATTCCGTGTCCCCGTGACGCTGGCGGCCGCTTTCCGCAGGAGAGGTGCCCCCATGGAACTCAAGCGAACAAGCGGCGGTCAGTCGGCGGGAGGTTTTGGCCAAGGCGTCACGACCTCAAGCTCGCACTGCGCGGAGAGGACAAGCTAGGTGACGCGGCGGCGAAGAGTGGAGTCGATGCCGAGGAGGTGACCCTCATTCGCCTCCTTTTCGAACTGATGGAGGAGCGCTGCAAGCTAATCACCCACGTCAAGGCCGCCGGAGCCAGATGGATCGCGCTACTGGATCAGAAGGGCGCCCTGGACGCGATCCGCTGCAAGGACAACTTTCACGGCATCCACTGGTCGACTGACGGGTACCGAGCCGGCCGAGAGCCCTGACGCACCGGAAGGCATGGCCTGTCCCTCCAACTGCGGTGTGAAGGACAAACAAAGGACAAGCGGTAGCGGGCCTCGAACTCACGGTGCCCGCTCCTGAGGATAGCCAGAGGACAGCCCGAGGACAGGTCCTGGCTAGCGTGGGCGAAGACATGTTGGCATCAGGAGTCCCGTTCCAATCCGCGACGGGCTACGATGCCGCCAGGGCTATCAGACCTTCCTGGAAAGGTGGTATTGGATCGGTGAGCCAGACGAACGCCTACCGCAGGGCGGGCGACCTGCTCTTCGGGAGTTGGCCCCGCACCATCGCCGTCCTGCTGCTTGCCCTGCTGGTCTTCGCCGCCGTGGCCTGGGCAGCGATCAGCGGCAGCTTCGCCAACTCCGACACCTGGAACATCCCGGGCATCCACCCGTACCCGCCTCCGGGCCAGGTTCAGAACCCGTTTGGCTCGAAACCAAGCCTCATCAGCGCGTCCGAAGCCGACAAGGTGAAAGCCGATCTCCTCCGCGACGGCCAGATCGAGCTGAGTGCTCTTAAGGCAGGTGATGCCGCCCTCCTCAACCAGTCCACGACGGGCGGAGCGCTGACCAAGCTTCGTCAGCTCATCTTGCAGAACAATTCAAACGGGATCGTCGAGCTGGAACAGATCCACCTCGATTCGGTCATCGTGGGTCGGCTGTCCGATCCCAACGATCCTTCCGCCTCGTGGTGTGTGGAGGAGCGTGGATCAGGCACGATCGCGTACGTCTCGAAGGCAACCGGCCAAGTGGTCCGGACCCAATCCCTGCGCTTCGACAACAAGTATTGGCTGGTCAGGTCAGGCACCCATTACCTCATTACTGACGTCGGTGGCCAGGCTCGGTCTACCGCAGGGTAGGGCATGAAAAAGCTTGGTGGACTGCTGGTCGCCCTCCTCGCCGCGCTGGCATTCCCGACTGTTGTACTGGCCGAACCGGCCGACCCCGGGCAGTACACCGTCGGCGTGGGCCCGACCTCGTCGGGACCGACCATCAGCGAGGGCTCTGCCGGTTACGGATCGTCTGGCATCCAGGCCGCGGCCACCAGCAGCACGACGGCCGCGGGCAACTCCAGTCCGGGAGACGGCGGGTCCAGCTACCAATACCGCCCGGTGCCCTATGGCGTGGTTTCGGCGCCGGCTCCTTATTACATCGACAACAACGGGGTGATCGTGATCTCCCCGGTTGGCTGGCAGAGCGCCTGTCCGAGCGGGCAGACCGGCTACGACGTCTATGACCAGAACGGCAACCCGGTGGGCATGGTCTGCGTTGCCAACCAGGTGCCGGCGGCATCCCCTCCGCCATCGCAGCTGGCTCAGCAGGCCAGCTCCCAGCAGCCCTGGCCCAACCTGGTCCTGGGCGTCAACCCCGGCACCGGCCTGACCGGGCTGGCGTCGTGGTTCTGGCTGGGCGGCGGGAGCCCCAAGATGGCGGACGCGACCGCTAGTGCCGGCGGGCTCACGGTCACGGTCCGCGCCACCTTGATCGATGTCGCCTGGGACTTCGGCGACGGTAGCCGATTCGATTCCGGGACTGACCTCGGCCAGGCCTATCCGGCCCAGAGTGATGTCCAGCACGTCTACCAGACCGACACCTATGGCCGGCCGGCCGGATACCTCCTGTCGGCGAGCCTTACCTTCTCGGTCAAGTACTCGGTCAACGGCGGCCCCTGGCTGGATCTGGGGACCAAGTCCAAGGCCTACTCGCGATCCTATGCGGTAAACCAGCTTCAGCCCCAGGCGGTGGGTTCGCAATGAGCACAGGGGCCGAGAGCAGCGGTCGGCTGCGGGTCTTGACCGCGACTGTGGCAGGCCGGCGGCGGCGGGCGGCGGTGCTGCTCGGGGTCCTCTTCTTTTTGGCCCTGGCTGCCGCGGCCTTGATCCTGGCCGGCCCCGCCAGCCACAGGGAGAGCCTGGTGGCAGTGCTGAGGGCGACCAAGGCAATCAGGGCCGGGAGCGCGATCTCGGCTAACGAGCTGGGGGTGACCTACGTGCACTTCCAGGACCCTGGCATCGTTCAGACGCTCGCGCAGCCCTCCAGCGAGGGCGCGCTGGTGGGCGAGGTGGCGGCGGGGAGCATTCCCGCCGGGAGCCTGATCCCGGCCGGCCTCGGCAACCCGCAAGCCACCTCGGGGATGTGGGACGCCAACCTGCCGGTGAAGCGGATGCCGAGCGGGCTCCACGCCGGCGACCACGTGGCCCTGATCGTGGAGACAAGCCAATCCGGTCAACCGATCGACTTCGTGCTCATGCAGGACGTCCAGGTCCTGAGCGTCGGCAGCGGTAGCGCCGACCTCTGGCTGCCGGCCAAGGTGGTGGCCCAGGTGGAGTGGGATGGCAGTCACGGCGACATCGTCCTGGTCGGGATGGCGGCCGGCGACGTCCAGCAGAACCTTCCCGCCGGGGGTGGTTCCTGATGCCCGAGGGACGCCTTTGGGGCATCGTCTCGGCGCGGCCGGACGGTGCCACCGCGGTGGCGGCGGCGCTGGCGGCGCTGCTCTCGTCCGGCTCGCGCACCCTGCTCTGCGATCTGAACCTGGAGCGAGCAGAGATCGCGCCGCTGCTCGACATTGCCGACTCCAGATCCGTCTACCAGCTCGCCTACGCAGCGCAGCTGGCGCCGGTGACGGCCGAGGAGTTGGAGGCACACGTCAGCTGGCATGAAGGGATGGCGATCCTCCCCGGGCCTTCGGAGCCGGGCCAGGCCGATCTCATCAGCGACCACTTCCTGCAGTCACTGCTGGAGACCGCCACCCGGCGCTTCGATTCCGTGGTCCTGGATTTGGGACGGGTGAGAGCGGATGTTCCGACAGCGCTGAGCGAAAACTCCGTGCTCTGGGTGGTGGCGCCGAGCCGGCTCGGGCTGGCCGCGTTCGACCACGCCTGGCGGAGGCTGGGAGCAGAGGGGGCGATCTGGCCGGCGGCCGCCCGGGTGATCTTGAATCGGGCCGGGCCGCACTCGCTCGCCAGCGTGCCCTCGTTTCTGGAGCGCAATTACGGGATCCAGGTCCTGGGCGAGCTGCCCGACGTGCCCGGCTTCTGGCAGGAGGTGGAGAGCACCAGATCGCTGCAGGCGCTGAGCGCCCAGATCCCAGAGCAGGATCGCATCAGGGGGGCGTACGGCGAGGAGGCGGTTCGCTTGCGCGCCGCCCTCCAGAGCCTGGCCCAGAAGCGGACGTCAAGCCCGAAGGCTGCGCAGATCAATGTCTGAGTCGCTGAAGGAAGAGGACGCGGCTCCAGAGCAGGTGAAGCGGGCGGAGGAGACGATCCGCCAGGATTTCCGCCGCACCCTGGACGAGTTCCTGCGGGATCGGGACATCCCGAGGCCGCAACCCGCGGACGGGGACGCCATCTACGCCCTGGCGGACGCGGCCATCCGACGCTACCACGCCGCCACCGCTCGCGACGCCGCGCTGCCGCGCCTCTCCCGACCCCAGTACATGGAGGTCCGCCAGCGCCTCTACATCCTCCATGGCCCGCTGGGACCGCTGGGGGATCTGCTGGCGATCGAGGGGGTCGAGGACATCCATGTCAACGGCACCCGCGGCGGCTACCTGGTCTTCAGCGACCACCGCGAAGACCTGCCCCAGCTCTTCGAGTCGGAAGAGGAGCTGGTGGAGCTGGTCCGCTACTACGCCGAGCAGGCGGGCAAGCACTTCGACGCCGCCTCGCCCATGGTCACGGTGACCTTGAGGGATGGCAGCCGGCTCAACGCCGTGCTCCCGCCGGTGTCGAAGCCGCTCGTGCTCACGATCCGAAAGCAGCAGCTGCGGCGCTTCTTGAGCCTGCATGACCTGATCCGCGAGGGCACCCTGCCGGAGCAGGCCCAGGCGCTGTTGGAGGCGGCGGTCGTGGCCCGCTTCAACATCGTCATCTCGGGCGCCACCGGGAGTGGCAAGACAACCCTGGCCCGGGTCCTGGCGCTCCTGATCCCAGACGGCCAGCGCACCTGCGTGCTGGAGACTGAGACCGAGCTCTGGCTGCACGAGCTCCGAGACAAGGACTGCTTCAGCTTTGAAGCCCGCGAGGCCAACATCGAAGGTGCCGGCCGGGTGACGCTGCGCGACCTCTTCCAGTTCGGAGCGCTGCGCCAGCGGCCGGAGCGGATCATCGTCGGCGAGGTCCGCGGTGAGGAGGCGATGGACATGCTCCACGCCATGACCTCCGGCCACGACGGCAGCCTCACCACCGTCCACGCCAGCGGACCCCGGGTGGCCCTGAACCGGCTGGAGGCGCTGGCGCTCATGAGCGACGCCA
>Ga0307373_10006324_pt1 | contig 18906 bp, 15 predicted proteins | sample OX2MG_FD_202534 | JGI IMG/M metagenome (GOLD analysis project Ga0307373, IMG submission 202534) | Soil microbial communities from Risofladan, Vaasa, Finland - OX-2 | ecosystem: Environmental > Terrestrial > Soil > Coastal area > Acid sulfate soil | place: Finland: Risofladan, Vaasa | collected...
CACGATACTCCCGATACCCGCCTATCCCCGACTGGAATCGTCCCCGCCCAGTCATTACGCTCTTCCCTCACCTGCCGGACGCGAGAGCGTCGGGCCTCGGAGGTAGCATGAGCGCCGCGCCCAAAGCACCGCCCGCCAAAAGCAAGGCGGCCCGCGAGCCGTGGATTATCCGCACCTACGCCGGCTTCGGCGACGCTCGCCAGGCCAACCGCCGCTTCCTCGAAAATCTCAAACAGGGCCAGCGCGGCCTTTCGATCGCCTTCGACCTCCCGACCCAGAACGGCTACGACCCCGAAGCTCCGGTCGCCGCCGGCGAAGTTGGCAAGGCCGGCGTCTCGATCTGCCATTGGCGCGACATGGAAGAGCTGCTTGCGGGTATCGATCTCGGCGCGATCAACACCTCGATGACGATCAACGCGACCGCGCCGTTCATCCTCGCGCTCTATCTTGTCGTGGCCGAAAAGCGCGGCATTCCCTGGACCATGCTTCGCGGCACTACGCAGAACGATCTGCTTAAGGAGTTCGTCGCGCGCGGCACCTCGATCTTCAATCCCGAAGTTTCGTTTCGCATCTCGACCGAGCTAGTCCGTTTCGCAGTCGAAAACGTTCCCAACTGGAACCCGATCAACTGCTGCGGCTATCACTACATGGAAAGCGGCGCAGGCCCCGCCGAGGAAGTCGGCTACGCCTTTGGCAATGCCCTGATGCTACTTGACGCGCTCCGCCCGAAACTCAGCCGCGAGGCCTTCGAGCAGACCGTCCGCCGCATCTCGTTCTTCATCAACAGCGGAATCGAGCTGGTGCCCGAGATTTGCAAGGTGCGCGCATACACTAGCCTGTGGCGTGACCTCTGCCGCGACGAATACGGCATCGAGGATGTCGTCTTCCGCGCCGGATGCCAGGTGCGCTCGCTCACCCTCACTGAGCGCCAGCCCGAACTCAATATCATCCGCATCGCGTACGAGGCGTTGCCGGTCGTGATCTCCGCGAGCGCCCGCGTCAATGCGCTCCAGCTTCCCGGCTTCCGCGAAGCGATGGCGCTGCCCGATCAGGCCGAGCAGCAATTGAGCCTGCGCACGCAACAGATTCTGATGCATGAAACGGGAATCGGCGCTTACGGCGACATCTTCGAGGGCAGCGTGGTGATCGAAAGGCTGACCGGCGAGATGATGGCCGCCGCCCGCGCGACCGCGCTGCGTTTGCGCGAAGCAGGCTACGCGCGCAGCATCACGATAGTCAGTTCCGAACTCACCCGGCTGCTCGCTGAGCGCCAACGCCGTATCGAAGCCGGAGAAACCGTGCAGGTCGGCGTCAACGCGTTTCTCGATGAGATCGGACTGACACCGCCGCCCGCCTTCGAGGACGACTCCGCCGCGCACGCGAGCGCCGAGCGAGACCGCCTCGAAGCGCTCCGCAAATGGAAGGCCGCGCGCGACAACTCGGCCGTCGCCAGCGCCCGCGAAGCGCTCGAACGCGCCTCGCGCGACGGCGCCGATATCATGAGCGCAACCCTCCAACTCGCGCGCGCCGGCGGCACGGTCGGCGAATGGACACTCTCGATCGAGGGCGTCACCAACGGCCGCTTCACGCCTCCGATGGTCGAGCGGGCGGCGGCGGTAACCACTGCGCTCGACGTTCCGCGTGCGCCCCGCAAAATCCGTATCGCGCTCGGCAAGGCCGGTCTCGACGGCCATATCAACGCGGTCAAGCTGCTTGCGCAGGCATGCATGCAGGCCGGGATGGAAGTGATCCTCGCGGGCTTCAAGCAGACGCCCGCCAATATGGTCGAAACCGCGCTCCAGGAAGACGCCGAAGTACTCGCGATAAGCTCGCTCGCCGGCGCCCATCTGACGATCGCACGCGAGACCATCGCGCTGCTTCGCGAACGCGGCGCGAATGACGTTAAGCTCGTGATGGGCGGGATAATCCCCGAGGCCGATCGCCGTATCCTGACTGATCTCGGCGTCCGTGCCGTCTTCACCCCCAAAGACTCGAATCTGGGTCTTATCATCGGCCGGATAATCGAAATCTGCGCCGACCAACCCGTCTGACCGGAATAGTATCGATGTCATTGAGAATACGAACAAACCGCCGCCGCATCACCCCAATCGCAGCGCTTGTTCTGGTGATACTCACTTCAATAGCCACTTCAGCGCTCGCCGCCGAGGCGCGTCCCTGGCTGTGCCGCGACAAGCCGGTCTTCTCCGCGACCGGACCGATCGCCTATCAGGCCGACAATCGCGGCAGCTCCGTATGGCAACTCTTCTTCATGCACTTCGAGATGGGCGGTGAGAACGACGGCTACACGACCGTCGATTCGCGAGTCCTGAGGCCGGCCGCATCGACCAGTGGCACTTTGAGCGCGGGTCAATATTTCGCGGTCGCGATGCGCCGTGCGGGCGGACGATGGATCTGCTCCGGCCCCGTGGACGACAGCGAAAGTCCGCATCCGGGCGAGATCAGCCGCATCTGCTACAGCAGCGATTCGTCGGATTGCGCCGTGAAACTGACCCCCCGCCACGCACAGCCGACGCCTTGATAGCTACAAAAACAATCCAGATGGCTAAAAAGGCCGAAGATCGATTCGACAGGTTTGCCGTAAAATTGTTTCTCGACTCCGACGTGGCGCTGGTCGAACTCGCAATACGCATGGGAACTGGTCAAAGATTCCCGCCAGGAGGACGGCGAGTCCGTGCCGGTCGCGCCCGCTCGCCGCGATCGATAACGCCGATACTTGAGCCGCACACCAAACAACTGCGGCTGTCTCCGAGTTATGCCTTCAGCCAGTCGTCGCGCGAGATTCCCGCGTCTCGAAGCACCCGCTGAAGAATCCCCGAACCGATACCGCCGCCCTGTTTGCTGTGAGGATTAGGAACTTTGATCGGCTGAGCGCCCGCCTTATGCATGTATTCGTGGTCGCCGCCTCGGACCGGGCCGCTATACCCCAGCATTCTTAGTTTGCGGACGAACTCGTCGCGCCCGACGGGAACCAGCCGGGGCACTCAATTCGCGGGCGGCGGCGCGGCGTAAAGACTGATCCCATCAAGCTCTGGCGCTTTTCCCGTCCCGAGGAAGAAATTGACGTGAAGCCATCCGTCAAGCGCCGAGTATAGTTCCTCGCGCGTATCTTCGAGGGTTGGTCCATTAGCCCACAGACCACCGAAGCCGGGTATCGACCCGTACCACCCCTCGCCTTCCACCTCTTCGTACCTGGCATGCCGCATCGCAACTTTCATGTACTCAAGGTAGGTCGCCATGTCTTAAAGCCTAAGATCGCGATCCCCGTCGGGTCAATCGGGAACCGTTACTTATCAACACTCTTGTTTTCAAATCGAAAGGAGCGATGGCCGCCCGCCTCAAACACCCGGCATTACGTCGCGGGCCAGAAGCTCGAGATGCTCGTTCTGGTCGAACACCGGATCGAGCATCAGATGCTGCGCGCCCAGCCGCGCGATCTCGCGCAGCTTCTCCGCGCATTCCGCCTTCGACCCCCATACCGACACCTTCGGCGCCATGTCGGCATTCTGATAGCGCGCGCCGAACCATTCGCGCAGCCGCCGCTCCGCCCGCGCGCGATCGTTGTCCACCGCAATATAGACCCGCTTCGAGATCGCGAAGGTCGCCGGATCGCGCTTCGCCTCGTCCAGCAAGCGCCGGATGATGTCCATATGCTTCGTGAATTCGCCGATGGACGAGGACCCCGGCCCCATCCATCCGTCGCCGTAGCGCACCGCACGCTTGAGCCCGATTTCGTCGCGCGCCCCGAACCAAATTGGCGGATTCGGCTGCTGCACCGGCTTGGGTTCCATCGGGACATTCTCGAAATTCCAGAATTCACCTTTGACCGTCGCGCGCGGCTCGCTCCACAGCGCCTTCATCACCTTCAATCCTTCGATGAACCGCCGCGGACGCCGCTCGGACGGAATCCCCACAATCGCGTGCGGCGTCGTCGGACCGCCGATTCCCACGCCCACGATAAGCCTGCCATGGCTCAACTGATCGAGCGTCGCAAGGCTCTTGGCCAACTGCACGGGATTGCGCACCACCGTCAGCAGCACCGCCGTGCCGAGCTTCACCTTCGAGGTGATCGCCGCCACATAGGTCAGCAGCGCGACCGGCTCGAGGATCGCGGCGGCGCTGATTATCTGCTCCTGCACCCAGAGGCTCTCGTATCCAAGCGACTCGGCGCGCATGCTGAAGTCACGGATCAGCCCCACGTCGACCGTTTTGCTGGTGAAGGTCTGCGGAATCGAAATCCCGAATGGTGTTGCCATCGCGATGCCTCCTTGGCCCGATCCGGATCAAGTCCCGGCTCCGAACATATGCCAATTTTGCCCGCCTCCGATATCGCGCGCACGGCTCAATCCTTATCACACCGTGCCGATCGAAGGAGCGGCAACCAGTTGCCAGGGAACTCCGCGCCGACCCCGCGTTTACATGATGCCTCAGGACAGGTATGATTGTGGGCTACGCGTTGTTAATCGATTCAACCCCACGCGTCCTACTATCAGCCTTTCAAAATGCGACGACAGGATATTCGTAATCTCGCGATAGTCGCGCACGTCGACCACGGCAAGACCACGCTCGTCGATGCGCTTTTGCGCCAGTCCGGCTCCTTCCGCGCCAACGAACAGGTCGCGGACCGCGTGATGGATTCCAACGCGCTCGAGCGCGAACGCGGCATCACGATCATGGCCAAGAACACGTCGATACTGTGGCATGACACCCGCATCAATATCGTCGATACTCCCGGCCATTCCGATTTCGGCGGCGAGGTCGAGCGCACGCTCTCGATGGTTGACGGCATCCTGCTGTTGGTCGACGCCTGCGAAGGGCCGCTGCCGCAGACCCGCTTCGTGCTCAAGAAGGCGCTCGAAGCCGGCCTCGCCGCGATCGTTTGCGTCAACAAGATTGACCGCGCCGACGCCCGCGCCGCCGAGGTGCTCGACGAAGTTTACGATCTTTTCATCGATCTGGATGCCAACGAGGCGCAGCTCGATTTCCCAGTGCTCTACACCAACGCGCGCAAGGGAATCGCGCAGACGACCGCCGACGGCGCCGGCATCGACCTGACTCCGCTCTTCGAGTCGATCGTCGGCCATCTGCCCGGCCCCGAAGTCGAAGAGGGCGCGGGCCTCCAGTTCCAGGCCAACAATCTCGACTACGACGACTACGTTGGACGGCTCGCGGTCGGGCGAATCGTCGCCGGCACGATCGCGCCCGGCAATCAATATTCGCTATGCCGCCTGGACGGCTCGAGCTCGACCTGCAAGGTCGTGCGGCTCTACGGATGGCGCGGACTCAAGCGCACCGAACTGCCGTCGGCCGCCGCCGGCGATATCGTGATGGTCGCGGGTATCGAGGATATCGAGATCGGCGAGACCATCTCGGAGCTTGAGAATCCGCGTCCGCTCCCGGCGATTCGGATCGACGAGCCGACCGTCTCGATGACGTTTTCGGTGAACAATTCGCCGTGGGCGGGACGCGAAGGCGACTTCGTGACCTCGCGGCGGCTCGGCGAACGGATCGAGTTCGAGACGCGCCGCAACGTCAGTATCCGGATCGAGCAGCTCAGTCCCGATTCGTGGCGCGTGATGGGCCGCGGCGAACTCGCCCTGGCCGTAATCGTCGAAACGATGCGCCGCGAGGGCTTCGAGTTGCAGGTCTCGAAGCCCACCGTGATAACGCGCCAGTCAGGCGGCCAACTGCTCGAACCGATGGAGATGCTGGTGATCGACGTGCCCGAGGATTATATCGGCGTCGTGACGCAGCTTCTTTCGGCGCGCAAGGGGCGGATGCGCGCGATGACCACGCATGCCAGCGGCCGGGTCCGCCTCGAATTCGACATCCCCTCGCGCGGGCTGATCGGCTTTCGCGGCCGCTTCCTCGCCGACACGCGCGGGTCGGGTCTGATGCACAGTCTCTTCAACGGCTACGGCCCGTGGGCCGGCACGCTCCGCTCGCGTGCCAACGGCGCGATGATCTCGGACCGCGAGGGCGTCACCACCGGCTACGCCATTTTCCATCTGCAGGATCGCGGCATCTTCTTTGTCGGCCCCGGCGAGCCGGTCTACGAGGGCATGATCATCGGCGAGTATTCGCGCGAGACCAACCTCCCGGTGAACGTCTGCCGCGAAAAGAAACTCAGCAACATGCGCGCCACCGGCCACGACGAGGCGATCCGGCTCACGCCGCACCGCCTGATGTCGCTCGATCTCGCGCTTGAATGGATCGATGAGGAAGAACTGGTCGAGCTCACGCCGAAGTCAGTGCGCCTGCGCAACCGCATCCTCAAGACCGCGCTGCGCAACAAGCATCGCCTCGGATTCGTCGAAGCCGGTGCCGTTCAGGCCGCCGGGGGCGAATAGTCTCGGCAGCCTCCGCGCCCGCCTTACCGGCGCTGGCGTCTCAGCGGCTCTTTCTCTTATCGTGCCCCGATGAGACTCGTTCGCGTCGCCGCGTTCTGCCTCGCCGGTATCGTCGTCGCGATAGTTTCGGTCGGCGTTGTTGCGATGCGCAATCAGGCGCGCATCGTCGCCTACGCCCTGAGCCGCCTGCACCAGTCGACCGGCTACGATGTCCGCGCCAGCGCGACCCGCTTGCACCTCAGCACTCATCTTGTCCTCGAGCTCGACCATCCGGTGGTTACGCGCGAGGGAGCCGAGGTCGTGCGCTCGGACTCGATCGAGGTGCTGATCAGCTACCACGCCCTGATCTGGTCGGGCGGGCTTCCGCTGCGCGCCGTCTCCGTCGTCCATCCAACCTTGCGTTACGCCGGGCCGATCGCGCCGTCGGGCCTCACGATGCCGCGGATCGATCCAGCCACGATTCGCACCCTCGGCGCCCGTCTCGACCAGTTTTCCGATCTCATGTCGAAACTCCGGATCGTCGCCGCCACAGTCACCGACACCGCCGGGAATCCACTGCTGCAGCAATTCTCCCTAACCGCATCGCCGCGTTGGCGATGGGCGAAGCACTGGACCGTCGGCTTCCTCGCGCCATGGATTAGAACGTCCGAGCCCGGACTCGAATCGAGCGGCCGCTTCAGCGTCGATACCGAAGCCAGCGCGCCCGAGAGCCTGCTCGCGAGCGGCCAGATATGGTTCTGGAGCGCCACGCCGCTCAGCGCCAGCGCCGGCACAATCTCAGCCTCCGGATTACCCGACAGCGATATCACGTTCGCGATCAACACCGGCGGCGAGATAGACGGGCACGCGAGGCTCGACCTCGCGAGTTTCGGAATCTTTGGACCGCGCCTCGGCGGCCATATCGATCTCGGCAAGGTCTCCCTCGCCAGCGTCTTCAGCGTGTCGTCGGCCGAGGCCGCGCTTTCAGGCCTCAGCCTGAGCGGAGCCGGCATTGCAGTCGGCACCGGCGATCTCGAAATCGGCGATCCCTTCGGTGCGAACCCGCAACTGAGCGTGCATGCAGAAGCGGCCAGTATCGATATCGCCGTCGTTACGCCACGCCTGATGGCGATACGCAACCTGTCCCCGGCGATCGCATCGCTCGCGCCGGCGCTCGTTTCGGGCCAGATACTTTGCGATCAAATCTCGTACGGGCCCGCGCCGCTCAGCGCACCATTGAGTCCGCCGTCGCTTGCGCGCAACGTCACTCTCGCCGGCCGCCTTCATGCGCTGAAATTGAATCTGCCCGACACGCTCAACCTGCCGCCGGTCACGAAGCTCGAGGCGCAGATAAGTTACGCGAAGGGAACGCTCTCGCTCGCGCAGGGAACAGCCGCTCTGGGTAATTCGGCAATCAGCAGCCTCGGCGCGAACGCGACTCTCGACCCGAGCGCCACCCGCGCCCGTGTCAAGGCACGCGTCAAAACCACCCTCAGCCTCGATGAACTATCCCCTGCCCTTCTGAAGCTCATCGCCTACGTGCGCCCCGCGATGGCCGGACGGATCGATCGTTTGAGCGGAAGCGCGACGGCGGTTCTGAACGCGGCGGGTTTAATCCGCATCGGCGCGCCATCCACCGTGGATACTTATAAGCTCACGGTCGTGACCGACGGATGGAACTTCGCGTCGAAGGATCTGCCGCGTCCGATCGCGCTTCGCGGCGGCGACGCTGTAATTCAGCCCGGCAGCCTGCGGCTCGACCATGTTGAAGCAACCGAAGCGGTTATAGATGCGCCAGCGGCAGTATCACTCAACGGCGCCTTGCAATACGACGCGCGGGGCATCCGCCCACAGCAGCTTTCGCTGGACGCGCATCAGATCAAGATCGAGGACTGGCTGCCTCTTCTGCTGCCGCCCACCGATCTTTCCGCCAATGGTCCGATCGGCGGCACGCTCCGTATCACGAGCGGTCCTCATGGCACCATCCATACGAGCGGACGGCTCACGATGGGCGCGGGCAAGATCCAGGTGGGCTTCCTGCGCTCGCCGATCGTGACGCAATCGGCGACGCTCACGATGAACGCGAACGGCGGGATGGCTCTTGCGATCCCGGGCGCACGGCTCGAAAACTCGCCGCTCGATTTCAACCTCGCAATTCCGGACATCCGAAAACCGGCGCTCCGGATCGACGCCGACGTTGGTACTCTCGACCTCGAGGTGATGAAGTTCATCCGCCTGCCGTGGTCGCGGAGTCCGCCGGCCCGCTTTTTGCCCCTTCCCGTCAGTGGAACTATCAAGGCTAAGAAGGCCAACCTGTCGAAGCTACCGATGTCCAACGTGAGCTGCGACTTCGAGCGCGGTAACGGCGGATGGCGCGTCTACAACTTCGTCGCGACGCTCTTCGGCGGAAGCGCCAAGCTGGAAATCATCGGGCGCGACCGCGACAACTGGGTCGATTTCAAGGGCGGCACTCAGAGCGTCGACCTCGCCCCGATGCTGTTGCTGTCGAATCCCGCCGGCCATCCACCACTGAGCGGCACGCTCAACGCTCAAAGCGACCTTTGGGCCAACACCGATACCGACTTCTTCGACACGCTGAGCGGCACGCTCTCAATCGATATCCGCAACGGCAACCTGAACCGCTTCACCGTCGTGTCGCGCATTTTAGGACTCATCGACCTGCAATCGTGGCTGACCGCCAAGATTCCCGATCCGCGTCGCGTCGGCGTGCCGTTCGAATCGCTCACCGCCGACTTCAAGGCCACGCGCGGAGACTTCTACACCAACAATCTCCTGATGCGCGGACCGGTGATGAATATCTTTGCCGACGGCGATTTCCAGGTCAGCAGTGCAAGCCAGATGAATATGGAAGTCGGCGTCGTGCCGTTCAAAACCTACAACTGGCTGATGGACAAGATTCCGATAATCGGCAGCTCGGTCGCGGGCGGTAGCAGCGACCTGGTCGCCGCCTATTTTCAGGTCAAGGGCCCGATCGCCAATCCGAACGTGACGCCCAAGCCGATCGTCTCGGTCGCTCACTTCGTCGAGCGCATGATTACGCTGCCGATAAATATCCTGCGCGGCAAGTCGAGATAGGCATCGCGGCCGCCGTGGCGACAGCCGACTTTATCACTCGGCAACTGACGCTCGTGATCTTCTGCCGCGAGCCGATTCCGAATCAGGCCAAGACGCGGCTAAGCAAGTATCTCGGCGCCGCGGGCGCGGCGGCGCTTGCCGAAGCGTTCATCCTCGACGCAGTTGCGAAGTGCCGGATGCTCAGTCCGGCGCGCCTGGTGATCGCGGGGACCGGCCCGCGGCCAGTAGAAGGCAGTACGTTCTTCCGCGCTATCGCACGCCGTTTCAATGCCACATTGATGGCTCAGGGCGCGGGTGGCCTGGGCGCGCGGATGGAACGCGCGCTCGCATCCTTCGCCGCGCGCGGCGTGATACTGATCGGTACCGATACGCCTTCGCTACCGCCGGCGATGCTTGCGCGTTCGGCCGCACTGCTCACACGCAGCCGCGTAGTGCTCGGGCCAAGTCTTGACGGCGGATACTATCTCGTCGGCGTGCGCGGCGCGCTTCCTGATATGTTTCGCGGAATCCGATGGAGCAGCCCAAGCGTCCTTGCGAAAACGATCGCACGCCTGGCGCGCGAAGGCGTGCGGCCCGCGATCGCTCCCGGATGGTACGACGTCGACCGATGGCGCGATGTCGAGTTGCTCGTAGCCCACCTGGCAGCGATGCGCTCGCCGCGAGCCCCGAACCATCCACAAACTCCATGTCCGGCTACCGCGCGCGCTCTCGCCCGGCTTGGACTGCTTCGCACGGGCCGCTAGATTACGTGGGATGAATGCGCGCGACGCAAGACTCGTAATCGTGACCGCCGGCGACGAGCGCCAGGCCGCCTCGATCGCGCGCACGCTGGTCGATGAACGCCTCGCCGCGTGCGTCAATATGATCGGACCGATCCGTTCGGTCTATCGATGGCGCGACGCGGTCGAGGACGAGAGCGAATATCTGCTGCTCGTCAAGACGCGTGCGGCGATGTACAAGCGGGTCGAGGCCCGCGTGACGGAGTTGCACGGTTATGAGGTTCCAGAAGTGCTCGCGATAACTCCCAGCGCCGGTTCAGCCCGTTACCTCGAGTGGCTCGGCGAGTCCGTGGCGTCGCCGCGAAGTGCTTCGACCAGAACCGCCCCGGCGCGGACGCGCGCGCGACGCCGCCCGCGCGTCTGAAAGGCTTCCGATGTTTCGCGATGTTATCGAGCGGATGGCCCCCTACGTACCCGGTGAACAGCCGCGCCCCGGCCAGCGCCTGATCAAGCTCAACACCAACGAGAATCCGTATCCGCCCTCCCCGGCGGTGCGACAAGCGGTCGCGCGGGCCGCGGCCGGCGGCTCACTGCGGCTCTATCCGCCCCCCGACGCGGGCGAGTTCGTGGCGGCGGCGGCACGGCTCTATGGCTTCCGACCGCGGATGATCCTGGCCGGCAACGGCTCGGACGAACTGCTCGCGATGCTCTTTCGGGCGGCGCTCGGCGCGGGCGCGACGGTCGCCTATCCGGTGCCGACCTACTCGCTTTATGAGACGCTTGCCACGATGCAGGAGGCCCGCGTCGTCACGGTTCCGTTCGGGGTGAAATTCGAACTGCCGGTTGACAGTTTGGCACGCCTTGAGGCGCGGCTCACGATTGTATGCAGTCCTAATTCCCCATCCGGCACAAACGTTTCACGTGAAACGTTGGACGCGCTGGCGCGGCGGCTCAAGAATCGGCTGCTCGTGATCGACGAAGCGTACGTCGATTTCGCGGACGAAAATGCGCTCGACCTTGCGCGGCGTCATAGCAACGTCGTGGTCCTGCGCACACTCTCGAAGTCGTTCTCGCTGGCCGGGATGCGCTTGGGGCTCTGCTTCGCCCATCCGTCGATTATCGAGGCGTTGGGCAAGGTCAAGGACTCGTACAACCTGAGCCGGCTGGCGGTGGTGGCGGGAGCGGCGGCGCTGGATGACGCAGCGTGGATGCGGCGCAACGTCGAGCGGGTGCGGCGGACGCGCGCGGCGACTGAGAAACGGCTGCGGAAATTGGGCTTCGAGGTGCCGCCATCTTCGGCGAACTTCGTGTTTGCGCGGCTCGCCGGACGCGACCTTGCACCGATGGGGGCGGCGCTCAGACGGCGCGGAATCCTGGTGCGACATTTTCCCGGTTCGTCTTTCGCCGACGCGCTCCGGATTTCGATTGGCACGCCCGCTGAGATGGCGGCGCTGTTCAAGGCGCTGGCGCCGCTGGTGCGCGGCCACGCCGCATCGAAGCGCAACGGGCGTGCTGAATCGAATGCATGAGCGGGTTGGACGCTGACCTTCTCGAGCCATCACGATGGGCCGGTTCGGCAAGTTGTTTTCGGGCTTTCGCGCCTCGCGAGCCGCTCCATCCGAGCGGGCCGAGGAAAAGCCGCGCGGCGGTCCGCAATGGATAATCGCCGGGCTGGGCAATCCCGAGGGACGATGGGCGCATTCGCGGCACAACGTCGGGTTCATGGTGGTTGATCGGATCGCGCGCGAGGCCGGCGCGGCGCTCGACCGGCGGAGCTTCAACGGGCTGTGCGCCGAGGTCGAGTTGGCGGGAGCGCGCACGATGCTGGTGAAGCCGCAGACATACTACAACCTGAGTGGCGAATGCGTCGCGGCGATACTCGGCTACTACAAGGTGCCGATCGCGCGGCTGATTGTCGTTCACGACGACCTCGATCTCGAGGCCGGACAGTTGCGGCTCAAGCGCGGCGGAGGCGACGCCGGTAATCGCGGCGTGCGCTCGATCGCCGAAGTTCTGAAGACCCCGGATTTCGTGCGCGTGCGGGTCGGGATCGGACGGCCGGCGCCGGGCGAAGAGAGCAAGGATTACGTGCTGCGGCCGCTCGGCCGGACGGACGCGGAAATTATCGCGGCGGCCGTGGCGCGCGCCGCCGATGCCGCCCCGGCGATCATCGCGGACGGGCTCGAGCGGGCGATGAATCGTTACAATCAGCGCGCCTGAGCGGTCGCGCCTCTACGGATTCGACGGCTTGCGCTCGGGCGGTGGCGGCTGCGGTCCGCGATGGCCCCAGATGCTGCCCGCCTCGTGTTTCTGCACCTGCCATGTGGCATCGTCCACGCGCCGCCCGCCCCATCCGTATTCGACCTCGAAGCCCGACGGCGTCCGCATGTAGAAGGACATCATGTGGTCGTTGGTATGGCGGCCGAGCGTGCCGGAGATCGGGATATTGCGATCCTGGCAGAGATACATCGTCTGGCCGACATCATCGACGGAGCGGGCCTCGAGCATGAAATGCATCAGGCGCTTGCGGACCGGAATTTCGCCGAACGCGATCGAATGATGACGCGGGTTGCAATGCATGAAGGTTAGCGTGAGAGAATCGGCCGAGCCGCCGCGCATCTTCAGGTCGATATAGTCACTGATTCTCAGTCCAAGGAGGTCGCGATAGAAATGCAGGCTCTTCGCGTTGTCGTCGGCGCGGATCACGATATGGCCCATTCCCATGTCGCCGGTGACGAAACCCGAGACGGAGCGCGGCGGCTTGAAGGCGCTCTCGAAGCTCATCAGGGGGCCGTAGTAGATTTCGGTCGGGATGCCGCTCGGGTCGGCAAGCCGGATCAGGTCGACAACGCGGCGGGCGCGCGCCTCCTCGGGCGTTCCTTTGGAGACCTTCAAACCGCTGGTGGCGAGGCGATCCGCGATCTCAAGCAGCGCCTTGTGGTCCGGCACTTCCCATCCGGTGAAGGCAAGATCGTCGGCGCCGCCGGGAAGAATTATGAATCGGTGGTGATACTCATCCATGCGGAGATAGAGCGCGCCATCCGGGTCCTTGCCGTTGGCCTGCAGGCCCAGCACCTCGGTTGCGAAGCGCTCCCATTCCTCGGGCTTGCTGACGCCGATTCCCAAATATCCCAGTTGCGTTACGCTCGCCATGTCGCATTCTCCTTCAATATCCACTGTATGGCTATCGACTGTCGGTAGTTACTCGTATTTCACATAACCAGTCAATTGGAAGCCGGCGCAGACCCATTGGTATTTGCGTTCGTGCGGTCGTCTACCAGTTTGAGCAGCGCGTTGACGGTTTCGATAACGGGGACCTCGATACCGTGGCGGCGGGCGGCGCGCATCACTGCGCCGCTCAGCGCATCGTATTCGAGCCGCTTGCCCCGTTCGAGGTCCTGAAGCGTCGACGGGCGGACCTGGCTCAGTTCGGCGAGCGAGCGGGCGATTTCGGACTCAGCGAAATCGAGGGTCACGTCGGCGCCCTCGGCACGCGCCACCGCAACGATCTCACCCATCAGGTTGCGCACCATCGCGAGCCCTTCGGCGTCTTCGAGAATCTCGCCGACACGCCGGCGCGTAAGCGCGCTCACGGTATTGAAGGAGGCGTTCCACATCAGCTTTTTCCATCGCTCGGTGCGCATGCTGTCGCTGAGACGGCCATAAATTCCGGCGCGCTTGAAAAGCTCGGCAAGCGCGCGGGTGCGATCGCCGACGCGGCCGTCCGATTCGCCGAATTCGATAAGGCCACCGGTCAGGTGGAGGAGCTGTCCCGGCGCGACCAGCTCGGCTCCGACCCGGGCGTTGCCACCCATCACGGCTTGAGGGCCGAAGATGTCCGCGAGGATAGCCTCATTCTCGACGCCGTTCTGAACCGTGAGAATCGTGCCGCCCGGAGCAAGCTGACCGGCGAGCGAGCGGCCGACCGTTTCGGTATCGTAGGATTTCACACAGAACAGGATGAGGTCGTAGGGGGCGAGGTCGGCCGGGCGGCCGGTAGCCGTGACGACTAGCTTGAAATCACCTTTGGGACTTATCACTTCGAGTCCCGATTCGCGCAGCGCGCGGAGATTCTCGCCCCGGGCGCAGAAGACCACCTCCTCGCCCGCCTGTTGAAGCCGCGCTCCGTAGTAGGCGCCGACGCCGCCCGCCCCCATGATGAGGATTTTCATTTTTGAGCCGTTCATCTCCAGCTAAACCGATGTTATGGGGGTATAGCACGCGCGAAACAGACCCGGCCATCGCGGCGGCCGCTCTTGATCGCGCGACGCGCGTTATTCAGCAATTATAATCCATGGCTGATCCAAGTGACGACCCCGCTGGATTTTCGCGGACGCGGCTCGACGCGCTGGTGGACGGCGTGCTGGCGATCGTGCTGACGCTGCTGGTGTTCGATCTGCATGCGCCGGTCGGGGCGAACAACGCGGACCTGTTACGTCAGATTGCGGCGATGAAGGCGCAGTTCATCTCGTTCGTAATCAGCTTCGTGGTGGTCGCGGTGTTCTGGTACGGCCATCGGATGGAATCGCACTGGCTGATCCGATCGGACCGGATCGATATTGGCCTCACGCTGCTACTGCTGCTGGGCCTGTCGTTCGTGCCATTTTCAGCCTCGCTGCTGGGGAAGAATATCGACCGATGGGCGGCGGTCGCAATCTACGGCGGCAACCTTGTGATCCTGGCGAGTCTGCGCTTCGTGCATTATTGCTACTCGACCGCGGGGCATCGGCTGGTGAGGCACGAACTTACCGACGAAGCGATAAGAGAAGTGAGGCTGCGGCTCGCGCTCACTCCGATTGGATATCTGATCGCGGCTGCGATCGCGCCGCTGAGTGAAGTCGCCGCGGTTATTATCTATGCGTTGATGCCGATCAACTACATAATTCCAGTGCGGCAGATCCGCGGATTGACCTCGCTGCCAATGAAGACTCCGGACTCGTCCCAAGGTCGGAGCTGATCGCGCCGCGCGCGGCGTGCAGCGGCGCGCCAAAAAAACGCCGCCGGCCCATCAGCCGGCAGCGTTCTGGTAATCGCTTCGCGCGGAAACCGAGCCGCCCGTTAGATGCTCAGGTTATATAGCTCGGCTACGTTGTCGTGCAGAATCCAGTTCTTCTCTTCCTCGGTCAGGTTCGCGGTATGCTTCTCGAGCATCTCCTGCGACCACGGCCAGGTCGAATCGCTGTGCGGGAAATCGTTGGCCCACATCAGGCGCCGCACGTTGCACAGGTCCTTCATCTTGAACGCGACCCAGTCATCCTGGAACGTCACGTAGATGTTCTCGCGGAAATACTCACTGGGCATCTTGCTGAGCGTGCCCGCAGTCAGCCAGTAACGATGGCGATCGTAAGCATGGTCCATCCGGTACATGAAGTGCGGAACCCATCCGGCATCCGCCTCGACGCAGACCAACTTGAGCTTGGGATGGCGCTCGAAGACGCCGCCGAGGATGAACATCCCGATGATGTCCTGGTTGCCGCGGATGATGGACATGAAGCTGTTCATCTTGGGGCCGCGCGGGGCCTGACCAACCTGGTCGCTGCGGCTGGTGAGGATATGGAAGCTCAGCGGCAGCTTCAGATCGATTGCGGCCTCGAAGAATGGGGCGTAGATGGGGCTGTCGTAATCCTCGACCTGCGGATTGCCGGACATCATGACACCGCGCAGTCCCAGTTCCTTGATCTTGCGCAGGTCCTCGATACCCTCTTCGACCGAGCGCATCGCAGTCTGGCCGACGCCGAGCAGGCGATCAGGATGGACGGCGCAGTATTCCGCGATCCACAGATTGTAGGCGTCGAAGCAGGCCTTTTTGTAATCGTAGTCGCGATGGTTACAGAGCATCATGCCGACGGTCGGGTAGATGACTTCGGCGGCGACGCCGTCGCGGTCCTGGTCGGCTAGGCGGGCATTGGGGTCCCATCCGCCGCGATGCAGGTCCTCGAAATTGACGCCAAAGGCCTTGAGCTCCTCGGGCGGCACGCCGGCGGCGGCGACAAGACCCATCGGAATTGCGTTCTTCATTCCGTCGATAACGAAAAGGTCGCCTTTGCGGTCGTCATGGACCATCTTGGGCGCGCGGTCCCTGAACTTCGGATCGATATGATCCACATAGGTGTTGGGCGGTTCGGTGATGTGTGAATCCGCCGAGATTATGGGTTTTAGCATCGGTTCACCTCAATTTTGGCTCCCGCTTGCGAGAGTCGGGATACAGACGAGTTCCGTTCCTTATAATCCTTGTACCAAAATGGACGACTGTCTCACAAGGAAAACGCCGCGCTGGATCGCAGGCCGCCTAATGCGATATAGGTGCAGAAGTTAACTTCAGTCGGTCGAAGCCAGCAATCTGACCGGACGCGAACCGCGTGTACCGGCAAAATTTAAGGAGAATCGGACAGTGGATTACGACCTCAAGATTACGGGCGGCACGATAGTCGACGGCACCGGCGGCGCGGCGATCGAGGGTGACATCGGAATCAAGGACGGCAAGATTGCCGCGGTCGGTGAAGCCAACGGCAAGGCGTCTTCGACGATCGACGCACGGGGACGCGTGGTTGCGCCGGGCTTCATCGATATCCATACGCATTACGATGCGCAAATTCTGTGGGATCGGATGATGACTATTTCGCCGTGGCACGGTGTCACGTCGATCGTTATGGGGAATTGCGGCTTCGGCGTCGCGCCGACCCGCCCGGAGCATCGCGGCCTTATCATGCGGACGCTCGAGAAGGTCGAAGGGATGAGCCTCAAAGCGCTCGAAGCGGGCCTCGGCTACGATTGGCCGTTCGAGACCTTCGAGCAGTATCTCGACGCGGTCGAAGTGCGCCAGCCGATTATCAACGTCGCGGCGATGATCGGTCATACGCCGACGCGGCTTTTCGTGATGGGCGAGGAGTCAGTCGAGCGCGCGGCAACCGAGGTCGAGATCGGGAAGATGCGCGAGATCGTGCGGGGCGCGATCCGCGCCGGCGCGGTCGGATTCGCCACGTCGAAATCGCCAACGCACGTCGGTTATGGCGGCAAGCCCGTGCCGAGCCGCAAGGCGGAACTGGCGGAGATAACGGCGCTGGGCTGCGTGCTCGGTGAAGAGGGACAGGGCGTTATCCAGGCGACGGTCGGCAGGGAACTGTTCCTCAAGGAGTTTGCCGATCTCGCGCGTGCGACCGGGCGTCCGATCACGTGGACGGCGCTGCTGGCTGGCATGACAGGATCGAACGAAGGCCATCGCCGGCTGCTGGCACAGTCGCAGCAGCTAGCCGAACAGGGACTCAATATTGTGCCGCAGGTCGCATGCCGTCCGCTCAACTTCGAGATGACGCTCAAAGAGCCGTTCGTCTTCGAGAGCCTCTCGATCTTCAAGCAGATTTCGGCGGCGGACTTCGACGGCAAGATGCGGGCTTATGCCGATCCTGATTTCCGGGCGGTCTTCAGAGCGAAGACAGGCGTCGGTTCGGGCAACAAGTTCGCCGACCGATGGGAACGGAGCTGGATTTCATACTGTCCGGGACATCCGGAGCTTGAAGAGCGGAACCTGGCCGAACTGGGGCGCGAGCGCGGAGTCGATCCGATCGACGTGCTGCTCGATATCGGCATCGAGAGCAAGCTCGAAGCGCGCTTCCGGATGGCGCTGTTCAATTACGAAGAGGACGAGGTTATCGCGCTGCTCCGGGGCAAGGGCACGGTGGTCGGCCTGTCCGACGCGGGGGCCCACGCAAGCCAGTTGTGCGATGCGTGTTTCTCGACCTACCTGATGGGCCATTGGGTGCGCGAGCGTAACGCGATACCGATCGAGCAGGCGGTCTGGATGCTGACGGCGCGGCCGGCCGAGGTCTTCGGAATCAGCGATCGCGGGCGGCTCGCACGCGGACTCGCTGCCGACGTGGTCGTCTTCGATCCGGACAAGATCGGATGCAGCCGCTTGCGCCGGACCAACGATCTGCCGTCGGGCGCCGATCGGCTCGTAGCGGACGCCTACGGAATCGACGCGGTGGTCGTGAACGGCACGCCGATCCGCCGCGATGGCGCGGAGACGGTGAGTATCGATGGCGCGCTGCCGGGCAAGCTCCTGCGGCACGGACACGCGGCGGCCTGACGGCGCCGAATCAACTTGACTGAAACTGCGGCGGGACTGGTTCTCGGTCCCGCCGTTTTTTCGCGACATCTTCTTCCTTTTCGACGGGCGGCTGTCGTCGAAACCCGCGACCGCGCAACTCGACGAATGGTTCCGGTCGAAAGATAAACTCCCTATGCTGATCATCGGAGCGCCCGCGTCACAATCGCGCGCTCACGGGAGTCCACTTGTAGATGATTTCGTATTCCTCGCTGGCGCCGCTCAACGCGATATTGAATTCGATCGCGGGACTGCTCCTGCTGGCGGGCTTCATTTTCATCCGGCGCAAGATGGTCAGGGCGCATCGCGCGTGCATGCTCGGCGCCTTCGCCGCGTCGATCGCCTTCCTGATTTCGTATCTCGTCTACCACTATCACGTCGGCGACGTGCGCTTTGGCGGCCAGGGCGCGATTCGGCCGGTGTACTTCACGATCCTGATCACGCACGTAACATTGGCGGTAGTAATAGTGCCGCTCGCGATAATCACACTCAGACGTGCGCTTGGCGGCCGCTTCGCGATGCATCGGCGGATAGCGCGATGGACGTGGCCGCTATGGATGTACGTTTCAGTGACGGGCGTGATCGTGTACCTGATGGTGTATCGGCTGTATCCGCCGGCGGCGACGGCGGCCGGGGCGCT
>Ga0307373_10006325_pt1 | contig 18905 bp, 11 predicted proteins | sample OX2MG_FD_202534 | JGI IMG/M metagenome (GOLD analysis project Ga0307373, IMG submission 202534) | Soil microbial communities from Risofladan, Vaasa, Finland - OX-2 | ecosystem: Environmental > Terrestrial > Soil > Coastal area > Acid sulfate soil | place: Finland: Risofladan, Vaasa | collected...
GGTTTACCGGACGGATACAAAATAGTGCCCCATGTGGATTTTGAATTCATCGGTGAGAAAAACGGCTTTTCCTTCGTGGCGATTGTTTGCCGCCGGAACGGCAAGCTGATTGCCCCTGTAGAATACAAACCATTGTGCTAGCGGCGTGATTCTCTCCCGGGCGGAATCGTCTTTGGCAATCTAGTGGGTGGAGTGGTCCAAGGTGACTGGCTTACCGGTCTCTGCAGATTGCAATGAAGCGTCCATGATGCCCATCACCTCAAGACTCTGCTGAAGGGGAGAAACATTCGAATCTTGATTTTCTTTGACGCAGTCGACAAAATGGCGGAGCTGCGCCACGTACATATCCTCGCGGCGTATATCAACCCGGCACGCGCTCGAGCCAATAGAGTACAGGACCAGTTCGTCCACGGCCTGTTCCCGCCGGCTGATGTTGCCGCTCACGCGGAAATTATACTCAGCGGCAGCCTGCGTGCCAGTGACTTGAACAGAACAACTGAAGGGCCAGGAATCCGGCATGAGGAAGCTCGACTCGATGGTCGCCACCGCGGACCCGCATCGCAAGGTTGTCGAAACATGGTCCCAACGGCCATTTTCAGACCGGATACCCACGGTGCGAATTTCACGCGGGGATCCCAGCAGCCAGTACGCATAATCCACATCGTGAACCTGGAGGTCCAGCAAGCAACCTCCGCTCTTGGCAGGATCGCGAAACCAACTACCCCAGGCAGGGAAAGTCGCAAAACGATGCGCATGGACGGCGTGAACGGAACCCAACTTGCCTTGTCCGAGCATCCGCTTGATCTCGACGTACTGCGGCCAGAAACGCAATACCTGGGCAACCATCAGAAGGGCGCCGGCGCGATTTTTAGCCTCGACCATCTTCTCAGCGCCGAGTCTATTCATTGCGAAAGGTTTCTCGCAAAGAACCTGGCAACCATGCGACAACGCTTCAATGACATACTTTTCGTGAAGAAAGGTGGGCACGCAGACGATTACGGCGTCCGGTCGAGATTCTACGAGCATGTCGTGATAGTTTTGGTACACGCGCACTTCTGAATCACAGTGCTGCTGTGCAATGTCAGGCCGAGAAGTACAAACGGCGGCCACGCGTGCGCCAGTGACTTTCCGGCTGGCGTCGTAATGAACTTTGCCGATATACCCCATTCCTGCGATCGCCAGTTTGACCATGAATTCCGTTCCTACTAGTGAGCACTCGCTTGCCGTGCCTTGAAGCTGCTGCGCTGTTCGTAAATTTTTGATATAGCGGAAACGATATCTTCCATGTCGGCCTGATCACCCAGCAGCAACCGATGTTCCAGCCAGACGGCCTCACGGCATGCCCGCTCTGTTTCCGAACAAACATCGGCGAAGGAGGCGTAATCGATCTTGCGGTTGTAATGCCCGCAATCCAAGGGACAGCCCCGCGGGTAGAACTCCTGGTTCAAGAACATGGGGTTTTTATATAGCGGATGGGCATAGCCGCCCGAACAGGGTATTCCTTCTTTTTCAAGGGCAGCAACAAATTCATCACGCGAAACGCCGAACGACGATTCATCGTAACGGAAAATATAGATGTGATGAGAATGCTTCGTGGCGTAGTCTCGCTGGGCTAAGGGACGAATACCCGGAATTTCCGCCAAGCGGCGGTTCAAGTACAGCGCGTTCTGGTGCCGTTTTGCATTTTGGGCTTCGATGCGGTTCAATTGCTCAAGAAGGATGGCACCCTGAAATTCCGTCATCCGATAATTCCACCCCAGACGGTGATGTTCGTACCATGGGCGGTCAAACTCTCGACCGGCCCAAATGTACGATTCGCATCTGATGGCAAGTTCTTTGTCATTGAGCGTAATAAGCCCACCCTCGCCGGCTGTCATATTTTTTGACGCCTGAAAGCTGAACGTGCCTGCTTGCCCGATCGAACCCAGGCCGCGGCCTTGCCAGGTGGCCCCGTGGGCATGGGCTGCATCCTCGATGAGAATCAGATGATGGCGCTCAGCAATCCGCAGGAAAGCATCCATGTCAGCCGCATGGCCCGCAAAATGGACCACAATCATCGCTCTCGTGTTTGGCGTAATTGCTTGCTCAACTCGGTCAGGCGAAAGGTTAAAAGTATTCGAGTCGATATCTGCAAAAATCGGGACAGCGTTGTTCATCAGCACAGCGCTCGCAGTAGCAATGAATGTGTACGCAGGAACAATGACCTCGTCCCCCGGACCAATACCCATCGCTTTCAGCACGACTTCGATGGCTGCTGTTCCATTCGCGCACGCCACCCCGTACTTTGCTCCCTGAAGGCTTGAAAATGCTTCTTGAAATTCTGCGACTTTGGAACGAGGCTGCCCGGCCTCCGGCTCCCGCAGTTCAATACCTTCACCGTAAGAATACCGCCACCATTTCCCGCTCCGCAGTACCTGAAGTAGAGCTCGTTCCTCTCCCTCTCCAAATACCGGCCACGAAGGGAACGCACGTTGGCGCACCGGCTTGCCGCCCAAAATCGCTAGCTGACACATGCTCTTTCCTCCTAATCGAACCAAGCGCAATAGATTGGGAGCTATAGAAATCCTTCTTGCTGAAGCGTGCGTACCCACCCTGACGGCGCGTTAATTTGGCTGCGCCGGCACGTCGCGCGACTCGCCCGGTTGTGCGTCGTCCGAGGCGCCCTGGTACCCCTTTGGCGTTGTGCGCGGCCTAGTCAGGAATTTCGGAACTGTCAGGGAGGGGATCCTAAAGTGCCTGTCAAGAATGCATAATCCAATTCCAAGCACGCCCGCTTTGCTGTCCAGCGTGCCGAATTTCACAGCGATTCCATCCGAAGAACTGGAAAGAGACTGCCTTCCAATAATACGGACAATCTGTTCCAAAAGGCCTTCGCCTCCCAGTTCTAATCGCTTGTCGAGCACAACAACTGAAGGGTTGAAGAGATTAACCAGGTTGGCGATTCCCAGGCCTAAGTGCCGCGCCATATCTGCAACGATATTCCTGCAGATCTTATCGCCCGACTTTGCTGCTTCTAAAACCGTCCACGCGGTGGTCATGGCGGAGTCAAATTCAGACGAAAGGTGAATGCCCGGACTCGCTCCCTCCTCTACCACCTGGCGAATCCGGCTCCTGATAGCGCCGGCACCCGCAATGGCTTCCAGGCATCCTATGCTTCCGCATTTACACGCCGGACCGCCTTCCATGATGCGCGTGTGTCCGAATTCGCCCACCGCACAGTCCCTGCCGTATAGCAACTTTCCGTCGACAATGACTCCTGCACCAATACCGCTGCCATAATCAACATAGATCAGGTTGTCTTTCATGCCACCCGCGCCGAGAATCCTCTCTGCCCACGCCTTGGCTCGCGTCCTGCTTTCCACCAGGGTGCCGATTTTGAACTCGAGTTCAAACCTCTGTTTTAAGGGCACCTGCTTCCAGAAGTCGATTGTCGAGGAGATCAGGGTAATGCCACGGCGGGTGTCGATCAATCCGGGATCGGCAATTCCAATCCCGAGCAGAGAATGGGGTTTAATACCTGCTTTCCGCATCACTTTGTTGGAACAACTCTTTAACTGCTTGACCAGCCCCTCGATTCCTCCGCCTAAGTAAGTTGCTTCGCTAACCATGTGAGTGACCTCCGGGCGAAGGCTCATGATTGCGGCAACCACAATTTCATCATCGAATTCAATGCCAAGGATGAATTTGTATCGCTCATTCAGTCGCAGAAGAACCTGCTTGCGGCCCAGACGGTTAGCACCCGGGCCGGTCTCGATCAAACGTTTTTCCTTAAGGAGTTCCCGGACGAGCCCTGAAATGGTGCTTGGACGCAGATTGGTGAGTTTGTGAATGTCCGCACGCGAAACATCGCCAAAGCGGTGAACGATTGCTTCAATAAACCGCTTATACGTCTGATTCTTGTTGCTGGTGTGCATCGAGACAGCCCAAGTCTAATTCATATGTAAGATGATTAGAGCTGAAGTTCGCTAGACTGTAGTCAGCGGTCGCAGTAAGTATAAATGACAGACGACCGCTCTCATGCCTCATGGGTGTATCCGAACGTGGTCAACTCCATTTCCAAGATTGAGCTTTCATCGCAGTATGGCAGACAATATCAGGTGACCTTCACGGGCGGCTCCTAGCGGGAGCTGCCATTCGCCTCCGTCCCATCCTTTTCGGAGCCCGGAAGGAGCGCACCTCCATTACCGTCGATATTGTCAGTAAGTTCCACTTCGCGATTCCTTCAAATCAATCTGGACTTACTCCAGCTGTGGTCACCCTAACCGATGGCGAGTATACCATGTCCGGCGGAAAGGCAACAAAGACAAATATCAACATTGACAACAACATGTTGTTAATAATTGCAATACCGGTCTTTTGGCACGCTACTTAATAACGTAGCGTTAAATATATCTTGACACGGCCAGCCCGGTTTGTTATATGAGATGTCAGTCAACGGGATCTCACGAGAATTTCATTACTGGCAATTGTGGCTGTTGGACGCATGTCGGGTCGAAAGTCGACTGGTCGGATAAGGAGACTTACTGAGATGCAAACAAACGGAGCCAGTTCTTCAGGAACGATTTTTGCCTTTTTGGGCCTTTTGTGTTTCTGCTGTTTGTGCTCATTGCCCCAACGTCTTTACGGGCAGGCGACCACGGGTGTGGTTGGCACAGTGACGGATCAGTCCGGTGCTGTCATTCCTGGAAGCAAAGTGACCGTGACCAACGTTGGAACGGGCATTTCCGCCACTGTTGTGACGGGTCCGTCGGGTGAATATGCTATCCCAAACCTGGCGGTAGGTACGTATAACATCGCAGTGGACCATGCAGGCTTTGCAAAGGCTGAAAACCGCAATGTAAAACTCGATGTCGCGACGACGCCCCGAGTAAACTTCGTGCTGGTTGTCGGCAAAGAAGTCCAGGTTGTAAATGTCGGCGGAGCAGCTCCGGTGCTACAGACAAGCGGAGCGCAGGTTGGAGCGATTATCCGCAACACCAGCATCGTGAACCTTCCCCTGAACGGACGCAGCTTCACGCAACTCACCCTGCTTGTTCCGGGAACCGCTCAAGCGATGAGTGACACGGTCGCAGGGAGATACGCGTTGCGGCCAAGCGGGCTTTCGTTTGCCGCCAATGGAACCAGGTCAACCAACAACGACTACTACCTCGACGGCGTGTCGATCAAGGAAATTCAGCATGATAGTCCGATCCTGAGCCCCTCCATCGATGCCTTGCAGGAATTCCGTGTCCAAACCAGCAACTACGATTCGGAGTTAGGTGGCGAGGGCGGAGCTTATGTGAATATGGTGACGAAATCGGGTACCAATCAATTTCACGGTGCCGCTTACGAGTTTCTGCGCAATGATAAGCTGGATGGCAGGAACTTTTTTTCACCCACAAGACCTCCATTCCGACGCAACGATTTTGGAGGAGACGTCGGTGGTCCCGTCATTAAGAATAAGAGTTTCTTCTTCGGGAGCTACGAAGGCATTCGGGTACGCAAAGGCATTACTCAAACAGGGATTGTTCCCAACCTGGCGGAACGGTCGGGTGATTTCTCCTCGATATTAGCCCAGGGCACTCAAATCATTGATCCTTTGACGGGACAGCCTTTCGCCGGCAACATCATTCCGACCGGCAGGTTGAGCCCTGTGGCTACCCAGGTTCTGCAGAAATATGTTCCCTTGCCCAACGTTCCAGGTTCCTCGCTCAACTGGGTTTCGAACGGCTCAGAAGCCATTAATTCGGACCAGGGTATTGGCCGATGGGATTACAAATTAGCGGACAGCGATTCGCTGTTTGCAAGGTACGCCATTGAAAAAATCGAGGCCGTGCCTCCCCCATTTTTCCCCACCGATGGCGCCACCCGTGCAAGCCGCGCGATGGACTCGGTGTTGGGGTGGACCCACACCTTTGGTGGGACGATGGTTAACGATGTGCGATTTTCTTTTGACGAGCACCGCCATACGGAGGCCGTCGCGCGTGCTTTCAAGGAGAATGTCGTCAGTGAATTGGGGCTGAACGGGCTGTGCGAACAGCCTGCCTGCTGGGGAATTCCTACATTTAACGTGAGCGGGCTTTCATCGTTCGGGGAACACGGGATTGGAATTCAAACCGTATCCGGGCCAAGGGCCTGGATCAACCAGTTCTTCAACCTCGACGAGAGGTTCCTTTGGACGAGGGGCACCCACACCTTGAAGTTCGGAGCCCAATACCTTCGCCACCGGGACACGTTTCCGGAAGCCATCTACCCCCGCGGTATTTTTGGTTTTGACGGACGGTTTACCAGCGCGAGCGGATCCCCCAATGCCAATACCGCCCTTGCGGACTATCTTCTGGGCCTGCCGCGCACCAGCCTTGCCAGCACTGACATCTTCGATCCCAACATGCGCACCAACGAGGTCCATCCCTGGTTCGAGGACGACTGGAGGATGACACGTAATTTAACGCTGAACTTCGGAATTCGCTACGACTTCTTTAGCGTTCCCGTCTCCACCAGCAACACCATTTCTACGGTTGACCTGTCTGCCCCGGGGGGACTGCTCATTCCCGCGACAGAACACGCCACCTACGGATACCCGCGAGGTTTGTACCACACCGACGCCAACAATGTCGCCCCACGTGTGGGTTTAGCGTGGAATCCCGATTTTTTGAATAAGCGGGCAGTATTTCGCGCCGGCTATGGCATATTTTATCAGCGCGAAGCTGCAAATACAGAAATCGACCTGTCAATTAACCCTCCCTTCGTCAACCAAACGAATGTGATTCTCGAACCTGCCCAAGTATCCACGTTTGACATTCGAAATGTTTTTTTGGGCGCGAGCCCTATTCCCCTCCTCACCTTTGGTATTTATCCAAACTTTGGTCAGGCATACATCCAAAGTTGGAATGCTGCCGTTCAGTATGAACTGGCCCCTCGCGTGAGCCTCCAGATCGGCTATGTTGCCAACCACGGGACCCATCTTTCAAATGCCTATGATGTCAATCAGGCCTTGCTCGGCCCGGGCACCGTCCAATCCCGCCGGCCTTACTATAATTTTGGGTCCGTCAATTGGATTGACAATTCCGGTGCGTCCAATTACAACTCGCTCCAGGTTGAAGTCCGGTCCCAGGACTGGCATGGATTGACTTTCCTTTCCTCCTGGACCTATGCGAAGGGGTTGGACGACTCTACCGGAACGTTTATTGGTGAGGGAGGGCAGGGTATCCAAAACGTCCACAACCGGAATGCTGAAAAGGGCCTCTCTCCCAACACCCCGGCGCAGAGGCTTGTACTGAGCTATATCTATCAACTGCCGGTCGGTCACGGGCATCCCTATGGAAGTCATTTTGGCACTGTAGCGCAAGGAGCCCTGGGAGGATGGCAAATCCAGGGAATTACAACCTTCCAAAGCGGATTTCCACTGGGAGTTTACGTATCCGGCGACATCGCCAATGTTGGCACGGGAGCACAGCGACCAAACCTGATCGGCAATCCCAATAACGGCCCAAAAACGCTGCGGGAATTCTTCAACACAGCTGCTTTCGCTGCGCCCGCTTCTGGAACTTTTGGTAGCGCCGGGAGAAACATCGTGATTGGCCCGGGCATCAACGAATGGGATTTCTCAGTGTTCAAAAGTTTTCAGCTCCCGATCAATGAGGCGTCGAAGCTCGAATTTAGGGCGGAGGCCTTTAATATCTTTAACCACGCAAACTTCACAGGGGTGGGCTCGACTTTTGGAACATCCACGTTCGGCGTCATAACAGGAGCTGCCGAACCTCGGGACGTTCAGCTAGGCCTGAAGCTGATCTTCTAAGATATTGTTTGATTCGGCCTTCATCGTCAGTCCAACGTTGTCCAGGGCTACCGCCCAGCATCCGAGAAGTTGGCCCGGCGCTATGTCACCAATAATAGCAGCCGGGCATAGTCGACTTCTCGGGTGAGATTTTTTGTCGTATAGTCGTCCCGAAGGGCGCACGGCCCTTGCCGCCTGCCGGAAGAGGAGAGCACTGTGCAAAAACTTAAGGTTTTTCCCGCCGCTTTACCTCTTGTTCTTTGTGTAATGTTGGTTGGAGCGGTTCTACCTGCCGGTGCGTCCTGGAAAGCGGGATTCGCAAAGGTCAGGATCACACCGCACGGCTCGCTCTGGATGGCGGGTTTTGCCGCAAGAACCGGGCCGTCACAGGGAACGCTTCTGGAGTTGCATGCCAAGGCCTTGGCGCTGCAGGATGAGTCCGGCCATCGAGCCGTGCTGGTGACGACCGACCTCCTGGGACTGCCCTTGAGCGTCAGCCAGAACATAGCCCAGCGTGTTCAACAACAGTATGGCTTGCGCCGCGATCAATTGCTTTTGAACTCTTCGCACACGCACAGCGGTCCGGTAATTGGCACGATGCTGGCGGTTGCTTACGAAGGCAAGCAAGGCATGGATGCCGAACAATGGGCGGCGGTAAAAGTGTACACCGGCTACCTTGAAGACCGGGTGGTCAAGGTTGTTGGCGAGGCTCTCCACCATCTTCGGCCGGCCACTCTCAGCCTCGGCCACGGAGAGGCGGATTTCGCCATAAATCGCCGCGTGAAAACCGCCACAGGATATGTGGGGGGCGTTAACAGAGATGGGCCCGTGGACCATGACGTTCCCATCCTGATTGTTCGCGATCAACAAGGAAAAATAAGGGGCATCGTCTTTGGCTACGCCTGCCACAACACGACGATCGGCTCAGGGTTCAACAAATTCAGCGGTGACTACGCAGGTTTTGCCCAGCGGTGGCTGGAGAATCGTTATCGCGGGGCGATCGCCATGTTTATGCAGGGTTGCGGGGCGGATGCGAATCCATACCCGCGATGGAACAAGGAGCGAAGCGGAGTGGAATTTGCCCGGCAGCACGGCGAGGAATTGGGCCAGGCCGTCGAGAAAGCAACGGAAGGATCTCTGCTCCCGGTCAGCGGGCCGCTCAAGACAGCGTTCAAGGTCTTCCCCGTTCGGTTCGCCGGCCCGCCAACCGGGGCTGCAGTCGAAGCACAGCTTAAGAGCGCCGACATTTATGTCCGAAAGCACGCAGAGGCCATGTTAAAGATTATCGACCAGAAGGGCCAATTGCCCGCTACCTATCCTTATTCGCTTGAAGTCTGGCAATTCGGCTCAAGCCTGACGATGGTCGCCCTGGCCGGCGAGTGTGTGGTCGATTATGATTTGAGGCTCAAGAAAGAGCTGGGGCCGGACAGACTCTGGGTCGCAGGATACAGCAACGATGTCTTTGCGTATATTCCTTCGCTACGGATTCTAAAGGAGGGCGGCTACGAGGGAGGCGGCGCGATGATCTACTACGGACAGCCTGGCCCGTTTGCACCCGGGATCGAAGAAACCATCATTCACGAGGTCCATGAAGTGATCGGAAGCCTCCGCGGGCAAACGGAAGCGGAAAGCAAAACTCCTTAGCCAAGGTCAATTCGAACCTGGAAATTCGGCACGTCACAATTTCAGGAGGATTTATGAAAAGCAATCTTACACGGCGGGATTTTTTGGGTAGTGCGGTCGGCGTCGCTGCTGGACTTACGGCCTCAGGCCGAGGTTTCGCCAAGGCTGCGCCGAAACCTTCAGCGGGCGCTGGGTTGGCGATTCTGGGCGGAAGTCCGGTCCGCACAAAACCTTTTCCATCCTGGCCCGTGATCGAGGAAAACGATAAAAAGGGCTGGATGCAGGTCCTGATGACCGGGAAATGGAACCGCCTGGACGGTCACTTTGCGAAAGAATTTGAAACCACCTGGGCGCGAATCCTGGGCGCCCGGTATGGCCTGGCGACAGCCAGCGGAACGACCGCGTTGGTGACCTCGGCAAACGCACTTGGCATCGGGCCGGGCGATGAGGTCATTGTGCCTCCGTACACGTTTGTGGCGACGGTCAACATCGTATTGCTGCAGCACGCCTTGCCGGTCTTCGTCGATACGGATCCGGAAACCTTTCAAATCGACGCTCGCAAGGTCGAAGCAGCGATCACCCCGCGGACCCGGTGCATTATCCCCGTGCACCTTGGGGGTTCGGCGGTTGACATGGACGCCATCCTCGACGTGGCAAAGCGGCATAACCTGTTCGTTATCGAGGACGCCTGCCAGGCTCACCTGGCAGAGTGGCGGCACAAGAAAGTGAGCACGCTGGGGAACCTGGGATGCTTCAGCTTCCAGGCCTCGAAGAATCTGAATTCCGGTGAAGGCGGAGTCGTCCTCACAAACGACGAGGGGCTCTATGAATATTGCCTGAGCTTCCATAATCAGGGACGGGGGAAAAATAAATCCGGCTTCGGTTATGTGCGGAACGGAGCGAATTTCCGCATGACGGAATTCCAGGGCGCCCTGCTGCTGCAGCAATTGACCAGGCTGGAAGCGCAAAGCCGTACCCGAACAGAGAACGCTTTGTATTTGACGAAGATGCTCGGGGAAATCCCCGGAATTTCGCCGGCCCGGATGTACGACGGCTGCACCAGAAATGCGTACCACCTTTACATGTTCCATTACGACGACGCACATTTTGCCGGGCTTCCCCGCTCCCGCTTTCTGAAGGCGCTGGAGGCGGAAGGGATCCCCGCTTCGGGCGGTTATACGCCGTTGAATAAGGAACCCTTCCTGAATGAAGCTCTGAGCTCGCGCGCCTTTAAATCCGTTTACACCCAGCAGGAACTTGCCGAGTACGAAGAGCGAAATCACTGCCCGGAAAATGACAAGCTTTGCGACAGAGCCGTCTGGTTCACTCAAACCATGCTCCTGGGCACAAAGAGCGACATGGATCAGATCGCAGAAGCGATCAGAAAAATTCAGAAGCAGGCAGGCGTCCTGGCGCGCTCACAGGCTTAGCCAATCATTCAGAGCACAACCGTTGTGCCGTTCCGGGAAACCGCAAGTGGGCCTGAGAACTGCGAAGGGAAATATTGGGTCGGTTGCCGTTCGCTCGGGGAGGGCGAAGCTTCGGTCGGCTCGGGCTGATATGTCGCAGAGTTTCTCAACGGGTTGTCAGCCATCCAGGGTGTGGCCGCACGCCGGCGGCTGGCGACAACGGACGTTACGGCATCTCGAAGGGTCCGAATAAGGAACCAGGGTTTATGGCAAAACTGAGTCGGCGCCAATTCTCAGCAGCATTGTGGAGCGCCCCCTTATGGGGTTCACCACTCCAGAACGTTTTCCCCGGCCTTCAGGTGGGGAAGGACTGGCCGGGACACCGGCAGGCAATTCTGTCCGGGCTGGAGCGCGCCATGGGTTCATTCCCGAAGAAAAAGGCAAGGCCTTCCCTCGAGATGAGAATCCTTGAGCACGTGGACACTGGGACCCTATCTCGATCGAAAATTTCCTATGTCAGCGACGAGGGGGACCGCACTCCGGCTTACCTTCTGCGGCCGAAAAAACTGACGGGCCGGGTTCCAGGTATTCTATGTCTCCATCAAACCACGCCGCTCGGGGCTGCGGAGCCTGCCGGCCTGGGAGGCAACCCGGATTATCACTATGCCGAAGAGCTTGCTGAGCGTGGCTACGTAACGCTTGCTCCGGACTACCCTGATCTTCCATTTGGGGAGGGCTTTGGCGGGTATCACTCCGATGCTTACCGTCTCGGTTACCAGAGCCAGACGATGAAAGGCATCTGGAATCATGTGAGGGGCTTGGACCTGCTGCAGTCGATGCCGGAGGTGGACCCCCAACTCCTGGGCTGCATTGGCCATTCTCTGGGTGGACACAACACGCTGTTCGTCGGGGCTTTCGACACTCGCATCAAGGTTCTGGTTTGCAGTTGCGGTTTTACCCGCTTCAAGGATTATGGTGGCGGAGACCTTTCCGGTTGGGCCCAGGAACGATACATGCCAAGGATTGCGCTTCAGTACCACAATAATCCAGCCGAAATGCCGTTCGACTTCTCGGATGTGCTGACGGCTCTTGCGCCTAGGCCATTGTTTATCAACGCGCCTCTCCACGATGCAAACTTCAGTGTTGAAGGGGTAAGAGAGACCCTGAAGGTCGTGGAACCCGTCTACGCAAAGAGATTCAAAGCCGGGGACCGGCTGGTGGTACGGCATCCCGACGCGGCACATTCATTTCCAACGGCGGTTCGTCATGAGGCGTACGAATTTATCGACAAGTGGTTGCGAAATGAACCTCGATGCAGCAAATAGTGAAGCTGGCTCGTTTGCGAAGGCAAGTCAGCGGTATAAGTGGACTCCTGCGAGTTCGATCGGTTAGCAAAGACCACGAAGTTGCCGTAACGACTCGAGGTCACATTGTGCTGGAGGAATTATGAAAGCGAAAAGTGTGGACTGGAAACTGCTGCTGTTCACCGGACTGCTCACTATGATCGGCTGCCAGACCCCAAGCCCACAGAAAGAGGCCAAGCCAGTTGCCACTCACCAGGTCCTGCAGGCCCATTTTTATGACTCCGGCTTTCCCCAGGCCGACGACAACTACAATGCCTGCTTTCGGGCAAGCAACGGAAAAATCTACTACGTCCTTTGTTCGGGATCGGTAGAGACGGGCGCGCAAATGTATGCGCTCGACCCGGCTACGGGAAAAATCGCCCACGTCGCAGACTTGACAGAGGCAGCGGGTGAAAAGGGAATGCACGCAGTTCCGCAAGGGAAGGGGCACAGCATCTTTGTGGAATCGGGGGGCAAACTCTATTTCGCCACACACGTGGGTTATTACAATCCTCCCACCGCCGCCGGGCAGGAACTGGCGGGCACGCCGCCCCCAGGGTATAAGCCTTACCCGGGAGGCCACTTCCTTTCTTACGACCTGGCGACGGGCAAATTCGAGAGCCTGGCGAAAGCTCCCGAGGGCGAGGGCATCATATCTTTCATGATGGATCCTGAGCGTGGGCGGCTCTATGGCATCACCTGGCCATCGGGGTTATTCCTCCGGTACGACATGCACACGCATCAGCTTAAGAATTTTGGTCCCATATCCCTGGGAGGCGAGCAGGGCATCCCGGGCAAGACCTTCCGCGTGCTATGCCGAAGCCTGGCGCTTGATCCCGATGACGGCTCGGTCTATTTCACCACGGCTGACGGAGATATTTTCCAGTACCGCTACGATACTGACTCGATTGAAAAATTGCAGGAGTGCAACCTGAGGAAGGACGTCTTCGGGTCCCTTGACCCCTCCAAGCCGGGTACGATGGGCTATAACTGGCGTCAGGCTTTCTGGTACGCGCCCCAAAAAGTTTTTTACGCCGTCCACGGAAGGTCCGGTTACGTGTTCAAGTTTGACCCCCGAGCGCGAAAGGTCGAGGTCGTGGAACGGCTCGTTTCCAATGCGACGCGCGAAAGCGGAATGTATGACCGGTTTAAATATGGTCACCTGGGATTTGAGCTCGGTCCCGACGGCCACACGATCTACTACCTGACCGGCGCTCCTCCTGGAACTACGGGGGGCGAGAGTGCGGCAGGCGGGATGCCTGGCGAAAGCCTCGGGACACGGGAAACCGGCAGGCTCACTCCGGCGGAAGCCATCCAGCGCAAGGTTGATGCGGCCGCTTCTCCCGAGGAGGATGAGGACATTCACTTCGTTACTTACGACGTTATATCGCGAAAATACAATGATGATGGCGTTCTGCAGTTGGAGAACGGCGCGCGGCCTTTCTTTGCCCAATCCATAGCGGTCGGAAGCAGGAACATTTATACGGTTGCCAAGGTTCGGGACAAAGCAGGGCACGTTCGTGTGGACCTTCTGAGTTTCCCGAATCCTGAGCGCTAGCGGCGTCCGGCTCACATGGTGCGCTTTGACGGTGCCCGTTTAGCGGAAGGACGAATGCCGGGCGGCGGGAAACGCTCGCCATAGCGGAATGTGGCAGGTGGAAGAGAACTGAGTCGGAGGGTTGCCCATGGACAAAATTCGTATAACACGGCGCGAGTTGTTGAGAGGAGCCCTTGCTTCGACAGGATGGGCAATCGTAAATCCTGCCAGGGCAGCATCCGATGCGAAATCCGTTTACCTTGCCGCAGGGAGCGGTGCGGAGCGCGAGGATATCCCGAAGGAGTTCCGGGTAGTGCTTCCCTCCAAGATCGCACCCTTGCCCGAAGGCGTGCTGAAGTACCCGACAGCGCCGGGCTTCAAATTGCGCGGAATCAAGGGCTTAACCTGGGTTTCTTCACAGTATCTGACCGAGATTCCAGTGATGGCCAAATACAAGATGAATTTCCTGATGAACTGTTATACCTCGCTGTGGAACTTGGAAATGCACGGAAGTTGGGGGCAGGTCCCGCACGGAAAAGAAGTTAATCATTGGCAGGAGTTGCTGCCGGAAGAAAAAAGGCGCGGCTATGCGCGCGTGGTTCAGGAGTGCAGGCGTCATGGGATCGAATTCTGTTTTAGTATGAATCCTATCCTCGCCTCGCCACGGCCTTTCGACTATGACAGGCCCCAGGATTTGGAACTGCTCTGGCGGCACTATGCCTGGATGCAAGGTCTGGGCGTGAAGTGGTTCAACCTTTCGCTCGATGATATCAGGCAGGGCATCAACGCCACAGCACAGGCCAAAGTAACCAATGAAATCCTGCGCCGCCTTCGGACTGGAGATTCGGGTGCGCAGATGATCTTCACCCCCACCTGGTATGCGGGGACGGGGGATTCCGGCACCGAAACGGCCGCCAAGCTTGGAACGGGAGATACGCCTGGTGTGCGGTACCTGAAAGAGGTGGGGGAGAAAATGGACTCGGGTGTCTATTTCTATTGGACCGGCCCGAAGGTCTGCTCGTTGTCAATTACGCGTGAGGATGCAGAAAAATACAAACGTCTATCGAAGCATCGCCTCTTGATCTGGGATAACTATCCATGCAACGATCAGCGCCCGACGCTGCAATTGGGCCCGTTGATGGGACGAAGCCCGGATCTCTCGACCGTCACTGAAGGTTATATCTCAAATCCCTTAAGCCCCCAGAATGAGGCCAATCGCATTCCGATGCTGACAATCGCCGACTACACCTGGAATCCCAAAGCCTACGATCCCGCCCGCTCCATTGGCCAGTCCCTGGCTCATCTGGGGCAAACAACGGGGCAGAGGTTGGTGCTCAAGGGTCTTGTCGAGTTGTACGCGGGGCGGCTGGTGGCGGGAAGCCAGTCTACCGGGTGGAACTCTCTTCAGGAGCGCTTCGGTCTGATTCTGCACAACGGGTCGCAACACGCGGCCAAGGAATTTATTGACCGCGCCGAAAGCGTCTCGCGCAGCCTGGTAAAGGAGTTCCCTGGCCAGTACTTACTGGCACGAAGGACGCTGGATGCTGACATATCCGGAATCCGGACGGAATACACGAAGAAGTATTCTTAAGTCACAGGCATCGGCAATGGCATATACGTGTCTTCCTCCTCGCGCTTCTGCGTGGCATGCTGTCTCTCCGTGGGGGAGGAAGAAATTCACATCCGGGAGGCCATCGGAATGGGAAAACTCCGCGCGGCACCGAGGTTGCTGACAACACTCGGCACGCTGCTCTTAGCGTGCTGTCCTTTATTTGCTCAGGGGAAGTTGCTTCCCGGTCACTTCAATGCCCTGGCCGAGCGCGCCTTGAATTCCAACACCGACCTGCTGGGGCGGAAGGTATTGATGGAAGGAGAGCCATCTTTCGATTCAGTGGCAAAGTTTTTCCCTCCCATGCAGCGGCCGCGTGAAACGGTGGGCGTTAAGGAGAGCCCCGAGGATTTTGGCATAACATGGGAAGGCGAAATCGAGGCTGCCCGTCCATTCCGAGTTTCCTTTCACTTGGGCAATCCCCCCTCCCCCTATGGGCTTGAAGGACCCGTCACACGGAGCTTGCTGGACGGTTACTTGCCGATTGTCGAAACGTGCTGGGAGTTCCATGGGCTTTTCTACAAGGAACTGGTCTTTGGGTATTCCCGCAATTTAAGTGCGGACGAGCCCTCGTTTGCCATGGTCCGGCTGCGGGTCCAAAACACCGGCGAAGGGGTAAAAGAGGCGACCATCCGTGCCTATTACAACCCCGCTTTTGGCGCCTCAGTTCCATCATCCAATGCTTCGATCCCTGCGCTCGGCCACCATGATTTCTATTACAAGATTCCTTATCAGATCGATCACCAACACCTAGTACAAACGATCAGTAAACCCGAGTTTGATCAGGCTCTTCAACAGACCAGAACGTTCTGGACAGAATTGCTTGCCCGTGGCATGCAGATTCAGACGCCCGAGGAAAGAATTAATAACGCTTATCGGGCGTGGCTGTCATATAACTTTCTGAACGTCGATAAGAAGAAAGATATTTATGAGGTTCATGACGGTTCCGGCTTTTATGAAGAGATTTATGGATACAGTGCAGCCCTCTATTGTAATGCTCTCTCTCAATACGGTTACTGGGACGAAGCTGAGAAATACCTGCGCAGCCTCCTCCATTTCCAGCGGCCGGATGGCTCCATTGTTATTACCTACGGACAACCGGATAACGGCGCTCTGCTGTTCGCGATTGGAGACCACATCCTGCTCAGTCATCACGTCCAGTGGTTCAAGAGCGTGGCTCCGCAGGTGATCAGGTCCTGTGAGTGGATCGCACGCAGCCGGCAGCAGACGAAAATACTCCAGCAGGGAAAGAAGACGCTCACTTACGGGCTGCTTCCTGCCGGACAATCCTACGTGGATTATCAACGCCCTGTTTACTCCTATTATTCGGACGTCTATAACTGGCTGGGTCTGCAGGCGGTCGCCGGTGCTTTCCGCGAGGCCGGCATGAATTCCGAAGCGACTCGATGGTCCAACGAAGCCGAAGAGTATCGCAAGGACATCCTGGCCTCGATGGAGAGGGCCGTTGTTCGCGTTGGCTCATTAGAGGTTCTTCCAGTTGAACCGACAACTCACCGACTGATGAATCAAGGCGGCGGTGACTACTATGGTTTGATCGCACCTTTGATTCTGGAAACAGGTTTTTTCCCGCCTGCTGACGATCGATCACGATGGATCACCCAATACATGGACGAGCGCGGTGGATTGCTGCTCGGGCTCGACCGGTTCGGCGACGGTGTGGACCACGCGTACACCTACGGCTACGCTCTGAGGCAGCTTCAGGAGGGGAATGTCGACAAATTTCTCCTGACCTTCTACTCCATGCTGGCGTATGGCATGTCACGGGATACCTACTCAGCCGTTGAGGTTACCCACCTTGCCCAAGGGATTAACGAACTGACGCTTCCGCATACGTACTCCAACACGCAGCAATTGAGAATGCTGCGCATGATGCTGGTTCGCGAGGAGGGCGACCATCTCGTGCTTGCGTCCGGAACTCCTCGTGCCTGGATGGGGAGCGGCAGGCCCATCAAGGTCGCCAGCGCCCCCACCCCGTTTGGGTTGGTCAGTTTTACCCTGACCCCCGATAAAGAAGCACACCGCATCAACTGTGTGATCGGGCCTATCCATGACCATCAGGGGCGGTATCCCGATTTCGTGCAACTGTGGCTGCGGGCGCCGGCGGCCTGGGGACATCTCTCTCGTGCCCTCCTGACCAAAGGTGAGCCAATACCAACGCGCGGGGATATGGTCCAAATCCGCGGTTCCGAACTGAAGCAGCAAGTGACAATCACGGCCGAGTTCCACTAAACCCGTTGCCGCTTGCGGAGACAGCCGTTCAGCAAGGTTTGGCGTGAGGTCATGTGAACGTGGGCACAACTTAATGGCTAGATTTGTAGGTACCAGGTGTGCCAGTCCATATGAACAATGAGCTCCGAAGGGAACCCAAAGGAGAATCCATGAAAATTAAGATGCCCATTGCTCTGCTTTTCGTGGCACTGCTAAGCTCTTTCGTGCTGCTTAGGGGTGCTGGTCGATTTTCTTTCACTATCGGTATCGGCAATCGGCTTGTAGATCCCAATCAGGACTTTACGGTTTTAGTGCACATCAAGGATCTCTCCTCCCTGCCCGGAACTACAGGTCAAAACATTCTCAATAAGATGACGTTGACGTTCCCCGGATTTGCTCAGGAGAAAGCTCCTCAACTGAGTTCTGCCGGCGACATAACCCTGCGAGGGCATATTAGCAAGCCGGGCATGTTCCCCTTCGAAGTGTCTTTCCGGCTTGATGGCAGGACTTACTCTTTAAAGGACTACGTGGTAGTGGTTTCGGATAAATCTCCCGGGGCGTTCCCTCATATTGGTTATTATGTGTTCCTCGCGCGAGGCGACTATTGGAGAGAAACGCATACGCTCGCGCAGTGGAGCTTGAGCGACTGGGAAGCTTTTGTCGATTGGATGGCATTAAAGAAAGTCGATACGCTCTATGTTCTTCTCAACGGGTATACTCTAGCCTATCCCTCAACCCTCCATCCTGAACTTCGCGACAAGTTTTCAGTCAACGCGAAGGACAACTTTTTGAAGGTGTTGATTGACTACGCCCACGCGAAGCAAATCCGGGTCTACCTGACTCTCACGACCGATGATCATGCGGAGGGCTTCGGCGAAGAACATCCTGAAACAGCACGGGTTGATATGTACGGAAGACGCGCGCAACTTCGCGCCCTGTGCCTCGAGGAACCCCTCGTGCAGAAATACGTTACGGACATGTTCCAGGAAGCGCTCCGGCTTTACCCCAATGCGGACGGCGTCGTTGTGCATCCAACCGAAGTCAGCCCGGACCGCTTCAACCCTGTAACTCAAGTTCTCTACCATCAGGAAACGGGCGGAGACCTTCTTCTCGCGAGCCAAGCGGAACGGTTTCGATGGTACAACCAGCAATATGCGAAGTTCGTCGTTAAACTCTACAACCTTGTCCAGACCACGCATCCCGGCATGGACTTTGTGATGTTTAATTGCTGGTGGCAGGACAAATACGCGGACATTTACAAGAATACGCTACCTCCGCAGGTCAAGGTTTGCGTCTGGTACTACGGTTGGCAGGACCGGGCTTTTCATCAGTGGCCCATCTGGACCTGGATTCAAAACCTGGGAGTGCACAGGATTCTCTACATGCCCATGGGGGCCTC
>Ga0307373_10006326_pt1 | contig 18905 bp, 22 predicted proteins | sample OX2MG_FD_202534 | JGI IMG/M metagenome (GOLD analysis project Ga0307373, IMG submission 202534) | Soil microbial communities from Risofladan, Vaasa, Finland - OX-2 | ecosystem: Environmental > Terrestrial > Soil > Coastal area > Acid sulfate soil | place: Finland: Risofladan, Vaasa | collected...
GCGCAATCGAGCGCGTGCCCGAACTCGTGTGCGACGGTCATCGGACTGGTCGAGCGCAGGTAAACCGCGCGTTCCTCGACGACGAAGAGCCCGGCCGGCGGCGCGGGCCAGGCATCGACGTCGATTCCAAGCCGCGCGAGCGCAGCCGAGGCATTGGCGTACTGCTCGCCTCGCTTGAGAATCCGGATGGTTACGCCGTTCGAGGCGGCGAAGTTGAGCGCGCCGTCGCCGAAGCGTGAGAGTGTCGGGATAACTGCGTTGCGCATATCGTCGCTCGCGTGAGGGAGAAGTGCGGAGAAGATCGTGTTGTCCATCGTGTGCTCCCATCTGGCCGTCAAGGCCGTCGTTTGTGGGAGCCGATGAAGCGTGGACGAGCGGGCGACGGGCAAGGCCGAAGAACGTAGTGTGCCTTGCGCGATCGAACGGCGGAGGCGCTAGGATGCCATGAAAACGACGGGACGGCGAGGAGCCACGACGGTGGACTACGGTCGCGAAGCGAAGGGCCATGCCAGATGAGCGGTCCGCATCACGGCCGCCAAGGCTTCGGGTGCGCTTCCGCGAAGCATCCGACATGGACGCCGATCTAACATATCTCGTCGTGCTGGAACCCGAAGGGGACGGGCGTCTCAACGTCGTCGTGCCGGCGCTTCCCGAGGCACACACATGGGGCGATACACCCGAGCAGGCGCTCGCGAATGCGCGCGAGGTCATTCAGGCGCTTCTTGAAGATCGACGAGCGCACGGAGAGGATATCCCGCCCTCGGATGCGCCCGCGCGTATTGAACACGTCACCGTGAGACTGCCGGCTGCATAGCGGGCGCGTTCCATGAGCGAGAGGCTGCCCGCCGTCAACGGCGCGGCCGTTGTACGCGCCTTGGAGCGGTTTGGTTTTGCAGTTACGCATATCGTCGGTTCGCACCATGTTATGCGCCATCCCGATGGTCGGCGTACTTCGGTACCCGTCCATGCGGGCCGGGATGTTCCGAAGGGCACGTTGGCTGGGATCCTGCGCGATGCGAGACTGTCCCGATCGGACCTGCGCCGCTCGCTGTGATGTTGCGGCGAGCGCTGCGTCGATCGGGTTCGTCAAAGGGAATACCCAGGTACTCTGCCCTGCGTGTAACGATGCAAAGCAAGAATGTCGACAATATATTTGACGCGCGAGCGCCCGGGCGTAGGCATTCAATGCTTCTTGCTATCCTGATTGTTGCGATGACGAGCAATGTAGCCTGTGTTCAAGGGACGGCCGCGTCCTAGGTTTCTAGGGGTTTAGGTCCGACGCTCCTGGACGCCAGCGCGATCGTTCGCGCGCCGTACGTCGAGCCGCCGCGGGCCGAATCCCACTTCTTCCTCATCAGCGCGGACTGCCGGAACAGCCGATCCGTCTGTTCGGTATTGTTAGAGCACCAATACGCCAGCATGTTAGCCAACGCGAAGTCGGCAGCACTATGATCGCCACCGTACGGGGTCAGGTCGCCTCTATCGTGCAGCGCCGAAAACTTCCCGCCGTTTCGGGCATTGCGCGCGCGCATAAGTATCGAGACGTCGTCCGAGGGGGGCGTTACTATCGTTGGTGGTGAGGCGGCACTCGACGACGGCGGAAACATCCGCTCAAGCACCCGATCCAGCGCTTCCTGTCGGGCCTCGATCGAGGTTGACATACCGGTGACGACATCGCCGGTGATCGTCACGTACCGATCACGGTCGTAGATTTCGCATGGACCGCTGCGATTACGACCACCGACCGGAAGTGTTGCCCAAACGAAGATGCGAATGCCATTGCCGGATGGCGACACCTCGGTGTATGAATCCAATTGCGTCACGATTTGGCGCGCCCACGGATCGATGCCGGACAGGTCGCCGGTACGTACCGCGGCAGCATCCGGCACGCAATGATCGAGATCGATCGCCGTCAAACCGTCGCCCACGAGCACCAGCCCGAGCCCATCAAAGCGACCTGCCTGCACCGCGTCGAGTGCTTCGCCAAAAGCGCACCAGGTTGCCGGGGCCGTAACCGACGCGGCACGACCATTGGTTTGCAGCGGCGGTTTTGTCCTCGCGCCGCCGCGCCGCCGGTATCGCCAGCAGACCCAACGGCCGTGTAACGCTCGCAACTCGGCCGGTATCCGGTCGGGGTGCAACACGGGAAGAGGGACGGTGTCCACAGAGGGGAGGGAGTGCGGTCGGTTCGCAGCCGCCATCTCTCCCCTCCCCCCTCCCGTGGATATAGAGTCTCTACGTTTCACGGGATACACCGCCATTAACGCACCCGTTTTCACGGGATAGACCGCCTTTTCCGTAAACCGCCCACGGGACAGACCGCCATTATCTCCGAGTGAGGCCCCCATGTCTTTGCGCTCGCCGAACCAGATCTCGACGCGACGTCGGTAGTGGATCATGCGCTTTCTCGCGGTTCCCGTAACCTCGATATTCAAGTGCTGGTGGAGGTGCTGGGCATACTGCTGTAGGGCGGCGCGGGCGCGTTTGCGGCAGTCGGCCCCGTTGATACCGACGGCTCCGAAGACGTCGTTCAGCGGCGCGTCATATGCGCGCTGATGGGTTAACAGGAAGCGCACGATGGCCTGAACGGCTCCGGACTTAATGCAAACGATGTGCTCCGTCAATCGCTCGGTGTGGCATGGGAGATCGGCATCGCAGTACTGCATGTATTCGGCGGAAAATGTCACGACGTAGCCGAGGCAGACGCCATCGCATTCAACGAAACCGTGTCGGCCGACGATGCCGTCATTGATCGTGCGCATGATCTTGTCGCGCGCTGTCGTCGAGCGGAAGCGCGCGACACGCAGGTTCTCGATCATCCCCTCAAGCCAAACAATGTCCGACGTCCCAGGATGATGATGGCTGAGCGCGCGTAGGAGCGCATGCGGCGCAAACACCACATCAAGCGACCCATCGGCATTGCGGCGTCGCCGGCATTTGTTGTCAGACATGAGCCAGTCTACAATGGATCTGTGGATTTGCGTGAGGTCGCCAGTGACTTCTGCTTTGCCCCAAGAGTTTTCGATTCTTGACGTTGTGTCTTTTCTGCAGCGCTCAAGCGTCGGCTTGAAAATCGAGACGCGGGACTGGGTGACGGTCGTCGATGCACGCCGTACGTTCTCTTGAGCGGGCGCGAGCGGCGCTTGGCTGAGCGCGCTCATGATGCGCCGCCTGACTTCTGGCTTCGCTCCGGCCCCGGAAACTCAGGGCACGTAGTACCATAGCATGGACTCTCTGACGCCCCACCTCGCTGCCGGATGTATGCCACGATCGCGAACTCCGCTGCGGCGCGGATGCTCTCGCGCAGGGAATCGCTCCAAAGGACCTGTGCGCGGCGACGGCCGCTAGGCAAGACGCTGAAAGGTGCGAGCACGTAGACGACATGGTTTCCGTTCCATGTCGCCCGGCAGGCGCGAATCTGGATCTCGCTATCACGGCCGCCACAAAGGACCGGAAGGACCACGTCGAATCGAAAATGTCCGTCGAGATTGCGGGCAAGCCTGGAGGGCTCGGGGTCGAGCCTCTGGATATTGGAGACGCGCGGTTTGCGCAGCATGCTGAGATCGCTCATGCTGCACCACGTCGCTGTTGCGCGATGGCGGATGCGCGTTGCTTGAGCACCTTCTGGATGGCAAAGGGGCCGCGCTGGAACTCGGCGCACAGCGCGGTGAGGATGTCCCTCTTCCGTAATCCCTCGGCTGGGAGGGCACGGGACCGGGACAGCAGCGATTGGACTTCCGACTCAGTCCACGGTTTGCCGCAGTTTTCGATAGCGTGAGGCGTTGGCGATGAGATGCTTGCGAGCAGTTCACCCGGCACAACCTGCTTGATTTGTGGAACGAAGCGATCGAAGGTTGGCTTCGACAGCTCGAAGCCGATGAACCGACGATTGAGTCCGATAGCCACCGCCGCCGTCGAGCAACTCCCCATGAAGAAATCGCAGACCACGTCTGCTTCACGGCTACTGTACTGGAGCATCTTTTGGAGTAGTGCCCGAGGTAACTCGTTCTTGTTCTTCTGTTGGCCACGCTTGTACTCACGATTGATGATCCAGACATCCTCGCGGTCGCGGTAGTTTGCGGAACCTCCAGCTGCATGTTTCTCGGTCGTGCTGAATCGCGATTGAAGGTTAAACGTGCGCTTCCCGCCCGGCTTGGCGTAGTACAAAACGTGGTAGTGGGACGACACGAACTTCGTCGACGTGTACACACCAAAGTTGTACTTCCAGATGATATGGTTGATCTCTCGCAGTGACGTCTGGCGAAGCGCGTTGAGAACGTGGTGGAGGTGCGTGTACCCGGAAACGACGTATAGCTGCCCGCCAGGACGCAGGACGCGCTCGGCCTGCGCGATCCACTCGCGGCTAAAGGCCTTGTACCGAGCGGCCGGCACTTCGATGTACTGGCCGACGACAAAGTGTTCGTCCCGGTTGTAGTGGGCGTGTAGTTGGTCACCGTTGATCCCGTACGGTGGATCCGTGATGATCAGGTCCACCGAGTTGTCGGGAAGGTGGCGAATCGCTCCCTTAACAGCATCGGCGTTGATGAAGATGTTATCGCCGATTCGGACCGTCCGAGAGCGCGGAACGCATGGGCGTTTAACTGCTCGAGCGCGAGACGGCCGCGTCGCCGCTACAGCAACGCTAAGATATGCGGGGGAGGCTGGACGAGGGGTCCGGGACATGAGCACACTCGAGACGTGCCGCGGTCGGACCGCTACTTATAGCACGCCAGCGATGGCTCCGTTCGTCCCTTCCAATATGTCGGGCGGATGCCGAGTTTAGTATTTTAACCTTACGACGCGCGTTGCAACAACACCTGCTGTGCAGCGGGCAAAACGAAAACTTCGCAAACGCCGCGCAGGTGATCGATCTCTTCGATCTGCCGCGACCACGCTTTAGCCAGAGTATCTCGCGCGGCTTTTGGGACGTCCGCTTCACGCGTGACTTGTAGTCATCATGTCTTCCCTTCGTAAGTGCGAAAACCGGCGCAGCGAGCAAACCCCGTGGGCTGGCTACTTCTTCCGCGCTTTCTTCGCGGTCGTCTTGCGCTTTGACGTCTGCATCGTGCTTGAACGGCGTGACGCCTTCGAAAACTTGGTCCTGAGCATGATGTCGACCATCGGGCCGTTCGGGAAAATGGCTTCGATATCGCCATCGGAGCAGCACACCAGTACTGGCGCAGGTGGCGTCCCGTGGAGTTGACCGGTCAACGGAATGTCGACCGACAGTTGATCGCGCCGATGCAGTTCATTCAGGACTTCAACGGCGAGATCGCGTAGTTTGGTGCTGGAGAGATCAGGTATATCGATATCGATCTTTTTCGTGGTGCTCATGGTTTACTGTTCCTTTCATGGGTGAGGGTCGTCGTAATCGTAGTCTAATTGCTGCTTGGCGGATTTCATGAGTCGTGTCCGTTGTGATCGCTCGCGACGAGCGGTGAAAGGTTCGGGTTAGTCCGTGTCGGTCGTTTCGTAGTTTGGCTTCGATGATGACCGCTCGCGACGAGCGGTGAAAGGTTCGGGTTAGTCCGTGTCGGTCGTTTCGTAGTTTGGCTTCGATGATGACCGCTCGCGACGAGCGGTGAAAGGTTCGGGTTAGTCCGTGTCGGTTGTTTCGTAGTTTGGCTTCGATGATGACCGCTCGCGACGAGCGGTGAAAGGTTCGGGTTAGTCCGTGTCGGTTGTTTCGTAGTTTGGCTTCGATGATGACCGCTCGCGACGAGCGGTGAAAGGTTCGGGTTAGTCCGTGTCGGTTGTTTCGTGGTTTGGCTTCGATGATGGCCGCTCGCGACGAGCGGTGGAAGGTGCTAACCGCCGCTTCACGACGCGCCGGCTTTCGCGCGCCGTTGGCCGCCGGTCTCGTCGTCGAGAAACGACGCCGGGATCAACCGCACGGCCGAGATTTTGCGGCTCGGAATACGCCCCGAATAGATCCCGTCCCAGACGGTCCGCTCCGCGATTCCCGTGAGCTGGGCCACTTCCCACACGCGGTAATAGAGGCGGTTGGTCGGTTTCCCAACCGCTTCGAGGGAGGTGTCAGCTAATTCTGTCTCCAGGCGCTTCACGGAAGTTTTCATCTCCTAACTACCATATCACGCCCCTGTGGTACCAGTTTTATGCTAAACTTATCCCATGGCTCGCTCGCGCTCAGACTCAGCCTCCGCCCACTACTCGCGGAGCTACCGGTCCTATCCCGGCGGCCGTCCGCTTGAACGCCGCATGGACAAGGACACGCGCGGCATATGGTCAGGCTGGATCACTGAAGCGTTCGGCGAGGTTCCCGGGCGAACGAAGACGGCGCGGCTCGATGAACTTTGCAACGCCCTCGGTGTGATCCGCGGCCGGAGGGAGGCCTATGATCGACATCAGGTGCGACGCTATCTCGATGGTCGCGACGGAGTAAATCCGGACATGGCCTTCGCCATCGGCGAGGCGCTGTTCGACGCGAGGGTACCCTGGGCGTCGGGACCGCTGTCGCTCGCGTTTGCCTCGACGTTCCTACCGCACGCGGTCGCGTGCATCGGCTGGACCCTCAAGGAGGGGCCGTCCGAAGTCCTAAAGCGCATGTGGACGGGCCTGATGATTGTGACTCAGGAGAACTTCCGCAGCCCGCAGCACCCCGATCCTGATCACTTCAACTCCCTCAAGGGCGCGCTCACGTGGCAAAAGGACGCGCACGAGCTTGTCCGCGGTGCGTGGGCAGCGTGGTGGCATACGCGCGAGGACTCGACGGCCATGCCCGACGTCTTTCAGCAGTATCTTGCGCTGTGCCGGATTCCGATCTCTACACAAGAGGGGTTGCTCGCACGGTCCACGGCGCGGGGCGCAATTCTCCATTGGATGAAGCGCGCTCGAGCGACGTGGAGTTCGTTCGGCGTCTGGTTCCGTAGCGACGACGAAGAAGACCTCTGGAGCGCGCAGAATATGTGTCGTATCGTGCAGTATGACGAGCACGACGAGAGCGATGGTCGCGCCGCAGATGAAATGATTCGCGCCGCAGATGAAGGGATGGCCGTTTAGATGGCTCGGAACAAAAAGAACGATCGTAGGCGTATCCGCGGCAGCGGCTCCGTCACGTACCGCAAATCGCGCAAGCTCTACTACGCGCAGATCTCCTCGTTTGAGGACGGCAGGCGCGTGCGCAAGCTGTCGAAGGGCTACAAGACCGCGGCCGAAGCGCAACGCGCGCTCGATGCGTTGCAGAGAGGCGAAGAACAAAGGGCGGCCACACGTGCGACTGTCAAGGGCGTTGTGGAGGCGTATATTCGCCGGAAAGACAAGGGAGCGAAATCGCCGACGACGATCCAGCGGTACTTCGGCCTTGCAAAAAACCTTAAGCGCATTGAGGATCTCCAGGCGGAACGCCTCGGCACTTCGCGGATCGAAACTTTGTATGCTTCCCTACGGGAGAAAGGACTTGGTAAAGACGGCCTTTCCGAGACGACGATCTTCCATGTCCACTCCCTGTTGAAGGCCGCGCTACGCTGGGCGAAGCACAAGGCGCTGATCGCGGTTAATCCGTTCGAAGTACACCATGTTGAATCTCCACGTCGCAAGGATAGCGAAGCGACCGCTCTTACCGTCGGGGATGCCCGCGCCTTTCTCGACAAGATCGACCATACGCGGTTCGGGAACGCGCTCATCTTCGCGCTGGCGACGGGGATGCGGCGTGGTGAAGTCTGCGGGCTGCGCAAGCCTTCGCTCGATATGGAGCGACTCGTGGCGATCGTGCGCGAGTCCCGCTACCAGATCGTCGGTGTGCATGATCAAAAGGGCACGAAGACGAGACAGATCCGCGAGGTCGCCCTCTCGGATCTCGCTCTCGGAGCGTTGGAAGCCGAGCGGAAGCGCCAGGGTCAGCTCGAGTCGGAAGCCGGAGATGCATGGGAAGGCTCGGACTTCGTCTTTACGGACGACCTCGGACGCCCGCTTTCCCCTTACTCTCTCTCGAACGCCTTCCGCCGCATAGCAGGCAAAGCCGGATTGTCGGATCGCTACACGCTTCACTCGCTCCGTCATACGGCGGCGACGTGGATGCTGGCCGGCGGTATGGAGATCCACGCGGTGCAGAAAGTCCTCGGGCACACGAACGCCACGACAACCGCGAACATCTACGGTCACGTCGTCGAAGGCCGGACCCGCAGAGCGGTTGAGATGATCGCGGAGCGGCTGCGTCGCACCGATGCCTAGGGCGGAATGTTCTCCTAACTTGTTCTCCTAAGAGCCGTAAACAGCCGGTATCAGGCGGTAGGGAACCCCTGATTTTTCAGGCTTTTCCCGCACTCGGCGGTATCAGCCGGTAGGAAACAATGGAGTTCGATTCCCGTTGGCGCTACCAACTCGAAGCTCGATTTTACGCGGCATTCCGCCTCATTTGCGGCCCTCTCAAGTGCCGCGTCTAACAATCGTCTAACAGAATCCGTAATGCCCTAGGCGACAGCTTCGTCAAAGATCGCTGCGGCCTCGGCGTCCCGATTCCGGTAAACATGGACGTAACGCTCGAATGTGATGCCGACTTGAGAGTGGCCAAGGCGTTTAGAAACCACTTCAATCGGTACGCCGTGCTTTGCAAGCAGGCTGGCATGGGTGTCGCGAAGGTCGTGCAAACGGATATATGGCACGCCAGCCCTCTGGACTAGATAGCTGAACGACTTGGTGAAGGTCCACGGTACGACTGCTTTGCCATCGGGCATGGCAAAGATCAAATCGTTGTCCTCGTACGTGGCCCCGAAGAACTTGCGTCCCCGAACTTGATTACCCTTATGCTCTCGCAAGCTCTGAACAAGCGATTGAGGGAGAATCACTGTTCGCGTCTTACCGTTCTTCGGGACCTTGAAGCTCAAGCCAGCCTTGGTTTGAGTCAATGATCGTGCGATGACCGCAGTTGCTTCCTCTAGGTGCACATCGGACCAACGCATTGCGAGCGTCTCCCCCCGACGAGCCCCAGTGTACGCCGCAAAACGCACAGCTTGCGCGAACCATGAGTGTGCGCTTACTGTGCCGCGCACCTTTGCCCAGCTACTGGGGTCCTCGGCGCTAGCGAGTAACTTTTTCAAGTGCGCCTCGCTGAGTGCTATAGGATTCGCTTGGGGAGACGCGGGAAGTTCGTCCGAAACTAAGGTTGCGACGTTACGAACTGCAAGCTCCTTGCGAACCGCATAATGCAGCATCGCTCGAATCAGGTCGTGAATGTGCCTAAGACTACGAGCCCCTAGCGGGCGTCCGCTGACACCCTTCTTTGACCACCGTGAATACGCCGCAGACAGATGCTCCTGCCGTAGTGCTTGAACGGGCAAGTGCCGGAACGCTGGCCCAATGTACGAGTCATACAGTTGGTCGTAGCGTTCGATTGTCTTGGGACTCCGCCGTGCCACTACTCTGGACTCTCTGAACCGCTCGTATAGGGTTGCTATGGTGATCTCCTCCGGTATTCGAAGCCCGGCGTTTGTTTCTGATTTCCGTTTTGCAAGGTATGCCTCGGCTTCAGGTTTCGTTACGCCGACAAGAGTCTCTGTCTTTTGCTGACGTGCCTTGCCGCCGCGCGGAGGCACGTCATACACGATCCGATATTTTCTGTCCCCGACTCGCTTTAGGTACCCCATCAGTTTCTCTCCAATGGGGTCCCGGCACGCGGGTCATTGCCTGTCGCACCCAGGAACTCCCGCACCGCGCCCTTGCAGATGAGGTACTTCTGGCCATATCGCACGTTGCGAATGCGTTGGGACCTAAGGGCCTCATATAGTGCGTTACGCCCTATCGGCAACACATCCAGTAAATCGCCTGGGGTGAGGACATCGGGTAGATTATTGAGCGACTTTCGCGCCGCCGCGGTCAGGTCGGGAGCGTTTTGAAGTGCGTTCACGCAGCGCCCTCTTCTCTCGGCCAAACTTCCTCGTCCCGGTCATCAAAGTCGCCTGAGCGAGAGAACGATACTTGGCCGAGAGGACTCTTGAGGCGCCATCGAACCGGACCGTATTTTCCGCCACCGAGACGCTCAATCTCGACGCCGCGTAGTCTCGCTCGCGCTCGCTCGAACGTTTTTTGACTAACGCCGTAGCTGCGCGCTCTTCGTTCAAGCTCCGTTGCCAACAGTTCACCTTCAGAGAGAGCTTCCCGAATAATGTCCTCAGCCTCCTGAAACGCACTGGCATCTTCTCCAGGCTGAGGTGCGCTTAACAGGCGCTCAGGCGTCAGTTCGGGGGCGCAAGAACGCCACCAAAAGAACCCTTCTGCGTCAATATCGAATTCGACGGGATCGACCGGCCCGCTTAAGTTCGGCTTCATTTGGGCTATAGCGCGGCGGCCGGTCTCGTTGTCGGAAGCTACCAGTAGCACACTGCGCGCTAGGCCGACGAAGCCGATGCTGCCGCCCACGCGATAAACTGCACGCTGCGCCTCACTCTTTCTTAGGTGCAGGACGCAGACCACGGCAACGCTGTTCGAGCGGGCGAAGTCGGCAAGAGGTTGAAGTTGCGAACGAACATCAGCATCACGGTGGGTATCCACGCCAGCGAGAAGCGCGCTCAAAGGATCGATGACTACGAGACGAACGTCCCCGCGCCTCTTAACTTCCGTCTCCAAATGATGGAGTGCGCGAAGATTGAAGCTGCAGGTGCGGCCGTCTTCGTCCAGGACCCCTTCGATTGCGTGCAACAGACCGAGGTTCACTCCGCACGTTTCAGCACGGACGCGAATTGTATCGGCGATGCCATCCTCGCCATTCCAGAGAAGGACGCTTCCGGGTTCGTGCGTGGCCGGATCATCCGGTAGTGCGCGGCCGGTCGTCACCGCGGCAGCAATTGCCAGGGTGACGAAGCTCTTTCCGCCGCCAGGGTCTCCGGCGATGAGTGTCACCTTGCCGCGCGGCACTCTGCCTCTCCAAAGCCACTCCACCTTTTCCGGCTCGATGTCGGCGAGGGTTACGATATGGAGTCGGCTCTCGTACGGCAGATCGTCATCCGTGGAGCCTGCAAGAGTCTTAAATTCCGCAAGCAATGCAGCATCCTCTTGAGCCTGGTTGCGTGCGGCAGAACGCGCAACGGCGGCGGCGTCGGGATTATCGGTAAGGAGCTTCATGGCTCGCTGGTCAGCGTCAATGTCGCTAAGCCCGGGGTTTTCGCTGCGGATGGCTTTGGCTGTTACCGAAAGGGGACCGTCAGCCATTCGCAGCCTCCAGCGACCCTCTTAACGATGAGAGATCGCACTCAGCTGCACCAATATGAGGTGCGTGTCCGCCAAGCCATAACCCCATTGCAACGGCTTCGCGGAGAAAGGCCCTTCGAGTCGTTGATTCGAGCAGCCATTCGACCGCGTCTCGTGAGACACCGAAAGCCCCTTGGAACTTCTTATGGACGCTGAGGGTCGGGCGGAGAGCGCCACACTCAATCCGATTTAAGATTGTCCCTGGGATGTTTGTACGCGTTGCCAGCTCGGAGATCGTTTCGCCGCCCATGATGCGCGCAAAGCGAAGTCTCGGGCCCCTTTCATCGAGATTCGCAAGTACGTTCATGGTTTCCAGTCTCTCTTTCTAGCAGTCGTTCAAAACGATGGCCGATTTTGTTTGTCCTAGGCTCTAACGGAAAAATGCAAGAGGCAAGCCGCACATAGGCAACGGCCTGTTCATCTAGACTCTCGGAACGAGAGCCTTTTTTATCTAATCGCAATTTGATTTGTTCTCTGCCCTATAGACGTCCGACGACGCAGGGGCCGCACATATTAGAGCCGTGCGGCAAGGCCGAATTTTGCCTGGCTGGCTTTTGACGGTCGTTGGTGAAGACCTAAGACAAAGCCGCGCAGAATTCTATTGTGTGCCCCGGGGAACCCTCGGGACGGCTCAGCCATTCCCACGAGCCACGCGAATCTGGTTATCGTTCGCTCTAACGGCCCCACGTGTGGAATGACCCAGTACTATAACGCGAGATAACTCAGAAAGGTTGCACTCCTACTAATCAAAATAATTCTCGGCTGAGTAGCTTCCTATTTAAGTGTAACAAGGTCGCGCCGCCGTCGCTCGCAAGGGACTATCCGTGACGACGCATATCCAACCCGTAGCGCGAACTTCAAGGAAACCCAGTACGACTCGGACTGGACCAACTGCGCGGCGACTGAAGCCGATATGGACGCCATATGGCAACCAACTGGCGAGGGACTGGAGGCAAATCTCCATATCAACCCGCGCCACCAAAGGCGTAGCGCCCCATTACAGGCCCCGAAGTTTTCCGAATGACTCGGGAATTGTGAGAGGATGCCCGGACATCTGCGCTTCCGCGCCCGCCGTCATTCTCTGCTTTTTTGGGTTTGGTTTCTTTAGGATGACGTGAGTCCGCAACCTGCTGTACGATAATGGCCGGGGTTATTTCTAGAATTGTCTTTCCACTCTACGACATCGATATTCAGCGTAGTTCGCATTGTCTCCGATGAACGACGAGATGTCGAGTACGCCGGTGTATCTATCAAGGTTATAACTCAGATGGCTCCTTGGATAACGGAGTTGCCAGAAAATATACGCATCACTAACCGCTGCTGATAGCCATCCGCTATCGCCAACCCGTACTCGGTGCCCTTGTGTATCAAGAATTAGGTGGACCGGGCCGCAACTAACGTCATTTCGGGCGCAAAGCGTCATGTGACCACTTACGTCCGTCATGCTGGTTTGCGTACAGGTCAGCCGTATAGTTTGCGCCCGCGCGACTTGAGAGCACGCAAAGGCAACAGCCAGGAAAACGACTATGGTTCGGAGGGGCTGTTGTTTATAGAGGAACATTGCGGCCATACATTGTGCAATGAAGGATCCAAACATATTTTCAACTTCGCCTTCTCTCCTTTCACCAAAGACCTAAGGCCCTGGCGACGGCGAGGGCATCCCAGTCGCCGCCCACGTCGAACCGTCGGAGAACAAAATCCTACTCACCGAGCACCGTACGATTCCCAACCCCGGCCAAGTATCTGTTGTGGACCATTTGTTGCCGTCCACGACGACCCCGGTAGAAAAGTGCCCAGCACTCTGACCGAACAAATTATCCATTACGTCGCCAAACACGCTCGACAGTTCGAACCGCGCCAAGACTGCAACAACAAGTTTTGGGGAGTCGTTCCTAAACGAGACGCCGGTATCAAGGACATTGAAGTGGGTGCCCCACCCGTTGTTGACGTAGCGAAGGCTCCCGTAACAGCCTGTTATCTGAACCGGTGAATCCGGTTGCGGCGCTATGTAAGTAGCTATGGTGCTTGCCTCGGCGGCTGCGCTCAAAGTAGCGAAGGCCAATACGAGCACAGCGGTCCGCAAAAGCCACGACCTCATTTGTTTGTCGCGCTGAAGTCGAGGTTCAATGTCCCGTCCGGGTTTTCGGTTACGAGCAGATGGACGTAGCCCCGATCCAGCACCATCTCCGTTGACACCGTATGACCGCATGCCGCGTCCATCCGGCCAGGAACCGTATGGTTTATCTGGCGCGAGAACTCGTAGGCAGTCTTTCCGCTAGAATCAACGAGCACGAAATGCAGGAAGTACGGCTGGCATAATGCTGCGCCTTCCGAATAGATGGAGAGCGTGCTTCCATCCTGGTTGCTGATTCTGGCGCACAAGTCGGTGTCGCCGCAATGGTAATACGAGACAGCAGTCGCGCCATTGGTAAAGTGAATCGTTTGGTCAGGCGCTACGTCCGCGCTTGCCGTAGCGGTTGCAATGTACACCGCGCACAGTACAAAGAAAAACGCCGAAAGCGTTCTGCAAACGCTTGAGGTCCTAATCATGTCTTGCACCTCCGATGAACCCGTTCTGCGCCTGATAATCTGCTCCCTAGCCCACCCGCCTAGCTGGCGCTTGCGCTTCCGCGCTCTGCAAAAGTAACTTTCAGGAGCCGTCCGATTTCGCGTAGCGCCCCAAGAGTCGGAATGCGAGTCGTGGTGACGGCTGCAGCGAACCCAAGCATGCTTCCGAACCGCAAGTCCCCCCAGGGGTGTGGTGCGAGGCATGCACTCCAAGGAGACTTCCGAAAGCGGCACTTTACACAGTGTTCTGGGATTTTGATTTTCCGGATGGGCTCCAGGTCGGGTGGGCCCCGTCATCCGCTTTTTCCCTTGTAGTTATAGGCGAAATACGCCTAGAAACGCATTCTGGAAGGGCCGCTTGCGCTGCGCAGCTCACCCGCTCGTGAGGTCCGGTCGAAATGGACTTTATGGGCCGTTCTACGGCCGGGACCGCTTCCGCAGTGCCCGGTAGAGCCCGTCCTCGGAGGCAGTCTCGATCAGCGCCTCCACAATGCCGCTCTCCGTCGCTACGCTTCGCTCTAAGCCGCGTCTACGAAGGGCGGCCTTCAGGTCCTCAAGCCGCTCCTTGAGATCGGCAGGGAGCATGAACGAGACCTTCTCCTTGTCGGGCATGCCCTCAGTCTACCATGGCGGGCGACCAAAGTAGGATTTACCTCTTTCTAGAAACAGGTAAACTGTACAGCATCGGTAGACGCTGTACGGTTGGGAGGTTACATGCGAGGACGGAAGGCCATATTACCGGAGCGCACGCGAGAGGCTGTCGCGTACTGCCGCGTCTCGACTCGGGAACAGGCTGAGCACGGGAGCAGTCTCACGGCCCAGGAGAACCGCCTTAGGACATTAGCTGAGGCTCAAGGATACGCGATTGCCCGGCTCTTTGTGGATGATGGTTACAGTGCCGGGACGTTGAGGCGCCCTGCTATGCAGCAGGTGCTCGCAGCCGCAGAGCGCGACGAGATTGCGGTATTGTACGTCGCCAAGTTAGATCGGCTCTGCAGAAATCTCGCTGATCTGCTTGGGATCGTCAAACTCTGCGAGAAGCATGACGTTGCGCTGGTAAGTGCCTCAGAACGTCTTGACACGGGCTCCCCGGCAGGGCGCATGATGCTTTCGATGCTCGGAGCTTTTGCGGAGTTTGAAAAGGCTCGAATGTCAGAACGTATCAAAGATGTGTTTTCGGATCGGAGGAATCGCCATAGAGTATACAGCGGAGCCGTTCCATTCGGGTACCGACGCGATGGGAATTCGCTTCTCGAAATCGCCGCAGAGCAAGACTCGCTGGCGACAATGCGAGCGATGCACGAGCGCGGCGCGTCTTATCGCCAGATCGCGGCATGGTTGAATGAAACGGGAGTTCCGTCGAAGGGCCGGGCATGGTACGCGTCGAGCGTCAAGGCGGTGTTGGGGTCGCGTATGGCGCAGGTCGCTTGCACGGGACCACTATCGCATACCGCCGGGGAATGAATATCTCAGTTCGTCATCCTCGCGAATCATAGCAAAGGTCAGCGGCTCGCTTACGCGCTCGATCAGCCTCGCGCTATCAAACGCCACGAATACCGTGACTACGTAGTGGGCCGGTCTTACCTTAGTCGTGAACACGCCTTGCGAGACCACCGCGGCAACCTGATATTCATTACCTAGCACAAGCGTCCTAGCCGAATGGAACACTTCGCTGCCAATGAAGACTACGCCAGCGTAACCTTCTGGGTTTCGCTTGGTGAATGAATGGAACGAAGCGCCAATGTCGAGCGCCGGTTGCAGAATCCCGTCTACATCTTCCTTGCGCAGTGGCCTGTAGTGCCGAGTAGCGCGCGCCCATGCGTTGATAAGGCTTTTTGCCGGAGTTGAAGCAATGCAGCGACCAGTTACACCAGTCGAGGCATCCGTTCCGGTGCCGTGCCACTCGGGATTGAGCGCTTGCGTGTCGTCGCCGCTGCGCGCGACTCTTTCAGCCTCGTGGTGCAAGTCGCGGAGCCAGGCGGGCGCGTCATCGTGAATGATGATGTTTCCCTCTGCGTCAGCCAACGCAAGTATTGCGTCACGTTGTTGTAGGAGAAAGGTTGACGAGACTTCGGCTGTTCGAGGGTCATCTGGCGACTTTCGCGTAGTAGGCGCCGCCGAAATCGCACCCCATAGCGATCTGAAGAAGGACGTAATCGAAGACGCTTGTTCTGGCTTTGACGTCTCCGCGACATCACGGTCGGTGGCATGCCGCTTACCAAAGTACGTCCGCCGGTAAATTCCGCTGCCTGGGATGGATTGATACATATAGGCGCCGTAGCGGCTACTGTATCCGATCTTCAAGCCTCTCGGCCCTAGACTCAGCCCAATGCCGCGTCCCGTGATATTGACCTTCACACCAGGGAGCAGCCTGATTGAACGTCTGAATCTCCAATTGGCCATTGTGGCTTCAGCGTGATCGCGCTGGCGTAGCCGTGATTACCACTGAAATCAGCGCGCCACGACCAGGTAATTCCGACTTAGCGGTAGTCATCCAAATAGCTCACGTCTTCACTTATCATGCCTAGGTCATCAGGAGTGCGTGAAAAGAACCTAGCTGGATCGGACAAAAGGTCACGAACACGCTCGACTTCAGCGATCCTCGCCCCCGATGACGTAATTGCGGGGTCGTCAGCAAACCTAAAAGCCCTATCGGCCAACCCTATAGACCGCATAACCAACGGAGAACGCGGCGATACCCTATACAAAGCGTACGCCACTCTAGCGAACTCCGCACCGCAGATGAAGAAATCCGCGTAGGCTTGGTTCTGAAAGAGCGGAATATTCGTGTCGGGACCGGAGTCAGGGGCTTCGGGAAGCGTCTCTTCGCCTTGAAGTAAGTTGGACATGCCAGCAGCGTTTTGCTCTTGCTTCGCAGCATCGTTCGAACAGACGGTAATCACGCGGTGCCACAAACGAGCTTCCCATGCGTTCCAACAGCCGTGTTCTCCCGCGGTTCTGTCGGCGGATACGGCGGTCGGCCGTAAGAAGATGAGAAGAAACGCTGCAATGAAAAAGAGCGCGCACCTTCCCTTCGACGTGTCGCGGTCCGCCTTAGCCATTTGCGAGACCCCCATAACGATCTGATACGCCATTGTATTGGCGTGGCGAGCGACCGCCCCTTCCCCTAGACTCGGCTCGTGCCGAGCAGGACGTATGCGGCGACGGCCAAGAGCCTTCGAGCAAATCTAAAGCGGCAACGCTCCGCCCTCGGGTTGTCGCAAGAGGAAGCCGCGGAGCGCCTAGGTATAGCAACTCGCCATTATCAGAAGATTGAAGCCGGAGAACTAAACATCACCCTGTCAACGCTTTGCAAGCTCGCGGACGCGCTTCGCGTCACACCCGCAAGCCTAATCACTCGCGACTAACAGTCGCCCCTTCATCGACGGGCCACGAGCATCATCGTTCGTTAGGAGCCATTCGCTTCAACGGCCTTTTCCGCGTCGGGTAGCGAAGGCGCCATTCCCAATCCCCCTCACCGACAGCCACGCGCCTCTCTTGAAAGCCCTAAGTCGCCGCGGAGTTTGTCCTCCTCGATGGAAAGTTCAACATTTTCCCGCGCAATCACGAGCGCATCATTGTGGGTGTCTTCTAGCGCATCATTGTGGGTGTCTTCTAGCGCATTGTGGTATTGCTTGTGCATCTTCTGCATGACCTGATCGAGCATCGCGTGGTTCTGGACCATTGTGCGTACTTGCGGGTCGAGGCGCTCGATCGCGCCGCCGGAGCCACCCGCGGCTTCGATTATGGCGTATGTGACTGTCGGAAGGCTCTTGTGCGTTCCAGCCGCTATCTCAACAGCGTCCGCGGCAAGCGTCTCGGCGTCGTCGATGTTGTGGGTGAGGACAGCGAACTGTGACATAGCATCTGCCACATCAGGGATCGCCTGGCCGGATGCAATCGCAATATCCCGCGTCGCGCTTTCAATCGACGCCTGCGACCGCGCCCATGCTGCGGGTCGCTCGTTGACCGCGTGCTGCATGCGCTCCATGGCGCCGCACGGGACGACAGCGACGATGCCAGAATCTTGGGGTCCATGAAATTTCTCCGCCGCGAGCGCGACCAGCACGAGGAAAATACCCAGAATGCTATAACCGATTATTTTATGTTTGCGCACGTCAGGCTTCATGCAAGTCCTTTGTGGCGGTATGCGAGTATGCGCGTTAGCTCGGCAGCCTCAACGTGCTCGTTGTATTGTCTTACAATGCCAGATATAAAACACGCCTCGATTAGAGCGGTGACCGGAATGATGGTATCGGATGTCATGCCGCGCGCACCTGGCTAAGGTACTTCGTACCAATCAGGGCTTCGATCACAGAGGCGCGCAGTCAAGGCCACATTCCACGAGAGTTCGAGTGTTTCGGACTTCTTCTTAATGGCATCGCTAGCAACTAATCGGCTTTCACGAGCGAGGCAATCCGCTCGGGGAGCAAGTATGTCGAGAGCAACGCGCAGCGCCTTCGTGACGCCATCGGCAAGGCTGCTCTCGTCTGTGTATCGAATGGGGTCAAGACCTCGCAATACATCCCTCACTTGCGCAAGGTCGTACAAGCATGATGCATCGGCCAGGAAAGAATCATAGAGATTCGATGGGTTAGTGGTCGCCCGCTTGTAGAGATGCTCGGCGACGTGTCCTGCTGCGTACATCGCGGCCTCGTCGTGGCTTGGCCTGAAGGTCGTCGAAAATGGAACTCCTGCGCCTTTTGATGCGATGGCGCGAAGGCCATCATAAACAATACCGTACACCGCGATGCCTTCAGGTCGTATTCCCACTTCTTCGGCGACAATCCAATGCCCGAATTCGTGAGCCAAGACTTCATCTAGCGGGCAGTTCTCCAAGTGCCCGGCGTCAGGGTCGGCGAGACTCCTAAACATGCCTCACCCGTGTATCATAGGACCGCTGCAACTCCTTTGGATCGAATGACGCTAAATCGTGCTTCACTATAAGATGGCGCAATGCAGCCTAGGGCCAGCGGGCAGGATCAGGTCCGGGGCCGTGTAGGCCAATGCGATGGCCGTGAGAGCAACGACGATGACCGCGCGAAGTTGGGCGTTCACTTATTCCCCATTCGGCGGAGGGGCTTCAGGGCACATGCTGCCTGTGCAGCCTGCCGTAGGCTTCATCGTGGGCTCTT